>ENA-UPWK01001122-UPWK01001122.1-human-gut-metagenome-genome-assembly--contig:-NODE-1122-length-21596-cov-56.872810_pt1 | contig 21596 bp, 17 predicted proteins | sample MGYA00250048_ERZ773373 | MGnify/ENA primary metagenome ERZ773373 (study PRJEB29103, sample SAMN06112059) | human gut metagenome | biome: human gut; feature: ankylosing spondylitis patient; material... | reverse complement strand
ATCAGTTCGGATTTCACACGGTTGGCACGGATCTTCGCCGTGGCAAGGTTCTCGGCTTCACTGCCCAGTGAATTACAGTATCCGTCAACCAGTAGCGGCAGCTTGCCGTCAAGAATTGTGGTTTTGTTGTTTTCGATACATTCCAACAGGCGGGCAAGTTCCGTGTCATTGCCATTCCAAGGCACGTAGAACATGTCCTTCTGCGGAACGAAGCGGAAGGTGTAAACTGTGTCTGTTTTCTGCTGCGCAAAAGCCGGAAAAGCTGCCGGTGCCAGCCACGAAAACAAAATGAAGAATAGGATTCTTTTGCTCATTTTTTATATGCTTTTTAAATTTCCAATCCAGACTTAACATACAAAATAAGCGAAAAGATTTAAATTCAGCCCGATTCTTGCCTATAAAAAATGTCTCAATTGTCAGAATCGCACATCTTTGTGATTTAGAACATTTTGGTTTTGTCGTTCAGACTATTTTTTTGTCGTTTGGTCTATTTTCCCCATCCACACACCGTATTATTCCGCCTCTGTTTTCCTCCATTTGACAGGGGTACAGCCTGCATTTTCCTTGAACAGCCTTATAAAATGGCTTGGTGACAAAAAACCGGATTTCTCGGAGATGTCGGCTATCGTCAACCTCGGATATCGCGCAAGCAGACGTTTCGCATATTCTATACGAAGTCCGGTAATCCAATCGCGGAACGACATGTCATACGTAGTTTTGATGTACCCGGACAGGTAGGTGCGGTTGGTATGAAGCACATCTGAAAGCTCCTTTATGGTAAGGCCGGGCCGGATATAACCGTCCGCATCGATCCAACCTTTGATTTTTTTCGCCATTTCGGCATGGAAAAAAGGAGTATCCTGCCTCTGTGCCTGTTCCCGGTTTGTGGTGTCACACAGGTCTTCCTCTTCAGAAGTCATGCCATCCTCCATCGCGTTTTCCACCTGTTCGTAAAACAGCAGATAGTTCAGATAGCAAAGGAAGAGATAAATGTAGAACGGTACCGATGACAGAATCCAGATATAGACGTATTCATCAGGCAGGAATGTCAGCAGTCCGCATCCCACCCCGAATGTGACAGCCCAGTAGGTGAAAATGGAAAGCCATTTGATATAGGCACCGATGTCGTCCGCACGGGTGTCATCGAAAATGCGGATGACCCTGTGATAGGCCCGGAGAAGCCTACGGGTCAAGAACAGCCCATAGATAACCAACCATGCGGCCAAGGCAAACATCACCGTTGTCTGTAAACCACCTTTTGGTAACAACAGCAGAACGATGCCGGAAAGGATGGAAAACAGTATCCATAGACAGATATGCGTCCGTAACCGACATTTGGTGATATAAAAGCGGTCAAGCAGAGTGGTGAGGCCCGAACTGAACAACCAGTAGCACAAAAAATAGGTGGACAGGTTCATCAGGATGGCGGCATCGGTATTCTTGAACCTGATCCCAAAAAAGAAATGTACCGAATAGTTGGCGGCAAGTAACAGTATGGCTACCCCCATAATTCGCCGGGAACGCAGATAATTATTGAAAATGGCTTTTTTCGGGGTTGGAGCCAACAAAAAATAAAAGCCGAAGAACAACATCAACGGTAGCGCAATACAAAGTGAATAACTGTATATAGATGGTTCCATTTTATTATGCCTAACTATTTTGAATGCAAAATTAGCGAAAATACTGAATATATGGCGGATTTGCCATGACGATTTACTTTCAACACCCTATTTTGATATAATCGAGGGCTTGTTGTATGGTATCCTTGCCATTATGTCATATTGATGGAAAAAGGCAGGAAAAGGAATGGTATGTTCCCAATCCTGCCATATATATCCGCACACTCGTTCACATTTTTATACCTTTCGGTTTGCACTCGTCACGGACGTTGAATCCCGGCCGCCCGATGATGATATGGTCGGCAATAAAATTGCCAGACGGACTGCGTTCATTCACCGGGCTGCGTATCTGCGGCACATCTTCGGTGTGTTGTGGAGCTACGTTTCGTACACCTTCCGCATCCGGTTTGACCTCCTGTCCGTCATTCTCCTTTTCGGCGACTTCGGGCGTAGGCGGCTCAAGCTCCAACTGTATCTTTCGGTCGAGTGCTGCAAGTTCGGACTTCAACTGTTTCAGTTCGTCCTCCTTCTTCCATACCTTCCCGGCTATCTCCTACAACTGTGGGACCTCCTTTTCCTGCACCTCGTTCTTCGCCTTGTACTGGTCAATGATGGACGGAATCCTCTCCTATGCGTTCAGGAAATTGCGTGCGGCGGCTACCGGGGCAGCCATCGCCAACATGCAGCTTATGTCATACAAGGATACTGATACTACGGGAGAACCTGTCGAGCATGTGACAGAACCGGACAAGCAAATTGCGCATTCGGCTCTCGGTGACTACGGACCATTCAGTGTGAAATACGCCACGAAGGAATTTCTCAGCTACGGGAACAAAAAGTTCCGCATATAGATTCTGATTTTGCTTGTTACAGATGGAAGCAACGGCAATATGCCAGAGGAGGCCGGGCTATACAAAAAAATAAGGGGCTGTACACATGCGTCAGCTCCTTGTTTTTAAGGGGATATTCGACTTTTAGCCCCCAAAAAGATCAATATTGTTATGTACAACCGTCCAACCTGCGGGTAAAGTGCGCAACTCGGACCTGGACAGCAAGCTGAAAAGAGGCACAAGTATGTAGGCAACCCTGTTATAGCACCGGAATCTGCTGTGTCGCATGAATCAACCGTAGTCCCCGTGAAAGGCATGGCTATACCGCCAAGGGCTGTGGATGAAGTCGCAATGCGGAAAGCCGTCCTTTCCCAGGCAGTTCTCAGGAAGTCTTAAGAAAGAGGGGATAAACATCTGATACGGACAACTCGCAATACGATACGCAACGATGAAAGTGGTGAACAAATCTGGCACTAACGGATGCGCCTCTTTTATATGATTATAATATTAACAAGAAATGCCCGCCATTGTTCTTAAATGCGAATTATAACTTCTTACTGTTGGAAGATTATCTATAAATCGGGCATGAGGGTAAGAGTGCTTACAAACAATTCGGCCCGCTTTATTGGGGGCTGCCAAACCTCGACCGGCACCTGTACCACCCGCGGATATAAATTCGGACCGGAGGTATGGATGGTATTCCGCACACCGGACCAACGTACCCTTGCGGACAGTCCCGAGCCCGGCAAGCCATAATTCCGTCGGGTCAATTGAACAACCGCCTCTCGGAATATGTTCATATCATGGGCCGGTCCCGTATGCAGCTATTTTCCGGGGTACATGACATTGAGGACATACCGCCTGATGCCGACATCCGAGGTTATGTTTAAATTTGTATATTAATTTATATTTTTATATATTTGCAACAGTTATTGTCTAATTTACATCAGAATGACACGTGTTCGGAATATGGGAAGAATACTGTCCGCATTCCTTATGCTGGGAATTTCCTCCATGTGCGGAGCCCAGATATATAAATACTTGGGAATAGAGGACGGATTGAGTAACCGGAGGATTTACCGTATCCAAAAAGACGGGAGGGGATACATGTGGTTCCTCACCCAGGAGGGGATGGACCGTTATGACGGCAAGCGGATCAGGCATTACACTGTTCTTGACGGCAATCTGAAGGTGGCCCCGCAAGTCAATCTGAACTGGCTCTACACCGACACGGAGAACACGCTGTGGGTTGTGGGAAGGAAAGGCCGTATTTTCCATTACGACACCCTCCATGACCGTTTCCGGATGGTATACAGGATACCCGGTCTTCAGGATGACTTCGCCACGGGCATGCTCTGTTACGCCTATATGGACCGTGGGGACCGCATATGGCTCTGTCAGGGTGACCATATCATCCGCTATGACACCCGCACAGGCATTGCGCAGCGGCTGGTCTCCCGTTTAAGAGGTGATATAACCGCTATCAGCGAGACGGACGGTACAAACCTTTTCATCGGTACCGTGAACGGACTTTTTCCGGTACGGGAAAGGGACGGTGTCCTTGAGGCGCTTGCGGACACGGACAGCATCCGGACGCCGGTCAGCGAACTCTACTACCACCCCGGTTCGAAGAAACTGTTCGTGGGAACCTTCAGGAAAGGCATACTTGTATACGGAGTGTCCGCAGGCAGTACGCTGCGGAATGTGGCCGTCAACCGGATCACCCCTCTCAATGACCGGGAGCTGCTGATAGCCACGGGCGGAAGGGGGGTATACAGGATGGATATGGACTCGCTAGTGCCCAAACCCTATATAACTGCCGACTACGCCAGCCACAACGGCATGAACGGAGACAATATCAATGACATTTATGTGGATGGCGGGGACCGTATCTGGCTTGCCAACTACCCCGCCGGAGTCACAATCCGGAATAACCGCTACCAGAGCTATGAATGGTTCCGGCACTCACCGGGCAACAGCCGGTCGCTGGTTAACGACCAGGTGCACGATGTCATCGAAGACAGCGAAGGCGACTTGTGGTTCGCCACCAGCAACGGGATCAGCCTGCTGCAGCCTGCGGTAGGACGGTGGCGCTCCTTTCTCAGCCGGTCCGATGGGATACAGGATGGCGGGAACCATATCTTCCTGACGCTCTGCGAGGTCTCGCCGGGTGTCATCTGCGCCGGCGGGTACGCTTCGGGCCTGTACAGGATCGAAAAGAAAACCGAGAGGGTGGAATACTTTCCCCCCTCCTTTGCAGCAGAGGGGCGTCCAGACCAGTATATCAATGACATCGGAAAAGATTCTGGAGGATGTATATGGACAGGGGGCTGCCACAATCTCAAACGTTTCGATCCCCATGACGGCACAGTACGCCTGTACCCGGTCCCGGGCCCCATCACCGCCATACTGGAGAAGGCTCCGGAATGGATGTGGATCGGTACCGGCATGGGGTTGTACCTGCTTGACGGGCACGGGGGGACCTGCAGACATATCGCATTTCCAGTCGAGGCGGTTCATGTCTATGCACTGTACCAGGCACCGGACGGGCTCCTGTATATCGGCACCGGCGGGGCGGGACTTCTCGTCTATGACAGCGTGGAGGACAGGTTCGTCCGCCAATACCAGACCGAGAACTGCGCCCTGATATCCAATAACATCCATACCATTGTCCCCCGTGCGGACGGCACCCTGCTACTGGGGACCGAAAACAGCGTGGCCCTGTTCCGGCGTGAGAGCGGCACTTTCAGAAACTGGACGGCAGAACAAGGGCTGGCAAGCGTATGCCTCAATGCCGGGGTATCCACTTTCCGGCACGGGGAAAGCTTCGTGTTCGGGAGTAACACCGGAGCCGTCATGTTCCCCTCCGACATGAGGATACCCGCCCCGCATTTTTCTCGGATGCTCCTGCGGGATTTCATGATCTCCTACCGCCCCGTCTATCCCGGGGACAAGGGATCCCCCTTGAGGGAGGATATTGACAATACCGTCAGGCTGGAACTTGCATATGACCAGAATACCTTCTCCCTGGAAGCTGTCTCCATCAACTACGACTATCCCTCGAACATCCTATATTCATGGAAATTGGAGGGGCTCTACGAGGGCTGGAGCCATCCGGTCCAGAGCGGGCGGATACAGTTCACGAGCCTGCCCCCAGGCAACTACACCCTGCGTATCCGTGCCGTCTCCAATGAGGAGAAATACAAGGTGTATGAGGAAAGAAGCCTCGGTCTGAGTGTCGCCCGGCCGCTGTGGGCGGGTACATGGGCCATTGCCGGATATGCGTCATTGTGTGTGTTGGCTGGGGTGGTGTCTTTTCGTGTTGCCATGTTGCGCAGGCAGAAAAGGATATCAGACGAAAAGACGTGCTTCTTCATACATACTGCCCATGATGTCCGTACTCCGCTTACGCTGATCAAGGCTCCGCTGGAAGAGGTGGTGGAGAAAGACATGGTGAAGGCGGAGGGGATGGACAATGTACGGATGGCCCTGAAAAGCGTGGACGGACTTCTGGGATTGGTCACCAGCCTGATAGATTTCGAGAGTACGGACAACTACACCTTGAGACTTCATGTCTCGGAATATGAGCTCAACAGTTATCTGGAGACGACCTGTGAGGCATTCCGCACATATGCCTCCATCAGGGACATCGATATCACCCGTGAGAGCGGCTTCCCTTACCTGAATGTCCGGTTTGACAAGGACAAAATGGACTCTATATTGAAGAATATACTGTCCAACGCACTGAAGTACACTCCACGGGGCGGGAGTATCCAGGTCCGTGCCTTCGCGGACCGGCATGTATGGGGTGTGGAAGTGGAAGACACGGGGATTGGCATTCCACCTGAGGAACGGAAGAAACTGTTCAGGAACCATTTCAGGGGCAGTAATGCCGTCAATCTGCAAGTGGCGGGAAACGGTGTCGGACTGATGATGGTACATAGGCTGGTAAGGCTGCACGGAGGCAGGGTCCGCGTTACCAGTACCGAGGGGAAGGGGACCATGGTATGTGTTATTTTTCCCATGAGGAGCAGACGCCTTGACAAGGCATGCCCCGTTGCTTCGCCCAGGAAACAGGATACCGGGGAAACCCGCATGGGACCGGATTGCGGCCCCATGCGTGAGATCCTTCCAACAATGACCGGCGGGGACCGGCAGCGTATTCTTATTGTGGAGGACAATGACGATTTGCGGACCTACCTTGAGGGGCTGCTGAAAGAGGAATACCTGGTCCAAACCTGTTCCAACGGACGGGACGCGCTGCTTGTGGCGAGAGAATACAATCCGGACCTGATACTTTCGGACGTTATGATGCCTGAAATGGGAGGGGACGAACTTTGCGCGTCCGTCAAATCCGATATTGAGACATCCCATATCCCGGTCATGCTGCTGACCGCCTTGGGAGATGAGAAGGACATGCTGGAGGGGCTGGAAAACGGAGCTGACGCCTATATCACCAAACCGTTTAGCATAAACGTGCTCAGGGCGAATATCAGGAACATACTGGCAAACCGGGCACTGCTCAGACGGGCATACGCCGGTCTTGAGGACGGAGTCGGACAGGTTCCGCCGGACTGCCACAATACCCGGGACTGGAAATTCATGGCCTCCGTAAGGGAATGCGTCATGAAGAATATCGACAACCCCGGTTTCTGTGTGGACATGCTCTGTGGCATGCAGAACATGAGCCGCACCGGATTTTTCAACAAGTTGAAGGCGCTCACCGGCCATGCCCCGGCTGACTATATCCGCTCCATGCGGCTGCAATATGCGGCACAACTGCTCAGGGAAAAAGACTGTTCGATAACGGAAATCTCGGATGACTCGGGGTTCTCCGATGTCAGATATTTCAGGGAGGTGTTCAGGAAGTACTATGGAATGAGCCCGAGTGAGTACAGGAATTCGATGAGAGGATAACATCACGGGCAGACAGACTCCAGGATATGGCAGGTCTTATTGTCGGAGATGGTGTATGTTTCGCTCCGCACCGACAAGCCGGGCACGGTTAACTCGTTCACCGTAATGATGAAGGCGAACAGCCGCCCTGCCCCAGTATTGAGGCTCGTGCCTGATAGGGATAGTAGAAATAATAGTGTTCGTCCAACAGCCCGCCTGCGAGCGGTGTCGGACTTTCAGTTTTCCATACGAGACCGCCCGTGTCGGCATCTCTCTCGGCTGTCAGTTTCACGTTGGAATAGACTGTTTGAGTGCCCCGCACCACGTATAGGCCGCAGGCCCCGCCTTCGGAAAACTTGGTTTGGCAGCCATTCTCCACAGTACGGGTGGTTTTGCGAACAGCCGACGTATATCCGTAAGCGGTTGAGCAAATACATCTTGTCATAATATCCTTTCCCGTTTATCTTTGTGTGCAAAAAGGATTTATGGCAAAATATATGACAAGGGAGGAGTTTTTCCATATTCTTCTTCGACAACGCCAAAGCAACTTAACGGTAAAGGATTTTTGTGCGAATGAAGGATATAACCGTTCCCAGTTTTACGACTGGCGCTCACGTTTCAATATATCGGACGAGGAGCTTAAATCTGGAAGTGTCCCCACAGCTGGCATGGATGGTTTTGTTCCGATAAGCATAGACAACAACAATGTGTCTGCACCAACGTTCCAGTCCAAACCTGCCTTGTGCCCGCAAAAGACAGAGAAAACTTCCGGTAAATGTACTGACAACTCGGAGATATCCCTGGAGCTTCCCAACGGGATTAAAATGAAATTTAAGGGCACGGGTGGTTGTAAAGCCGCTTTGAGCCTGCTCACTAAACTGTGTGGAACATGTTTTGCCTGAACGACTCCATGCGTTACTTTTTATGCCCCGGCAGTACTGACATGCGTAAGGGTATGTTCAGTTTGAGCGGTCTGATACGGGAAAAAATGAACGGGGATGTCCGGAATGGAGATATGTATATTTTTGTCAACAGACTAAAAAACTGTATAAAGTTTCTGCACACAGAAACGGGAGGTCTGGTGATGTACGAGAAACTGCTTGAGGAAGGAACTTTTAAAATCCCCGCTTATAATCCTGAAACTCACTCGTACCCCATGACCTGGAGTGATCTTGTCATCATGGTGGAAGGCATCAACGAGGACAAACGAAAGGGAAGACAAAGACGGCTCTCCGATCTGAAAAGGCACTGGCAAATATCTGTAAATAAATAGCTTGCCGGCTTGCTTTTCTGGCTGTTTTTCACTACCTTTATACAATCAAAGATATTGAATGGCAACGAAAGAAGAGACACAGAAGCGGATGACGGACCCCATGCAGGAACAGCTTGCCTTGCTGATGGAGACGAACCGGAAGCAAAGTGAGGTCATCGCGTCCCAGGCAAAGACCATAGAGGAGCTCCGTGCCACGATAGTTGAACTGAATGCTTCCCTTGCATGGTTGAAAAGGAAAGTGTTCGGGAAGATGAGTGAGAAATGCAATCCTATAAACAACGGGGACCCCATGCTCCCTTTTGATTACGGCGATTTGGGACAGATAGAGGCGGAGATCGAAGCGGCCAGAAACAAGGCGGCACAGATTATCACCCCCAAACCCGCTTATGACGCTTTTGAGAACCGGAAGGACGTGTGCCTGTGCGGATGTCTCGCACATATCAGACGCCACATAGAGTCATGCAGGGAAGAGAACCGGGAATATGCCATGCAAGGACTTAAATTTATACAAGATCTGTATAACGTGGAGTATATGGCTGATGAACGGCAACTCTCCTATGAGGAACGTGCAGTGCTACGGCAGCGTCTAGCAGGTCCGCTACTTGACGCCTTCGAGCTCTGGCTTCAGAACACATACCCCAAAGTGCTTAAGCGCAGTCTGATGGGGAAGGCCATAGCCTACGCTTATCCTTTCATACCAAGAGTGAAGCATTATCTGTACGATGGGAGAATATTTATAGATAACAACAGGGCGGAGAACGCATTTAGACCTATGGTTTTGACCAGAAAGAATATGCTGTTCTGTGGAAATCAGCAAGCGGCTGAAAACACGGCTGTCATCTGCTCGTTACTCGGTTCCTGTAAGGAATGTGGAGTCAATCCACGCATTCTTTGGATCTTAGTCCTGCATGTCCGTTCTCCTGTTTTATTATTCCCTGCTTTAGCGTTTTCTATTCCTTTTTTATATACTTCTATTTATCGTTTTTCTGCTGCCGTGCAACCTGCCGTGGATTGAATTTTTCCGCAAAGGTAATCGCCAGTCCCAGTCGTGTCAATACCGGTATTCAGCCGCAAGTGAAGCGCAAAAATATTCCTCTCCGCTGGTGAGCGTATTTTTCCTCTTCAGCCTTGCCAAATTGTTCCTGCCACCTTTGGATGCAGAAAAAATCATCCCGGAGGTCGCAAACAGGCCGGATAGGTGAGTAAAAATATTTACAAACTAAGATAACGGCAGGATTAACCACCTGCCACAAAAAGAATTTATTATGTTATACGTTCACACAATTGGTCGCATTGGCAAGGATTGCCAGGTTATTACTGGAGCACACGGTTCATTTATCGCATTTGATATTGCGGTAGATGACTATTCACATGGAAACAGCATCACTACTTAAGGGTACGGAGTAAGAAAGAGAACCATATTCGACTATCCGAATATCTTACCAAAGGACGTTTACTGCTCATTGAAGGGATACTTTCGGCTTCACTGTGGAAGGATAAGGATGAAAACTGTCAGATTCAACTATCCATTACGGCAGACGCATTGGAGTTCATCAATACCGGAAAGCGTGAGGGTACAACTTCAGAAGCAGATAGTCCGACAGATGCCGCAAGCGATGTACCTGTACCACCGGTAGCTATGCCGCAAGAGGACAAGGAAGACTTGCCGTTCTGATGATGTGCATATAGTATTGATAAACAACAAATACTAAATGTAGTATTTACTAATTATAGTAAAGTAACGTGAGTTCGATATAAGATCAAATATAATCTACTAGAAAATAGGAACATAGCGATAAAAGTATTAAATTTATAGTGCTGAATAATAATATTTAAACGATTACCGCTATGTTTCCAGAGTCTAAAGTTACAGAGATTTATTGTATGGCTGATGATTTTTGTAAGGAATTTACATTGCAACAGGAAAAATATATGATTGAGGATAAAAAGACCAGACATCGTAACAAGCCCAACCGCATGAGTGATGCTGAGATTATGGTTATTCTCATCCTGTTTCACTCCGGTGGCTTCCGTTGCTTCAAGCATTACTACAAGGATTATGTCTGCAAACATCTGAGACACCTGTTTCCGCGCCAAGTGTCCTATAACCGTTTCGTAGAATTGGAGAAAGAAGTACTGCTTCCCTTAACTATTTTCATTAAGAAGGTCCTGTTGGGAACCTGTACAGGTATCAGTTTTATCGATTCCACTCCCTTGCGTGTATGTCGTAACCAAAGGATCCTGATTCATAAGACATTTGAAGGGCTTGCCGAGCGTGGAAGATGTTCCATGGGATGGTTCTTCGGCTTCAAACTGCATCTGATAATTAATGATAAGGGTGAGATCCTTAATTTCATGTTCACGCCCGGGAACATGGATGATCGGGAGCCGTTGAAACAGGAGAAGTTTCTGAAGAACATCAAAGGAAAACTATGTGCGGACAAGGGATATATTAGTCAGGCTCTGTTTGAGAACCTTTTCCTCAACGGTATACAGCTTGTCACTAAAGTTAAAAACAATATGAAGAACTCACTGATGAGTATTGCCGACAAAATTCTGCTCAGAAAAAGAGCTTTGATTGAAACGGTCAATGACGAGCTGAAGAATATTGCACAGATAGAGCACTCCAGACATTGTTCATTCACTAACTTTATAGCCAACTCTTTGTCGGCCATCGCAGCATACTGTTTCTTTGAAAAGAAACCCGCTATTGATGCAAAGTTTATCAATGACGGGCAACTTACTTGCTTTTGATTTTATATCGAACTCACGTTAAAGTAGGAAGTTAGTGAGTTACCTATTGCTGAAAGTAGTATTTACTACATTTAGTTTATTAGTATTTTAGTATAGTAGTAAATACTAAAATACTCTTTTTAGTAAAATAGTATATACTAATTATAGTATTTACTAAGAATAGTATTATCTTTGTATCGCATATAAAGACATCAAGTTATGACAAAAATTATAGCTGTTTTGAATCATAAGGGTGGGGTTGGCAAGACAACTACCACCATCAACCTTGCCGCTGCTTTGCGACAGAAGAAAAAGCGTGTACTGGCTATCGACATGGACGGGCAGGCAAATCTTACAGAATCGTGTGGTCTCTCCATTGAGGAAGAACAAACGGTGTATGGGGCAATGAGAGGTGAATATCCCTTACCGGTTATCGAACTGGAGAACGGACTTGCTGTTGTGCCGTCCTGTCTCGACCTGTCGGCGGCAGAATCCGAACTGATAAACGAGCCGGGACGTGAGTTGATACTGAAAGGCCTGATTACGAAGTTACTTGACAGTCGGAAGTTTGACTACATCCTGATTGACTGTCCACCTTCACTGGGCTTGCTGACACTCAATGCCCTTACCACAGCGGATTTTCTGATTATTCCAGTGCAGGCACAATTCCTCGCCATGCGCGGAATGGCGAAGATTACAAGCGTAATTGAGATTGTCAAGGAACGCCTGAACCCGAACCTGAGTATTGGTGGCATTGTTATTACCCAGTTTGACAAGCGCAAGACACTCAACAAGAGCGTAGCTGAAATTATCAATGACTCTTTCTGTGACAAAGTGTTCAAAACGATTGTACGGGACAATGTGGCACTGGCCGAAGCTCCTATAAAGGGAAAGAACGTCTTTGAGTACAATAAGAACTGCAATGGAGCCAAAGATTATATGGCTTTGGCACAAGAGGTTTTGAAATTAAAATAAGACAATATGGGCAAGAGTGATTTATTGAAAGACAGTATGAAAAGCGGACTGGACGGATTGCTGTCATCCACGAAGAAATCTCCGCAAAAGAAGGAAGCCACACCACTTAAAACTGAAAAAGAGCCTGCGGTACATTGCAATTTCGTTATCGACAAGAGTGTTCATACGCGTATGAAATTCCTTGCTATTGAGAAGAATATGTCATTGAGAGACATTGTAAATGAGGCGATGAAGGAGTATTTGGAAAAAAACGGTAAGTGAGGGTATGTTCCTCGCTTCCCGTTCTTTTAAATCTGTGACTTCTGTTAGTACGTTATGCCGATATGTATTGCTACATATCAGTCATTGACAACCCTTTGTATGACAGGGAATAACCTTTGAACTCTCCCGTTGCACGCATGAAAGCGGCTGCTTTCGCTTCCAGTTTTTCCATGTCGATATTTTCGGCCTTGCGTTTGACTTCGAAAAATGTCGCCGTATCGTCCAGTTCGTTTTCAGCTACTATGTCTATTTCGTTCTCACCCTTGCGGTCCCACCAGCCTCCGATACGCGTATAGACTTGCCGTTCTATCAGTACACGCTTAAAGTAACGTTCAAGCATCAGACCGCCGAAAGTTTCATAATCCCGACCTATAATCATCTTCACACTTCCATAGTTCTCTATCTCCAGCATATAGCTGTACTTGTATATGAAGCGGAACCAGAACGTGAAAAAATTATCCTCGATGACATACCGGACATTCTTGGCGGAACTCTTCTCGAACAGCGGTTGCTTCTTCGATATGATTTCGTATTCTTTCTCCAGCTTGGTAAGATAACCGCCGATTTCCTTGCCTACCACGTTTTCAATTTCCGAACGGGATGTTTTTCCTCGTGCAATGGCCGATAGTATGGAGAAATAGATTCCGTAATCCTTGCCGAACTCTTCGATAAGAATCGCTTTACCCTCGCCCAAAAATATGGAGTCGGCCTTTATAATTTGGTCGAGCATAGTCGTTTTGGTTGTTGCTCCTGCATCCACGAGTAGTTGTACATACTTCGCCACACCGCCCGTGAAAGCGTACAAGGCCAGCAGATCTTCCGCCGTGTAGCCGGGGTTGTATTCCGAAAGAATATCTTTCAGAACAGTTGGGGTAAACGGACGCACAGTCATAAAGCGCGACTGCCGGTTATACAACGGCTCTTTCTTATCCTTGAATATCTTTGTCATCATGGAATAAATCGAACCACAGACAATCAGGTTAATACGGGACTTCGGGCTGTATAGATCCCAGATGCGCTGCATATCGCTGAACAGCGATTTGTTCACACGGAAAAACTCCTGGAACTCGTCGATAAAGAGTGTGATGGGACGTTCTGCCGAAAGTTTCATCAGGTACTCGAACACATCGGTAAAGTGTTCGGCCCGCCCCATGGTTGGAACCCCCAACTTGTTCTCTATTTCAAGCCGGTAATCCTCACACAAATCGCCTTCGGCTTTCCGGGCAACAAAGAAATAGAGAATCGGTTCGTCCTCGTATGCCTTCCACACGAGTGATGTCTTACCGATACGGCGACGTCCCGTTACCACTGTAAACTGAGCATTGTTTTTGGCCATTTCGCGAATCTTGCGAAGAGAGGCTATTTCTTCTGTCCTGTCAAAAAATCTCATATCCTTATCCTTTTTTATTGCTGTTTTCGAAACGGCTGTTTCCGAAACGGCTGTTTCGTTACTGCAAAAATAATGCAAATTTCTGGTAAAACAGGCAATTGATACAGATTTATTTAGCGAAATGGCTCAAAGGATTTTTATCTGGTAAGTTCCATTCCTGTTTTACACCGTCTGGTCTTACGTCCTTCCGCTTGTCCCGTTGTATCGTTAATCATCCCTTTATAGTTCCATCCGTTTTACCATCCGCCTTTCAGCGTATTCTTCCTTTTCTATATTCTTTTAATGCCACTCATCCGGTCCATTCCTGCCATCACCGGTTGGTTTTCCAGACGCAAAGGTGGACTGCCGCGCTTGATTCCGTCGCTTTGAAGTGCATTTCCTATAAAATTCTTCCTTTCTGCGAAAGAGTAATTTTCCGGAAAAAGCGTCGGAAATCGCTTATTCGTCAGTCCTTGTAAAGCATCTGTAAATCCCAAGCGGTTCAGGCAGAAAAGAGAACCGAACAAAGGGAAAATAAAAAATTAAATATTAAAACCAATTAAATTTTTATGATTATGGAAGCAACAGCAATTCAATCAGTAGAGAAAAACATCACAATGGTAGCATTGGCAAACGTGCAGCCGAGCAATTATAACCCACGTAAGAATTTTGACGAAGCGAGCCTTGCAGAACTTTCCGAGAGCATTCGTCAGCAGGGTGTGTTACAGCCTATTGGAGTACGCCCGATAGAAGACAACCGCTTTGAGATTGTTTTTGGAGAACGCCGATATCGTGCCTCCCTCATGGCAGGATTGGAAGACATTCCGGCTGTCGTTATGGAAATTTCAGACGAAGTTGCCGAAGAAATGGCGGTAACTGAAAACCTCCAGCGCAAGGATGTTACCCCGATAGAGGAAGCAAATGCCTACCAAAAGCTCATTGATAGTGGTCGCCATGATGTGCAGTCTTTGGCGCTGCAGTTCGGTAAGAACGAAAGCTATATCCGCACACGGCTTAAATTCGTTTCCTTAATGCCCGAAATCGCACAGCTTTTGGAACAGGACGAAATTACAATCAGCGTAGCGAGCGAAATTTGCCGTTATGGGGAAGATATTCAGAAAGAGGTGTACAACAAGCATCTTAAAGAGGGGGTGCAGTACAATAGTTGGCGAGGAATGAAAGCCTCTGATGTTGCACGGAACATCGAACGGCAATATACCACCGACTTGGAACGATACGCATTTGACAAGACCCTCTGTCTGTCGTGTCCTCACAATACAAATAATATGATGTTATTTTGCGAGGGCGGTTGCGGAAATTGCGCCAATCGTACTTGCCTTGCTGAAATGAATGCGGCATACCTCACAGAGAAAGCCGTGCGCCTTATGGAAGAACGTCCCGATGTTCCCCTCTGTCATGAAATTGCTAACTACAATGAAATCGTAGTAGAACGTCTTACCGCCATGGGTTACGAAGTGGAAAGCCTTAACTATTATGCAAAGGCATATCCCGAACAGCCCGAAGCACCCCGAAAAGATGAGTACGACACCACCGAAGAATACGAACAGGCACAGAGCGAGTTCGAACAGGATTTGAACGATTACACGGAAGAATGCGAAGAAATCCGTACCCGAAGTGAAGCAGGTGAAATCATCCTTTATTTCCGTATTGAGAGCAAGGACATCGTACTCTGTTATGTTCCGAAAGTTACCTGTACTACCAATGACACAAAACAGGAGCAGACGCTTTCACCGGTAGAGAAGTTGGAAAAGCAAGACAAACGCAACAAGGAAATTGCCCTTGAAAAGACTGTAGAGGACACAAAAAAACAGATTTTGGAGGTTGATATGTCCGATTGCAAGTTTGGGCAAGACGAGGACAAGATGATTTATTTCTTCTTGCTATCATCCCTCCGCAAAGAGCATTTCGAAGCGGTAGGTATCGAGGAAAAATAGCCTTATTCCTACCTTACAGATGAAGAAAAGATAAACATCATTGCCAACCTCACGAGCAAGCAGAAAGCTATTATTCGCAGGGATTTTCTAATTGCTAATTTCAAGAACGCATACGGCAACAATGCCATTGCATCCCTCTTGCTTGACTTCGCACAAAAACATATGCCCGACCTGTTGGCAGACATCAAGAACGGACATAATGAAGTGTATGAGAAGCGTCACCAACGTATCGAAGAGAAAAAAGCCGTTCTTTTGGTGCAGGAACAAGCAAAGCAGGAAGCGGAGCAATCTGACAAACAGCAATCCGAAGTAGGGATGCAGACCGAAGAACAGCCACAAGAGGAAGATATTGCAGCTTAACCATAATCAGTAACCAACGAATAGAGGGTAGAGTAATCTGTCCTCTATTCGTTCCTAATTTGTAATTAGATTAAGGTGAAGATGTTCACGGACAACTGCTCCAAACCGTTGTCGGGCGGCGCGTCTGCCGGGCAAACCCGCCATCCGCGCGATTATGCCTTTTCTATCCCATTTATAGCTACCTCCCGATACCCCGCCGCCACCCGTCTCCATTTATACCTATCAGTTTCCTCCTTTTTATCTTTTCCATCTTATTCCTTCTCCGGTTCCTTCCTGTCCTCGCCGGTTGGTTTTCCAGACGCGAAGGTGGACTGCCGCGCTTGATTCCATTGCTTTGAAGTGCATTTTTATAAAATTCTTCCTTTCTGTGAAAGAGTAATTTTCCAAAAAAAGCGTTGGAAATAGCTTGTTCATCAGTCCTGTAAAGCATCTGTAAATCCCAAGCGGTTCAGACAGAATATAGAACCGAACAGAGGGAAGAAAAATAAATTATTAAAATTTCATGACAATGGACAACATCAAAGAAAGCAAAGAGTACAAACTTGCCAAAGAATGGGAAATGGCAGTGAATAGTTTTAGTTTCAATCCCAAGCGTTTTGCAGCCGCTATACCTGATATGCACCCCACACTGCAACAGAGCCTCTATAGATTGTTTAAGGAGTGCATCATTGTGATGGCCGTTGAAAGGAGGCCTGAATGTATCTCCCTGATAAATAAGCCTGCGGTAAAGGTACAGTTAATGGCTGTTCTGAAAGATCCGGCACATATTGCCTCCATCAAAGAACCAGCTGAGATGGTACAGCTGGCGGCCGTGTAGAAGACCCCGAAATACATCTGCCACATTGAAGTACCTACGGTGAAAGTACAGCATATGGCTATCCAAGGCAGCGCGGATACCCTGCGGCACATCAAGTCCCCAGCAGAGACCGTGCAGTTGGCGGCAGTCCAAGCCAAAGGAAAACCATCAGGTATGTGTCCGAACCATCGGAGACTGTACAGCTGGCCGCTGTCAGGAACAATCCAATGAATATTCGGTATATTGAGAACCCTACGGAAAAGGTTCAGCTGTCTGTCCTGCATGCCGATAGAAATGCAGCCGCGCTTATCCATTTTCCTTCGGATGAAGTGAGGAAGCAGGCCGAAGAGATATATGGTCTGAGATTAGACAAGCCTGCGGACCGGGAAACAGAGGCGGCACCTGACGCATCGGAACCTCCCGAGACACAGCGTGCTCCCAGAAAAAAGACAGAACGAAGCACGCAAACCACGCAAAAGCCTTCCACCAAGCAGATAAAGGCGGCAATAGAGAAGTTGGACAAGGATCTTCGGGAAATCCAGGAAATCCCTCAGGTTAAAAACAGGGATAAAAAACTCATCAAGGCTTTAGAGGAATTCAATTCATCTGCCATCCCCGAAAAGAAAGGATGTGACGTGGAGAGTATCCTCAAAGACCTTCGCGGGAAGGGAGTCAAGGTGGAAGCCATGAAAGCCGAAGAGTGGCACTCCCTGATGAAGGGAAAGGCCATACAACCCCATAGCCGTCAGGCTAAGGAATCTTACTAAATAAAAGGTAGGTATTCCTATCCTTCTGAAGTTGTTTTAAATTTTAATGTCCTTCGCTCAAGTCTGACGGATGAGTTATTGGAAAATTGTGCAAAGGAAAGTGGTTTTAAAAGGAGAAAATCAAAAATCACCCCCAGCATATTCATTGACCGCTTCATTGAATACAGGGAAATACTCATTGTCTCAAACGGGTGCTTACTCGTTTGAGACTTTTGGAGTTTATGCTTCGAAGCAATCGATAGATGAGCGGTTCAATGTATCAGCCCAATCTTTTGTAAAATCAATCTTGTCGCATCTAATTGCCAATTACATATCTATTTCTCTGGAAAAATCCTATTTGTCACATTTTGAGCGAGTAAGAATAAAAGATTCCACTAAATTCATCTTGCCTGATTTTCTGAAAGAGTACTATCGGGGAACGGGTGGAAACGTCAAGACTTCCAAAGCCGGTATAAGCATCCAATTTGAGTATGATATTAAAAGTGCATCTATCGTAGAGTTAGTTTTGACTGATGGCACTCGTAATGATATAACAGATGCCAAAGAAAGTTTAGATTGCATTGGAGCCGGTGATTTGATTATTCGAGACTTAGGGTATTGTAGTCTTGCCGTACTTGAAGGGATAAAGCAAAGAGAAGCCTTTTTTATTTATCGTTTAATGCCTTCGTTGTCTGTCTTTGACTTTCATGGAGAAGAAATTAATTTCAAAAGAATCTATGAGAAGATGAGAAAGTATTCTATCCCTTACTTGGAAATGATTGTATATATCGGAAATAAGGAAAGGATAATGACACGTTTATGTATCAGTCTAGCTTCTGAAAAGGCTTACAATCAACGTCTGAATAAACTAAAAAAGGCTAATCAGAGGAGAAAGGACAATATCAGTGAGAACTCCAAGCTACGCTTCAAACTCAATTTATTCATTACGAATGTACCTGCTTATATCCTTTCTGCTAAAGATATACAAGATTTATATCATATCAGATGGCAAATAGAATTAATCTTTAAGCAATGGAAATCCACTTGTGGAATTCATCAGATACCAACAATGAAGGTGTACAGATTCCTATGCGTGTTTTATGCAAAACTCATATTGATACTTACTTGTTCGGCATTGGCGAATTTGCTTAACGCATACTATTACCACAAGAATAAAAAGCTTTTAAGCATACATAAATGTATGAAAACATTATGGAATAACTTTGGGATCTTACGTATAGTCATTAAAAAGGAAGAAAAAGAGGCTTATAAGAATTTTAGAAAACTTATTGATAAGGTGTCGGCAAATCATTGCCTTGAAAGGAAAAACAAAAAGTTGTCCTATATTGATTTATTCATCCGTTTCACGGAATCGTAAGATTGATTAACTTTGAAGTTAAAAGGCGAAATGCCCAAAGTATAGCCACTTGACACTTCGCCTTAATCGAAAAAACTTAATAGTTCTTTGTCATGTTGAAAAATACGAAATCAAACCCTGTTCCCAAAAGGAATGGGGTAAAAAAAGCTCTAAATGTAATGTTTTTAACTTTATTTTTAAATTAATAAGCTTAGCCTGACGGCTATGGGACTGCTCCGCCCGTTGGTTTATACTCTTGTTCCTTTGTTGTCCCGCTTAGGCTGCTGCGGGTTCGTTTATCGGTTCGGTTACCTTGTCGGCAATCATCTTCGCCGCCTTGTTCACGTCCCCCAATATCTCCACCAAAAAGGCGGGTTCCTCCCTTAGCTTGGTGAGCCAGTGTTTCAGATAGGCGGCGTTGTTCTCCTGCGGTGCGGTTGCGTAGCCGAAGAACGCACCGCAAAGGGCTGCGGTAAGTTCGGCGACAAGTTCCTCACGGGCATAGAGCGCATCCCCGAAGAAGCAGCCGAACGTGCGGTTCAGCCGCTGGGGGCTTCCCGTGCTGTGCGCCATCTCGTGCAGGAGCGTGCCGTAAAACTCCGCTCCCTGCGGGAACTGCTCACGCTGCGGGCAAACGATATGGTCGGAAGAGGGCGAATAGTAGGCACTGTCCGAATACTGCACCTTGATAGGGCAATACCAATTTTGCAGATAGACAAGCTCGTCCAACGCCTCGTAAATCATCCCGTCCGAATAGTCTTCGGGCTGCTCTCCCTTTTTCATGCGCTCGTAGCGTTCGGGGTATTTCCCTGCAAAATCGGTCTGGTCGATGTTGAAGACGTTGTAATACTTCATCTGCGGGATGACCTTGTAATTTTCCTGCTCGGTTGCGGGCAGCTTGCGGTATTCCTCGTACTTGATTGTCTTTTTCGTCTCCTTGTGTACCACGAACTTGAACCAATAATAGACGGGAAACGAGCGTGCGCCCTTGCTGACGCTCAAGTCCTCTTCCTTCGCTTGGTTGAACGTGAGGAACACGGGCAAAGTGAATTTCATGAACTCGGTGTAGAACAATAACATCAAGACATTGCCGCCATTATAGAGCGTCCCTCTGATGTTGCGGGGCAAACCTTGTTCAAGGCTCGTTATCCACGGTTTTTGCCAATCCGTTTTCAGGCACTCGATTTTCTTTATCAATAACTCGGTGAACATCGGTGCAATTTTTTCGATGGTGCTGTTCGTTGTTGCCATAACTCACAAATTTTAATCGTTATTACTCTGTTTTCATCGCTTGTCGCCCCAACCATTTTTTTCCCTTGGCTGATTGGGAAGAACATTGACAATCATTGATAGCGGAAAAGGTGAATGGCAACCATCTGAAAAAATGGTAAATACTACCCGCAGGGTGGAGATTTGGCATTTTTTGCGGATTTGCTTTCACCTCCGCCTACCTTCGTCAATGTTTTTCCAATCAGCTTAGGGAAAAAATGCCCTGTCAGTCATTCCTGTCAATGGTCGGTTACTTGCCGGGTGCGGGAAAAAGAAGCCTTCCGGAGAGCCGGGAACGCCCGTTTCCCAAGGCAAGGACATACGTGCGGGAGAAGTATATGGGAGGACTGTCAGCTTCCGGCTTCCGGACAAGCACGGGGGAACTCTTTCGGACGGGAGGGGGCACGGGAAGTTTCGGCGATAGCCGAAGCCCCGTGTGACGGCACGGACGGACGTGTTCCGTTTGTCCTTCCGCCCCGATGTCCGGTTTCGGCCATGCAGCCTGCCGGAGTGGTCGGCAGCGGACGCCGGGACGGGACAACCCGTGCGCCAAGGTGTAAGCGCAAGACAGTGAAAACCCTTTCACCCACGTTAGGGATTGCAGGGGAAAGCCCGACCCGAAGGGGAACGCTCCGACAATCATCCGGAAACACGAATTGACCGTAATAACTTATTTCTTAAAAGTTATCAGAATTATGACTCTTTTCCGTAATTTTGAAACCTCTAATGAACATGGCTATGAATAGAAACATACTCACCTTTTTAAATGAATATGCGGAAATACCCGATCCGCAATATGCCATCATGCTGCGAGGTGCCTGGGGATGCGGCAAAACGTTTTTTATCCGCCAATGGATAAAGCAACTGAAAAACGATAAAGATGCAGACAAGTTAAAATGGCGGCCCATATATGTGTCTTTATATGGTTTGACCACTACCCAGCAAATCACAGAACAAATCAACAAGGAAATATCCCCGTGGCTGTACAGCAAGGGAATGAAACTGGCCAAGAATATATTAAAAGCCGCCTCGAAAATCGCTTTGAAATATGACATCGACGGTGACGGAAAGGATGAAGGGAGTGTAACCTGTGACTTGGACTCCATTTTGTTGTTGAAAGAAGAAAATTCCGAAATAAAAGGAAACAAGATTCTGAT
>ENA-UPWK01001121-UPWK01001121.1-human-gut-metagenome-genome-assembly--contig:-NODE-1121-length-21614-cov-5.341320_pt1 | contig 21614 bp, 19 predicted proteins | sample MGYA00250048_ERZ773373 | MGnify/ENA primary metagenome ERZ773373 (study PRJEB29103, sample SAMN06112059) | human gut metagenome | biome: human gut; feature: ankylosing spondylitis patient; material... | reverse complement strand
ACTTTCTATAGAAAGTTTCTTCCTCCCTTCCCCCGGACCCCCATCCCTCCATCTTCAAAGATTTTTGACTTTATCGAATCCCTGTTCCGCGTCCGTGTCTGCTTTGGAAGATTTGGGTATTGTAAAATAAATAGAAAGAAGCCTTTCCTGAGGTTCATCGGGAAAGGCTTTTCTTTATGGCTCAATACAGCGGTTCGGTCCATTCAAATAAGGAGCCGTCTTGCGAGGGGGATTCGATAAGTACGAAAGTCTTTGAAGAGGGAGAGGGGAGGTTTGGAGGGGGGAGGGAGAAACTTTCTCCAGAAAGTTTCTCCTCGCGGCCACTATCCACGCCGGCCCACCCGACCGCCCGATCCACCCCCCCCGCGCCGCTCCCCGCCATCCCAATCTTCACAACCCCTTCCCTCAACTCTTCTCGCGCTTGTCGATGACGCGTTGGGCTTTGCCTTCGGTGCGGGGCAGGGAATTATGCTGTACGAGTTCGACCTTGGGCGTGATGAGGATTTCGTCCTTGAGGGCGCGGGCGATGGTCTCCTGAAGGCCGCGCAACACGCGCATGTCTTCCACAAAGCTCTCCTCGCGGATTTCGACCTGTACCTTCATGGTGTCCTTGAGGCCGTCGCGCTCAAGGACGATGATATAGTTCTGACCCACTTCGGGGTAGGCCATGAGCACGCGCTCGACCTGCATGGGATAGATGTTCACGCCCTTGACGATGATCATGTCGTCGGAGCGGCCAAGGATGCGGTCGATGCGGCGGTGCTTGCGGCCGCAGGGACAGTCGCCGGGGATGATCCGGGTGAGATCGCGGGTCCGGTAGCGCAGGATGGGCATCCCGTGGCGGCACAGGGTCGTGAGCACCAGTTCGCCCACTTCGCCGTCCGGAACCAGCTTTCCGGTGTTCGGATCAATGATTTCCAGCAGATAAGCATCTTCCCAGAGATGCAGGCCGTTCTGGTACTGGCACTCGAAGGCCACGCCGGGGCCGTTCATTTCGGACAGGCCGTAGGAGTTGTACACCTTCATGTCGAACAGGGCTTCGATGCGGCGGCGCGTCTCTTCGGTGTAGGGCTCCGCGCCCACGCAGGCGATGCGCAGGGAAAGCGCCTTGGGGTCTTCGCCTTCCTCAATCAGGGTCGTGCCGAGATGCAAGGCATAGGAGGGCAGGATGTGGGCCACGGTGGTCCCGAAATCCTTCACCAGCTTGAGCTGGCGCTTGGAGTTGCCCGCGCCCGCCGGAATGGTCATGCAGCCGAGGCGCTCGGCGCCGAAATGGATGCCGAGGCCGCCCGTGAACAGGCCGTAGCCGGACATGTTCTGGAACACGTCGTCCTTGCGTACGCCCGCCATGTAAAGGCAGCGGGCCATGAGATCGGCCCAGCTGTTGATGTCGGGCTGGGTATAGCAAACGGCTACCGGGGTGCCGGTGGTGCCGCTGGAGCAGTGCATACGCACGAATTCGGAATGCGGAACCGTGGCGAGCCCATACGGATACTGGGAGCGGAGATCGTCCTTGCTGGTAAAGGGAATCCGCCGGATGTCCTCAAGGGAGCGCAGGTTGTCGGCGGACACTCCGGCTTCGGCAAGGCGCTTGGCGTAGAAAGGCGCGCGGCTGGCTTGCTGAATGGTCGTTTTCAGGCGCGCCAACTGGACGGTTTCCAGCGTGGCTCTGTCCCATGTTTCGGCTTTGTCAAAGTAATCCATCTTCGTATCCGTATTGGGTTGAAAAACGGTTAACACGCTATCCGTAAAAGCATTCCCTCATCCAACGGAACTCCCGCCGCGCAGCCACCCCACCAGTCAAAAATCTTGGGAAAGGGGTTGGAGAAGGAGAGGAGAACCTTTTTTAACAGAAAGGTTCTCCTCCCCTTCCCGAATGCAAACCATTATGCTTCTCGCAGCACAAGGCCGTGCAGCAGCCCGTGGCAGCCCGCAATCATCATGTCGCCGTGCGGGGCGATGAATTGGGCGTGCCCCAGCAGCATCTCGCGGCGCGGCCCGACCGCGAAGGTCGGGGCAAAGCCTTCCGCTTCAGGAGGCAGAGGCGCAAGGAACGCGCAGCCGTGCCCGCCTTTGGCGCGCACCTGTTCGTCGGGAAGCCAGCCGAAACCGAATTCCTTGAGATCGAACAGCAGGGCGTCGGTATCCAGCATCCCGGTGTGGTGCTCATAGACGCCGAGAATGCGCCCCTTGAAGACGAGGAACGCCGCAACATGGCTGTTGCCCACGTTGACCACCGTAACGCCTTGGCGCTGGCTGCGCTTGGCGACTTCCGGCGCGGCGAGCGCGCCGAGGACGGCGGCCGTGGCGGTATCCGCCACAGGCCCGCCCGTGCATTGCTGGAGGGCGTTGAGCCTGGTGCAGGGCGCGGGGGGCGTGTCGTACAGCCAGCGGGCGGGATCACCCTGCGTTTCAGTGAGCAGGGCGCGCCAGAGGTTGAAGCGCCCGACGCGGTTGCCTTCGGGATGGTGCCCGTGATCCTGTGCGGCGGCAACGACGAGGGAGGGCTTGGGAAGCCCGGCGGCGCTGAGGAGGCCGTCCCAGAAACCGGGCTCGTAGTCGGCCAGCGGAACGGCGGCGTATCCTTTGGGGCAGGACGGCGTAATGGAGACGCCCTGCGCCTTTACGCGCTCGGGATTGTCGTGCAGGGCGAGGGCCGCATCAGGAGAAGCGGCGGGGGCGAGCCCAGCTGCCACTTGTTCCTGAACGGCGACGGCGAAACCGCCGCCCATGTTGTGCCCGTACAGCCAGACGGGGCGACCGGCGGCTGTGTGGCGGCGGATGCGGTCGGCGATGCCGAGCGCGGGGGAGGGCAGGACGAAACGGGGCCAATTTTCGGCCCGTTCGCCGGGCAGTGCCAGCAGGACATCCTGCGTCCCGCTGCCTATGTCGAGGCTCAGGATCGGCCCGGCGGCCGCCAGCAGACGCGCAACGGCATCCCCGGCGGACGCGGGAGAAAGTTCAGCCATGACTATTTTCCTTTATTCTGGATAAGCACCAGCGGGATGCGGTGCAGCGCGCTGGAGAGGCTTTCCGTAGTGCCGATGCGCCACCATACATCGTCGAGTTCCCATCCGGCGCGGCTCGCAATGTCACTGACCAGACCTTTGAGATTGATGATGGGATGGCGCTCGAAAACCTGCGGCAGGCCGTAGGTCAGGCTGCACACGAGGCAGCGGCCCGCGCGCTGGTGGAGTTCGAAGTAAAAATGCAGTTCGCCATCGTCGCTTTCCTCGGGATCGACAACGAGACGGATATCATAGGCTCCCTCTTCCGCATCGCCGAACAGCGCATCGAAAAAATCATTGGTCCGCTGGATGGGGAAAAGATCATTCAGACATTCAGGGGTAAAAACGTCGTATACGGCCATGAAGGAAACCTTCCTTGCGTTGGGAGCCTGCGAAACGCACAGACGAGTGCGACAAGACAACAGCCCAAAAAATAGCATCCATCGGCGCAAGACGCAACAAGAGACACCTTGCGGCGCGACAACAAAGGGGTTTTCGTGTCAACAGACGACGGAGAGCGAAGCCGTGAGATCGGCTTCAATAAGGACCCGTTCGGGAAGGAAGCGCAGGCGGCCCGGATCGAACGCCGGAAGGAGGTTACGGGGATGGGCGGGGGCGAGCGCGCCGATCAGCCCCGCCTTCCAGCCGAGGTAGCCGGCTACGGCGGCGGGAGAGACGCCCGCGTCCCGCAGGGAGGCCAACGTGAGGCTTGCGTGGCGCTTGGCGAGGCGTTCGCCTTCGGGATCGCAGAGCAGGGGCAGGTGCATATAGGCGGGGCGGGGATAGCCGAGGAGATCGAACAGGGCAAGCTGGCGCGGCGTGGAGACGAGCAGATCCTCCCCCCTGACGACTTGCGTAATGCCCATGAGCCCGTCGTCCACGACCACGGCAAGCTGGTAGGCGATGACGCCGTCAGAGCGCCGCAAGGCGAAATCACCGCCGCAGGCTTCCAATGTCATGCTGAAAGGGCCGAATACGGCATCCTCAAAAGCATAGTTCTGGGAAGTGCAGCGGAGCCGGATGCACGGGCGGCGTCCGGCTGCTTCCAGCTCGGCTCGGCGTTCGGGGGGCAGGTTGCGGCAGGTTCCGGGGTAGGCGGCCCCGGCGTCCCCCACATGGGGCGCACCCGCCAACGTGCGAAGCTCCTTGCGGGTACAGTAGCAAGGGTAGATATGCCCTGCCCTGCCCAGACGGTTCAGGGCGTCCGCGTACAGCCCCATGCGGGCGCTCTGGACGTACGGTCCTGCCGGTCCTCCGGCGTCCGGGCCCTCGTCCCAGTCCAGCCCGAGCCAGCGCAGATCGCGGATGATCGCGTCGGCGTACTCGGCTCGGGAACGGTCGGGATCGATGTCCTCCATGCGCAGCACGAGCGAACCGCCTTTGCTCCGGCAGGCCAGCCACGCGAGCAGAAAAGCCCATGCGTTGCCGAGGTGCAGGAAACCGGTGGGGCTCGGCGCGAGCCTGCCCCGGACGGGACGGGAGGCGCTCATCCGTGCTTTCGGGAAACGATGAAGAAGACGGAAAGGACGGTCAGGCAGCAGGCCGTGACGATGACGCCGTCCACCTGTTCGCCAGCGAGCAGCCAGCCGAGGAATACGCCGATGACCGGATTGACGTATTCGTAGGAAATGGCGACCACGGTGCGGGTGTGCAGCAACAGCCAGAAATAACAGGTGTAGGCGATGATCGCCCCAAAGATGACCAGATAGAGCAGCGCCCCCGCGCTCAGCGGAGTGACGGAATCCATCGAGAACGTGGAAAACTCCCCAAGCACGGCGGCACCCACGAGGCTCTGCAGGCCGCCGATGAACATCAACAGGCCGCTCGTCTGTATGACGGAAAGCTGGGTCTCGCTCGCCTGTTTTTTGGAGAGGAACGAGCCAGTCACCCAGCCGAAGGCGGCGCACAGCACAAGCAGGATGCCCCATCCGGAGTCCGTGCCGGAGGCCGTCTGATTGACGCTGAGAAGGATGAGGCCCGCAAAGCCGGTCCCGAGCCCGAAGAACTGCACTAACGAAGGCCGGGGATCGCCGCAGAACAGCCAGCCGCCGAGCACCATCCAGATGGGCACCGCGCCGAGGATCATGGCCGCCGTACCAGAGGAGATGGATTCCTGCCCTTTGGCGAGGAAACCGCTGGCCATGAACACCATGAAGAACGCGAGAACGAAACTTTGGGAGAGGTCCTTGCGGGTTGGCAAGTTGCGTTCCCCACGCGCCCAACTCCAGAGATACAGGAGCACGCCCGCAAGCATCATGCGCAGGCCGCACATCATGAACGGGGGAAAGCTCTCAATAGCGAATTTGATGGAAATGAAACAAGAGCCCCACGAGATATAAACCAGAGTGAGGCATCCCAGTACTTGCGCGATGTGTTTTTGCCGTGTCGTCAACATGCGCGGGAAAATATCCCGTCGTCCGCCGTACTGCAAGCCCCGAAAAACGACAAAAACGACAACTGGTTGTCTTTGCTCGCGAAAAGAAAAAAGCGAAAACGATATTGACATGAAAAACGAATCAGGGCATCATACCACCCATGAACATTCAATCCGTCAACCTTCTCTCCGCTCGCTGGTGGTGGCGCTCTTGCTAAAGAGTGCCGGGTTGTCGAGTCTTCTTCACAGAGCGTAAACATCCAACCGCGGCCGGGATACTGGTCGCGGTTTTTTTGTGGTGGTATCCCGTCCTAAGATGAGGAAACTGCCATGAATACGTCTTCCGCTTCCCTCTCCGCTTCCGAATCCACCGGTTTCTTCGGCGCTTACGGCGGGCAGTTTGTCCCCGATGATCTGAAGGCGCGTCTTGACGAAGTGACCGAAGCCTTTGATCGGTATAGCGACAATTCCTTTTTCAAGGACGAGCTGGATTACTATTTCAAGCACTACACCGGGCGTCCGAATCCCATCTTTTTCTGCGCCAATCTGAGCGAACGCCTCGGCGGGGCCAAGATTTATCTCAAGCGTGAGGATTTGAACCATCTCGGCGCGCACAAGATCAACAATACGTTGGGCCAGTGTCTGCTGGCGAAGCGGATGGGCAAGAAGCGGATCGTAGCGGAGACCGGCGCGGGGCAGCATGGCGTGGCGACGGCGGCGACGGCGGCCCTGCTCGGGCTGGAGTGCACCGTGTACATGGGCGCCGAGGACATGAAGCGCCAGCGCCTGAACGTCATCCGCATGGAGATGCTCGGCGCGAAGGTCGTGCCCGCGCTTTCCGGCCAGCGCACGCTCAAGGAAGCCGTGGATGAGGCGCTCGCCGCGTGGATCGCCAATCCCGATACCTTCTATGTGCTCGGTTCGGCAGTCGGCCCGCATCCCTATCCCACGATGGTCCGTCATTTTCAGGCCGTCATCGGCTGTGAAGCGCGCGAGCAGATGCTCGCCGAATGCGGGAAACTGCCTGTGGCCGCTTTCGCCTGTGTGGGCGGCGGCTCCAATGCCATCGGCCTGTTCGCCGGATTTGTGGACGATGCGGACGTGCGTCTTATCGGTGTGGAGCCCGCCGGACGCGGCCTGACCTACGGCGATCATGCCGCCAGCCTATGCAAGGGTGAACCCGGCGTGATGCACGGTTTCCATTCCTACATGATCAAGGACGAGAACGGCGAACCGGGCGCGGTGTACTCCATTTCCGCCGGGCTCGATTATCCTTCCGTCGGCCCCGAGCACAGCTATCTCAAGGACATAGGCCGCGCCGAGTACATCAGCGTGACCGACAAGGAAGCCGTGGACGCGTTTTTCCTGCTGTCCCGCACGGAGGGCATCATCCCCGCGCTCGAATCCTCCCACGCCTTGGCGCAGGCCGTCAAAGTGGCTCCCACACTGCCCAAGGACGCCGCGCTGCTGGTGTGCCTCTCCGGTCGCGGCGACAAGGACGTCGAGCAGATGGAAGCTTTCCTGGAGAGCGCGAAATAGGCGGGATTGAGAGGAATTGGGGAGGGGAAGGAGAACCTTTCTGAGGAAGGGGGGAACACCCCCACGGCTCTCCTTCCCCTCCCAAACCTGCCAGCGCGGCTCGCATCCCCCCTTCTTCCTCTCCAAAGCCTTTCGTGTTTATCGAATTCCCCATGGCGGTTTTGCCTGTTGAAGAAGAAAGCGCCTTTCCCGTGTTTGTGCGGGAAAGGCGCTTTTTATTGGCCTGGATTGTTTTTCCTTCGAATGTTGCATTCTTTCACAGGGAATCCATTCGCTGATTTTTTTGAATTGTGCACTGTTCAATCCGTAATACTCAAAGGGGAACCTGCTCTATATCTTTCCATCCTCCCAAAACGGGGAAAGGCGCGGAACAGGGATTCGATAAGGTCAAAAGTCTTGGGAAAAGGAGGGATGGGGGTTCGGGGGAAGGGAGGGGAAACCTTTCTGAAGAAAGGTTTCCCCTCCCTTCCCCCGATTTTCCCCTACTGCATCTTGTTAATAGGCGAACCGTAACCCTGCACGCGGCGGACGGCGAGCTTGTGCTGGACGGCGCGGGTGTGGCCGCTTCCGGGTTGATCGTCGCGGTAGTTTTCGTGGAAGGCGCGGAGCCGCCGCTGCATACGGAGGATGCGGCGCATGATCTCGCTCATGCCGAAGTAGGCGGCGGAGAACAGCACGCTGCAAAAGAGCAGCAGGAACGCCCCGTAGATAAACAGCTTGTTGGTTTCCGCATCCGGGCTGTCCGTCTGCCAGAGAAGGACGAGAAAACCGATGGTCCCCACCAGCCAGAGCAGGTGGCCGCAGGCTTTCAGGAACGTCTCCATCGGCATCCGGGTATAGGGGTTGACCTCCACGAGGCCGATCCACTCTTCACTGCCGCATTCAGGGCAGCGGGCCAGATAGTCGGGGAAGATGGCCTTGCAGCGGGAGCACTGCAATTCGCGCTCGACTTTGACCTCGACGGAACTGGAGGACGAAGAGCCGCGCGAGATCAAGCGCTTGCGGCGGAAAGGCGTTTTGGTCCTCATGCTGCGGCCTCCGTGGTCTGCGTGGTGCGGGCGTGCTGCATGTAGGCGAGCAGGCCCATGATGCCGATGCCGATGAGGTAACCCCAGTACCGCTGATCATGCGGCAGGAAGAAGCCCGTCAGCAGGGCCGGGTAGAGCATGATGATCGTGGAGCACGCGAGGAGCAGGGCGTCCGGCAGGGTGTTTTTGGCGATGAACCAGCCCTGCGTGAGCGAGGCGAAGGACATGCAGCCGAGCACCGTCATGAAGAACAGGAAGATTCCCTCGGGCACGCTGTCGATGCCCCACAGGATGATGTCATGGTTGAAGATGAACATCAGGGGCAGGATGGCCGTACGGATATCGTACAGGAAGCCCTGAATGCCCGTGGCGATGGGCGACGTGTCCGCAATGGCCGCAGCGGCGTAGGCGGCGAGGCCCACGGGCGGCGTGTCGTCCGCGAGGATGCCGAAGTAGAAGCAGTAGAGGTGCGCCGCTATCAGCGGGACGGCCAGCGCCACGCCGTGGACCACGATGCCGGAGGCGAGCTGCACCAGAATGGGCGCGGTCAGAGACGCCATGATGATGTAGTTCGCCGTGGTGGGCAGGCCCATGCCGAGGAGCAGGCTCGCCAGAGCGGTGATGAGCAGCAGCAGGAAGATGTTGCCGCCGGACAGGATCTCCACGAAGGACGTGATCTGCTGCCCGAGGCCGAGCGAGACGCAGCCGACGATGATGCCCGCCGAAGCCGTGGCCATGGCGACGCCCGCCATGTTGCTGCCGCCGGCGGACAGGGACAGGAGAAGCGTCTTGATGCCTTCCTTGAGGGCCTTGCGCTTGGACTTCTTGTGAACGAAGGCTTTCACGACGGGCTGACCGAGCATGATGAGCGCGAGCACCACGATGGCGCGGAACACGGACATTTCGGCGGAATGCTGCATGATGATGAGCTCATACAGCAACATGCAGATGGGGATGAGGAAGTGCAGCCCCTCTTTGAGCGTGGTCCAGAAAGACGGCAGTTCGGATTTGGACAGGCCGCGCAGCCCGAGCTTGCAAGCTTCCACGTGGGTGATCCAGAGCAGGCCCGCATAGGCGGCGAAGGCCGGGATGGCGGCCGCCTTGGCGACTTCGATGTAGGGAACGTTGACGTATTCGGCGATGATGAACGCCGCCGCGCCCATGACAGGCGGGGCAAGCTGGCCGTTGATGGACGAGGCCACTTCCACGGCCGCGGCCTTTTCGGGCGGATAGCCCACCTTCTTCATAAGCGGGATGGTAAAGGTCCCGGTCGTGACCACGTTGGCGATGCTCGAACCGGAAACCACGCCGGTGAGGGCGCTGCCGAGGACGGCGGCCTTGGCTGCACCGCCCCGGAAACGTCCGAGCCCGCTGATGGCGAGCTGGATGAAGAAATTGCCGCCTCCGGCCCGTTCGAGCATGGTCCCGAACAGCACGAAGAGGAAGACGACGGTGGCCGAAACGTGCAGCGGCACGCCATAGATGCCTTCCGTATCCATCGTCATCTGGGAGATGAAGCGGGACAGGGATGCGCCCTTGAAGGCAAGGAAATCGGGCAGATGCGGCCCGGTAAACACGTACAGGATAAATATGCTGGCGATGATCGGCAGGGCGGGGCCGATAACTCGGCGGGTGGCCTCCAGCAGGAGGACGACCAGCATGAGGCCGAAGATGATGTCGCGTGTGGTGGGCACGCCCGCACGCGAGGCGATGCCTTCGTAGTCAAGCACGATGTACAGCGCGGAGACGGCGGCTATGATCCCGAGCAGGTAGTCGAGGATCGTGACCCGGTTCATGGCGAGCAGGATGCGCAGATCCCAGCGCCATGAGGTTCCCGAGATTTTGATCATGGGGATATTGAAGTAGACGAGGCTGATGGCAAAGGCCAGATGGATGGCCCGGATATAGACGGTATCAAGGAGCAGGATGCTCGCCGAGGCGAGCTGAAACAGGGACCAGCAGAGAGCGAGGATCATCGTGATGATGCGGGTGATGCCTACCGTATCGCCGCGCAGGCCGTGCTCGGCGGCTACCAGCTTTTCCCTGTAGTCATCCCCGTTGGGGGACTGCTCGATGTGCTCTATCATTTTGTGGGGCATGTGACTCCCGGCGTGATCTGAGGTGACGGCGACGCGGGGCGCCGCCCGGATAAACTCGGGCTGATTGCAAGGATGCCGGGATTGGGCGATATGTCCAATCCCGGCCGAAAGGCTTCACGGTGAAGCGGAGGGAGGACCGGGGTGTTCCTCAGCCTACTTCATCAGGCCGGCTTCCTTGTAATACTTCAGGGCGCCGGGATGGATGGGGGCCGTCAGGCCTTCGAGCATGGTCTCGCGGGTCAGGCCTTCGAGGGCGGGATGGAGCTTCTTGAACTCGTCGAGGTTCTCAAAGACTTCCTTCGTAATGGCGTACACGACGTCGTCCGGCACCTTGGCTGAGGTCACGAAGGTGGCGAGCATACCCACGGTGGTGACCTTTTCATTGGCGTTGGTGGCTTCGGGATACTGGGCCATGTCGATGTTGGTCAGAGAATAGTAGGGGAACTTTTTGACCAGCGGCTCAATGTCGGTGATAGACACGATGCGGGTCTTGCGCTTCCCGGCGGTGGCTTCCTTGATATTCCCGTTGGGATGGCCCACGGTGTAGAAGAAGCCGTCGATACGGCCGTCCTGCAACATGCGGGGCGCGTCGGCGGCCTTGATGCTTTCGGCCTTGAGGTCTTTTTCGATATCGATGCCGGCGGCTTCGAAAACGTCAATGGCGTTCTGGCGGTTGCCGGAGCCGGGGTTGCCGATGTTGACGACCTTGCCCTTGGCGTCCTTCAGGCTCTTGATGCCGGAATCTTCGGCGGCGACGAAAGTGACGGCTTCGGGAGCCAGCGCGAACACGGCGCGGAGATCCTTCTGGGGCTTGCCTTCCCATTCGGAAAGCCCGTTGTAGGCCTGATACTGGCGGTCGGCCTGCGCGATGCCGAATTCAAGATCGCCCGCCATGATGGCGTTGATGTTGAATACGGACGCGCCGGTGGATTCGACGGTGGCCCGGATGTCGTACTTGTCCTTCTTGGCGTTGACGATCTTGGCGATGGCGCCGCCGGTGGGGTAGTAGACGCCGGTGATGCCGCCGGTGCCGATGGTAACGAACGTCGTCTTGGCGTGGGCTTCAAGGGCGGAAGCGCCCGTCATGGCCACAGCAAGGCTGAGAACAGCCGCGAGCAAATGTTTGTGCATGTCGTTGTCTCCCTTTTGTCGACATTTTCTTGTCAATTATATGAAGAAGGGCTTCAAAGCAAGGGAGGTTTTCATGGTTTCAGGTATATTGGAAGTGTACATTTTTGTGAAGCGTGCCGTTTCCTTCCGGGATGGGAACCGTTTCGGGGATATGGGACAATGGTTCCGGGAAAATTGACAGGCTGTTTCCTTTGTCGTAACACTTTGATATTCTATTACCATTTTTTGTTATAACCGTTAGGGGGCCGAGAAGTCCCGGTGAGGTAACGTCTATGTCGGTTTCCTCTTTGCCTTTTTTGCATGGCGCGCTTGCCGCTGTGCTCCCAAAGCTGGCGGCGTGGCGGCGCGATTTCCATGCCCATCCGGAAGCCGGCTGGACTGAATTCCGCACGGCGGCCTTGATCATCAGGCGATTGCGTGAGCTTGGGTACGCGATCCGCATGGGCGAAGCCGCTTGCGCCTCCGACCGGAGGATGGGCGTCCCTTCTTCCGCTGTCCTTGCGGCGGCGCGGGAGCGTGCGCTTGAGCATGGAGCCGATGCCGAGCTGGTTGCGGGCATGGGGGACGGCTATACGGGGTTCTGGGCGGATCTGGATTGCGGCCCTGGCCCCGTGACGGCGTTCCGGTTCGATATGGACTGCAACGAAGTCGCCGAGTGCACGGAAGAGAGCCATAGGCCCGTGCGCGAGGGGTTCGCATCACGCTGGCCCGGTCTGATGCACGCGTGCGGACACGATGGGCACGCCGCCGTGGGGCTCGGCTTGGCTGAAGTGCTTGTTTCGATCCGGCGGCACCTGCGGGGGCGGATACGCCTGATCTTCCAGCCCGCCGAAGAGGGGGCGCGCGGGGCTCTCCCGATGTCGGAGGCCGGAGCCGTGGACGGCGTGGATGTGCTGTTCGGTTTCCATATCGGTTTCAAAGCCGAGGGGCCGGGCTCATTGATATGCGGCACGCAAGGATTCCTGGCCACCACCAAGCGCGATGTCCTTTTCTCCGGAGTGCCCGCCCATGCCGGGGCCGCGCCGGAGGAAGGGAAGGATGCCCTGCTGGCGGCCTGTTCGGCGGTGGTGAACCTGCACGCCATTTCCCGGAACGGCAAAGGCGGCACCCGTATCGCCGTGGGCAGGCTGGAAGGGGGAGAGGCCCGCAACGTCATCCCCGCTTCCGCGAGGCTGTTCATGGAAACGCGGGGAGAAACCACGGAACTGGACGCCTACATGACCGCCGAGTCCGAGCGTATCCTGCGCGCTTCAGCCGATCTGTGGGGCTGCACTTGCGAGTGGCGGACTGTGGGGAACAGTGCTGGGGGAGGGAGCAGCCCGGAGCTTGCCCGCCTTATTGCTACGGTCGCGGAAGCGATGGGTGGCTGGAAGACGGTTATCCCGATGAGCGGTTTCGGGGCGACGGAAGATTTCGCTTGCCTGATGAGCGGGGTTCAGGCCTCGGGAGGGCTGGCTTCCTACCTGCAGGTCGGGACGGACAGGGCTGCGGGGCACCACAGCGACCGCTTTGATTTTGATGAAACGTGCCTCGGGCGGGCGCTGGAACTGCTGGCCCGGCTGGCCGTGCGCATGGCGGGCGGCGGACAGGAAGACACTGAAACGGAGACGGAGAGCGACATGGAATTTTTGGATGAGGTCGTAAGGCGCAAGGGCATCCACGTGCAGCTATGGCTGGAGGGCGAAGATGGGGAAGGCTTCGGCAGGGGGCGAGTGGAGCTTCTCCAGCTTGTCGACGAACTCGGATCGCTGAGCAAGGCCGCAAAACAGCTCGGCATGTCCTACCGCGGGGCGTGGGGCAAGATAAAGAAGGCCGAACGCATCGCGGGCGAGACGCTTGTCGACGCTTCGGGGACCAAGCGCGACGGTTACTCGCTGACTCCGGCGGGGCGGGAGCTGGTTCAGCGTTTTCAGCAATGGTATGCGGATGTCGAAAGTTTTGCCAAGAAACGTGCGGAAGCCTTGTTTAGTGATTTCGATAAGGAATGATGATTCATTGTTTGCCCAATCTATATTCATTGAGTAAACAATCTGTATATCGCTGATAGAGAAGAGTATTTTTATATGCAAAAAGGCTTGCACTGCTATCTTTTTTTGACTAACAATAAGCAAAGAGGGCTTTGCATGGATAAAAAGCCCGCAGGGGGAGTGGAAGAGAGTCACATATTGACGGTATTGGGACCCTCAATAGATGACAAGCATAGTATGTTTTATGGAAAGATGCTTTTGGGGAAGCTTTTTCCTTTAGTGAAACATATATCAAATGCTGTTTAAAGATGGACAGTAGTGCTTTCTTATGCTTATTAAAGCCTTTTCCATTTCTCCTGTTTCGCGATTGCTTTCGCCGTTTTCAGCGCAAACCATCATAGTGTCCTGCGCTGATGAGCAGCAATGCGAGTGACGTGCGGAAGCGTGCTTTCTAACGCTTTATCCTTATCAGGGGGAGAAATGGAAGCTTTCATGGCATGGCTGAAGTCAGTCAACGACGTGGTTTGGGGACCGGGGATGCTGGTATTGCTGGTCGGTACTGGCCTGTATCTGACTGTCGGCCTGAAATTTTTCACATTCCGCAATTTTTTTAGAGGGCTCAAAAACCTGTGGGCCGGGCGTTCCAATCAGTCCGAGCAGGGCGAAATCTCTCCGTTCAACGCGCTGATGACCGCGCTGGCCGCCGACATCGGGACCGGCAACATCGTGGGCGTGTCGACAGCCATTTACATCGGCGGCCCCGGCGCGCTGTTCTGGATGTGGGTGACCGCCCTTGTGGGTATGGCCACCAAGTTCAGCGAAGTGCTCCTTTCCGTGCATTTCCGTGAAAAGACCCCCGCCGGAAACTGGGTGGGCGGTGCCATGTACTTCATCAAAAACGGGCTTGGACCCAAGTGGATGTGGCTCGGCTCGTGCTTTGCGCTGTTCGGCATCGTCGCCTGTATCGGTACGGGCGCTATGGTACAGGGCAACTCCATCGGTGAAGCCATACAGGCCAACCTCTCCATCCCGACGTGGTTTACCGCCATCGCCGTCTTCCTGCTGGCCGGAGCCGTCCTCATCGGCGGCGTGAAGCGTATCGGTGCCGTGGCCGGTAAGGTCGTGCCCGCCATGGCGGTGATATACGTCCTCATCTCCCTTATCGTCATCATCCTGCACATTGACCAGCTTCCCCGCGTTCTTGCTTGGGTTGTCGCCGAAGCGTTCACGCCTACGGCCGCCGAAGGCGGTTTTGCCGGTGCGACCGTGATGATGGCCATCCGAATGGGCATGGCCCGCGGCGTGTTCTCCAACGAAGCCGGACTCGGTACCGCGCCTATGGCTCACGCCGCCGCGACCAGCGCTTCACCGCTGGTGCAGGCTTCCATCGGTATGCTTGATACCTTCATTGATACGATCATCGTGTGCACCATGACCGGTTTCGCCATTCTTGTGACCGGCCAGTGGACCTCCGGCCTCACCGGGGCCGCCATGACCTCCGCCGCCTTCGAAACCTCGCTTCCCGGCATCGGCGGCATCGCGGTGACGATCTGCCTGACCTTCTTCGCCTTCACCACAGCCCTCGGCTGGTGCGTGTACGGCGAGCGCTGCGCCATCTATTTCTTCGGCGACAAGGCGCAGATCCCCTTCCGGATCGTCTACTGCATCGCCATCCCGGTGGGCGTGCTCACGCAGCTTGATGTGGTGTGGCTGCTTGCAGACACTTGCAACGCGCTCATGGCCATCCCGAACTTGATCGCCATCCTGCTGCTCAGCCCGGTGCTGTTCAAGCTGGTGAAGGAAGACGAATCCAAGGATTCCATCTTCAAGCACTAGTCTGCCGTTTTCGGTATAAGCGGGGAGGGGCCGAAAGGCCTCTCCTTTTTTCTGTGCGGCGATAGGGATGCGGCTTATCATAAGGGTAAAAAGGGTATGTCGCCTTTTTCAGATTGTTTCTCAAAGCCTTGAAGGTGGAAAAGGGGAGGTGAACACGCCGGAAACCGGAAAATATGGCCAAATCTATTCTCATCCCCTTGCCAAAAAAAGGAAGTTACGCTAGGAAAACGTCTGCGCCGCTTTCATGGCGCATGCCTGCCTTTTTCAATCACACATCTCCCCTATCTTAATCAGCGTTTGATGCGGCTGTGCCGTGTAATACCGGCTTGCCGTTCGGCAGGACTCATAACGTCCGGCGACACGCCGGGCGAACTTCCATTCACTCCCAAAACAAGTATCGGAACGTATGCGGAAGAAGAAAGTTGCCACGGAGGAGGTTCAGGAAGGCGCAACGATGAGCCTTACTGAACTGAAGAACATGAGCATGTCCGTGCTCATGGAGCTTGCGGAAAAGTACGAGATCGAAAACGCCAGTTCCATGCGGAAGCAGGAACTCATCTTTGCGATGTTGCAGGCTTGTGCGTCCCGGAGCGGTGCCATTTACGGCGACGGGGTGCTGGAAATCCTGCCTGACGGCTACGGTTTTTTGCGTTCCCCACTGTCGAGCTATATGCCCGGCCCGGACGATATTTATGTTTCCCCCTCTCAGATTCGGCGCTTTTATCTGCGCAAGGGTGATGTGGTTTCCGGGCAGATACGGCCTCCCAAGGAAGGGGAGCGTTATTTCGCCTTGCTCAAGGTGAAGGAAATCGGTTTTGAACCCCCGGAAAACGCCCGCCACGTCGTTCTTTTTGATAACCTCACGCCTATTTATCCCGATCGCAAGCTGATTATGGAAAACGGCGAGAAAAATCTGTCCTGCCGGGTCATCGATCTCATGTCGCCCATCGGGCGCGGCCAGCGCGGGGTCATCGTCGCGCCTCCCCGGACCGGTAAAACCATTCTGCTCCAGAGCATCGCGAATTCCATCAACGCGAACCATCCCGAAGTCTATCTCATCGTGCTGCTCATCGATGAACGTCCCGAAGAAGTGACGGATATGGAGCGCACGGTCAAGAATGCCGAAGTCATCAGCTCCACGTTCGACGAACCTCCGCAGCGCCATGTGCAGGTCTGCGAAATGGTGCTCGAAAAAGCCAAGCGCCTTGTCGAACGCAAGCGTGACGTGGTCATCCTGCTCGACTCCATCACCCGCCTTGGCCGCGCGTACAACGCCGTGACGCCTTCGTCCGGCCGCGTGCTTTCCGGTGGTCTGGACGCCAACGCCCTTCAGCGGCCCAAGCGCTTCTTCGGCGCGGCCCGCAACATCGAGGGCGGAGGCAGCCTGACCATCATCGCCACGGCGCTCATCGATACCGGCTCCCGCATGGATGAAGTGATCTTTGAAGAATTCAAAGGCACCGGCAACATGGAAATCTATCTTGATCGCCATCTCGCCGAAAAGCGCGTGTTCCCGGCCATCGACATCAACCGTACCGGAACCCGCAAGGAAGATCTCCTCCTCTCCGACGACGTGCTCAAGCGCGTCTGGATCCTCCGCAAGATCCTTGCACCCATGTCTTCCATCGACAGCATGGAATTCCTGCTCGACAAGATGCGCGGCACCAAGTCGAACGACGAATTCATCAATGCCATGAGCAAATAAGCAAGGAATCGGAAAAAGCTTTTTCAAAAGAGAAGGTTTATCCAGATTTTTTAGCGGATTCTTTAAAAGAAAAACGCCGTTCCTCCACATGGAGGGACGGCGTTTTTCTATGGGACTCTGTAAGCGTTGTCTGGATGGGTCCGCTATTCCGCGGCTTCCTTCTGGAGGCGGGAAACGAGCTTGTCCATGTTGGCGATGCTGGTGACCTTCCAGCTCTCTCCGGAGGGGCTCATGCCCAGATCAACCTTGTAGTCACGCCCGTTGCCGAAATCATGGATGGTTGCGGGAAGGATGACGTTGCCGTTGACTTTGCGGGATGCGCCGCGTGGACGCAGCTCTTTACGCCCCGTGGAGACGTTGCCGAAAAGCGGTGCGAGCAGGCCTTTGGGTTTTGCGTTGGCTTTGGGTTTTCCGGCGAAAAAGCCGGATTCGATGCCTGAACGGGTGAACGTTCCGGTTTCTTGAACCAGCAACCCTTTGATCTGCTTCGCCATCGACGGGTCCTGCACAGAGGCGACCATCAGGGCGAGCATGGGAGGGAGGCCGGATGTATCGACTTGTCCGGCTTTTTGCAGCGCTGCAATCAGGGCTGAGGAACTTTGGTCGAGCAGGGCGTCCACATCGACGCGCCGCTCAAAGGCCGCCAGATCGCTGGCGTCGATGGCTGTCTGGATTTCCTTCAAGACAGCCTCCGGGGTCTGGCGGGCCAGGGCGGGGACCGTTACGAGCAAGAGCAACGGAAGGAAGAGAAAAAAGCGGAAGCAGCGGGAAATCATTGAGAGGCTCCTGGGTTGGCGGCCGCGGCGTCGAAGTGCCCCGCCAGATCGCGGAATAGGTTTGCGGCCTGTCCGGCAGCCGTGAGTTTTTCCGGGTTGTTGTGCGTGCGCCGATCGATCCATGAGGCGATGAAGAGCAGTGCGTCATCATCCAGATACCGGGCCTCCGGGGTCCGCTTGAGGGCCTGCACGAAAGCGCTCTTGGCCTGTTCGCGGGCGATGACGGCCTGTTGGTACTGCTGGCCCTTGGCGGCCATTTGCTGGCGCAATGTCGAGTATCTGGTCAGCTCGCCGTTGGAGCGGGCTTCATCGGCGGCGAATGTCAATTCGGAGTATTGGGCGTTGGTGTCCACGACACGCTGGGCTGCGGCGCTGAGGTTTTCCATTTGGCGGTTGAAGTCGGGCATGGAGGCAAGCGCCTGCAATGCCCCGGCAACACCACGGAACTGCCGGGCGTACAGCTTGAAGAACTCGCTCCGCTGGGCGGGCGAGAGGGCCTCGCCGCTCGGCAGGGGGGTAGCCGCGCTGCGGTTCACGGCTTCCATGAAGCGGTCGACGTACAGCCGATAAATGGCGTCCAGCATACCCGGCGTGAAGAGATGGTTCAGCGCTGCGGTACGTCCGGCGGGCAGATCATCGCCGATCCATGCGAGGCCGGTCATCCCCATTCCATAACGGAGATTTGCTCCCTGCAGGCTTGCGGAAAGCCTTCCGCTCCGGCCCGGGGTCGCTGCGGGGACATAGTGGGAAACGAGCCATGAAGCCAAATCGTCGATAAAGGCGATGCGCACGACTTGATCGTCCTTGCGCCCCGCATCGGGAGGAACCTGTTCTCCGGGGGCCACAGGGCCGCGTACTTCGGCTCCGCCCGGCTGCACCGGCCTCTGTTCCGCAAGCGCCTCGTCCAGTTCAGCGGGCGTTTCGATGGGAGAACGGTATTTGGGCGGCGCTCCGGGCAGGCTGTTTCCCGCGACGGCTCCGACATCTGGAGGAGAAGGCGGTGTCGTTGTCCTGCTCATCAGGTCGGCGGCGAGGTTGATGGCCGATTCTCTCAGGTTTGCCATACGGTTGGAGAATTCTTCCCGTGCCTCCGGATCTCGGGCCAGCCAAAACCAGACCACCACTCCCGCGAGCAGGATAAGAATCAGCAGGGCCAGCCCGTGGTGCCCCTTGCGTGACGGTTCCGTTTCGCGGTCATCGTCTTTGTCTGTCCGATAGCGGTTCGGCTTGCTCATGCCACCCTCCAGAGTCTCTTCCCGGATGAAAGCGGGCTGTGTACAGGTATCATATTCACTGCAGAATACCCCATTTCATCCGCTCTGTGAAGCTGTAGAGCCGGGGGGGATCCAGCGATTGTGCACGCTTTCTAACTGGTTGGGGCGCGGAGGAGGCTCCGCTGTGAGAGATTCGCAGCGTATGGGAAAGAATCATGCTCTGGGAGCTTGACTTCTTAAGAACCAATCCTAAATACTTAACGCTAAGGCTAATGACGCTCGACGCGCGCGGCGCGAACACTTTTTACTCCAAGGGAGCAAGACAATGGGATGCTGCTGCAATAATACGAAAGACGATAAGAATCAGAGCCCTGACTGCATGGCCAGCAAGAGCACGGTTGTCACCACGCCCGAAGGCGAAGATGTCGAAGTCAACTTCAACATGGGAACCGGTGAAGTGACCTATGGGAAGAAGACCGGATGCTGCTCGGACAAGTCCGACGGTACATCTTCCGGCGGTTGCGGTTGTTCAAAGTAAGGGATGAGAGCGGATTGTTTTTGAAACAGTTCAAAGTCGAAAAGCTCCAAGCCAAAAAAGAACGGAGGAAGATCGGTAAGGTGGGTATCCCTTGCACGCTCTTCCTCCGTTTTTTTAGAAACGGCTGATTGATAGTCTGCGTAAGGGGAATTTCCCTTGCGCTTTTTTATTCCACACGGAGCTTTCCAGAAAGAAATATGTCCCCAATGCCTTTGTTGCCCTGACTCCTCATTGTTCCAATAAATACCAATAGGCCCAATGCCATAACACAGGTTCCCATGAGAGGGAAACCCGAGTGGGGGATTCGATAAACGCGAAAGTCGTGGGAGAGGAAGGGGGAGGTTTGGAGGGGGAAGGAGAACCTTACTGGAGAAAGGTTCTCCTTCCCCCTCCAATCTTCTCTACAGAATCTGCTTGAGGAACTGCTGTAGGCGAGGATGCTCGGGATCGGAGAAGAACTTGGCCGGAGGCGCCACTTCAAGGATTTGCCCCTGATCCATAAAGACGATGCGGTCGGCCACTTCGCGGGCAAAACCCATTTCGTGGGTGACGCATACCATCGTCATGCCTTCCTGCGCGAGCTTGACCATAACGTCGAGCACTTCGCCGATCATTTCAGGATCGAGCGCGGACGTAGGTTCGTCGAACAGCATGATGTTGGGCTGCATGGCGAGGGCGCGGGCAATGGCGACGCGCTGTTGCTGGCCGCCGGAAAGCATACTCGGGTAGACGTTGACCTTTTCGGACAGCCCCACTTTCTTGAGCAGCTGGAGAGCGCGCTCCTCGGCTTCGTGTTTGGAAATATGGCGGAGCTTCATGGGCGCCATCGTCAGATTCTGGAGCACGGTCTTGTGCGGGAACAGGTTGAAGCTCTGGAACACCATGCCCAGATCCTGCCGGATCTTGTTGATGTCGTTCTCGGGGGCGTTGATGTCGCTCCCCTCGACAAGGATGGTGCCCTTGTCGATGACTTCCAGGCGGTTGATGGAGCGCAGCAGCGTTGACTTGCCGGACCCGGAAGGTCCGATGATCACGACGCGTTCGCCGGGCTGCACGTCGAAGCTGACGTCGTGCAATGCGGTGAGCTGCCCGAAGAACTTCCACACGTTCTGGATGCTGATGATGGGGGCTTCGTTACTTTCTGTCGCGGTCATAGTAGGTGAGTCTCCCTTCCATCATGCTCACGCCTTTGGAGAGCAGCAGGGTGATGATGAGGTATACGAGGGCGATGACCGTATAGGTCTCGAAATAGTCGAAGGTCTGCGAAGCGAATTCGCGGCCACGGCGCAGCAGGTCGGCCACGGCGATGATGGAGACCAGAGAGGTATCCTTGAGCATGGCGATGCATTCGTTGCCGATGGGCGGCAGGATGGTGCGCATGGCCTGAGGGAGGATAACGAGCGTCATGGTCTGGAAGTTGTTGAAGCCGAGCGAACGGGCAGCTTCGGTCTGTCCCTTGGGGACGGAGAGGATGCCCGCGCGGAAGACTTCGCCCATGTAGGCGCCGTAGCAGAAGCTGATGGCGATGACCGCCGACACCATGGGCGGGACCTGAATGATGCGGCCGAGGGCGTAATAGATGTAAAAAAGCTGAACGAGCAGCGGCACGCCGCGGATGATTTCCACGTAGGTCGATGCGATCAGGTTGATGACGGGATTGCGCGACAGGCGTCCGAGACCCGTGAGCAACCCGATGGGCAGCGTGCAGAGCAGGGAGAGAACGGTCACCTCAAACGTGATGATCAACCCGTCGGGAAGGAATTTGACGATTTCCAGATAGGGTTCCGGCTGCGTAGCGCAGAGGGTGACGAGCGCCACCACGGCAACGCAGAACGCCAATGTCCAAGCATTGAGGAGCCTGCGATCCCTTGGATCAGGGATTTGTGCGCCCTCCGTAACCTCAATGCGAATGTTGGGAGCGTTGTTCATAAGTATTCCTAAAATGTGTCAGGCTCCGGCAAACGCCGCATGAGATGCGTGCGCCGCGATGTGGGCCTTGCAAGTTGCGGCGCGCCCGGGCGACGCGCGAAAACAGGGGCCTTACCAAACGGGCGGCAGGGGAGAGGGCTCCCCTGCCGGTATAGAATCGCAACAGGACGATTAAGGATGAGAGTTACGGCCGCTTATTTGCCGATCCACTTCTCGACGACCTGCTTGTCGATACCCTTTTCTTTCACGGCTTTGATGCCTTCGTTGAGCTTCTTCACGAGATCCGTATCCGACTTGCGGACGGCGAACCCGTAGAATTCCACATCGTCGGTGATGAAGGCAACCTTAAGCTTGCCCGCGTATTCCTGCTTCTTGTTGGCGTAGAACTTGGCGACGCCCGGTCCGCTCTCCTTCGTCCTCGTCCTGCTTCTCGGCATGGTTACGGTCGTCGATGAGCAGCCCCTTACGCA
>ENA-UPWK01001112-UPWK01001112.1-human-gut-metagenome-genome-assembly--contig:-NODE-1112-length-21806-cov-5.379263_pt1 | contig 21806 bp, 14 predicted proteins | sample MGYA00250048_ERZ773373 | MGnify/ENA primary metagenome ERZ773373 (study PRJEB29103, sample SAMN06112059) | human gut metagenome | biome: human gut; feature: ankylosing spondylitis patient; material... | reverse complement strand
TTATTCGCTGTTCATTGTGCTGATAGGATAATCTTTCATGTCATTCTGTTTTCTGCAAAGGTAAACAATAAAACCAAAGTAGGAAGAAAACCCCATCGTTTCCTTCCTACCCGATTCTTTATTTTCAGAAGTTTTTTTATTATGTCACAAAGACCTTTTTCATCATTTCTTCTTCATTTCTTGTTTACGGTGCTTCCGTCACATCTACCGTTACCGTCACCTTCTTTGCCGCATCCGACAGATTCTGTATCTCAAAGGTTGCCGCCGTATTTGCCGGGAATGGTCCTGTGGGGAAATCCTTTGCATTTTGGTCCAGCGTCAAGGTATAGTCTATAGCCTCGGTGCTATGTCCTTCCGTCTTATCCGCTTTCAGCCAGGCAGGCAAACCTACAATCCGGCTACCGCCTTTGGCAGTCACAGTAAGTTTCATGGACGAGGTGGTTCCGGCATTCGCCTGTTTCTGCATGTTGAGTGTCCCTGTGATCACATCCGGTGATTCACTTCCGGCAGTGTAGGTATTTGCCGCATCCGGTTCGGACGGCGTGCCCGTTGCCGCAGCAATTTCCGGTACTCCTACGGATGCTTTCACTGCAATCTGGCTTTCTTCGCGTCCCGCCTTGCTGCGCAATAAGATGATGGCTTTCGGGAAAAGATTCCCAGAATATCCATCGGCTTTTGACACTTTACAAGTATACGATGCCGATCCGGCACGGGTTACCGGCGTGATTTCCGTCTTCAGCCACTCGGCACCGCCACCCGCGGAGCTTGTATAGACAATGCTGCATTCCGCTTCCGAATTGCTGGTGAAAGGAATACTGAAATATTCAGTCTCATCCGGGGAGACGGTGGCTGTATTGTTACCCGCAATAGTGGTTGCTCCGACTCCTGTCAGTGTCCCGATAGCCAGTTCATTTTCCGGCTGATACTCAAAGTCCCCGCCATCCGTCCAGTCCGAAACGGTGATGTTCACATCCAGCTTGAACGGGTCGGCATCAGTGATGCGCACCGTGTAGCGGTGGTTAGGCTTCACCTCGATGTAACCGCCCGTGCCCGCTACCGACTGCTCAAACTCTACCATGTAACTTACCTCCTGCGGTATATCCGTCTGGTTCAGCGCATACTTTCCCTTGATAATCAGATACCCCTTGTCGGCAATCGGACTGGGATAGCTGTAGAAAGCCCCTGTCTGTGTTCCCTTATTGGCATTGGCGCCGTCAAAGTCACGGTCGGGGTAGGTGATAAGCGTCTTGTCCGGATCGGCATCTTCCACGGGAACCACCGGAAAGAAGGTAACGCCTTTGCGGCCGTGCCCCATCGATACGCCGGTGATGGTGAGATGTGACAATTTCTCGTCATTGATGATATCGAAACGGGAGACGATACGCGATAGCGTCATATTGATGCGGGTACGGGAGCTCATACTGATATCCCGCAGGTCGAGTGCAGGGCTGTAGGAACCTACCATCGGCAGGGGTGTCAACAAGATGTCCGTATCTGTGGCAGGGTCCAGTAACGGAGTGGTAAAGGTGAGGAAATCCGTTTCAGTGGGAATACCCGCTTTGGTCACAATATTATAGTCCGTACCCGGTGAACTCTGTTCCAGCGCTACGAAATTGGTGTATTCCGCTCCGGCTTTCAGCAATTTCGGCTGATTGGCAATGCAGTAGAATTTGGTGAACAGGCCTTTCTTGGGACGCAGGGTGGCGAGTGCTACGTTGTCACCCTCCACGGTCAATATAATTTTCGTAGCGTTAGGTATCGTAGAACCGTCCGAACGATAACAGAACCGTTCCTGATAAGTATATGGCCCTTCCTCCTTGTCCGAAGAGAACACATAAATATCCAGCGAAGTGATTTCATTCTCTTCGGTCGTGGCGATGGGGGCATCGGCGCGGGTAGTGCCTGCCGTCTTTATGTTCAGCTTGTTCTGAAAGCCGAGGATGATTTCATGGCGCGTCGGGTCATTGACCAGCGGATCATCACCGGGAGTAGTGGCCGACGGCACTTCCGCTTCGCTGCACCCCGCAAGGGACAGGGCAAGCAGGCCTATCACCCATGCGGAAAACTGTTTTCTATTTTTAATCATAATCTTATTGTTATTAATGGGTTACTGAATTAAGGAGCTACAGCAGCCGCACTCACCAGCACTGTCACGTCTTCCATGCCCGAGATATTATTTTTCAGCACAATCGGCGCGGCTGTGAAGTCGGTTACGGCATCCTTCACGGTCAGGGTGAACGTCTGGCTACCGGTAGCATCCGTCGGAACGGTTCTTGCAAAGGCAGTGGTCTCGGCAACGGTGAACCAGGACGACAGCGTGCTTGCCGTCACGCCTTGCGGAGAAGTAATTTTCACCTCAACGGTGCTTCCGTCAGTGCGGGGCACATCGGTAATCTTATAGTTATTGTAAGCGGCTCCGCCTGTTGTCCCCGTCAGTTCAATCGTTGTAATGGCAGGATCAAGCAATTCCACCGTCAATTCCAGTGTCTGAGTTGCGTCTCCCAGATTGATAATCTCGAACTTGCTGTTTGCATCGCTGGTTGCCGTCACGTCTTTCAGCATAAGCGTATAGTACTCTTCTACCGGAGTAGAAACAGAAACATCCGTGGCGGGAGTACCCGTCGTGCTTGGCGCAGGGCCTGATTTGCTCTTCGAAACTTCCAGCCAGGGAAGCTGATTATTCAATACTAATTTCGTTCTGAACGGACAGCTTGCCCCGAGTGTGATGCTGCTCTTGCTCGTTTTATACATCGTGAGTTTACTATTCGCCTGATCGTATAAGTTGAAGTTCCCCGTAGACGCATCCGGTGTGGCAAAATCCAGTACCGGTGCCGTGGCGGGCGGCACAATGGTCAGCGTAGTGTAAACCGATTCATCCTGTGAAGCCGATTCATTGGCCAGGGTCAGTGTAACGGGAACATAAGGAGTGGCGGCAGTCAGCGTATATTTGAAGGTCATGGTAGTGGTGGTCACTCCGTCCACGACTTCCGACTTATAAGCAGCATCGTCATGCTCCAGCCAGTCGATGTCCCATCCCGTTGTGGTGCTGAACTTCGGCTGTACCTTGCCGCTGGCCGTAGCGGTCAGCGTGATGATTTTCTCCGTACCGTCTGCCGTCACGCTGATTTCTTTGGTGGCGACGTCCGCATCGGTTCCTTCCACATTCAGGGCGGTCACTACGGGCGCGGCATTATCGGGCTTGACGATGACTCCGCCGCCGCTGGTCCAGTCCACAATTTCAAAGAAGGCGGTGATGGTGGCTTCCATCACTTCCTTGATGTGCAGGGTGTAGCGGGTGTTGGCCACTACGTCTATGAAAGCGGCTGCTCCGCCGGTATCGGGAGCACGCTGTATGTCGAGATGGTATTCCACGGGCACAGGGTCTTTCTGCATCGGGTTCTGGTATTTGCCTTTGATGATGAGGAACGCCTCGTCCGTGTCTTTCAAAGGATAGGTATAGAGCGCGCTCTCCGTCACTCCCTGATTAGCTTTGGGCAACATCAGATAGCTACCTTCGGCTACGGGGTACTTAATGAGGCTGGCAGTACGACCGGCATCATCCAGTGTGGTCAGCGTTCCCGGCATCACGGTAGCCTGGTTGCGTCCGTTTCCCAGCGCGACGCTTTCAATAATCAGTCCCGTCTTGGCGGATTCATTGTCGATGTCGAAGCGGCTCACGCGGCGTTTCAGTTCGATGTTCACCGTGGCGATATTGCCCAGTATCTTCGTTGTGCCGCTTCCGGTCATTACTAATGGAGTGCCCAGGGCGGTGCCTGTCGGTTCCAGTTTGGCGGTACAGTACTTCTCAAAGTCCGTGGCTTTCGTGCCGTCGGTTTCTATGGCTCCGGTGGCGGCGTTGGTTTTCACCGCTACCAGAGGGTCTATCGGGTCTCCGTCGGCTTTGTAGAGTGTGGTGCTGTTGGCCACGCAATACAGTTTCAGGTTGGGGATACCCTTCAGCTCCGTCGGGAAGATGGAGGCCTTGCGGGCGGTTCCGGCACCGCTCAGTTTGAAGGTTTTCGCTGCGGTGTCGTCCTGTGCGGCGGCTTTCCACGTTTCCAGATACTGGTAGTCTCCGCCATCGGTGGTGGCTGCAAATACATAGATGTCCAGGTTGTCTATCTGGTTCTCACTTTCGGAAGCGATGGCGCGGGTGTATTCCTGCGACTCTCCTCCGCCACTAAATACGAGACGGATCTCTTTGCCTACTCCTTTTCCCGGAGTATCGTCGGTGCCAAGCTCCCCCTGGCTGCATCCTGCAAGCAGGGCCAGCAGAGCCGACATCCAAAGCATGTTTTTCGTTTTCATCATTTGTCTATACTGTTTTTGAAAGTTAATAATCTTATTGTGAGGCATTTCCGGGGGTGTACTGCTACGGGTGGCGTAGACGGTCAGCTACGTCGGTAGTAGACGGCCGTCTATGCCATCCGTAGGTGGCCACCTACGCCTGCCGTAGCAGTACGGCTGCCGCCGGACTATCCTAACGGGTCCTCTTCCAGACCTCCATCAGGACCGAGACCGCCTCCATCGGGTGCTTTGCCTATATAGATGGTTTTCATCACGCTGCGCGGCACTTTCAGCATGGTCTTGCTGTTGCTGCCGAATTGTGTGGTTACTTTGAGTTCATGCGTCCCGTCCGCCAGATCGGCAGGGATGATGAACGTCAGTTTCGAGGGATCGTTTGTCACCCAAAGGTCTTCGGCTACTTTGGTTTCCTTTCCTGAACTGCTTTTCAGGGTGATACCCACTGACGGGTCGGTTCCCACTACTTTCAGCTTGCCGCCTGTGAGGGTGAAAGCACGTCCTGCCGTGGCTGAAGCATCCTGTGCACGGGTGGAGGCATCCTGCACGCCGCCGATGTACATGGCGCTGCCTTTCTCGCCGATGATACCCACTGTGGTTGCCTTGATGGCTTCCCGCAGGTCGGCGCCTACGTTGAAGTTCACCACGATGGAGTTCTTTGCCGGATTCCAGGTGGAGTTTTCTATGACGCCGCGGAAAGCGACTGAGGCGTAATACAATCCCGTGTTCACACTCATGCCGGTCATCAGCATGCGTTTGATGACCCGTTTTTGCAGGTCGAAGACGTGGCGGATGGTTTCTTCACGCAGACCGGAGTCCTCCGCTTTCAGTTCGGCAATGATGCGGTTTTCATCCGCACTGCCGATGGATACGGGGACGAGGATCATGTCCTCTTTGTTGTCCACGGTTACGGTATTGTCCGCCAGTTGGCCGTTGATTTGATACTTGATTTCGTTTGCCATAATTTATAAATATTTATAATGAATACTATCGGTAAAACCGGAGTCTTGCCGTTGTTAATAATTCGAATAATTATGGCACGAGGAATGAGTTTCTTGGAGAAAAGCCGGGAGGGAGTTTCACAAAAAAATCATTCCAACATGCCAAAAAACGAAAGCTCGTTTGACATGTTGGAATGATTTTATAAATATAGGGTAACGCTTAAAAGTCAGGCGTTGGTGTGTGATGTTATAATATGATAGTATTTGGCTTATTCATCAATTAACCTTTTTAGCGCCGTTAGATATTCATCTACATAAGCTACTAAAGGTAAGATGTCTTCTTCACCGATACTTATCCAGTCATCATAATCACCAGACTGACGCAATTCATAAACTTTGCTGTACAAACGCCCCATTTCGCGTGAAACAACGCCTGTACTAACAAAGTATTGTCCGAACAAACGGATAACTCCCGAATGAGTAGAAGCACTATAGCCCTGTTTTATCAGCAATGCGGTAGTCATGTAATAACAGGCATAATACATACGGTTAGCAGCTGCATACCAAAATTTGTTATTGATAATACCTTTTGTCTCCTCCCAGGTTTCAAGAGCCCGATTCATACGGTTCGTCATTAGTGACTTCTTTTCTTCTTCACTGAGTTTCATAATTCAACTCCTTCCTCTTCTACATTTTTAAAGAATGGTGTACCTTTTCGTTTCATCCATTCGGATAGGGTATAAAGTTTCATACTGAAATACTCTCCAAGGTTCCACCCCAGTTCTACAAAAGGATAAGCGTAAGTATCGAAATCTGAAGGAGTTATTTTTTCTTTATCTAAAAGTAATAACATATCCCAGTCAGAGTCGGTAGTAGCATCACGACGTGCCTGCGAACCAAAAAGAATAAGTTTACCTGATGGCAATACAGTTCCTTTCAACTCTTTAATTTTATCTATAATCTTTTCTGTAGTATGGGCCATAATCTTATTGTTTTGATGAAGGCTTTACAAAGATAATCATAATTTCTATTCTCAGCATCCCGAAGAACAGGTTTTTACGTTTTTATCAAAATGTATATTCTATTTATAGAGACACTTTTGTATATTATAAAAATCATTCCAACATGTCAAAGAACGAAGGATTCTAAATCCTAATATTAGAGGCAAGCGGATTACAAATCCGCTTGAACAGGCATATCAATAGGGTCAAGTTATTCTTTAGTTATGGACAAGTACATAAGCTTGTTGCTCTATTTTAAGCGGACGTCCATACGCTCCTGCAGTTGAAGTATAAACATCCAGCACTCTGGCGTATTCACCAGAACCATCATCCGCTACAGTTTCCGAACTCCAATGACGTTTGTCAAGTATGAAAGCCTTTTTGACATAGTTTTCATCGGCGTTAAATGTGCGTCGTGTATAATCATCAACATTATTATAGCTGCTTCCAGTCCATCCTACCAGTACGCGATAGTCCCACATACTGGCAAGTCGCCAGCTGTCTCCTGCACTATTTCCTGCATTTACTGCTTGTGTCCATGTACCAGTATAAGGTATCGCCCAAAGCCCATTTAATTTACAAGGTGTTTTGCCTTTGAGTACAGGGATTTGCATATATAAGTCTATTTGATAGTCGGGGAAGCGATTATCTTTTGCTGTGAATTTGTAATAGTATAGATTGGGGGAATTACTAAATGTCGCTGAATTCTTGAATAAAAGAGTAAATGGATTTTTTATATTACCGTTGCTTCCACTTTGACTTCCTGTACTGACTTGTGTAAAATTTTGTGCATTTGATTCTGATATAGATGTGAAATTATAGCCAACTGGAGATGTGAAAATGAATGTAAATCCGGTTTCACCAGCTGTTCCTATATTCTCTTTAATATAAATATCTATGTCACTGGTCGTGCAGTTATAAGTAATACCTTGTCCATCCCGATTTGAAGTTACCGTAGGCAATGATGATTTAAAAATAACCGCAATTGCTTCTCTTTTCGTTTCATCTGATAAGTTTTTTACATAGAGTGTTCCACTGTTCACATCACTGAGTGATAAGCTGCTTGTTTTGTATTTTATTACATAATTATGCTCTTTCGTATTAGATTCTGCAAAGTCAGCTTCTACTCCTCCGGGTAATTGTAATACACTTCCTCCTAAAGAGTATACTTTCAACGTTACTGTAGAATAATAAGACGATTTCAACTGATACAAGTTCAGTGATTTGTTACTTGATATATACGAATTAACAGAAGGATCTGTACTGACTACCTCAATGGTGGGCGTTTGGAATTCTCTCGCAATATTCATCGTCATACTCGTACCTCCCGTTGCATTAGTGAACACGATTTGCGTATCATCAAAACTTGTTGCGTCTTCCTTTAGTTTGAAAGTGAAACTTACTGTTTTATTTTCCGGTGTGCTACGTGTAGACACTGGTGTAATGTTCTCCAGCCATGACGGGGATCTGCTTATGGTAGGTTTACTATAATTATCCATCGTTAGGGTGAATTGCTTGTCCTTGATGATAGGCATAGTTAGCGTGGCTGTGGTGGCTGTAACAGATGAGAGCGAGATACCGCTACCTTCGTTTGAAAGTGCCAGATTATTGATTCGGTTAGGTAGTAATTTCACTTTGATATTCTCAACTTTAGTCTCGTCCGAATGATTTTTTATAGCTACGGTAATTTCTTTTTCTGTCAAGTCGGTAGCATCCGTGCTTGCCCATTGGAAAGTATATTCTTGTGTAGTATTTACACTTGAAGTAGGACTAACGGTAATGCCCGAATGGGCTGGAAGTTCCACTTTGCTGCCGCCAATAGAAGTGATATTTATCGTGCCTGTAGATGTATTGGTGCCGATAACCTGTACCAGATAGAGTATATTGTCCGTTGCATCCCATTTATTTACTCCGTCGGGATTCATTGTTCCGCCTGTGGGTTCTACGACAGGAGTACCAAAGGTCGTATCTATTAATATCACTTCTTCACTGCCCCCTGCTTTATCTGTCAGGTGCAGGATACCACGAGGATAACTGCTACCTGTGTAACTTTCATTGAAAGAAATTTTGTACTTCACTTGTTGCGTGGCTTCTGCCCGTGTTGTGGTGACGGGGACTTCTTCCAATTTCAACCAGCCGTCAGTAGGGCTGTTACCGTTATAAGTCAGTTGTGCATTTACCCCGGCATTGGAACCTGTGGAAACCGTAAAGCTACTTCCGGTTTTGAGCGCCAGTGTCACAATATTGGTGTTGATGTCGTAAGTGGTTTCGCCCACAGGCAACAAATCAGCTACCGCAATTGTCTCCAATCCGTTGTCGGGCTCGTAATCATCTATATAGTCTCCTGTTTTCCAATCCACCAGACGGATATTGGCTGTCAGTTCAAAAGGGTCAGCTTCTGTGATCTGTACTGTATAGCGGTGGTTGTGGTTTATCTCGATTAGGCTTCCGTCACCATCGGTCACACGTTCGAAAGGGATGCGATAAGATACCTCTTTCTTTTCATCCGTCAGGTTCATGGCATACAGTCCTTTCAAAATCAAAAATCCTGCATCTATGGCTTTACATGGGTAGCAATAGAAAGCTTTGGTGGTAGTTCCTGCATTGGCGTTCAGTCCGTCGAAAAGGCGGTAAGGGTATGTAATCAGTTGGCCGTTCGTGGCAGGAACATCTCCTGTCGGACGAATGGGGAACAGTGTTACACCCTGTCTTCCGTTTCCCATACTGATATCTGTGATAGTAAAATGAGACTTCGTAGCATCGTTTACTATATCGAAGCGTGCCACGGCGCGAGTGAGTGAAACATTCAGTCGCACGTAAGTTCCCATACTGTATTCGCGTAGGTCTGTGGGCTGGCTGTTGGCACCGGACATGGGCAGAGGGGCAAGCAGTATATCGGCATTAAAGCCGGTGGAATTTAATAGCGGGGTATTCAGTTTAACGAAATCGCTTTCAGTAGGCGTTCCGGGGCTCGTTACCATGTCTCCGGGTACGCTGGACTGTAGTTGTGAACTTTGCTGTAACGGGGTATAATTCGTGTATATATTTCCTGCGGCATCATTCATTTCGGTTTGATTGGCTACGCAATAAAACTTGGTGAATAAACCCTTGCGGGGGTAGAACACCACATTTATTTTCCCTGCGGCCTCGTCCGCTTTCAGATCGATAGGGGAAGCTCCTGTGGGCAGGGTTCCGGCATCCGAACGGTAGGCGAAACGTTCCTGAAAGGTGTAAGGCCCTTCCTCCTTGTCACTGCCGAAAGCATAAATATCGAAACTTTCAATGCGGTTTTCGTCCTCCTCAGCTATACCGTCGCGGGTGATAGTCCGGCTTTCGGGTGTACCGTTTACAAGGATCAGCTTGTTTTGTAGAGAGATTACCACCGAACGGCGGTTAGGGTCATTGGCCTGCGGGTTCTCCGGTATTTCGGGAGTGCCGCCTATTGTTTCCACTTCGGAGGTGCAACCAGCCGTCAGGCAGAACAGTATCACCAATGAAAAGTGCAGAAAGAATTTAGCGAATGTTTTCATGCTTGTTACTTTTATGCGGTTATTACTTATTTCCATTCCTCGTTCTTTTTATTCTCTATTATGTTTTCTGTTTTTCGTTCTTTATTTTTCATTCTTCATTTTCTTCAGGTTCTTCCTCGCCTTTTCCGGTTCTACTCCCAGTGCCTTGCGAAACCATTCTTCCGCTTTCTTCCGGTCACCTTCCAGATAGGCCAGCACACCGAAATCATTCCATGCACGCGGGTCATCGGCCACCTTGCTCAGATATTGCCGTGCGCTAACCGGATCGCCTGCCATGATTACCGCCGAAGCCGCATTGATATTGGCCAGCACGTCGTCCGGAAAGTGGTAGGCGGCTATCTCATAAATTTCACGGTATTGCTCCGTGCCGGGGCGATAGAATGCGGCTACCCGGTACATCTCCTGCAATGATAGCAGGCGGGGATGGGTATATATCAGACTTGCCGCCTCTTCGATATTGAAAGCGCGGGCCTCATAACCTACCGTGATACGGATACGTCTCAACTGCGGAAAATAGTTTTTCAGAAGTTCCCGATATACGGTTCCTCCGTGCATATCCATCAATTGTTTTTCGCGTCCTTCAAAAATGCCGGTTCGGGCAATGAGAGACAATACTTCGTCACCGTGATTCATGGGGCGGCGTTGCAGAAGTTCCACCAATCCATCCCAGTCTTCGGGTACGGAAGAAACTTTATAAAGATCGCGCCCGGGTGCATACGTGGCACGCATATACTCCTTGAAGCAGCGTGCGCGGTTGGAAGCCAGTATTTCATTATCCTTATATATCCCGTCGGGCGAAGCGTAACCGCAGATGGAGATACTCGAAATATTTGCCAGATTCCCCTTGGTAAGTGGGCGCATCAGCCTGTCCAGTTTCTCTAATTCGGGTCGGTTGTTGTGGAATTCGCGGCGGACGTCATAAACTCCGGTAGGGTAGTCTATATATAAGGTGGCGCTTTCCGAACGGTGTTTCTGAGTTTCCATATCAGGAGTGAGGTAAGTCACCATGGCTGTACATTCGGCACAGGGCATACAGTCCGACCTACTTTGGGTTTCTTGCCGGTTGGCGGCATTTTCATGTCTTTCTGTAACTGCCTGCGGGATTGCCGTCTGCTCCGGCAGATTTACAGCCTGTCCTTGTGAAACGGCCATTTGCACCTGTGAAACTGATATCTGTCCCTGCGGAACATGGAAAGGGCTTGTCAGGGCAAGATCGGTTATCACCGGCTCTACTCCGAGCATCTTCATCCGGCAGCAATCCCGCCGTTCGCGCATCAACACCAATGAAGCGTGTTCCATCCATGGGCTATAGGCAACGGATACCTTATAAATAATGCTGTCTTTCCGGTTTCGGGTATAAAGCGTACGGTAAGGAGGCAAATAGCTGGGAGACGGTTGAAGCGCCTGCTGTCTGTGGTCGGCACGGGCACGGCGACGTCCGCTCACTACCACAGCGGGTAGCTCTTGCAGACGCCCTGCGCCACGCAGCACGGGAGTGAACAGATAAGCCTCCGCATTCCCCGCTTTTGCATCACTCAGATTGAGTAGCAGTTCTATGTGAAGACTGTCTCCCTGCGTAAAGACATGCGAACCGAGTGTTAAAGTTCCGCCCGCCCATGCTTCCGCAGTCAGCAGTACCCCAACCAGACATCCTATTATTTTCTTCATCCTTTTCATCCAGCCTCTTTAATTTTTAATTATTAATTTTTAATTGTTTTTCATCCCAGTCCTCCGCCTTCCGCCCAGTCCGACGAACTGAGCTGTGTTACCACAATCTTCTGCCCGATGGTTACCAGCAGGTCAAACTCCTGTTCCGTGTTTTCATCCAGATTGACAGGCAGTTTACGAAAGAACAGTTGCAAGTCAATCTCCTTCATAATCCGTTCATTACCCCGGTAGATGCTCAGCAACGGATGTGATCCTGATGTCAGGCGATACGTTACCAATTCTCCCGTCAGTTCATCGTTATAGTTCATCGCCGCCTTGGCCTGATGCCATATTACCGGGCTGCCTATGGAGGGAAATGTGAAAGCTCCGTCACCACCGGCCAGCGGTATGTCGTAACCTGCCGGAAAGCCGTATTCGCAAGGCACGCCCCGCAGGCGGAATGTATAGCCTCCTGTTCCTTTCGCCGGATAATATCCGTCTTCCCAATGTACGGTAATCCGGAGGACGGCGTGACAGTGGGTCAGGTAGATGGTTCGGTTCACTGAATTTCCCGTAGCGGGAATCTCAAACGTGCTATATCCATAGTATAGCCTTTCGGTGTTTGAACGATATTCGCTTGTGGATGTCCCTGTGGGTGTTCCCGTAGCCGAAGTCATTGCCAGTTCACGGATTTGCGTCACGCCGGGTTGGGGTGCGGGTACTACATCGCTTTCATATCCCCAGTTTCCCCATGCCACGAGGGTATATCGTCCGGGAGCTAACTCTCCCTGCCAATACTCCAGACTGTCACCTTTCAGTAACCGGATGTCTTTCAACACTCCGTCCGCATCGAAAAGGAACTGGTGGATGTTGTCCACATACATGGAGAGTTGTCCGGCGTCGGGCCTGCCGGCATAGCGGTAATTCAGCCGTACATTGTAGGGACACACTCCCGGTTCGTCAAAATCGAACGTGCAAGAGGTGCAGAACCATAGTATGCAACAGAGGATTACCATAACTTTCATCGGATGAAATAAATGAGTGACACACCGGCCCGTGTAGACCCGAAATAATTCCTTTTATAATGTCCCATGCGCTCGCCGCAGCCCGCGCACCGGTATTTATCATATTCCATGCGGGCATATCCACCGCCAATTACGGCTTCTATCGAGAAGCGGTCACCCAGCACCCAGTGGTAACCGTAAGTGATACCTCCGCCATACAGGTCGCCCCGGTAAATAATGTCTTCCATACCCGAAAAGAAAGGGATCTGGCCTACGTTGTAGTAAGCGTAATGTCCGTGCACTCCCAGGAAGTGTCCCTCGAATTTGCGGCAAGGCCAGTAGCGTAATTCCGGTTGTATCAGGTAGAGATTCAGTTTCATATCATTGCCGAACTTCCAGGCATTATAAGCCCCGTTCAGTGCCATTGTGAAATGACGGCTGATGCTGGTTTCCACTCCTGCGTTGGGTGTGGTAGTTCCCCACAATAGCAGGTCGGTGCGCAATGCCACGCGTTGGGCAAAGGCAGCGGTACTCATCAGACTGAGCAGCAGGAACAGCAAATAAAGTCGTTTCATGGCAATTCGGATTTATTGCACAGTTTAGATATGGGGTATAGAGTTCTCGATAAGGCATTCACTCACGGGGAGTTCGGCTATGGAAATTTCCATCAGATAAAGGCGTGTCATCTGATTGACAATGCCCAGTTTGCGGGCTGTCGTCCCATAGCAGGAATAGAATTTTTCGTCACTGGGGCGGTTGAAGTAAACGCCTTCTCCCAATGCTTCAAGAATGGAAAGGAGGTTGATTTGATGATATGCACAGGCAAGGCGGTAGGATTCGGGGCGGTTATCAGACTGATTATCCGGTCGATTTTCTATCAGTGCTATCAGGCGTCCTTTTGATAGCTTTTGCAGCAGGTACGTAATTTCGGAAGGCGAAGGATTAAGGGAAGTACTCAACTGGTAATCCTTATACTGTATGTCGTGCAGTACTGCCAGGGCGAGTTTTGTTCTGAGTGTTAACATAGCGCTTGCTTTTTATGTAGATTATTGTCTGTTTTGTTTGGAATGTTCCGATTCCCGGTAGGAAACGGAACGGGCGCTATTGCAACCATAAATTAGGCGGATAATAATCGTCCCTCCTAACTAAAAAGGAAGACAATTACCAATTTTACCTTCCTGTATTCCTCAATTTTATAATGAGATGCTCCGTATTAAGGTATGGGTAAGGGGGACTTTGTATTCAAACAAAAAAAGTGAAAGCTTTTTAATCAATACAAAGAGCTTTTCCACTGATATACTATATTATTACAGGAATACAATATTTATTGACATGACTTTTTGAGACAAAATCTAACTTTCAGGATAAGAGAGATGTTTTTGTCGTGTCTGGTGTTGTAATTTAACTGATTTTTTACAGAAAACTGGGAAACTTCGATAAGTATTTCCTGCTTTCCTTGTTTATTTCAATTGGAAATTGTTCCTTTACCGCCGGAATCGTTCCGTTTCCTACCGGGAATCGGAACAGAAATATGAAGCTCATTCTTAGTGTTTTTCCTCACTTTATCATTCCTATTTCCTTTTCTCCTTTCTTTTTCTTTCCCCTTCCATTCCTTTTCTGCCATCGGATTAACTAATGCTGCCATTTGCAAATTCACCGCCGCCAGTTGTTCATCAGAGAACGACCTCAAATAAGTATGTGTTATCTCTTCCGAAGCATGGCTCAACCCTGCACTGATTTTGGCTACCGGTATATCTTCATTATATGCCAGAGTCGCCCACGTATGGCGTGCTACGTATGAAGTTAGCCTCACCCCCAATCCTAATCGTTCAGATAATCGATACAAATGTTTATTGTAAAGTCGCAAAGCACTCTCATACTGCCGCCTCTCTTCAGGAATACTCCCCGGTTGGCGTATAATCCTTAATAAATAGGGTGAATCCGAATCGTCACATAAATACTTCTCGATAATTTCCCACATCCATGGTTCAAGTGTAATCGTCAATACCCTTCCCGTCTTACTACGGCGATAGCAAAGCACATCATCATGAATATCCGTCTTCCGTAGGTAAACCAAATCAATAAAAGGAATCCCCCGTAGATAATAAGAAAGAATAAACAGATCCCGTGCCACCCCCAAACTTGGCACATCCTCCAAATCAGCATCCACCACTATACGAAGCTGTTCAAGACTTAACGCCCTCTTCCTTGTCTCTTCATACCCTATAAATACCTCACAAAAGAGCTGCTTAGTGTCTTTCACCATTCCCTGTCTCTCAGCCTCTTTACAAATAGCCCGCAACGCTCGGAAATAACACGCCGAAGTATTTCGTGAACACCCCGAAGCCCACAAATAGTGCTCAAAACCGAGAAAGAATCCTGCCGTCAATTCTTTAAAAGTAACAAACTCCATGTTAGCAAACTCTTCCAAGCTATGCAGCATACTCCTGCAAGTATGTTCCGCTGAGAACTTAAACAACTCGCCCAAACTATCCGCATGAGTTATAATACCCTCCTTTAATGTCTTCATTTTCATCACACTGTTCTTTTAATTAATAATTATTCCCTTCCAAACCTCACTTACCATCATTTGTTTTGGGTGAAAAAAGGAGATAAACATCAAAAGTAAGAACAGGAAATATGGCTACTTGTCATGAAACGAGCATAAATGTCTTCACTTAATGTCTATAAACAAAAAAAGTAGCCACCTACATCAGATGACCACTTAATTTCTTGTATTTCGCCTGGGATTCTCCTTGCAGAGTTACCACGCTGATATTTAAAACTTCATATTTTTTGCTTCAAGCATATCCCATGAATTATCCCACTAATTTGCTACGTGCTTTTGCGGTAGTTTGCTCATGGAGAATACCAAGCACAAAGATAAATTATTTCTTTTGAACTTACAAAAATAAAAACGATTTTATATAATTTCAATAGAAAGTGAATGCTATACGTTTTGCTACTGATAATCATCATTTTTTAACTGGAAAATCTATACGCTTGAGCACGGAATTATTTCTCGTTATTTTGTTCATGATTTAATACGATTGTTATTGCAGAGGTAAGAATGAATATTGAATTAATCCATTATTTGGCTGAAAATATGAAACAATTAGTGCATTTATTTCTATTATACAGCAATAGTAGTGCAGTTTGGAAACAAAATATTGAGATAGATTAGGAGTATTTTTGTCGACAATACATCAGAAGATGCACCTCTTTGCAAAATCAAACAGAGCCAAACGAAAAATCAATCCTCTCTCAATAGTTTGAGTTGTTTATTTATAGTTAGTAATACAGATTCACCAAATTCCTCGTACCAAGACTGAGGTAAATTTTCAGCTTCGTCTGGTTTGGATAATCCCAACGCACCTGTTATCATTCCTAATTGAGCCCCAAATTCACATACAATAACTATGGGGAATCCCAAATAAATGTGAGACATAATAGAAATAGCTTCTTCCTGTGTATAGTCTGTATTTGGAGATATCAATGCTTTAACTGCATTCGTTGAGGCTTTTAAGGCTTCTAATATTTTTTGTGCGATTATTCTTGAATTTTTATTTTTAAAATATTCAGAGATAGCACTACTAAAACTGGTTGCAAATATAAGATCGAGCATCTCCCAAAACTCAGTGGAAATTATAAGTTGTTCGGAAATCAAATGATCGAGGTATCTGTGAATGGGATAATCTTTTCTAAAATCTTGATATTTATCATAATGAAGCAAGAAAATAAGATGCTCCTTAATCTTTATTCTACATTCTTTAAATACATCTAAGGTTATATCCTTCAGGATAGGGGTATGTTTTTTCACTAAGTTTAAAATCTCCTGCTCATCATCTAAATCCTTTATTTTCATTAAGGCATATAGACTTTTAGCATCGTTTTCCAGTTCCAGTCGGAATTCAAAAAAGCGAATAGCTTCTTCTTTTAATTCTTTGTCATCTCCACAATGCTCAATAAGTAAATTTGATTTGAAATTTAGATAATATATATCTTCTGGATAAATATCCAAGCCTTTATTTATCCATATCAATGATTCCTTTATTTTATTCAGTTTCTCATAGGCATACGCAATCCCCAAATACCCATAAGCAAAACTATGAATCATTTCCTTTTCACAATTTAGAGCCTTTAACATTAATTTTAAGCCTTCCTTATGCAGGTTGTAAATGCGTGATAGAGTAACTCCTTTACTGAAAAGAGCTTGTGGTAATTTAGGGTTTATTGCCAATGCTTTGTTATAACATTCGATTTCTTTCTCATGTTCATGGATATCCCAATAAACCTGGCCGAGATTCTTCCATGCAGTTGCATGATTTGGATTTATTTTCAAACATTCTTGATAATACTTAATTGCTTCCTCATGTTGCCCCAATCGACTTAATGTGTTTGCATAGTTATAATAACAATGCTCTTGATTCGATTCGTATCCTATAAATTGTTTGAAAATATTTCTGGCTTCGATGATTTTTCCCTTTATTCCGTTTTGAGTTCCATCTTCAGCTAAAATACATGCTTTAGTAAGGTATAGATTCCGTTTACCGGAAAGTTCAATTGCCTTATTAATATTAAAAAGAGCCTCTTTATAGTTGAAAGTTTCATATTGGCTTTGCGATAATCCTTCCAGAACAGTTACATTCTTAGGATTATCACGAAGCAGATTCTTAAAATAGAAAATAGCATTCTCATATTCCTTTGAATAATAATATCTCCATGCGAGTAATTCAGAATTAGAAATTTCGCTATATTCAAGCGATTTAATGCCATCAACTAGAGTCTTAATGCTAAAAATACGCTGAACATACTTAGTTATTCTTGTCCAATCAAGTTCACTCAACTTATTAGTCTTCGGAACCTGTATTGTGAATGTCTTCTGTTGAACAGTTAAGTCAATATCCAAATCATTATACCAGCACCAATAAGCCTCCTTTTCTTCTTGAACATAAGCGACTAACAATACGGGAACCAACATAGTATTAAACAAGGACAACGTTGAATGCTTCAATGTAATTGTTGCAAAATTAGAATGATGATCCCGTATCATGCTTTTTAATTGGACAGAAAAGCTCAATCCTGTTACTTCGTTATTTATGACAATATTAATGTTGTAGTCAATTCCATAATCATGATCTGGTTTATCAATAACCCACTCATTTGGAATATGATTATTGACAAATTTATTAGACTCTGTTTCAAGAATATGATTATTATGTCGTATCGGTTTTCCCATCGTATCCTACAGTTTAACTTTAGTTTTAATCAATTCTGCGATATCGTTTGATTCCTCTACAATCCATGAATTACTAGAAATTAACAGCTCAATTAGTTGTCTTTCTTGAGAATCAAACAAGTCTTTATTCAAATTTGATAACTCATGTGGTATATGCGAGTTTTTCCAATGGCTATCATGTTCTGACTTAATGATGCTTACAGGTGTTGCATTAGGGAATAGCAATTCAATTTGAGGAATCTTTTTCTTGACCAAATCAAAAATCCTAAGACCATCGTAATCCCAGTCACACAAGTAATAAATAGATAAGTTACGCGTATCTACGTTTTCTAACATTTCGATGTTATAACCTCCTGCAAACCACAATTCTACATTATACTGTTTTATCCTATCAGGAACCCGTAAGAAATAAATATTTTCACACAATAAAATTGCCTTCGCAGATTTACACGGGACTACATATAAATATTGTTTATCCTTTCCTGACGGTAATTCAGGGACTTGCAATATTTTTTCAATAGCATCCACAAGAGACTTTTTTTCATCGAGGTATTTTTCATTTTTAAAGAACATGAATGATACTCCTCTTACTGTTTCATTGGCTTTTAAGATTTGCTCTCGCAATGATTTTAAAGAACCTGAATCCATTTGAGCTTTGATCTCAATTAATTGTTCGATGTCCGTGTGTTCAAACCTCGTTTGTGGTTTTTCTAATCCATTATCTTTCAAGAATGAACTATATAAGGCAAATTTTTCTCGATATAGTTTATCATATGTTTGCCTGAAAGTTGAATTCTCTGGAATGATTATTTCTTTCCTTAAAACACACAATTCTTTTGTGGAATTTATTAAGTGATCTACATCCGGATCATCGACAAATGATGGTTTTCTTTTAATTTTTCCACACTCATATAGAGCTTGCATATCTTTTAATACATTCCACTTCATCTTTCCAACGCTTTCAGATAATTCTCCAAATCAATTCGATTCTCCCTTGTTTTATAGTAACTTGCGGGAACAGGATAATTAATATTATTGTCTTTATTCCCTTTTATTAAATGATGCAAATACCAGCCGTCCTCTGAATCAGAATTATACGGTTTTGGGGTCATTGTGAGGATTTGGTAGTCAAATTCACGAGCGATCTTGGGAAAAACATTAAAATTAGTATCATCCAGATTGGCTAATTCTTCTAAAATGATAAATCTCAGACCATTTCGCCTTTTTTCCTGTACTTTTGAAAGACGAGCTATACCCAGCAAAACAATGGCAGAGTACGTTTCTCCGGTGCTTCCGGGTATTTCGTTTTTTTCTTCATCCGTAAGTTTTACTGTTAAGTCGAAGTATGTCTTCGGATTAAGTAGGTCTTTAAATTCAATCGCTTTCCGTATACCTGTTATTTTTTTAAACAATTCCTCTATAAACTCCTGAACAGAATGCCCGAACTCAAGTTCCCCTGGTTTATTTACCCAACGGGCAGATTTCTGTAATTCGTCAATCCAGCCGATATTGATATCATCATATTCTTTAAAATTGAGGTTTAGATAATAAGTATCACTAATTTTTTTACCAATGAAAAATGTATTGAGATTTTTGACGATAGTATCATAATCTTGATATCGACGTAATGTTTTGGAAAAGACCTTAATCATATTTTCCCGAATGTTTTCAACGATACTAAGACGCTGCTCGTTAGCCTCACGTAAATAATCACTGACATTATCCAAATATCTTATTTTTCCTCCCAGTAAAACTTCTTCGAGTATTCTAAATTGATAGAGTGTATTATTTACCTGAATATTGATTTGTGGATTTTTTCCTTCTCGCGTTTCTCTAAAAAGGCCTACTATGGATTTGTATTCGGTTATATAATTTTCCTGTGCTGTATTGAATTCTGTTTCCAATTCATCAAGGCTTTTGGTCTCAATAATATCATTTGACGCACTAAAGTCTTCATTCGGATGTTGTTGAACAAATTGTCCTTTTTTAAAATTGTATGAATTAAGAAGTTTTGCTATTTCTTCTTGTTTTTCTTTTAGTTCTTTTTGAAGATGCGGGAGTTCACCATTTAAATGAGATAATTCATTAGATTCCTTGTTTTTCTTATCTTGTAACCGATTTTTACGTATAGAGACTAATTTCTTTTTTGCTTCATACTGTTTTACCAATCCGAATAAATTTTGTGTGTTTACCGGAATTGTAATTTGGGATAAGATTGTGTCTATGTCTGATTTTAACTGAGCACTTTCAGATAATAAATGAGATATTTTTACTTCCTTATTGCATATCATCCAGACAACCTGTTTAAGATTCTCTATCCCTGAATATTCTATCAGCCGTATGTCGAAATCATAATCTTTAATGATTCTCTTATCATACGGTTGTAATTTTTTTATTTTGTTTAATTCTTCTTTCTCCTGTTTTAGTTTTGTAACCTGAATGTTCAACTTATCTATTTTATTTGATAGTATATTTTCAAAATCTGAACCAGATTCAAAAATTCGTTCGTCTTTTGACAGCTCAATAAATTCCCTTAATTCGCCTAATTTTAACCAGATCCCCTTATTTTGCTTATCGAATTCAAAATTATTTTCATCAAGAATATTTGTTGAAAGAGCATACCTTAAACCTTTAATGGCTTTTTCAGGTTTTTCGAGCGATATATCAATAAGAGATAGTAGTACTGATTCCTGATGCAAGGAAAGAATCTTCTTCTCACGGATGACCTGACCGAACAAGCTATTGGTACCTCTATCAACGAGCAGGTTGATTATCCGATCTAATTGTTTTAGTTTATTTTCTGTTTCGAGAGCTAAGGATGAGAGTTTTTCTTCCTGCTCATGGTGTTTCCTGATAATATCACTTAACTGTCCATATTGTACAAACAAGGGAATGGCTGCGTTGACCTTCTCTATTATTTCTTTTGTCGTTTTTAGTTTAAAGTCTATGGGAGAAGAGTTATTTACTGTTTCTTCTGAAAAATTACTGTAGTGAATCCCTCTTAGTTGGGTGATTTCACTATCAAAACGCTTCCAACTATTATACTTTGACTCGTATTGCAGCAAAAAAGTATAATTGGACTCAATTTCCTCATAATAACTTTCGACAGCAGGAGTTAGCCGTTTAAATTTCTTTTCTCTATCTTCTAAATACTTTCTTCTATCTACTTTGCAACTTAAATTTTTACTTAGTTCTTGTTCTTGGTTTTGGCTCTCTGAATATTGCTTATCTAGTTCCACAATTTCTTTCAAGTCGAAAGTAAACTTGGACTCGTTCATCTGTTTTTCAAATCCATTAAGTTGTTTAAGCACTTTTTGTTTATGCTCAATATCATCTATATGGGAATTTAGATCTTTAAAGTCAGTCAGTAGTTTATCCAGTTGTTGTTTGTGCTTTAGATATTCTTCTAAATACTCTTTATCATCATCTTCAAACAGGAACTCTTTCAGACTGTTCGCCTTATCAAGCCCTAAATCTCTCACTCTGGAAAAAGATTGTATTACTTTGGCAAATGCTTTTAGTTGCTCTGGAATGGTAAGATTTATAGGTAAGATTTCTTTTTCAAACAGAAAAGAGTGGTATCTCTCAATATCTTCATTGAAGGGAAAGTAGGTCAGAAATAACTGATGCTTTTCTTTTAAACGCTTTGACAATTCGTCTAATGGCAGGATTTTATGTTGTTCATTCAAAAAATCTCTATATGTGAGGATTTTACTACTTCCATATACAAGGTCTGTAAGTGGTAAGTTCATATTAGGTTTTAAAAGAATCAAAAAAGGACGAATTCTTTTGCCTGAACGTGATTGTATATTTACTCCTAATGTGATAAACTGCTCTTCCTTTATTTTGATATTCAGAAATGCATAGCCTTCGTTGTTTTTATACGGAAGTTTCCGGATTTCCCTCTTTTCTTTCGTGAAACCATCTGTGCCAAATTTGATATATTTTTCGTAACAGATAAATATTATCTGGATTAAATCTGCAATGATTGATTTCCCAACACCATTTCCTCCTGTAAAATCAGTCCGTAAAGGATGAAGAAGATAGTCTTGGTTGAAGTGCTTCAAAATACCGACTGTAGATATTGAATATATTTTTGGTTCGTTAATAATATAAAAAAAAGTTTGATTTTTGAGACAAAT
>ENA-UPWK01001102-UPWK01001102.1-human-gut-metagenome-genome-assembly--contig:-NODE-1102-length-21955-cov-5.596490_pt1 | contig 21955 bp, 19 predicted proteins | sample MGYA00250048_ERZ773373 | MGnify/ENA primary metagenome ERZ773373 (study PRJEB29103, sample SAMN06112059) | human gut metagenome | biome: human gut; feature: ankylosing spondylitis patient; material... | reverse complement strand
AGCGTGAAGGAGATGCTGGGCCCCATGCTCTATACCACCGGCAACACCAAGATCTCCGAGCTGCTGCGCATCCTCCAGCGGGAGAAAGCCCACATGGTCATTGTGGTGGACGAGTACGGCGGCACCGAGGGCCTGGTCACCCTGGAGGATATCGTGGAGGAGCTGGTGGGCGAGATCTGGGACGAGCACGACGAGGTCATCGAGGAGTTCAAGAAGCAGGAGGACGGCAGCTACCTGATCTCCTGCTCCGCCGATCTGACCGACCTCTTTGACCTGTTCAAGATAAAAGGGGAGTGCGACTCCAACACCATCTCCGGCTGGGTGATGGAGCAGATCGGCCGTGTGCCCGAGGAGGGCGACCGCTTCGTCTCCGATGGCCTGGACGTGACGGTGACCAAGGTGGATCACCGCCGGGTGCTGGAGATCCGGGTGGCGGTACTCCCGAAGGAGGGGGAGAACTAAGACGGATGCCCGGAGATGTCCAGCCGGGCAACAGCAGCCGCATACAGCAGCACAAGCCCGGAGGACACCAGGACACCCCCAATCACATCGGTGCACCAGTGCACCCCAGACAGTAGCCGCCCCAAGACTGTGAGAACCATTGCCAGGAGGCAGGCGCCGCCTAACAGAAGGCGGGTGGGGCACCTCCCCTCCATTGAATGGAGGTACAGCAGAGCCGTACCCATAACGCACAGTACCAGCACGGTGTGGGATGACGGATAGGAGGCCTCCAGCTTTCCGTTTACCAGGATAGGACGGAAACTGACAGGCAGAGCCTCGAATAGGAGGTAGACGGCCAGAACGAGAGCGTAGAACCCGCCCATATACCGTAGACGGCGGTCCACCTGCCGAAGGGAGCGGCGTTGAAGGAGCTGGAGTAGGCCGAGTAGGGCGAAACCGGCGGCGCACAGGATGGCTGCGAGACCCAAAGCTTCGGTGAGCCTGTACCAGAAGGGAGAACCGCCCAGGCACTGAAGGACGAACAGATTTAGGCTGGCCAATCCCACTGCGGAGCCGCCAGGGCCCACCGGACGGACATCCACCAGAAGTACCAGGGTAGTTAGGAGGCCAAAAAGCAGAAAGGACAGTCCGCTCATGGCAAGGAAGAAAGTGCTTTTTTGTTTCATAGAATTCTCTCCTCATGAAATGGATTTGGGTGCAGGCCCTGCACCTACCATCCTAGGGAGGGGGGAACAAAAAGGCAAGAAACGCGCTGTCACAATCGCAAAAGGCCCGTGACACGATCCGTGTCACGGGCCTTTTTCAGCCTTATCAGAGGCAGGATGGAGTACCAGAGACAGCCTGACCAGCAGGAGCAGAAACAGCAGTACGGTGGCGTAGGGCTGGCGGGTAAGGGCGCAAAGGAGCACAATCCCGGCGTGGAGCGTCAAGATTGCGGGACGGAGCCAGGCGCCGCTGCGGCGGAGGAGTAGCGGTAGTATCCCGCACAGAGCCAGAGCCAGGAGCGCTGCAGTGAGAAGGCCGCACAGGGCAGGGGAGAGAGTCGGACCGGAGACAAGAGAAACAGCCCGGACAAGAGGGCCCTCCCGCCGGGAAAACAGGGGAAGGAAGGGGATCAGAAGGGGAATGCAGGCCAAGGCACCGGATAGCAGGCGGCGGCTGCGGGCCGGGACTGCCGGGGCGGGAAGGGCCTCATCGGAGAGCAGGGTATCGATGGGGACGGAAAAGAGCCGGGAGATGGCCTTTAGGGACTCCAGATTGGGCAGGCCCCTGCCGCTCTCCCACTTTGCGACAGCCGTCCGCGAGACATAGAGCTGCGTGGCCAACTGCTCCTGGGTTAGATGCCGCTCCGTCCGAAGGCGCTGAAGCTTTTCATAAAATTCCATTACGTCCTCCGGGTACGAGACCAGTAGGCCGCCATGCTCTCGCCGGGCTGGCCGGTGACCTCGTGGGAGAGGTAGGCTGTCAGTGCCTCCGGCGGCGTCCAGGCCAGGGCGGCGGCCTCGGCGTCAAACTCCACCTCGGCGTAGTAGAAGCCGCTCTCCAGGGCGGGATCGACTTGGTTGACCTCCAGCGTGAGGCCGCCGGGGAGGGGGTAGCGGCGCTGCTCCTTTTCGATCATGGGGCCGGACAGCATGGCCCTGAGGCGGAGGTAGCGCCCCTCGTCCACGTCCACCTCCACCTCCTCCCGGGCCAGGCCCGCGCCCCCCTTGAAGCAGAGGACGTAACGGGTCTCCCCGCCCATGACGGCCTCCCGGCGGATGCGGATGGCGGGACGGACGGCAAAGTAACCCTGATCCATTTGAAGGACGGAGGAGGGGGCCAGGGCGGGCCAGCCCTCCACCAGCCAGCGGCGTTCAATTTCCATGCAAAAGACCTCCTCAGAAGGGCAGGGCCACGATGGCGGGCACCAGCAGGGGAACCGCCAGGGACAACACCACGCCGGAGGTAAAGGAGTAAATGGTAATACGCTCGTGGGTAGCGCCCACCACCACGGGGAGCACCGTATCCATGGCCGCCGCACCGGGCAGGGAGGCGCACTCCACATAGCCCACGTATTTGGCCACAATGGGGATGGTGATGATGGCGAAGATCTCCCGCATCACGTTGGACAGGAAAGCCACGGCGGACACCGACAGGGAGTAGGGGGCCAGCAGGGTGGGGGCCAGGGAGTACCAGCCCAGGCCGGAGGCGGCGGCCATGGAGTCCTTCACCCCCAGTGGGAGGACGAGGCCGGCCAGGGCGGCGAAGGCCAGGGAGCCCGCGCACACCGCCACCGGCACCAGCAGCACCTGGAAGCCAGCGGTCTTGATGTCGGCCAGCAGGGTGCCCTGCTTGCCCATGTCCATGCCCACCATGAAGAGGAGCAGGTAGAGGCCGAAGCTGATGACCGTGCCGCAGTGGGCGGTGACGGCGGCGGGGAGCACGAAGCGGCCCGCCAGCATTCCCAGCACCACGGCAATGACAATGATGAAGGTGAGGGAGTTGTCCGCCTTGCCGCCGTGGTGGGCCTCCTCCTCCCGGGCGGCCTCGCTGCCCCGGGGCAGGCCGTAGTGGTCCAGCTTGAGCACGAACCGCCGCAGCAGGGTGAGGCACAGCAGGGAGCCCGCCATGGCCAGCACCGTGATCACCAGGGCCGCCAGGCCGATCTGGCCCAGGGAGGAGACCACCTCGTCGTTGGCGCCCAGGTTGACGCCCAGGGTGACAATGAGGATCATGAGGGCCGCGAACTGGAGCTTGCCCACCCACACCAGGGGACGGCTGCGCAGAGCCTTGCGGGAGCCCAGAAAGGCACCCACCACCACCAGGCCGATGTAGATTGCCAGATTGCTCAGGGTACTGAGGGTAGTTCCCATTCCCATCCATCCTTTATAGGTTTATGAAAGAACCGTATCCTATTCTAGCATGGACAAAGGGGAAAGTCTACCCCGGAGCCTTTGAGCTCAGAGATCCCTGGATATTTGCAGAGAGAGGGCCTTAAGCCTGCCGCCCCGGTATCTGCGCCGGAGTGCGGCCGCGCAGCACTCCAGGGACAGTCCATCGGGAATGGCGCGGCGCAGGAGAAGAACGGGGAGGTTGCCCGTCCCGTTTCCTGACAGGGTGAGCTCGAAGCCGGGGCACCGGCACAGCGCCTCACCACACGGGGTACCGGTCAGACGTCGGAGTTCCAGCGCGATCTCCTCCGGTCCGGCTGGAGCAGTGCCATGTGCAGAATGGGACTGAAGCTGTGCACCAAGGGCCGGGTCATAGAGGCGCAGGCTAATACAGTCACGAGTGAGGAGAAGCTGCGGGGAGGTATCCGGTGGTAGAAAACCGTAAAGGGTGAGCAGGGGAGACACCGATGCAGCATAGAGGTCTGCGTCCTGTTCGGCCCAGTCGGCGGTTCCCGCCGGACGGATTAGTCGATAGAGTGGCCAGGGGGCGAGCAGGAAAATAGGGAGAAGGAGCCACGCTTCAAAGTGAATTTCAACTAAGTAAAGGATACCAATGGCAATTGCAGCAAGGGATACGGCGATCTCCACCCTGACTCACCTCCGGTTCCAGCTCGAATCTAAAATGGTATCTATTTGAAAACATTATAGTATTCTAAATGAAAATGTGCAAGGGGGAATATTATCTTTAAGATACCCTTATAGGGAGCTGATAGAAGTGAGCATAGAGAAAAGAGCGCTTGGGGAGGCGGTTCGACTGGCCCGAATGAAAAAGGCCCTGACCCAGGAGCGTCTGGCAGAGATGCTGGATATAACGCCCATCCACCTTAAAAATATCGAGGGGTCCCGGCGGATTCCATCCGTCCCGCTGCTGTTTCGGATGATGGAGCTGCTGGACTTCTCGGTAGACGCGCTGGTATTCCCGGAGCGGGAGAGGGCTCCGGCGATTCACACCGACGGGCTGACGGAGCGGGAAGCGGAGGCACTGGCCCGGCTGGTGGACGCGATGAAAGCAAAGGAATAGCGGCGGCTTGCGTGGATGCGCGGGCCGCCGCTGTGCATTCTTGAGAAATTGGGGGTCTATGGAAAGGCCTGTCCGCAAAAAGAGACCTACGGGGCAGGGAGGGAAAACGACCCGTAAGAACAGATACGCCCTGGGCGGCCATAGGCCGCCCAGGGCGTATCAAAATCGGGGGAAGGTCAGTTCTGCTCCAGGGCCTTGGAGTCCACCTCGTCCCTGAGCTTGGCGGCAAAGGCGTCGAAGCTCATGACGGTCTGCCCGCCGTGGCGGTTGCGCACGGCCACGTCGCCGGTCTCGGCCTCCTTGTCGCCCACCACCAGCATATAGGGCACCTTCTCCAGCTGGGCCTGGCGGATCTTGAAGCCGATCTTCTCGCTGCGGTGGTCGGTCTCCACCCGGTAGCCCAGCGCGTCCAGCTTGGCGGCCACCTGGTCGGCGTACTCCGCCGCCCGGTCGGTGATGGGGAGCACCTTGACCTGCACCGGGGCCAGCCAGGTGGGGAAGGCGCCGGCGAAGTGCTCGGTGATGACGCCGATGAACCGCTCGATGGAGCCCAGCACCACCCGGTGGATCATGATGGGGCGGTGCTTCTCGTTGTCCGCGCCCACGTACTCCAGCTCAAAGCGCTCAGGGAGCTGGGAGTCGAGCTGGATGGTGCCGCACTGCCAGGTGCGGCCCAGGGAGTCGGCCAGGTGGAAGTCCAGCTTGGGGCCGTAGAAGGCACCGTCGCCCTCGTTGATCACGTAGGTCTTGCCCATCTCGGTGATGGCCTCTTTCAGGATGTCCTGGTTGTGCTCCCACTGCTCCACGGTGCCGATGTGATCCTCCGGCATGGTGGACAGCTCGATCTCATAGTGCAGGCCAAAGACGGAGTACACCTCGTCAAAGAGCTTGACCACGTTCTTGATCTCGTCCTTGAGCTGGTCGGGGGTCATGAAGATGTGGGCGTCGTCCTGGGTGAAGCAGCGCACCCGGAACAGACCGTGGAGGGCGCCGGACAGCTCGTGCCGGTGCACCAGGCCCAGCTCACCCACCCGCAGGGGGAGATCCCGGTAGGAGTGGGGCTCGTTCTTGTAGACCAGCATGCCGCCGGGGCAGTTCATGGGCTTGACGGCGAAGTCCTCCTCGTCGATGACGGTGGTGTACATGTTGTTCTTGTAGTGGTCCCAGTGGCCGGAGCGCTCCCACAGGGAGCGGTTGAGCATGATGGGGGTGGAGATCTCCACATAGCCGTAGCGCTTGTGCACCTGCCGCCAGTAGTCGATGAGGGTGTTCTTCAGCACCATGCCCTTGGGAAGGAAGAAGGGGAAGCCGGGGCCCTCGTCCATAATGGTGAACAGGCCCAGCTCCTTCCCCAGCCTGCGGTGATCCCGCTTCTTGGCCTCCTCAATGCGCTGGAGGTAGGCGTCCAGCTCGTCCTTCTTGGGGAAGGCGATGCCGTAGATGCGCTGGAGGGTCTGGCGGCTGGAGTCGCCCCGCCAGTAGGCGGCGTTGCAGGCGGTCAGCTTGATGGCGTTGCCCTTGACCCGGCCGGTGGAGTCCAGATGGGGGCCGGCGCACAGGTCGGTGAACTCGCCCTGCTTGTAGAAGGAGATGTGGGCGTCCTCCGGCAGATCGTGGATCAGCTCCACCTTGTACGGCTCGCCCTTCTCCTCCATGAACTTGAGAGCCTCTTCCCGGGGCAGCTCAAAGCGCTCCAGCTTCAGCTTCTCCTTGCAGATCTTACGCATCTCCCCCTCAAGCTTCTCCAGGATCTCCGGGGTGAAGGGGAAGGGGGAGTCCATGTCGTAGTAAAAGCCCTCGTCGATGGAGGGGCCGATGGCCAGCTTCACCTCCGGGTACAGGCGCTTCACCGCCTGGGCCAGAATGTGGGAGCAGGTGTGCCAGTAGGTCTTGCGGTAGCTCTCGTTTTCAAAGGAAAATTCGCTGTTCTTGTTCTCTTCGGACATTCTGATAACCTCCTTTTCGTCTGTGGGGGGCGGCACACGGCGCGCGCCCCGGTAAAATGCGGCGGGGTTACAGCAAAAAAAGCGCCTCACCCCTGAGTGTGTCAGGGGTGAGGCGCTGTCATACGTCCCACGGTTCCACCCTGCTTGCCAGAGACGCACAGACGCCCGGCAGGACAACCGCAACACGCGCAGGCCGAACAAACGGTCGGGCAAATGCCCGGCGGCAGGTCCGGCACAGCGTGGAACAGCTGGCCGCCGCAGAGGGCGCACAGCGTGACAACTGGCCGCTTGTGACTTCCTGTAACGGGAAAGCCCCGGCCCGGTCATCCCGGGCGGCTCGGGAGTGGTACAGCCGCCGCGTGTCGTGGGGCGCTTCCACCGTGTGCGCCCCTCTCTGTCCGCCGCTGTGCGGGTTCGTCTCCGTCAAAGCCAATTTGAACGGACCTACTATATCACTGAGGGGGAGGAAAGTCAAGAGTCCACTTTATCCCGGAGCCCGCGGGCGGCCACGAGGGCCGCCCCTGCCTGGCTGGAGGTTATATCGGATTCCGCGCAATACGCGGCATTGTAGGGGCGGGGCTTGTCCCCGCCCGCCGGTCTGACCGGGCGACAATCCGCCCCAATCCACAAAAACTGATATTTACAGTTTATTCACATTAAAGACACGATTTAGCCTTATTTACACGGTATGATACAGACAGATTCAGAGATGAATCGCAAGAGACCATCCTCCCAAACCAATTCCTCTCTTATCCCTCTCCAACACCTTTGCAAGACACACACAACACACACCCGAAAAGCCCCGGCCTTTGGCCGGGGCTTTTCGGTGTTTTTGGAAAAGGGGCTTGACTTGGAGTGTACTCTAGGGAGTAAGGTAAACTGAAATCAATGTATGGGAGTGACATTCCGTGATCTACAAGGACTTTCAAAACCAGCGCCTGCCCATGCTGGGCTTCGGCAGCATGCGCCTGCCCCTGCTGCCCGGCGGCGGGGACGGCGACGTGGACGAGGCGGCGGTGGCCGAGATGGTGGCCCTGGCCATGGAGCGGGGGGCCAACTACTTTGACACGGCCTACGGCTACCACAACGGCAATTCCGAGCGGGTGATGGGGCGCGTGCTGTCCCGCTACCCGCGGGAGAGCTGGCTCCTGGCCTCCAAATTCCCCGGCTATGACGTGTCCAACATCCGGCCGGACAGGGTGGAGGCCATCTTTGAGGAGCAGCTGGAGAAGTGCGGTGTGGACTACTTCGACTTCTACCTCTTCCACAACGTATACGAGCGCAACGTGGGCCCCTATCTGGATCCGGCTAACCGCGTGCTGGAGTATCTGCTCCGCCAGAAGGAGGCCGGGCGCATCCGGCACCTGGGCTTCTCCGCCCACGGCTCCCTGGCGGTGATCCAGCGCTTCCTAGACGCCTATGGGGAATACATGGAGTTCGGCCAGCTCCAGCTCAACTACCTGGACTGGGACTTCCAGGGCGCCAGGGCCAAGGCGGAGGAGCTGAACCGCCGCCATATCCCCATCTGGGTGATGGAGCCCCTGCGGGGCGGGCGGCTGGCCAGGCTGTCCGACGGGGACGCCGCCCGCCTGGCCGTCCTGCGGCCGGAGGAGAGCATGCCGGGCTGGGCCTTCCGCTTCCTCCAGGGGGTGCCCGGCGTGACTATGGTGCTCTCCGGCATGTCCAGCCTGGAGCAGCTGCGGGCCAACCTGGACACCTTCGAAACCGACCGGCCTCTGAGTGAGGCTGAAAAGGCCGCCCTGCTGGATGTGGCCGCCGGAATGGTGCGGGAGCAGGTGCTGCCCTGCACCGCCTGCCGCTACTGCGTGGACCACTGCCCCCGGCACCTGGACATCCCCGGCCTGCTGGCCCTCTACAACGAGCACACCTTCACCGGCGGCGGCTTCATCGCCCCCATGGCGGTGGAGGCCCTGCCGGAGGAGAAGCGGCCCGCCGCCTGCATCGGCTGCCGGAGCTGCGAGGCGGTGTGCCCCCAGCAGCTCAAAATCTCCGAGGCTATGGCCGACTTCTCCCGCAAGCTGGGGTAAATCCCCGGGGCGGGCGTTGCAATCCACCGCGGTTTGGGGTATCATAAAGGCACAGACCATGATACGCCATAAGGAGGCGCCTTTCTATGCGCGATGGATTCATCAAGGTGGCCGCCGGCACGCCCCAGATCCGGGTGGCCGACTGCCGCTACAACGCCGAACAGATTTTCACCCTCATGCGGGAGGCCGATAAGCAGGGGGTGCGGGTGCTGGCCCTGCCCGAGCTGTGCCTCACCGGCTACACCTGCGGCGACCTCTTCCTCCAGGACACCCTGCTCCGTGGCGCGGAGGAGGGGCTGGCCACCATCCTGGAGGCCACCAAGCACCTGGATCTCCTGGCCGCCGTGGGGTTGCCCGTGCGGCACCAGAACAAGCTCTACAACTGCGCCGCCGTGCTCCACCGGGGGGAGATTCTGGCCCTGGTACCCAAGACCTACCTGCCCAACTACGGGGAGTTCTACGAGAAGCGCTGGTTTGAGCCTGCCGGCCCCGGCGACCGCCTATTCTCCTTCTGCGGGCAGGAGGTCTATCTGGGCTCCGACGTGATCTTCCCCTGCGAGAGCATGCCCGGCCTCACTGTGGGGGTGGAGATCTGTGAGGATCTGTGGGCCTCCACGCCCCCCTCTGTGGCCCTGGCCGAGGCGGGGGCCACCGTTATCCTCAACCTGTCCGCCTCCGACGAGCTGGTGGGCAAGGCCGAGTATCGCCGCCGCCTGGTGTGCGGCCAGTCCGCCCGGCTGGTGTGCGGCTATGTCTACGCCAACGCCGGGGAGGGGGAGTCCACCACCGATCTGGTCTTCAACGGCCACAACATCGTGGCCGAGAACGGCGCCCTGCTGGCCGAGCGCCGCTTCGCCACCGGGCTCACCGTGTCCGAGGTGGACGTGGAGCGGCTGGACTACGAGCGCCGCCGCCTGACCACCTTCCGCTCCAATGCGGACAGCCGGGTGATCACCGTCCCCTTCGCCCTGGAGCCGTGCACCACCACCCTCACCCGCCATGTCAACCCCCTGCCCTTCGTCCCAGAGGACGGCGCCGAGTGCAGCGAGCACTGCGACGAGATCATCCTCCTGGCGGCGCTGGGCCTCAAAAAGCGCATGGAGCACAGCGGCGCACAGGCGGCGGTGGTGGGCCTGTCCGGCGGGTTGGACTCCACCCTGGCCATCCTCATCACCAGCGTGGCCATGCGCATGATGGACCGGCCGGCCAGCGACATGATTGCCGTCACCATGCCCTGCTTCGGCACCACCGAGCGCACCCGGGACAACGCCGTGGAGCTGGCCGAGCGGCTGGGGGCCACCCTCAGGCGCATCGACATTGGCGCGGCGGTTCGGCAGCACTTCAAGGACATTGGCCAGTCCATGGACGACCACGATGTGACCTTTGAGAACAGCCAGGCCCGGGAGCGCACCCAGGTGCTCATGGACGTGGCCAACCAGTGCGGCGGACTGGTGGTGGGTACCGGAGACCTCTCTGAGCTGGCCCTGGGCTGGGCCACCTACAACGGCGACCACATGAGCATGTACAGTGTCAATGCCTCCATCCCCAAGACCCTGGTGCGCCGTCTGGTGTCCTATGTGGCCGGGGACAAGGCGGAGGAGGACGAGGCCCTCTCCCATGTGCTCAGTGATATCCTGGACACCCCCGTTTCCCCCGAGCTCCTGCCCGCCATCGAGGGGCAGATCGCCCAGAAGACCGAGGATCTGGTGGGCCCCTACGAGCTGCACGACTTCTTCCTCTACTATGCCATCCGCTGGGCCTTCCCGCCACGGAAGGTGCTCCGGCTGGCTGAGCACGCCTTCGGCCGCACCTACCCCCGGGCCGTCGTGCTCCAGTGGCTGCGTACCTTCTACCGCCGCTTCTTCGCCCAGCAGTTCAAGCGCTCCTGCCTGCCTGACGGACCCAAGGTGGGCTCGGTCAGCCTCTCTCCCAGGGGCGACTGGCGCATGCCCTCCGACGCCGTGGCGGCCCTGTGGCTGGAGGAGCTGGAGGGGCTGGAGTGAGATGCGCTGCATGGGGCGCCAGCCGCCCGCGAGCGGGGGTGAGCCGCGCCTTTGGCGCGTCCAAGCGTTTTGGCGCAGCCAAAACCTTGCCGCAGGCGGGATTGATTCCCACCGAGGATGATGGAAATACAGGGGTCCCCATGGAAGCGCGCTTCCATGGGGCGGAACTGGAGGGGCTGGAGTGACGTGAACATCTATGCCGACCTGTTTTTGACCTTTGCCAAAATCGGGGTTTGCACCTTCGGCGGGGGATATGCCATGCTGCCCATCCTCCAGCGGGAGCTGGTGGAGAAGCGGGGCTGGGCCACGGAGGAGGAGCTCTCCGACTACTTCGCCATCGGCCAGTGTACCCCTGGCATCATCGCCGTCAACACCGCCACATTTGTGGGGCACAGCCGGAAGGGAGCGGCGGGGGGCGTGGTGGCCACCCTGGGACTGGTGTTCCCCTGCCTGGTCATCATCATGCTCATCGCCGCCTTCCTCCAGAACTTTGCCGAGCAGCCCGTGGTGGTGCACGCCTTCAACGGCGTGCGGGCCTGCGTGTGCGCCCTGATCCTGTCCAGCGTGCTCAAGCTGCGCAAGAGCACGGTGGTGGACGGGGCGACGGCGGGCGTCTTCGCGGTGGTGCTGGTGCTGGCGGTGCTCGGCAGCTTTGTGTCCTTCCCGGCCGGGTGGGCGGGGAGTGTGCTCAGCTTTCTCTGTTCCCCCGTGGTGCTGGTGGTGGCCGCAGGCGTGGCCGGACTGTGCATCCGGGCGGCGAAGGGAGGGCTGCGGCCGTGATCTACCTTCAGCTCTTCTTCGAGTTTTTCAAGGCGGGGCTGTTTGCCATCGGCGGCGGCCTGGCCACCATCCCCTTCCTCACCGACATCGGGCAGCGCACCGGCTGGTTCACCTCCGGAGAGCTGGCCAACATGATCGCCATCTCCGAGTCCACCCCCGGCCCCATGGGGGTGAACATGGCCACCTACGTGGGCTTCCACACCGGCGGCATCGCGGGGGGCGTTATCGCCACCCTGGGCCTGGTGTGCCCCTCCATCCTCGTCATCCTGGTCATCGCGGGCTTTTTGAAGAAGTTCCGGGAGAGCCGGGGGGTGGACGCGGTGTTCTACGGCATCCGCCCCGCCTCCACCGCCCTTATCGCCGCGGCGCTGGCGGAGGTTTGCTCCATCGCCCTGCTGAATCTGAGCGCCTTCCAGACCGGCGGCGCGGCGGTCCTGTTCCAGTGGAAGGGGATCGCCCTGGCGGCGGCCATCTTCGTGTGCCTCCAGGTGAAGCCCCTGAAAAAACTCCACCCCATCGTGTTCATCGCCGCCTCGGCGGTGATCGGCGCGGTCTTCCAGTTCTAAAAAAATCCCGTGCGGTGTGTGCCGCACGGGATTTTCTGGTTTATTCCGCAGGGGAGGCCACCAGGAAGAGGAAGTCGCTGCCGCCCTCCTCCTCCGGGAAAGCGCCGTACATGGAGAAGTTATACAGGAAGCGCTCCGCCATCAGCACGCCGTAGCCGTCCTGACAGTGGTCGGTGGTGTCGTAGGGGTCGGCCACGATGAACACGTCGTCCTGCTGGGTCTCGGTGCCCATGGTGTCGTAGCCGATGATCACCTGCCAGTGTCCGCCCCAGTCGTTCCAGCAGACCATGACCGGCTTGCCCTCGGCCAGCCAGCCCTGGATGGTGTCCATCCAGACCTCGGAGGAGGGGTCCTCGTAGTCCAGATTGGTGGTATAGGTAAATCCGCCCACGCCGTCAAAGATATCCATGGCCTGCCGCAGGGTGGTGCCGGGGTAGCCGGCCAGCCCGGTGCCCTCCAGGGAGTGGCGCAGGGCGGCCAGGCTCTCCTCGTTCCAGTCGCCCAGCCGGTCATACCAGTTGAGCACCATCAGGGTGCTGGTGACGCCGCAGGCCCATTCGCTGGTCTGCTGCATGGTCTGGAAGCCGGTCAGGATCGTGAGGGTGTCGCTGGACTGCATGTGGTAGTAGTCGGGGTGGGCAAAGTAGGGGGAGTCCGCGTGGTCGCCCAGCCGCTCCACGGAGTCGGCGCCGTCCTCGGGGGAGAGATCCACGGCATGGGGGATCTTCATCTCGTCGGTAAAGGCGGCGCTCTGCGCCGCGCTCGGTGTGGCATCCGCAGGGGATGTTTGGGCCGCCCCAGTCGGCTGGCTCCCGCCCGTCGTGTCGGCACAGCCGGCCAGAAGGCCGGCCGCCAGGGTGAGGCTCAGCGCCAGAGTGACTTGTTGTTTCATTTCTCGATCTCCTTCAATGTCCGATTCTGCGCATTGCGCAGTGAGTGACATTATAGGGAAAGAAGGCGAAAGATGCAAGCATAAATTTTGAGGGCCCCAAAGGGGCCCTCAAAGGGGTCAGGGCAACACGCAGCGGTCACCCCGGTCGATATAGTGGGCGTCGGACCGGAGAGTCAGCCCCTCCGGTCCCGCGCCGCCGGGCAGGTAGAAGCGGATGCCCTCTATCCGCACGTCGGCGGGGCCGTCCTCATGGTGGGGCGGCACGGTATAGAGCCGCGTGCCCCGGAGCTGTTCGCCCTCCAGAAGCTCCACCGCCAGGGCCACCCGCCGCTCGGGCAGGATATCCGACAGGCACAGGGAGCACTCCACAATCTGACCGCCCCCCACCTCCAGAGTGCCCAGCGCACAGACGAGGAGCCCGCCCTCCGGCTCCAGCCGGTATTCCAACATGGTCAGCACCTCCTTCATACGGCATGGCAGCCGTATGTACCAAGAAGCGCGGAGGCGCGGGGCGCAGGCGGGTAAGACCCAAAGCGGAGCGAACGGACCGGAGGGCCCGAAGGGGCCGCAGGCCGGCTTGCACAGTCGGAGGGTCTTAGACGCCGTCGCGCAGCCGCCGCAGCGTGACAAGAAGCGCGGAGGCGCGGGGCGCAGGCGAAACCGCAGCGGCTATGCCCCGCGGAGGGCCGGGCGGCCCCCTAGAATCCTATGCTCACCGGACCTGTCCGGTGCCGTAGATTACATATTTGGAGCTGGTCAGCTCCTCCAGGCCCATGGGGCCCCGGGCATGCATTTTTTGGGTGGAGATGCCGATCTCCGCCCCCAGGCCGAACTCGAAGCCGTCGGTGAAGCGGGTGGAGGCGTTGACGTACACCGCCGCGGCGTCCACCTCGTCCAGGAAGCGCTGGGCGGCAAAGTAGTCGGCGGTGACGATGGCCTCGGAGTGGCCGGTGCCGTGGGAGGCGATGAAGTCCACCGCCTCGTCAAAGCCGGATACCACCTTGACGGCCAGGATGTAGTCGCCGAACTCGGTGTCCCAGTCGGCCTCGGCGGCGGGCTTGACCCAGTCCCCCAGGATGGCCCGGGTTTCCGGGCAGCCCCTCAGCTCCACGCCCTTGGTTTGGAGCAGCTCCCACGCCAGGGGCAGGAAGTCCCGCGCCGCTGCCCGGTCCACCAGCACGCACTCGGCGGCGTTGCACACCGAGGGGCGGGAGGTCTTGGCGTTGTGGAGGATGCGGGCCGCCATGTCCAGGTCGGCCCTCTCGTGGACGTAGATGTGGCACACCCCCACGCCAGTCTGGATGACCGGCACCCGAGCGTTCTCCACCACGCTGCGGATCAGCCCCGCCCCGCCCCGGGGGATGAGCACGTCCAGGTACTCCGTCAGGCCCATCAGCTCGTTGGCGCTCTCCCGGCTGGTATCGGCCACCAGGGCCACGCAGTCCCGGGGCAGGCAGGCCTCCTCCAGGGCGTCCCGCAGGACGGCCACAAAGGCCTGGTTGGAGCGGAAGGCCTCCTTGCCGCCCCGGAGGAGCGCCGCGTTGCCCGACTTGAGGCAGAGGGCTGCGGCGTCCACCGTCACGTTGGGCCGGGCCTCATAGATGATGCCGATCACCCCCAGGGGCACCCGGCGCTTTCCGATGGTCAGCCCATTGGGCCGGGTGTCCATTTTGGTCATCGCCCCGATGGGATCGGGGAGGGCGGCCACCTGCCGCACCCCCTCCACAATGCCGGCGATGCGGCCCTCGTCCAGCGCCAGCCGGTCCAGCAGGGCTGGGCGGAGTCCGGCGGCCCTGGCCGCCTCCAGATCTGCGGCGTTGGCCGCCAGAATCTCCCCCTGCCGGGCCTCGATGGCCCGGGCGGCCGCCTCCAGAGCGGCGTTTTTCCTGGCGGTACCCGCCACGGCCAGCGCCCGGGCCGCGCGCTTGGCCGCCAGACCCTGGGTCTCCAGTACAGTCATGGGATTCCTCCTTCTTTTCTATTGCAGCGCGCCCCGCCGGGCAGAAAAGCGGGTGCCCACGTTCTTCCCCTCCACGATGTCGTAGAGGGCCTCCATCCGCGCCCCGTTGGCGATGACCATGTCCACCCCCGCCTCCAGGCAGAGCTGGGCGGCGTTGAGCTTGGTGGCCATGCCGCCGGTGCCGCGCCAGGTGCCCGCACCGCCGGCCATGGCCCGCAGCTCCGGGGTGATGACCTCCACCTGGTGGATCAGCCGGGCGTCGGGGTGGGTGCGGGGGTCGGCGTCATACAGTCCGTTGATGTCGCTGAACAGCACCAGCAGGCCCGCGCCGCACAGCCGGGCCACGATGGCGGACAGGGTGTCGTTGTCGCCCAGCACCTTGCACTGGCCGGTTTCGATCTCCGCTGACGACACCGAGTCGTTCTCATTGACCACCGGGATCACCCCCAGCTCCAGCAGGGCCTCAAAGGTGTTGTGCAGATGCTCCGAGCGGACGGGGGACTCCACGTCCTCGCCGGTGAGGAGGATTTGGGCCACCGTCCGGTTGTACTCGGCAAAGAGCTTGTCATAGATGTGCATCATCCTGCACTGGCCCACGGCGGCGGCGGCCTGCTTCATCCGCAGCTCGGTGGGGCGCTCCCCCAGCCGCAGCTTTTTGGTGCCGATGCCGATGGCGCCGGAGGACACCAGGACGGGCTGATACCCCATGCCCTCCAGATCGGCCAATACACGGGCCAGATGCTCCATGTTTTGCAGGTTGAGGCTCCCGGTCTCCCGGGTGAGGGTGGATGTGCCCACCTTGACCACCAGCCTGCGCGGATTGCGCGGTTGTTTCACGTGCTTCACACTCCTCTTCCATTCGCCCTTCATCATAGCACATTTCACCGGCGCACGAAAGGGGCAATAAAAAGAAAAGGAAGGGGCTGCTTCCAGAAAGAAAACTGAATGTTTTAGCGCGTATTTACACATTTATGGTTGAAATCCTTGCTGTTTTGGAGTACAATAGCCTGCGCTGACCAAGTAGTAACCGGGAGGGGGAGACAGGGTGCTCAATATCGTGCTGTTTGAGCCAGAGATCCCCCAAAATACGGGGAATATCGCGCGCACATGCGCGGTGACCGGGACCCGGCTGCATCTCATCAAGCCCCTGGGCTTTGACATCAGCGACAAGGCGGTCAAGCGGGCCGGCCTGGACTACTGGCATCTGGTGGACGTGCGGGTATATGAAAACCTGGACGACTTCTTTCAGAAGACCGGCGCGGAGGATATCTGGCTGGCTACCACCAAGGCGCCCAGATCCTATACTGAGGCGGTTTTCCGGGACGAGTGCTACCTGGTTTTCGGAAAGGAGACCGCCGGCCTGCCCGAGGCATTCCGCAGAGCTCACGCCGACCGCTGTATCCGCATCCCAATCCGGGCGGAGGCCCGGTGCCTGAACTTATCCAACGCCGCGGCGATCCTCGCCTACGAGGCCCTGCGGCAGCTTGACTTTCCCGGCCTGACCGGGGAGGGCGCGATGAAAGGAGAGGCTCTATGAACTACAACAAGAAGACCGTAAAGGATATCGACGTAGCGGGCAAGAAGGTCCTGCTGCGCTGCGACTTCAATGTGCCCCAGGACAAGGCCACCGGCGCCATCACCGACGACAAGCGCATCGTGGCCGCCCTGCCCACCATCCAGTACCTGCTGGAGCAGAATGCGGCGGTGATCGCCTGCTCCCACCTGGGCAAACCCAAGGAGGGACCCGATCCCAAGTTCAGCCTGGCTCCTGTGGCCAAGCGCCTGAGCGAGCTGCTGGGCCGCGAGGTCATCATGGCCGCCGACGTGGTGGGCCCCGATGCCACCGCCAAGGCCGCCGTCCTGAAGCCCGGCCAGATCCTGCTGCTGGAGAACACCCGCTTTGAGAAGGGCGAGACCAAGAACGACCCCGAGCTGGCCAGGAAAATGGCGGCCATGGCCGACGTGTACGTGTCCGACGCCTTCGGCGCCGTGCACCGCGCCCACGCCTCCACCGCCGGCGTGGCAGCCTACCTGCCCGCCGTGTCCGGCTTCCTGATCCAGAAGGAGCTGGAGATCATGGGCGGCGCCCTGGCTAACCCCAAGCGCCCCCTGGTGGCGATCCTGGGCGGCTCCAAGGTGTCCTCCAAGATCGGCGTGATCAATCACCTGCTGGACATTGCCGACACCATCATCATCGGCGGCGGCATGTGCTATACCTTTGCCAAGGCCCAGGGCATCGGCGTGGGCAACTCCCTGCTGGAGGCCGACTGGCTGGACTACTGCCGGGAGATGATGCAGAAGGCCAAGGACAAGGGCGTCAAGCTGCTCCTGCCCGTGGACGGCGTGGCCGCCGCGGAGTTTTCCGCCGACGCCAAGCCGGTGGCCGTGGACGGCGCGGGTATCCCCGACGGCATGATGGGTATGGACATCGGTTCCAAGACCATCGCCCTGTATGCCGCGGCCGTGAAGGAGGCCGGCACCGTTATCTGGAACGGCCCCATGGGCGTGTTTGAGTTCCCCGCCTTTGCCGAGGGCACCCGGGCTGTGGCCCAGGCCCTGGCCGAGACCGACGCCATCACCATTGTGGGCGGCGGTGACTCCGCGGCCGCCGTGGCCCAGCTTGGCTACGCCGACAAAATGACCCACATCTCCACCGGCGGCGGCGCCTCCCTCGAGTTCCTGGAGGGCAAGGAGCTGCCCGGCGTGGCGTGCCTGCTGGATAAGTAAGAAAGAATCGCGGAGACGAGCGGAGCAGCCGCACAGCGAAGCCCGCAGACGAAAAAGCAGTTGCGCCGCAGGCGCAAGGTGTTTTTCGCGGAGGGGTGAGCAGTGCGGCGACCGCGCCGCCGCAGCAGCGTGACAACTTCCGTGCCGGGCAGCTCCTCCGCCGAGGGCCCCGCACGAACCGCTGCGCTGGGGCCGCGCCGCCCCCTTATAGCTATTCCAAAATCGAAAGGATTGTTTGCCGTGAACCGCCGCTACCGTAAGACGATTATCGCTGGAAACTGGAAAATGAACAAAACCCTCTCCGAAACCCGTGCATTTGCCGAGGAGCTTAAGCCCCTGCTGGGCAAGCCCAACTGGTGCGAGGTAGTGCTGTGCGTGCCCTATGTGAATATCCAGGCCGCCGTGCGCCTGTTCAAAGAGTGCCGCGTCTCCATCGGCGCGGAGAACTGCCACTACGAGTCCCACGGCGCCTACACCGGTGAGGTGGCCCCTGAGATGCTGAAGGAGCTGGGCGTCAAGTATGTGGTGATCGGCCATTCCGAGCGCCGCCAGTACTATAATGAAACTGATTTCACGGTGAACAAGAAGGTGCATGCCGCCCTGGAGGCGGGCCTGTACCCCATCGTGTGCGTGGGCGAGAGCCTGGAGCAGCGGGAGCTGGGCGTGACCATGGATCTCATCTCCTACCAGGTGAAGGCCGCCCTGTCCGGCGTGCCCGCCGAGAAGATGCGCCATGTGGTTATCGCCTATGAGCCCATCTGGGCCATCGGCACCGGCAAGACCGCCACCGCCGAGCAGGCCGGTGAGGTCTGCGAGGCCATCCGCACCGTCATCCGCAAGCTGTACGGCGCCCGCGTGGCCCGCTCCGTCACCATCCAGTACGGCGGCTCCATGAACGCAAAGAACGCCCATGAGCTGCTGGCCCAGCCCGACGTGGACGGCGGTCTGATCGGCGGCGCGTCTCTGAAGGCCCCGGACTTTGTGGAGATCGTGAACGCGGCCAACCAGGAGTAACGCCGTCCGCGTCGGGCGGCGGTTCGGGAACCCAACGAGAGCCCAGCGCAGCACCCGCAAGGGGTACGCCGTATTGTAAGGCGGCAAAGCCGCCGACGGCGATACAGCGGGTCTCGTTGGGAGAGGAGGAGCAAGGAAGCGGAGTGAAATGTTCGCCGGGAGGCGGAAATGGAGCGGAGCGGACTTTGCGACGGCGAGGACGGCGGCCTGACCGGCGGCGCGTCTCTGAAGGCCCCGGACTTTGTGGAGATCGTGAACGCGGCCAACCAGGAGTAAGAAGTGCGGAGGGCAGGCGTACAGGGGAGTTAAGGCAGGGCGCAGACGAAAAAACAGGCGACGGGCGATAGCCTGGAGCGGTATTTTTCGCGCAGCCCGGACTTAACGATTCGGACGTGCGCCCAACCCGCAGCGTGACAGCGAGAAGCGCAGGGCCGCCCGCGCCCGTCTCCGTTTTGGAAAGAGAAGAAGAGATTCGAGGTTATTATGAGTAAGACACCGACTACCCTGATCATTATGGATGGCTTCGGCGTATGGGACGAGCGGGCTGGCAACGCCATCGCCGCGGCCCGCACGCCGAACCTGGACAAGATTTTTGCGGAAAACCCCGGCTGCCGCCTGTCCGCCTCCGGGCTGGACGTGGGTCTTCCCGAGGGCCAGATGGGCAACTCCGAGGTGGGGCACACCAACATCGGCGCCGGCCGGGTGGTGTTCCAGGATCTGCCCCGCATCAGCCGCGCCATTGAGGACGGCAGCTTCTTTGAGAACGAGGCCTATATCGAGGCCATGGACGACTGCAAGGAGCGGGACGGTGCACTCCACCTGATGGGGCTTCTGTCCGACGGCGGCGTGCACAGCCACATCACCCACCTGTTCGCCCTGCTGGAGATGGCCAAAAAGCGGGGATTAGGCCGGGTGTATGTCCACTGCTTCCTGGACGGCCGGGACGTGCCCCCCGCTTCCGGCAAGGGCTATGTGGAAAAGCTGGTGGAAAAGTGCAAAGAGGTGGGCGTGGGCCAGGTGGCCACCGTCATGGGCCGCTACTACGCCATGGACCGGGACAAGCGCTGGGACCGGGTGCAGCGGGCCTACGACGCCATGACCCGGGGTGAGGGCGTGCAGAATCCCGACCCGGTGGACGCGGTACAGAGGTCCTATGATGCCGGGGTGACCGATGAGTTCGTGGAGCCCGTGGTGTGCACCAAGGACGGCAAGGTGAAGGAGGGCGACTCCATCATCTTTATCAACTTCCGCCCCGACCGGGCGCGGGAGATCACCCGCTGCTTTGTGGACCCCGCCTTCACCGACGTGGAGCGGAAAAAGGGCTACTTCCCGGTGACCTATGTGTGTACTACCGAGTATGACGCCACCATGCCCAACGTGCTGGTGGCCTTCCCCCACCGGGAGCTGACCAATATCTTCGGTGAGTATATCGCCCGCCAGGGCTATACTCAGCTCCGCATTGCCGAGACGGAGAAGTACGCCCATGTGACTTTCTTCTTCAACGGCGGCGCCGAGCAGGTGTTCCCGGGCGAGGACCGCTGTCTGATCCCCTCACCCAAGGTGGCCACCTACGATCTCCAGCCGGAGATGAGCGCCCCCGAGGTCACCGAGGAGGCCGTCAAGCGCATTGAGAGTGGCAATTACGATGTGATCATCCTCAACTTCGCCAACTGCGACATGGTGGGCCATACCGGCGTGTTCGAGGCCGCCGTCAAGGCAGTGGAGGCCGTGGACGCGGGGGTGGGCAAGGTGGTGGAGGCCACCTCCCGGATGGGCGGCGTGTCGCTCATTACCGCCGACCACGGCAACGCCGAGCGGATGCTGGACGCTGACGGTACGACCCCCTACACCGCCCACACCACTAACCTGGTGCCCTTCTATATTGTGGGCGCCGATGTCAAGCTGCGGGACGGCCGCCTGGCCGACATCGCCCCCACCATGTTGGATCTGATGGGCCTGGAAAAGCCCGCCGAGATGGATGGGGAGACTCTGATTTTGAATTAAGGGCTTTTCCAGGCCCATCCCCGCCACAGGCGGGCGGCGCTGTGCGCCGTCCAAGCGTTTTGGCCGACGGCCAAAACCTTGATGTCGGGGCAATTCACTTGCCCCGAGCAGATAAAAAGACCCGGGGCCCCCGCGCGGCCAGCCGCGTGGGGTATCTGGAAAAGCCCGCCGAGATGGACGGGGAGACGCTGATTTTGAATTAAGGGCTTTTCCAGGCCCATCCCCGCCACAGGCGGGCGGCGCTGTGCGCCGTCCAAGTGTTTTGGCCGTCGGCCAAAACCTTGATGCCGGGGCAATTCACTTGCCCCGGGCAGATAAAAAGACCCGGGGCCCCCGCGCGGCCAGCCGCGTGGGGTATCTGGAGAAGCCCGCCGAGATGGATGGGGAGACGATGATTGTCAACTGACCTTCCCGTTTAAGGGAATGGCGGCGAAGCGGTAACCGGCGGGGATGAACCCCCGCCCTACCATAGAGCCCCGGCGGGCCGGAGCCCGCCCCCCACACAAAATACCCCTGTAGGCGGGAGTCTGCTCCCGCCGCCAATACGAAAGGAGTTTTCATCATGAAGCAGATCATTGAGATCGTTGACGTGCTGGGCCGCGAGATCCTGGACAGCCGCGGCAATCCCACCGTTGAGGTGGAGGTCTACCTGGAGGACGGCACCGTCGGCCGCGCCGCCGTGCCCTCCGGCGCCTCCACCGGCATCTATGAGGCCTGCGAGCTCCGCGACGGCGACAAGAGCCGTTACCTGGGCAAGGGCGTGCTCACCGCCGTGAAGAACGTGAACACCGACATCGCCGAGTGCCTGGTGGGCATGAATGTGCTGGATCAGACCGCCATCGACAAGGCCCTCATCGAGCTGGACGGCACCCCCAACAAGACCAAGCTGGGCGCCAACGCCATTCTGGGCGCTTCCCTGGCCTGCGCCAAGGCGGCGGCCGAGGCCCTGGGCACCTCCCTGTACAACTATATCGGCGGCGCCAACGCCAAGATCCTGCCCGTGCCCATGATGAACATTCTCAACGGCGGCGCACACGCCACCAACAATGTGGAGATCCAGGAGTTCATGATCATGCCCGTGGGCGCCTGCTGCTTCCGCGAGGCCCTGCGCATGTGCGCCGAGGTGTTCCACACCCTGAAGAACGTCCTCAAAGAGAACGGCACTCCCGCCGCCGGCGTGGGCGACGAGGGCGGCTACGCCCCCAACCTGAAGAAGGATGAGGACGCCCTGAAGGTCATCGTCAAGGCCATCGAGGAGGCCGGCTACAAGCCCGGCGAGGACTTCAAGATTGCCATCGACGCCGCCTCCTCCGAGTGGTGGAACGAGGAGGAGAAGTGCTATATCCAGCCCAAGTCCGGCAAGAAGCTGACCCAGCAGCAACTGGTCAACATGTGGAAGAAGTTTGCCGACACCTACCCCATCGTCTCCCTGGAGGACGGTATGGCCGAGACCGATTGGGAGGGCTGGGCCATGCTTACCAAGGCCATCGGCGACCGCGTCCAGCTGGTGGGCGACGACCTGTTCGTCACCAACACCGAGCGGCTCAAGACCGGCATTGAGAAGAAGGTGGGCAACGCCATCCTCATCAAGGTCAACCA
>ENA-UPWK01001076-UPWK01001076.1-human-gut-metagenome-genome-assembly--contig:-NODE-1076-length-22361-cov-4.536439_pt1 | contig 22361 bp, 18 predicted proteins | sample MGYA00250048_ERZ773373 | MGnify/ENA primary metagenome ERZ773373 (study PRJEB29103, sample SAMN06112059) | human gut metagenome | biome: human gut; feature: ankylosing spondylitis patient; material... | reverse complement strand
CAGAGCTTGCTGCGACCAAAGATAAACTGGCACAATATAAGTCCGTCCGTGGTCAGCTCCGTACAGCGGTACTGGATACTTTTCTTATAAATTTCTTTCTTTTGAGTGTCCCAGTGTCCCTTGACTTGAACAGGAATCTTATCATCAAATGATTTATTAGAGAATTTTTTCTCGTGATAAGTATAAATATATCCGTCCCATGAAAGCTCCTTGTCCATAGAATTGATACTGCTATCCAAATAATCACAGTCAACAATAGGCTTTTCAAGGAAGTAAATCGCTCTTTTTTCAATTTTTGTTTTATCAATCGCTATATTCTGCATATTCACTTCCTCCTTCCTCTCTTACTGTTTTGCCATAATATTCCTAGAATCAGCCAATATCTCATAAAATTTGCCATCTGCGGCTGTCTGCACCTTGCGGTAATTGACCTTGACACCATCATCCAAATCAAGCTCTATTCTTGCCAGTGCCAGATGTCCGATTTTCTCATCATATTCCCGGCACTCTTTTAACTGCTTCTGTAATTTTTCTTTACGCTTCGTTGCAAGTGATACTTCTCTGCTGTTCTTGCTGTTATCAATCGTATCCTGCATACGTCCAATCTCCGATTCATATACACGCTGCATTCGATACAAATAGTCTACACGAACATTACCGATTGTATCCGCATTGTAACGGTGCAGATACACTAGCGCCTTGAATCCATTCTGCTTACCACTGTCAAAAAGCCAGTAAATCGGACGCTTGCCGGAGCCTGTGACAGAATAGGTATTGCAATGGTCTTTGAAGAAATCATTGAGGAAATAATTGCGTATAATCTCCCTACTTGTATCTCCTTTATTACCAAGTGCCTTTGCAATGAAATCCAGATTTGTCTCTAAAGACTTTGCTCCAAATGCAATTTTTAACCATGTGCAGAAGCGTGATACAATATCGTCCTCTAAGTATTCTTCATCTGTGATTGGAATAATATTGTCCGCATCCGGTATGAATGTGGTGTACTTGCTATCGTCCCATTCTCCACCTGCATATACCAGACCTTCCACATTCAAAGAGTAACGACCAAACATACAGCCAACCGCATAGGAAATCAGGCTCTTAATATCTCTCTGTAAATCTGCCTTGCGGACAGTCACATCCTTGTCTTCTACCTCTGGTGTAAGTTCATCCTGCAAGCCGTAAATATCAATAAAAATGTGGTTTAATTCTTCTTCATTTGCTTTGAGCTGGTTGAAACGCTTATTACACTCATTTTCCCAACAAATGAAACATTCTGATAAATCAATATCATCTGTATCGTCAAATAATACTGAATTTCGAGGACTGACTAAAAGCAATGGGTGACGTTTGAAATCCCATGAATGCTCATAAAAGTCCCAATCTTCAACCTCAATTTCTACATTTTCTTTAACTATCCTTGTAACATATTGCATCTTTTCTATTGCAACTTCTATTGGTAACTTTCCTATATATCCCATTTCAAAGCCAATTGTTGGTGCTAATATTTCCAGCAAATATTTAACAACTTTACTATTTAAATACCCAAGATAAAACCATTTTTCATCTTCATTATTACAAAACAACGTTTGTCCTTTATTAGTAAACATGAAGCCCTTTGGATAATAACGAAATCCAGCCTGCCCAGAACTAATTGAAGACCATGTAATCCCTTCCTTAAAAAACTGCTTTTGTCCACCTAATACAAAATCTAAGTTTCCATTTAGATAAGGATATTTACGATTTGTTTCATCCTTAATTTCTTTACCATCCTGATACCAATTTACTACATACTCATAATTTCCATACCATTTTCTAAACTCCCCTCCCTTTAAAATAGGAATCCATTTGCTATCAAATGTATCTCTACTTGATGTGGCTGTAAAATTAATATTGTTAAGCCCTACTTCGTGCCACAACCTTAAAAATCGGTTATTATCTGATGTTGACATTCCATGACGCAAATCCGCTTTATCAGCAATTTTGCACGAAGTTGCAAATATATTAAATATTCGATTATTTACCCAATATGCTACAGGACTACCTGGAATATTTTTGAAATTAGATTGTTTTGCAAAATAGATATAGCCACAATTCTTATTATCAGCCGCAGCCAATGTCTTCTGCCGCTGAACTTCCATTCCTCCCTTAAAATTAACTAACCTAAGATAGCAGCCATTTTTTTCAATATAATTGTTTCTAAAAACAAAAGTACAAATAGGTACGGTTGCTTCTTCAAAGGCAGAATATTCAAATTGAATCAATGACTCTATTGTAGTGTTCTGATATAAATATTCTCGCATCTTCTCATAGCTCTGAATAAACATCCACACATATGGTGTTAAGAATCCACAATAACCTGTTCTTTTTGTTATTTTTGATACTTTTATCACAAATGCTGAAAACAAATCACTCTTATAATCAGCATAATTTTTCTGTACAAACTGATTTAATTTTGCATCCATCTTGCCCATACCTGCATATGGTGGATTTGTAACAGCAACTTCATACTTCTGCGCCATAATCGCACCAATCTCAATCAGTTCTTTCAGTTTTTCTGCCGTCTCATCCAATCCATAGGTATCAAATGAGATCTGACTACCCATATCGACACTGTTCACCCATCTGCGGAGCAAATCCCAGTCATATTCATCCACGTTCAGGATGGAACCATACTCTTTTGCATCAATCAATGTGTCCAGAAGTCCCTCTATCTGCAGGATCGCAGCATTTTTCTCCATCTCGTCCAGTTCAGCACCGAAATATTTGAGCTGTTCCCTGTTGATACCGTTGCTTTCCTGTATGGCATAGACATTTGGACGCACTCCACGAGTAAAAATGCGTCTGTCATACTGTCTTGCTTTCATCATAACTGCAAAATAACTGAGCTGTGCAGCACGATCATCTATATCCAGTCCATAGATGTTATGCTCCACAATGCTCTGTGCAGCTTCTCTTGCTGACCAACCTGCATTTTCATAGATCTGCATGAATATATCAAAGGCATATACAAGGATATGTCCACTTCCCATGCAGGGATCAATGAGCTTTATATCCTCTGGTTTCAGCTTTGCATATTCCTCACGGATTTTTGCAAGTTCTGCCTGCACTTCCGGCTCCTGCTCTGCTTCTTCCAGATAATACTTCCACTTACCCTGCAAATCTGCATCCGGGTGTCCTTCTACCCACAATCTTCCCAGACTATTCTCTACCATGTAGCGTACAATCCAGTCCGGTGTAAAAAGCTGCGTAACAGCAGGAACTTCCTCTTTTGTAATCTTTCCTTTTTTCGCAAAGGCATCATTCTTTGGCTCAGTATTATAATACTGATACATCCAGCCGATGATTTCTACCTGTCCTCCTGCGCTGACGTTAAAATCTTCCTCCGGAATATCATGTACCAAATGATACACAACTCCATCCTGATCAATTACAGACAGATTTAACAGAAGCTCAGTATAATCACTTGTCTTTTCAAATAAAGCCGGAAGAATTTCATTCAAAGCATTACATTGTTTGATAAAAAGCATCTTGAATGCTTCGTCAAGCTTATTTTCTCTCTTTAATGTGATAATTTTCTCTTCTTCTGTGCTTGAAAGATTCAGTTCAGCATCGAATGGATTGGTAACAATATCTGGTTCTGTTTTGCCACTCTCTGCGGATAATACTCTCACATGAGAAGGGAGATAGTCATTTACTTCCATGAAACGTACTGCAATCAGACGATTGAACCAGGTATAAGCAACTTCCTCTATGATATATTTGTACGCTACCGCATAATCAGAATCCTCTTCTTTTGCCCGGATCACATCCACCAATGCACGACGCTGTTTGATTTCCTCTCCGTTAATAGCATACGGTTCTGCCGTTCCTATATCGTAGAACTCGGTTGTACTATTTGACTGTGGCAGGGCATCTGCAATGCCATTTTCTGTAATGCCCATCAATCCGGCACGATATTTTATATCTGCTATAAGCCTGTTTCTTGCCCATATGGCAAAATTCCTAATTGCTGTTTTATTCATTTTTCCCTTCCTGCTGATCTTGACAAATTTTTCTGTTATTACTCTTACCTATGCACAAACCTGTCCTTCTTTGAAGCACTCATAAATATAATCTCTGGATTGATAATAAAAGTCAGTATTGTAATTCGATATCGCATCATTAATCCAAGAAGCATAAACCTCTTTTATACAATCTATCATTTCTTTACCAGAGCTTTTCTTCAAATCCTCGATTAGGCGCTCATACACTTCGCCAATCTCCCAATAATCCGGAACTTCATATCTGCAACATTTTACATTATCATAATCATCCATGGGTATCTGACAACGTAATATAAAATCATCTGCAACTTTCTCTATTGGTTCGCAGTGAAAAACATCTGCGTAATCATAGATCCGCTTTATTACATTCTCCCCAAGAAGTTCTACTATCCTACCTCGGCGTTGCTTCTGCTGTCTGCCAATAAATTCAATTAAGCTGCATAAGAAAAATAAGGAATTATCATTCATGATCCGTCACCTCAATTCCTTTCAAAAAAGATAATGTAGTCAAAGCCCTTGCCGTATGAAAACTTATCTGATGCGTTGGTTTTTTGAACTTTGCTAAATTCCAAAATGCTTCTCTGCTGATTTTTCCATCTACAAAATTCTGTACATAGTTAAAAATTGTATCATCTGCCATAGGTCCTTCCACAATGTCATAATTATGAGATTTTCCAAGTCTACATGCTGCTATAAAATCAAGCCACTCTTCTGTCATTTCAGGAAATTTTTTGATATTAAGCGATTCATCCGGTGTATATACATATTCATTCAGATATCCTACACCAGTATACCTTGTCGCCCATCTTTTTGCCTGTTCCGGAAGCAATGTACAATAAAAGCCGAAATAAAAGTCTTTGTTAAATTTTGCTATTCTTATCTCTGGTTCTGTCACTATCTGACTGCTCCCATGATATAAAACAATTGTTTCCATGAAACGCCTCCTGCCTATAACAATTTAAAATTCAATATTGACTATGGTATCTGTATCAAGCTCACTGACCAGTTTCAGACGCAGTTCATTCAAGTATTTGTCTACATCCTCTGTATTTTCCAGTCTCCATGAAGCAGTTTTCGTAATACTCTTAATGGATACATTCTTGGTCTTTTTCACTTTTTCGACCTTTTTCTGCACTTCAGCTTCAATCTGAGCCTGATCCACATTTCCGACTTCTTTTGCCTGTGCTTCCAGTCTCTTGCGGACTTCTTCAGCTTTCTTTAAGGCAATATTCTGATCTGTCTGTGTCATTTCATTTAACAGACGAATTTTCAGTGTTTCTGCCCTGTCAGCATAACTTCTAAGTACTGATACATTCGTACAGCCTTTCGCCGCATTCGTGATTTCATCAAACAATGCTGAATAGCTGCTTCTCTTGATTTCCGCATACTCTTTGGTATTCAGCACATCAAATACTCGTTTCTGTGAATCATATACAGAATCCAGCACCGGCTTTAGCTGCTCATCCAGTATGTCTGAATATACATCGCTGAACTTTTTCAGTAGTTCCGGCAATTTCGGAATATCACTATATGGAGACTGCTTTTTTACAATCTCGCTAATCTGAGCAACAATATTTTCCAGATTTTCATCTACGATGTAAGTCTTACTGTCATCATATTTACTCAGATACAATACCGCTTTATCAAAGATTGTTTTCTGCTCGCTGTTGAAGAATGCTTTTACGGGTTCATAGTCCTCTGCGAAATCAAGCAGATCATCCTGTTTCTTTGCAACTGCCTGGAAAAATTCTGTCGGTGTCTGTATCTGTACCAGACCAAAAAGGAGTTTTCTTCCGTACTCTACGATATGTTTTCCCGGATACCTGGTACTTTCATAGCGTACTTCCAATTCTCCAAGTGTAGATGTCAGCTTCGTTGCATAAGTTACAAAGGCGTTCATCATCGTATCCTCATCATCTGAATTTCCGGTTGCACCGAACAATTCCTTCATGACATCCTTTGTGACCTTTTTCTCTTTTTCTGATACACGGATTTTCTGCTCCATCATCAGCTTGTCTACATAGCTCTTTTTCGTGATGTAATTGATGATCTCCTCTGCTTCCTTGTTGTGTGTCGATACCGAAGATCCATTCATATAAAATGCTAAATCACCTCTACGGAACAGTTTTGCTACAAGCCAATGTACATCATCTTCTACGAAGCCATAAGGTGCTTTCATAAATCTGTCCTTAATACTCTTCATAGAAGTTTTCATGTGCATACGAGTGTTATCTGCAACATAGCTCAATACATCATCCAATGCATGAATATTTGGTTCTGTACCGCCTTCAAGGTTAAGTGAAATCTGGTTTGAGGTCTTAAAAACTTTGCGAATATCATCCTCACCGTATGCTGCATCAATATAGGACAGCTTATGATATACAGTCGATATCAGTCTGCCCAGTGCTTCATTGATGCGAGTGGATACCTCTTTGGCATTGATCTGTGCCTTATCGCCATTGACATATATATCAGCTTCTTTTAAGCTCTCTGATAAATATAATCTCGCATTCGCATTGCGCTCACGCATCTCCAGACGCTTACCCTCTTTGATTGTCTCATACTGTGGCAATGCAGAAGATGTGTTCAAACGCAGGAATTTCTCTATCTTCAAATATCTCTGTATCTCGTCCATAAATGCCCTATCATCCGGCAAAACCACAAGTACCTCTCTGCCCTGTCCGGATACCATGCGAAGTGTTGTCTCATCGGTTCCCATATCAGCCGCAGGTGTTAAGATATGTACTCCAAGATCATAATTCTGATTTGCCTTGTATGGTCTGTCATCCACGATCGAATTAAATCCAAATGCATATCTGCCATTGAATGCCGGATAGCGGTACTTCTTATCTGTGAAAATGTCCTCAAAAATCATCTCAGAAGCCTTGTTGATTACTTCTGCCATTTCCACATTCTGGCTCTCAATTTCACGATTGATCTCCTGCTCTTCATCGGTCAGGAATACATAAATTTCCCCATTTCTCTGCACAAGCATCTGACGCATCAGCACGTTCAGAGCATCCTCTACTTTTGCTTTCAGCTCAATACGGTCATCATCAATATCGGAAATCATAAGGCTTGTGATGTTATCAATGTTTGCCTCAATAACATTATTAACATATTTGATCATGAATAATGTTTTCAATACATTGATTGCAAATACATCTTTTGTCTTGTGATCTGGATTGATAAAGCCGTTGTCATAAGCCTTGATGATAACTCCTCTATGGCTGTGGTCTAAGAAATTCTCCAGTGCATCATAGAACGCATGGAACGGAATGAGTGTGCCTTCCTCATGCTCCTTATAATCCATTGCAGACTCTTTGAACATGGCAAGCATGGAACGTTCACCCTCTGACAGATGTTTTCCGGATGCACCGTGGGTACGGATAGAGGTCAATACACTTGCAAGGAGATTGAACTGATATGGCACAAACGGATAAACAAGTGCAAAATCATTTTCATCTGCATATAATTTCTTTTCTACACCATCATTGAACACAATCTTATTTTTGATTGTGGTTGCTTTCTGGTCATAGAGCAGACGCAACATCTGTGCTGCAGTGTCCTTTTTATCCAGAATACGCTTCTTGATAACTTCATCCACGTTTGCAGAAGAAAGAGAAATCCTTGTATCAAATCGTCCCTGAATCTTAGAGAAATCATTACCCTTTACCTTAGTAATGGAATCAATGTCCTGCTGGCTTGTTACGATCACCCATGCTTTACCATTGCACTCTTTGCCCAATTCCTCACGAACAGTCTGGAGATTTAACATAAGGTTCGAATCGTCTCCGATATACTGTCCTACTTCATCCACAAGAAATGCCACATGATGATTGTTGCCCTTGCGGTCAATGTATGCTTTTACACGCTTTGCAAAATCCTCAATGCTGATCTTGTATGGCTCTGCTGCTTTCTCGCACCAGTTTCTTGCGGCAGCTTCACTCATAAAATCCATATCTATCAAAGTATCTACAATATCATCCTGTATGAAATCGAAGTCCTGTCTGGAATCTACCCACGCATCTCCATAGTTTTCTTCAAACTTCTGCTTAAATTCTTCATACTTGCCTTCTTCGTTTAATCTTCGCTCCAAATCAGCAAGAAATGGCATTGCGCCACAATATCCCTGCATCTCATTGAATACCTTTAAGAACACATTCACGATTGCGTCTTTATTCTGTTTGCTGCCCCCATCGCTCTTAGAATCAATGTTGAAAAGAACAACATCGGTCGGTGTGTTTGCGGCAAGCTGCATATCCGCAAGTACCATCGGATCAGCTATTTTATTATCGTCCACAAAATAGTCGATTGCTTTCTTGCCTGCAATCTCTTTATTCTCCAGAAGGTAAGACAGGATTTTTAAGAAATGAGATTTACCACTTCCAAAGAAACCGGAAATCCATACACCTGTTTTTGATGTATTCCCTGTGATTCCGGTCTTATATGCCGCAAAGAAATCTGCAAAATGCTTCTGTAATTCCCTTGTAACAACGTATTCTTCTAACTCCTGCTTGACATTGGCAGTCTCGTCCTGCCCCACAATAATAACGCCCTGCAAATCACGGTCTATCGGTTTTGCAAACATTTCTCTTATCTGCATACTACATACCTTTCCTTTCATCCGTTCTTAGAAAAAAGCTGTTTTGCGTTTTTCCGTGTGAAGCGTCATGCTTCACGCTGTTATCGTACCAGCCGGAATGCCCGGTAATAATTATCTTCGTGAACTTCGTTGAATATGATGAGTTCCTGTTCGGTATAGGTTCCCGGATAGAACAGCACCATAGGCACCTTTGCAAAATGCTGTGGCATATTGTAAAGAATTTTGTTGAATACCTCCGGTGATTGCAGCAACGGATAGCATTTTCCCACTCCTGTCAGAAACACTACGGAATTTTCCGGTGTATGCTCTGCAATATATTCTACAATCATGTTATCCTTATCAGTGATTTTAAGAGAACGCTGTATTGCGGATGCAACCTTTACAATACCCCTCTTTTCTTCCATCTGATAACATTTTTCCATGAAATTTTTATCCTGCAAATGTGCTATGAGCAGATCATATAAATCATATACAACCAGTTCAAAGCCATCGGTTCCTCTGGAATTTTTATTTTTCAAGTATTCTATTCTATCACGGACAATCAGCTCATGCTCCGGAGCATAATCAAATACCCAGTAATTGACCTCATTTGCCTTTCCTGTGGTATCACGGAACTTTGGTTCCTTGATTTTTGCTTCCATTTTGTCCAGTCTTTCTTCTATGCTTGCCATTATCGTACCCCCGTAAGTGCTTTTGCGATTGGTTCCATGTCGTGATCAAAAAGCCAGTGTTCCATAACCGGATCAAGAATTGGCTTTAAGATAATACGAGGAGTTCCCTTATCTGTCATACCGGATTCAAAAAGCATGGTCTTATATGTTTTGCCAAGACGATTCAGTGTCGCATCCGTCCACTTTGCAACCTTCTCGTCCTGCAACTGTTTATTCTTAAAAAAAATACTTATATCACTATCAGAAAACTCATTGCTTCCAATGATCATTTTCTCTCTTACGATCTCGTACACAAAATCAAAGAAAAGTGTGTCATGAGCCATTGCACCTGCTAATGCAAACAACTTCTGTGTTGCAAGGTCACTTTCCATAAATACCGGATAAAAGGACGTATCAAGTGCCTTTATTCTTGCCGATACCGTAGAAAATATCTGACCTGCACGAAGTGTAGTCGGTGCGCCAAAGAGATTTTCATTCTGATTCTTTTCCTTGATTTCATCCAGTGTCATGCCCTCAGACAAGAACTTTACCACTGTCTTAAATTCCATGAACCAAAACGAAAACTTCACTGCTCCTGCGCTATATTCCCGTCTATTCATTTTTTCGCACCTTCCCAATATTATTTCTCGTTGTCTGCCGGGAGTACATCTAAGATGTCATCCATCGTACAATCAAGTGCACGACATATTCTAGCCAGAACATCCAATGAAACATTCTCGTCCTTTGCCATTTTTGCCATGGTACTGGTAGCAATACCAGCCTGCTCACAAATATCTTTTTTCTTCATTTTACGGTCGATCAACATCTTAAAAAATTTGTTATATGATACGTCCATACATTTCTCCTTTGCAGATTCTGTGGAAGTACAAAATCAAAATTGACATAAAAACTCAAAAAAAGTATATCATAAATGTATTTGCATTTCTACGAGAACTCGTAATTTTTTTTGAGAAGTGTGCATGCAAAAATCAAGCAGCAAATCATTTCTGACCTGCTGCTTTTCCCTATTTCACCACCGGACTCTCCAATACCACCGCATGTGCGATTCCCGGCACGCTTTTCCCTTCATTAAAACTGGTCTTGCTGAGCAGGGCTCCTGTGGGGAGGAAGAGGATTTTTTTCCACTCACCGGATTCCAGCTTCGGCAGAATATATGCTGCCAGAGTCACGGCGCTGCAGCCGCAGCCGCTGCCACCGGCATGGGTGTCCTGGGCATCTGCATCAAAAATCTCAATGCCACAGTCCATGTGTCTGCCGGCAATATCAATTCCCTTCTCCCGCAGCAGATCGATCAGCACTGTCTGTCCCACGCTTCCCAGATCCCCGGTGATGATCCGGTCATATTCCTGTGGCTGCACATGAAAATCCTCCAGGTGGCGTTCTATGGTATCTGCGGCGGCAGGTGCCATGCAGGCCCCCATGTTCATGGAATCCTTGAGTCCATAGTCCACGATCCGCCCGGGAGTCATGCCGGTGATGTGAGCTCTGCATTTCTGATTCAGCCCCAGGGCAAAGGCTCCGCTTCCTGTCACCGTCCAGCTGGCAGACAGAGGTCTCTGGTTCCCATAATCTAACGGAAAGCGGAACTCCTTCTCCGCACTGGCGAAATGGCTGGATGTCACGCAGACCACATGCTCCGCATAGCCTCCCGCTGCCATCACAGCTCCCAGTGTCAGCGCTTCCCCGCAGGTAGAGCAGGCACCATAGACTCCGAACAGGGGAATATTGTAAGCGGAAATGCCGAAGGAAGTGGCAATGCACTGTCCCAACAGATCACCGGCGAAAAGATACGAGACATCCTCTGCTTTCCACCCGGCCTTTTCCATGACCATGTAGACTGCATCCTTCTGAAGATTGCTTTCCGCCTCCTCCCAGGTCTTACAGCCGAAGAGATCATCCTCTCCCACCATGTCAAACAGGGCTCCTAACGGTCCCTCGCCTTCTTTTTTCCCTACAATAGCGGCACCGGCGATCACACACACCGGCTGCGCCAGACGGATACTGCTTCTTCCCACTCTCTGATTCATAATTTCTCCTTCCATGCGATAACACTGCATTCTTTTTTGTCAGTGTTCCCGCATTGTGGAAAAATTATGATTCTAACAGTTTAGCCATGAACATATTGTGAAACACAAATCATGCTCGCATGATTTTGTGAGCAAATATGTTCATGTGTTGAGCGCCGGTTCATGAGCAAAGGCCGACACGGAGTGACGGAAAAGTGCGCTAGCACGGCTTTGCGAATGGTGCTGGCTAAACTGTGATCATAAAAAAATCTCCTCCAGCGCCCTGATCACCTTCTGCAACACCTCATCCTCCATATCCGAATAGTGGATGACCAGGATCCCCCGATATCTCTGTGCATCCGCAAAACAGTACTCCGACAGACAATTCACCAGAATTCCCCGCTGTCTGGCAGCCCACTTGATCTCCACATCACTTAAATCAGTTCTTATGTGCAGTAGAAAGTGCGTCCCCGCATCATCCTGGTATATATGGCTGATCTGACTTAAGGGTGACTCCCGAAACAAACGGCAAATCCGCTCCCGCTGCCCTCTGTAATCGTTGATCAGTCTCCGGATGTGCCGCTCAAAATATCCCCCTTCCAGAAAAGCCGCCATGGCATATTGTTCAAAACCGGATACCGTACAGGAATAGAAATTCATGGTGGAAATATACCGTTCCATCAGCTTCTCCGGCAGCACCATATAGCCAATACGCAAGGACGGTACCATGGTCTTGGAAAAAGTATTGATATAGATAACCCTGTGATTCCGATCCATGGACTGCATGGAAGGGATGGGTTTGCCAACCATGCGGAACTCACAGTCAAAATCATCCTCCACGATATAACGTTCCGGCTCCTCTGCCGCCCAGCGAAGCAGCTCCTGCCGTCTTCCCACCGGCATGACCAGTCCGATGGGAAAATGGTGTTCCGGCGACACATGCGCCACAGTAATGCACTTTTCCTCCAGCTGCTCCACCTTCATTCCCTGTCCGTCGATGTCTACATAATCCCATGTCACGCCGCCCACTTCATATAATTTCGTAATCTTGCGGTAGCCCGGATTCTCCACGCCGAATTTTGCATTTTTTCCAAGGAGCTGTAACAGACGGCTGTAGAGGTATTCCGTTCCGGCACCCACGATAATATGATCCGGCGATACCTGCATGCCGCGGTATCGGTACAGATGCTCGGCGATCGCCACCCTTAATTTTTCCACCCCATTAAAAGGAACTGTCTTAAGCAGAGACGTATCGTAATCCGTCAGGGTCTGACGCATGATCTTCGCCCAGGTGGCAAAGGGGAACTTATCGTATTGAATATTATTCGCCGTCAGATCCGCCAGATATTCCTCCTCACGGAAGCGGGTCACAAAGGAAGCATACGCTGGAGCAGCTGTGTTCTTCACCTCCAGACGATTGACAAAATATCCTCTCTTCTCCTCCGACCGGATGTAGCCTTCCAGCAGCAGCTGTTCATAGGTATTCTCCACGGTCTTGACACTGACCTGTAAGTGCTCGGCAAACGCCCGCTTCGAAGGAAGTTTCTCTCCCGCCGCCAGCCGTCCGCTCAAAATATCTGCTTTCATCGCTTCATATAAGTATTCATACATGGTTTTTCTGCCACGGGCAGTCAGGTCATAGGTCAGCATCTGGTATCCTCATTTTTTCTCGTTTTGGTCATTTAAAAGATATCAGATTTTATTATAATGAACTCATAAAGCAAAAGCAAGCAGGAAGGAAAACAAGGAGGATTAATATGGGCGTATATGCAATCACCGGCGCATCCAGCGGGATCGGCGCCAAGACAAAAGAACTGTTACAGCAAAGAGGACATGAGGTCATCAATATCGACTTAAAAGACGGCGACATCTGTGTGAACCTGGCCACACCGGAGGGAAGACAGACTGCAGTAGACAAGCTGCACGAGCTGCATCCCGAAGGTCTCGACGGCATGATCTGTAATGCCGGTGTCTCCGGTGCCTGCGGCAATCTGGAGTTGATCATTTCCCTGAACTATTTCGGGACCGTAGCCATTGCAAAGGGCGTCTATGACCTCCTTCAGAAAAAGCACGGCAGCTGCGTAGTCACGGTATCCAACACCATTTCCCAGGGTGCCGGACGGAAAGATATCGTAGATCTGTTGAATAACATCGGTGATGAAAAGAGAGTATTAAGCCTGGTATCCTCTATGGATTCCACCAACCTCTCCGTAGGCAACAGCCTCTATGTATCCACCAAGTACGCTCTGGCAAGATGGGTCCGCAGAGTCTCCGCTACCTGGGCAGCCAACGGTGTCCGCATCAATGCGGTAGCTCCCGGCAACGTACATACTGCCATGACCGCTACCATGAGCACCACCGCGAAGATGGCGCTGAACGCTCTCCCCATTCCCACCAAGTACGGTCAGGAATGTCTGATGGCACCGGAAGAGATTGCGGAAGTTATGGTATTTTTAGCTTCCGATTCCGCCAGAGGCGTCAACGGCAACATCATGTTCGTAGACGGCGGTACCGATGCACTGTTAAATTCTGAAAAGGTATATTAAGGAGGAACGTACTATGAGACCCATTGAAAAATATGTAGAAGCTATGGAAAATAAAGATTTTGCCGGACTTGCAGAGTTGTTCACCGAGGGCGGCATTCTGTGTGACTATTGTACCACCTCCGCTTCCCAGCAGGAGTATCACATCTACGGAAAAGAAGCCATTAACATGTTCTTCCGTAATAAATTCGGCTTCCGCCGTTACTCCATTTTAGATGCTGAGGTCGTTAATGACGAGCAGGCAGAATTCATTGCCAATTTTGGTGGCTACAACATCATGGCTATCGCCACGGTCCGTGAGACCGATGAAAACGGTCGGATCCAGAGACTGACCGTCAGACCGAAATAAATTCGCCTATCCCTTATTCTTTTCTCTAATATTGCAGTAGCCCCGGCTGTCCGCTTGGGGCTACTGGTTTATAGAAAATTTGATTCGCTTCTGTTACTCCGGTGCACTGCCCGAGATCACATAATTAGTCACGGCATACAAAATTTCTCCGTTATATTCCACTCTCGACCAGCCGGAGGCTTCACTGTATCCGGTACGATGCAGGTTGGTACCATTCCGCACCTGGGTACGCACAGTACTCTCCCCCTCGCTGGTGCTGGGTTCTGTCCGCAGGTTGATCAGATCCTTGGGGGTAATGTAGTCATCACAATCCACAAATACGATCACTCTGCCGTCCTGAGTGCTGACACGATTCGGGTTCGACGGCTTTTCCGGAGTCTTGTACGCAAGGTCCGTGGTCAGATACGCTGTCACCGCATATACCGTCTGCCCATTGTATTCCAGTCTGGACCAGCCGGTGGAATCGTTTCTGCCGGTACGGACCAGCGTCTCTCCGTTTTTCAGCTGTCCCACCACATTTCCTTCGTCTCCGGTATAGGGAGTACTGCGAAGGTTAATTACATCTTTGGCGGTGACGGTCTCGTTCACATCTCCGAATGTCATGGCGTTTCCTTCCGCAAGAGCATTTCCGGCACTATTGACATTGGGGATCTCCGTAGCCGCCGGTGCCTCTGTCGGCTGTATTGTTGCTTCCGGGGTTGCTGCCGGGGTCGCCTGTGGAGTCTCTGTCGGCGCTGCCGTAGGCTCCGGTGTGGTAATCGGTTCTGTGGACACCTCAGGTGCCATTACCGTCTCCGGGATATCAGTAGCCTCTGTCGTCTGCGCTTCCGTTGCTGTCACCAATGCGTCGCTGTCTCCCGCTCCCCCGCTATGACTGCTTAATTTCCATAGTGGAATGCAGATCAGGATCGCCAGGATCATCATTCCCGCAAACACCGGGATCATCCATGGTCTGAAGCGGAATACCACCTCTTCATCCTCATCAAAATCATCCTCTTCCCGGTACTCTTCATAGTCCTGATCCTCCGCAGGCTCATTTACAAGTTCTTCATAATCAAAGCTATTTCCTTCCGGCTCTCTTTCCGAACTTCTGTTATCTTTCTTATCCATGGTGCATCCTCCTTCCGCCGTCATTAAGCTGATTATATACTCTCATCTTTTGCAAAACAAGTCTCTTTTCCTGTCTTTGCAGGTATGTTATACTGATCATAGTATTACAAAATCTGCTCAGGAGTCATTCCCCTTATGAAAAATAATTTTGCGAAATGGAAACCATATATTTTCCTTGCGATCCTGCTACTCAGTCTGATCCCTCTGATCTGGCTGGGACGCTACAATTATCCCACCGGCGACGATTATTATTACGGTGCGGAGACTCATCTGGTCTGGCAGCAGACAGGGAGCATCATACAAACGCTTGACGCTGTCTGCGCAGGTGTCGCAGACAGCTATCAGATCTGGCAGGGAACCTATTCAGCGCTTTTCCTGATGTATCTGGCACCCAATGCATTTTCCAATACCGCCTATCATCTGGTGACTTTCGTGATCCTGCTTTTATTGTGCGGAGGTATTTTTTATCTGCTGTGTCCTCTGTTCCGCCGTTTTCTGCCGGGAACTTGCGGAGAATGGATCACCGTTTCTTCCATTCTCAGCTTTCTGTGTATTCAGACAGTGGAATTTCAATGTGACAGCTTCTACTGGTACAATGGCTCCATGTATTACACCGGTTTCTTTGCCGTGACACTGTTTTTCTTCGGCACACTGTTTCGCTACCTGGACAATGGAAAGCGGATCCTGTTGCTTCCACTACTCCTGTTCGCTGTCTTTTTGGGCGGCGGCAACTATGTTTCTCTTCTTCCCTGTATGCTTCTGTCAGTAACCATAACACTTCTGTTACTGTTACAGAAAAATAAAAAAGCATATATCTGCGGGATTACTTCTGTCGTTCTCCTGTTGTCCTTCGCCGTAAGCGCCATGGCTCCCGGCAATCACGTACGTCAAAGCGGCATGTGGAAGATTCCTGCCTGGAAAGCGATTGCAAAATGTCTGTTACAGGGCATCCGTTATACCCTTGCCTGGACGGGATTGTGGTGGGTGCTTGCCGCGCTGCTTCTGCTGCCGGTCTTCCTGCGGATCCTGCAGAAGAAAAACGGAGCATTTTTCTCCCACCCTATTCTGTTTACCGGTTATGCTTACGGACTGTTCTGCTCCATGTCCTGTCCCCTGTTCTATACCATGAACTCCACGGGACCGGGCCGGGCGGTTGCCATCGTCTATTATATGTTCCTACTGATCAGTTTTACCGTATTCTTCTATTGGATCGGCTTTGTGCTTCTGAAAATGCAGGCACGACCGAACCCCCCGGAGAGAATAGAAGTCTCAGGAAAGCTTAACACCGCTCGTTATCTTGCTATGGCAGTTCTGTTATTCAGCATCCTCTGTACCGGATTGTGGCAGGAAACTTCCGCCATGAAAGCCATCCGGGTACTGACAGATGGGGAAGCCGCTGCCTACGCCGCGGAATACGAAGACCGTCTGCTTCTCCTGAATGATCCGGAGGTTACAGATGTGGTCCTGACACCGTTTATACATCAGCCGGCGTTGATCTATACCGGTGATCTCCCCGGTGACCCGGAAGATCCCACCAGTAGGAAGGTCGCTCAGTATTTCCAAAAGACATCGCTGTATGTCAATTACGGCAACAACTGATAATAAATGGCCTGCGTATTCAGTGTATGCAAAAAAGGACGTCTCCAATCTCCGGAAATGTCCTTTTTCTAAATAATTCGTCTTTATTGTCCTTCGTATTTCTCGCTCTGCATCCGGATCAGCTCTGCATCCTCAAAGTAGTTGATACGCATTGCACTCTTCACCTCAGCCAGAGTCTGCGCTGCCACTTCACGTGCCTCATCACTGCCTTTTTTCAGGATATCATAAACTGCGGGAATATCCTTCTCCAGTTCTTTTCTGCGGTTACGGATCGGTTCCAAAGTCTCCTGCATAACATTATTCAGGAACTTCTTCACCTTCACATCTCCCAGACCGCCTCTGGTATAGTGTGCTTTCAGTTCGTCCAGATCTGCATAATCCGGCAGATATCTCTCAAAATGCTCCTGCCGGCAGAAGGCATCCAGATAAGTGAATACGGTGTTGCCTTCCAGGTGTCCGGGGTCGCTGACTAACAGATGCTCCGGATCGGTGTACATACTCATGATCTTGGTGCGCACATCATCTGCACTGTCTGACAGGTAGATGCAGTTACCCAGGGATTTGCTCATTTTTGCCTTACCATCGATGCCGGGCAGTCTCTGGCATGCTTCGTTCTCAGGTAAAAGTGCCTTAGGCTCTACCAGTACCGGTGCATATACGGTATTGAACTTGTGCACGATCTCTCTGGTCTGCTCGATCATCGGCAGCTGGTCACCACCTACCGGAACAGTCGTTGCCTTAAATGCAGTAATATCAGAAGCCTGGCTGATCGGATAGGTAAAGAAGCCTACCGGAATGCTCGCTTCGAAGTTACGCATCTGTATCTCGCTCTTAACAGTCGGGTTTCTCTGTAATCTGGCTACGGTCACCAGATCCATATAATAGAAAGTCAGCTCACACAATTCGGAGATCTGAGACTGAATGAAAATCGTAGCCTTAGCAGGATCCAGTCCACAAGACATGTAATCCAGTGCCACTTCGATTATATTCTGGCGCACCTTCTCGGGATTCTCGATATTATCCGTCAGAGCCTGTGCATCTGCGATCATGATAAAGGTCTTCTTATATTCGCCGGAATTCTGCAGCTCCACACGTCTCCTGAGAGATCCAACATAATGTCCTACATGTAGTCTGCCGGTGGGTCTGTCGCCCGTTAAAATAATCTTGTCCATTTCATCCTCTCAATCCGCCGCCAAAGCAGCTATACATCATTAGATTTATCATACCATTTTTTCCACAGTAGTACAACGGGTCCGAAAAACTTTTTCCTGCCTTTCACTCTACCCGCACTCGCCGCTGCGCAGGGATTTCACCAATAACGGTATCTCGAACAACAGCATCACGATCCAGCCGATCATGTTGGCCCACGCCAGACTGGCGAAGTCCATATGCAGCAGACGCAGCATCACGAATACCGCCACAACTCTGCCCAACATATTCATAAAGGTGCTGTACAGTGTCACCTTCAGATCGCCGATGCCACGGAAGAATCCCTGGATTCCGTTGGTCATTCCCGGCAGGATATACATCCAGGAGATCAGGTGCAGATAACTGATTCCGAGAGATACCACCTGCGCATCCCCATCCTCGGCGAATAGAGTCATGATCTGCGGGGCCAGACCCCAGATCACCGCAAACAAACCGATGGAATAGACCAGTTCGATCAACAATCCTGTCTGAAAACCTTTCTTCATGCGCTCTTTGTGTCCGGCGCCCTTGTTCTGCGCCAGGAACGTCGTCATGGCATGTCCGATGTTCTGCTGCGGCGTATAAGCGAAATCATCCACGCGGTTCACTGCGGTAAATGCTGCCATAACCGCCACACCCTGAGTATTGACTACTGACTGAATGATGAGCTTGCCCAGCTGTAAGCATACCTGTTGCATGGCACTGGTGCTGCCGTAGCTGACAGTCTTACCAAGCAGGCTCTTATCGAAGACACACCACTTTTTCCCAAGGCATAACAGTGGAATCTTTTTCTTGATATAAATGCCGCACAGCAGGCAGCACAGACCCTCGCTGCACACTGTGGCAATGGCACTTCCCGCCACGCCCCATCGTAATACCACCACGAAGAACAGATCTCCGAAAATGTTTAAAAAAGCACTGGTTACCAGAAAATATAACGGTGTCTTACTGTCTCCCAGCGCCCGCATGGTGTTCGCCAGGAAATTCTAGATAACTGTAAATTACCGTCCCCAGTAATTGATCCGAAGATATACCGCAGCTTCCGGAATCGCAGTCTCCGGTACCCGAATCAGTCGAAGCACCGGTGTCGCCAATAGCAGCATGAGCAATGAAAATATAACGGAGAATCCGCAGCCTGCCAGCATGGTGGTGCTGATCTGCTTCGAAAGGGTATCATAATCCCTGGCACCATACTGGGAGCTCATCAAGACGCTGGCTCCCATGCACATTCCGCTGATCAACAGAATCGCTATATTCATAATCGGCGTGGAAGTTCCCACTGCTGCCAGCGCCTGCTCTCCCACGTATTTTCCTACGATCACGGAGTCCGCAGCGTTGTAGGTCAGCTGAAACAGATTGCCCAGTACCAGGGGAATCGTAAACGATACTAAAGGCAACAGTATCTTGCCCTGAGTCATGTCATGTTTCTCTATGGTACTCATTGCTTATTGTTGTCCTTTCGTTTTCATTTTCTCTAAGGAGGGGCTCTTCTGTTTTTCTATAAGTGTCTCTTCCTGATCTTGTTCTGCTTCTTCCGTGCTGTCCTCTGCACCGGACGCCTCATTGCCACTGACAGACACTACGCTGTCCGCATCCGCACTCATCCCACTGCTCTGCTTCTCATCCATGCTGTCACTGTTTTTTGCCGCCTGCAGATTCCCTGTAACGGCGCCATCCGTGCCTGCCGTCACCTCTGCCACAGCACCTTCCGGCATATCTGCGGCAGTTTCTGCCATTTCCGCTTCTATTGCAGCATTCTCTGCCTGCGCCATTGCAAAAGCTTCCGCCGGTGCCGCACTTTCTGCGCCTGCGCTGTATGCTGACTGCGGTGCCGCCGCGTCATTGCTTGTACTGTCTGCCATTTTGGAGCTGTTGCGTACTGTCACAAACACAGCCCCCATGACCACGAAGCAAAGACAGGCTGCCGCAATGCCGGACACGTAGTGTAACGGAAATCTGCGTATTTTCCCGTTTGCTTTCCGCTTTTCCGCGCCGTTATTCTGTTCACTCCGATGCAGTAATTCCTCCTCTACACCGGACATGGCACGGAACAATTTTTCTTCTTTTTCTCTGTTTTGCTCGCTCATCTTCTCTTCCTCTTACAAGACAATCCCCTGCTGCTCCAGATATTTCTGTAGCTTTTTTCTCGTGCGGAACAGGGATGTCTTCACCGTATTCAGATTCATGCCATAACGCTCTGCAATCTGGGCATACTCCTCCACGAACCAGTACCTTCGTAAAAAAACATTACATTCCTGTTCGGAGAGCGTATGCAGGAAAGCATTGATGCTCCGCTCTAACTCCGCTGCTTCCACAATGCTTTCCGTATCATGGGCTGCGGGAATACACTCCGCCAGTTCATCCAGCGTGGTATCCATGAGTCCGCTTCCCCGTTTTTTTGCATTCTTTGTCTTCCATCTATCAAACGATAAATTGCGGGTGATTGTTCCCAAAAACAGTTCCAGGCGGTTCGGTTTTTTCGGAGGTATGGCATTCCATGCCCGCATCCAGGTATCATTCAGGCACTCTTCCGTATCCTCCCTGTCATGCAGGATATGGTAGGCAATGCTGTAACAATATTTTCCGTAACTTTTCTGCGTCTCTGCGATTGCCTGCTCATTCCTCGCCCAGTACAGTTCCAGTATCGCTGTATCTTCCACAGGCTCTCTCCTTTCCAGAAAGGGCACTGCCACAATTATGTAACAGTGCCCCCTTGCTCTTCCTCTATTTATCCCGCCTATCCAAATTAAAGCTGGAATTTCTTCGCATTTGCATTCAGCGAATCCGCAATTTCATTCAGCTGTATGGTAGCCTGTCGGCAATCCTCCACGATCTCCGCCAACTGATCCATGGTAGCTGCGGTCTCTTCGGTGCTTGCCGCATTGTTTTGGGAGATCTCGGTAAGTCCATCGATCTTCTCCACCACATCCGTCTTATAACTCTCAATATGATCCAGCTCGCCGGAGATCACATTGATCTCACCGACTACCTTCTGAACCTCCTGGTTCAGGGTGCTGAAGACATTCAGCGTGGTACCCAGCTTCTCATTCTGCTGATGGATCTCACCTACCACACCGTTCATGATCTGAACGCTCTGGTTGGAATTGCTGATCAGGTTCTCCACGATACCGCGGATCTTGTCTGCGGATTCCTTGGACTGGTCTGCCAGACCACGGATCTCTTCCGCTACGACTGCGAAGCCTCTGCCCATCTCACCGGCTCTAGCCGCCTCAATGCTGGCATTTAATGACAGCAGGTTGGTCTGGTTCGCAATACCTGCGATGATATCGGTAGCTGCCTGAATCGCCTGTGCGGACTCGTTGGTGATATTGGTCTGCTCCTGCACCTGATCCACCGACTGCTGTGTATGAGAGCTGATCTCCAGCAGTTCCTTCAGGGTGCTGTCCACAGTAGCATTGCTTTCCTTCATGTTGGCAGCACTGCTGCTCAAAGCATTAACACTGTCTGCCGTACGGCCCAGTGCATCGCTCATCTCGCTCATGCTTTCGCTGACTTTCTGGGTATCCGCCGCCTGTGTGGTAGCTCCCTGGGCGATCTCATTCACTGCTGTATTTACAGAAGAAATGGACTGTCCAATGCTGTCAAAATTGCTGGTGAACGTTCCCGTAAACTCATTCATATCCAGCATAGAGTTGTGAATATCCTGAATAATACCGGAGAATCCGGTCACTACAGAGTATACGGCCCGTGCGCTCTTACCTACTTCATCACTGCGGTTTAACAGCTTATCGGGAACCTTGAAGTTTAATTTACCCTCCGCGATCTGATCCAGGTTACCTACTACACCCAGTAATGCTTTGGAGATCATACCTACTACAATAAAGGTGGAGACACAGAATACTGCCACAAGGATCAGAATCGCTATTGCTCTTCCGGTTACGATTCCTTTGTAAAGTGCATTCACTTCCCTTACCGGCATACAGGTAGCCAGAATACCCACAACCGTGCCGTCCGTATTTTTTAAAGGTGCCAGATATGCATAACATCCGGTATCACCCAGCTTCAGGGAATTGGAAAAATAACTTTCTCCACCCAGTACCTTAGAAGCCACCTTCTCACTCAGAGTGATGGTATCTCCGGTCAGATTGGTCACAGCCAGATCGCTGCCCCAGAACAGTGCCACATCCACACCGGCATTCTGTTTGAAAGCATCGAGTACCTGCTTAGATCGGGGATAGAGGTTGCTTTGTTATTTTCCACATAAACATAGGGAGAAATATCC
>ENA-UPWK01001068-UPWK01001068.1-human-gut-metagenome-genome-assembly--contig:-NODE-1068-length-22555-cov-6.463297_pt1 | contig 22555 bp, 20 predicted proteins | sample MGYA00250048_ERZ773373 | MGnify/ENA primary metagenome ERZ773373 (study PRJEB29103, sample SAMN06112059) | human gut metagenome | biome: human gut; feature: ankylosing spondylitis patient; material... | reverse complement strand
CCCTCCTCCCCCGGGTCTGCCCTCGTCTCCGTCGCTCTCTGGCCTCCGCTGCGCCCCGCCCCCATCAGGGCTGCGCCCGCATAATCTTCCCCTCCCTACCCCCATCCCACTCTCAGGTGAAACTATGACCCCCTCCCCTCCGTTCCGTATCGTCCCTTGGGACACCGACTTTCTGGACGCCCTCAAAAACGGGGTGATGAAGGCCACACGCGGTCAGCCCGGCAACGCGGTGGTGGTCTTCATGCATGACCGCCCCCGCCGTTACCTGCGAGAGCGCTTCCGCTACGCGCCGGATGTGCCCAAACCCTGCCTCCTCCCGCGCATGTTCACGGAACGGGAACTGATGGCCGCGTTCCGCCAGGAACAGCACCAGAAACTCCGCCGAGAGGCCGGAAAACTGGATCAGATTGCCCTGCTCTCCCGCTGCGTCCGCGAACTGGCGGAACCGGACACTGAGCTGTGTATGCAGCTCGCCAAAACCGACGACGCGGGATTTTTCCCGTGGGGGGTGCGGCTCGCGGAGCTGCTGGAGGAGTGCTTCACGCAAGGGCTCACGCCCGAGGACATGCTGTATACGGAAGGCGAAGTGGCTCCTTTCGGGGCGGCCCTTCTCGGCTCGCTCGGCAAGATTTTCCGCCGTTACCGCGACGCGCTGATCGAATCCGATCTCACCACGCCCGGCTTCGACGCGTTTGTCGTCGCCAGCGCGCTGAAAGAAGGAACGGACGGAGACGACCTCCCGCCGCTGCCCGACTTTCTCGCTGGGCGCGCCATCCTGCTGGCGGGCTTCGGTATGCTCACCGGCACGGAAAACACCCTGTTCCGCTACCTCTGGCGGCACGGCGCGCAGGTCTTCCTGCACGTCGATCCGGCGCTGGCCGAAAACGGGCAAGGGCATTGGGCATGTACCGAACAGTCAAACTGGATCGCGGACTGGAAGGCCGATACCGTGCTGGCCTGCCCTTCCCCCGGCAAGAAACCGAAAATCCACTATTTCGCGGGCTACGACCTGCATTCCCAACTGGACGCCCTACGCGGCGATCTCATCGAACTGGAACGGAAAGACCGCCTCGCCGCCGCGCTCAAGGCCAGAAGCACGACGCAACAGCTGTCCCTGCTCCCCTCATCGGAAAACGGCACGGCTTCCACCCTTCCCGAAACTTCGGCCAGCGGGAATGCCGACAACAAGGATTCGATAACCTCGAAGGTCTTGGGAGGGAGAGGGAAGGGGGCGCGGGGGAAGGGAGAGGGAAGCCCCTCTTCAGAAGGGTTCCCTCTCCCTTCCCCCGGTGGGCTCGCCCCAACCCCCGCCCCCATCCCCACCTCGCAGCTCGACATCGCGGTGGCCCTCGCGCACAGCGGGGCTCTGCTGCCCGTGCTGCACCACCTGCCCCGCAAGGACTGCAACATTTCGCTCGGCTACCCGCTTGAACGCTCGCTCCTGTTCCGCCTGCTGGAAACCGTGCTCGACGCCCGCAACCGCCGCCAGCCCAACGGCACGACCCACTGGAAAACGCTTGCGGATCTCGTCCGCCACCCGTACCTGCGCCTGCTTGAGGCCAACGGCATTTCCCTGCGCGACATCTTCCAAAACATGGAAACCCGCCTCCGCAACGGCAGCCGGCACGCCGACGCCCATGCCGTCGCCGAAGGGGCTGCGGACGACTTCTTCGCCGCCTCCTCCCTGCCCAACGTGGCGGAGGCCATGCCCGCCATCCGGGAACTGCTCAACCGGATCTTGCGGGATACCATGGACACTTGGGCAAGAGTCCATACCCTCGGCGGACTCGCGGACGCGCTTTCCGGCCTGTGCGACACACTGCTTGTCTATGGAAGCGGCAACGACGAGGACGGCGCGGGCAACGGCAAGGCCGACATCTGGTCGCGTTTCCCCATCGATGCGGAATGCCTGTTCCGCCTCATGCAGCGCGTCATCCCCGCCCTCAAGGACAACGGCATGGCCGACACGCCGCTGCCGTGGCCTCTGATGCAGGCCATGCTGCTGGAACTCGTGCGTGCCGAGCGCGTCCCCTTCGAAGCCGACCCCCTGACCGGCCTGCAAGTGCTCGGTATGCTGGAAACACGCCTCTTGCGCTTCTCGCGGGTGTTCCTCGTGGACGTCACCGACGACAGGCTTCCCGGCGCGCCGATCCGCAGCCCGCTCCTGCCGGACAGCCTGCGCGCCCTTCTCGGCCTGCCAGACACCCGCAACCGCGAACAGCTCGCGGCCTACACCTTCCACCGGCTCATCGCCGGGGCCGATGAGGTCTGGCTCTACTGGCAGGAAGGCGTGGAAACCTCCGGCCTGTTCGACGGCAAAAAGCAGCGCAGCCGCCTTGTGGAAGAACTCATCTGGCAGGAGGAGCAAGCCCGCGGGCAACGTCTGAAGCCGGGGCGCGAACCGCTCCGCACGGCGGCCCTTGATGTCCGCCCGCCGGTCAGGGTACGCAAGGTCGTCCCCAAGACCCCGGCTATCCGGGAGCAAATAGCCGCATCGCTCAAGCATCCTCTGTCCGCTACCCGGCTGGACGCCTACCTGACCTGCCCGCTGCGGTATTATTATGAGCGGCTGTGCGCCATCGCACCCATCGACGAGGTGAACGAAGACGACAATCCGGCGGCCGTGGGTGTGCTTCTGCATAACGTGCTCCGCGATTTCTACGCTCCCGCCGTGGGCAAGACCGTACGCCGCGACGCGCAATCGGGCGATCCCGAGTTGCCGTTCCTCGACGAAAAAGCCTTGCGCGCCCTGTTCCGCACGGCCCTCGACGCCTCGGGGCTGGAGGCCGCCCTGCCGCCGGAGAGCGCGGCCATGCTTTCCGTCACCGGGCCGGAGCGCCTGGGCATGTTCCTGCGCGCCCAGCCGGAACAGACGGAAGTGCTTTCCCTGGAAGAGGAATACGATGCCGAAATCCGGGTGGGGGGCCGCATCAGACGGCTTACCGGCAATCTCGACCGTGTGGACTGGCGCGAACAGGAAGACCCCGAAGGCGCGATCGACGAAGGGGCGGTCATCCTCGACTACAAGACGGGCCGCATCAAGGCGCTGCACCCGGACATCTGGGCCGACGACGCCTTTTGGGATGCGCTGGATCCGGAAAAAGCCGCCGAAGCCGCTTCCGAGCCAGACCCCGAACATGATTTTTTGCCAATAATGGCACAGCGTATTCCCACAGTGCAATTGCTGTATTATTGTTATTTGTATGGGCAGGCTACGGGCAAGCCCGTGCTCGACGCTGCGTTCGTCGCCCTTGGCGAAGACGGCGGGGAGCGGCCCCTTTTCGGGAAGGGCATGACCATTGAGGAACGGGAGCGGGCGTTGTCGCTCATTCCCCGCCTCATCGGGTTCATCCTCCTGCATATGGAGCTTTGCCCGGAATTTCGCCCACGGGAAGGGGCACATTGCCGCTGGTGTTCCTGGCGGAACGTGTGTATCATATCTTCCCAACAATAGATTCGGGTATTAGAAGCAGGGAGGCATTCCTATTCCCACTTGCGTACCCATAACTCCATAAGAGACCTCTAGGAGGTTCTTCATGTCTTTTCCCACTCTGAACATAGGCGACCTCATCGCTAAAACTCCGATCGTCCAAGGCGGCATGGGCGTTGGTATTTCTCTTTCCAGGCTCGCTTCCGCCGTGGCCAACGAAGGCGGCATCGGCGTCATCGCCGGAGCCATGATTGGGATGGAAGAGCCCGATGTGGCCAGCAATCCCCTTGAAGCCAACCTCCGCGCCCTCCGCCGCGAAATCGAAAAAGCCCGTGAAGCCACGCAGGGCATCATCGGCGTGAACATCATGGTCGCCCTGACTACCTTCGCCGAAATGGTCCGCACCTCCATCGAAGCCAAGGCCGACGTGATCTTCTCCGGCGCCGGGCTGCCGATGGACCTGCCCAAGATTTTCAATGAAACGTGCGAACGCAAAAAGGAAGAGTTCAAAACCAAGCTCGTGCCCATCATCTCTTCCGGCCGCGCCGCCACCCTCATCGCCCGCAAGTGGATGTCCAGCACCGGCTACATGCCCGACGCCTTCGTCGTGGAAGGCCCCAAGGCCGGCGGGCATCTCGGCTTCAGCCCCGAGCACATCGTCGACCCCAACTACGCCCTCGAACAGCTTGTCCCGCAGGTCGTGGAAGCGGTGAAGCCGCTTGAAGACAAGGCCGGGCGCGCGATCCCGGTCATCGCCGCCGGCGGCGTGTACACGGGCGAAGACATCAAGAAGTACATGGATCTCGGCGCGTCCGGCGTCCAGATGGGCACCCGTTTCGTCGCCACCTACGAGTGCGACGCCGACGACCGCTTCAAGCAGGCCTACATCGACGCCAAGCAGGAAGACGTGACCATCATCAAGAGCCCGGTGGGGATGCCCGGCCGCGCGCTCGTGAACAACTTCATCGATTCCATGCGTGACGGCGGCAAGAAGCCGTTCAAGTGCATCTTCCATTGCGTGAAGACCTGCGAGCAGGAAAAGACCCCCTATTGCATCGCCGCCGCCCTCATCAACGCCATGAAGGGCAACCTTGAGCGCGGGTTCGCCTTCTGCGGCGAAAACGTCTCCCGCGTCAACAACATCGTTTCCGTACACGACCTGATTTCCTCGCTGCAGCGCGAGTTCGACGCCATCATCAACAAGCCCGCTGCGGCCACCGTGAAGGCGTAAGGCCTCCGGCGGCAAGGGGGCTTCCCGCCCCCTTGCCCCCCGTCCGGAAGGCGAGCCGCCCCCCGGACCCCGGCGAAACGTCCCGAATGCAAAGGTTCCGAACCGGCTTGCGCTGGTTCGGAACCTTTGCATTCGGGACTTCCGGCGGCATCGGAAACCCTCTTATCCTTTTGTGGATTCCCTTCTCTGCCTATCCTCTATATCATGGCAACACGTTTTTGTTCTTCCTGCTGCAATACCGGGAGACAAACGCCAATAAGAATCGCCTCCGCGCCTCCGTACCCCGCATCGCCCCTTACGAAAGTCTTTGAAGATGAGAAGGAGGGGGTCGGGGGAGGGGGGGAAGGAACTTTCTACAGAAAGTTCCTTCCCCCCCTCCCCCGATTCGCTCAGCCCCACCCTTTCATAGCCTGCGCCAGATTGTCGACCCAAATATCCATAAACCCCTGATACTCCATCATCCCCCGAAGAACGGGAACACAGGCGATGCCCTCGGCCTCGAGCCGGGAGCGCCACGAATGTTCCGAATCCCCAGCCATGTCTTCAAGCGTATGCCGCCCCACGACGGCGAGCAGGGGCAGCAGCCAGACACGATCGAACGGACGCCCGGAAGCCCGCAGATGCTCCACGATGTGCTCAAGGCGGATGGTCCCGTTCAGCGTGCCCATGAGCACAAGGGGATCCCGTTCCCGCACAGCCGCGGCAAGGGCCTCGTAGCGGCTCTCCGCGGCGTGGCGGCTCCCGTGGCCCATGAACAGCACAGGCTCGCCGGGGGCGCGTCCGGAAGGAAGCTCGGCGAGCAGGGCGCGCGCGGCGCGATCCACCGATGCCTGCGACTCCGTCAGCAAAGGCGCGCCCACCACAAGCGACGCGAACGTCCCGTCGGCACGCAGCTCGTCCGCATCCGACACGATGTCCCCGTATTCAAGGCCGGGAATGACATGCACCGGCTGAACCGCCACATGGGTAAATTTTTCAAAAGCCATTTTCTTCAATGCCTTGTGAACGGAATCCGATTTTTTCCGTTCGCTGGCCAGCCGTTCCCGCATGAGCATGGACGTAAAGGCCCAACGCACCGACACATCAGGAAAAGCCTTGCGGACTTGCGCATCGAAACGCCGGAGCGTCGACTCCCCCTGAGAACTGCCCGAACCAAACGCTGCAAGAAGGATGCCTCTTTTCATCGTTATAGCGTACAAAAAGTTGTACCCTCCTTTTTCACCTTACATGACAAGTGGATAAAACGAACGGCTCTCCAGCGTGCGTTGACGCGTTTCAACGCGGCTGGTACCCTGAGCGCCTTATACATTTATGGAGAAAACCCGTGAGTACTCCTGTCGCTCTCGTTCTTGGCGGACACGGCCTTCTGGGCCAGCCTCTGGCGCAGCAGCTTGCCGGAAACGGCTGGGAGGCGCAATCGCTGGATTTTGAAGACTGCAATCTCCTGAATCCCGTAGAACTCCAGCCGCGCATCGAATTCATCAACCCTGACGTCATTTTCAATACCGTAAGCTGGAACACGGAAAACCCTGCTGAAAAACAGCCACAAGAAGCCCTCTCTGTCAACCGCGGCCTTCCGGCCTTCCTCGGCGGGCTGGTCAAAGGCACGTCCAGATTCCTCGTCCACTACAGCTCGGATCAGGTTTTCAACGGCCGCAAGGACTCCCCTTACACCGAGGAGGACAAGGCCGATCCGATCTCCCTGTGCGGCAAGAGCCGCCTTGCCGGTGAACAGGCCCTGCTTGAGCTCAACGCCGACAACATCTGCATCATCCGTACGGGCTGGCTGTTCGGCCCGGATGGGGACAGCTTCCTGAAACGCCTCCTCGGACGGGCCAAGACCGAAGGGACCGTGGAGGTCATCCACGATCAGATCGGTTCTCCGACGTACGCGAAGGATCTGGCGCAGGCCACGCTCCAGCTTGTCAAGCTCCGGGCCCCCGGACTGTACCATGTGGCGAACTCGGGCCAGGCCACCTGGTGCGAGCTGGCGGCGGAAGCCGTGCGCCAGGCCAGCCTGCCCTGCTCCGTGCGGGCCGTCGCAAGCTCGGACAAGACGCTCCGCGCAAACTATGAGGTGCTTTCCTCCGCAAAGTATACGGCCCTCACCGGATGTCCCATGCGTCCCTGGTCTCAGGCCCTGCGGGAATACATCTACTCGGTCCTTCTTGCCTCCCAATAACCGCCGCGGATATGCCATGACCAGCCATCTGCTCAAGACGCTGCGCGAAGTCCTTATGGATGCAGTGCATGTAAGCTTCGATTTTTTCAAGGTGCTTATTCCGATCAGTATCGCCATGAAGATCCTTGCCGAGCTGGACTGGATCCGCTATCTGGCCCTGCCTCTCGAGCCCGTCATGCAGCTGACCGGGCTTCCCGCCGATCTGGGCATCGCGTGGGCCACGGGCATCATGGTCAATTTCTATTCGGCGCTGATCGTCTTCATCGGCCTGCTGCCCGGACTGCCGCCGCTGACCACGGAGCAGGTCACGACGCTTGCGGTCATGATGCTCATCGCGCACAGCATCCCCGCCGAAGGGCGCATCGCGGCCCAGTGCGGCGTGTCGTTCATCGGCCAGGCCGTCATCCGGCTCGTGGTCGCCGTCATCGGCGGGGTCATCGTGCATACGTCCTGCCAGGCGTTCGGCTGGCTGGATACGCCCGCCCGCATCGTCTTTACCCCTTCGCCGGACGTCAACCTGCTCTGGTGGGCGCTCGGGGAAGTCCGGAACCTCGTCAGCATCTTCTGCGTGATTTTCTTCGTCATGCTGCTCCAGCGGTTCCTGCGCTATCTCAAGGTCGCGGATCTGATAGGACGGGCGCTCGCCCCGGCCCTGCGGGTACTCGGTATGCGCCCCGCCGCCGCGACGGCCATGATCGTCGGCGTGATCACGGGCATCGTCTACGCCAGCGGCGTCATCCTCAAGGAAGTCCGCAGCGGCGAGATGTCCCGGCACGACGTGTTTTCCTGCATGACCCTGATGGGGCTCGCGCACGCCATCATTGAGGATACCTGCCTCATGCTGCTCATCGGCGCGCACATCGGAGGGATTTTCTTTCTGCGCCTGGCGCTGGCCTTCGTCACCTGCGCCATGATCAACATCCTGTACCTCCGGTTCCGGGGTGACGCACGGGAGCCGGAAACCGCCCCCAACGAGGTTTCATGAAAACAATCTGGATCAATGCCGGAGAGCTTTCCGGCGATATGCAGGCCGCCGCGCTGCTGACGGCCCTGCGCGAACGCGAGCCCGAACTCGCCGCCATCGGCATGGGAGGCCCGAATCTGGCCCGTGCCGGGCAAAAGAACCTGTTCCGCGTGGAGTCGCTTTCGGTCATGGGGATCATGGAAGTCCTGACCGCCCTGCCCCGCGCCCTCCACATGCTTTCCCGGATCAAAAAGGAAATGGCCCGGCTGCGGCCCGATGCCGTCGTGCTGGTGGACGCCCCGGAATTCAATTTCCGGGTGGCGAAGATCGCGCACGGCCTCGGGATTCCGGTCTACTATTTCATCCCGCCGAAAATATGGGCGTGGCGCACGGGACGCGTCCGCTTCCTCCAGCGCTACGTCAAACGGCTGTTCTGCATCCTGCCCTTTGAGCCCGCTTTCTACGCCAAACACGGCGTACAGGTTGATTATATTGGCAATCCGCTCGTCGATATGGTGAATTGGCCCGAGTTGGAAAAAATCGAGCCCATAAAGGGCCGTATCGGGCTGATGCCGGGGAGCCGCCGCAAGGAAGTGGAAGCGCTTCTGCCGGAGTTTGGGAAAGCCGCCCGCATCTTGTTGCAACAGGGCAGGGACGTGACCTTCCACTGCCTGCGCGCGCCGAACATGCCCGAAGAAAAACTCCGGGCGCTCTGGCCGTCCGACGTGCCCGTCGCCTTTGACGCGCCGGAGGACCGCTACACGGCCATGCGGCGCTGCGGATGCATGTTGGCGGCCTCGGGCACGGCGACGCTGGAAACGGCACTGGCGGACGTCCCCACTGTCGTCAGCTACCGGGTCGCGCCGTTTTCCGCGTTGGTCGGACGTCTGCTGATTAAGGTCAAATGGGTCAGCCTGACCAACCTGATCATGCAAAAAGAACTCTTTCCCGAGCTGTTGCAGGAGCGCGCCACAGGCGAAATGATGGCCTCCCAATTGGCCGCGTGGCTGGATATCCCCCCGCAAATCGAAGCCGTCCGCGCCGAACTTGCGGAACTCCGCCGCCGTTGCGGAGAGCCCGGCAGCGCCGCCCGCGCCGCCGAAAAGCTGCTTGAGGCTCTCAAAGAAAGCTGACCTGCAAAAAGAAAAGTATTACGCGGTCAAAGGATTGCGCTCTCTGCAAGAAGTCCGTATCAAAACGGCTCCGTGCCGAAGACCTGATATTTTCCTCCTTCACACGGAAAAGACGCACCCCTGACATCCATGCGGACACATCGCCTGCGTTTCCCTGTTGCTCCGGGAGACGGATCATGAAGGCAAACCCTTTCAGCCCCGCCCGCCATCGGCCCTTACGAACGTTTTAGGGAGGATAGGGGTGGGGTTTTGGGAGGGGCAGGAGCAGCTTTTCCAAAAGGTACTCCTGCCCCTCCCCCAAAAGGAACTCCAATGACATCAAAAGAGAACAAGCAGGGCCTGTTCGACTCGCTGGGGCGCGCCAGCGTCATGGGCCTGCACATGGTTTCGGGCATCATCGTCGGTTGCCTCCTCGGGTACTGGCTGGACAAATGGTTCGGAACCTATCCGTGGTGCGCCGGCGTGGGCCTTATCGTGGGCATCGGCGCGGGATTCCGCAATATCTGGCTGGACGCGCGCATATTGCTCCGCCAAGGGGAACAGGACGATGCAGACAAAAAGCGGCAAAAATAACGGCCCGTTCCATTGGCTGGAGAAGAGGCTGTGGCGGAGCGGCGTGCAGGACCCCACGATCCGGGAAATCCTGTGCTGGCAGATCAGCGTCATTGCCTTGTCCCTGCTTTTCGGCGCGGTGCTCTGGCCCTTTCACCCGGCGGGGGCGTGGATCTTCTGGTTTGGCTTCGGAGCGCTGCTCTCCGCATGGAATTTTTTTGCCTTAATAAAATTTGTTCCTAAAGTAATCTCGGCTGGTTGGAGCAAAAGCAGCCTTTTTGCCCTTCTCCTCCGCACGAACATGAGACTTTTATTTACCGGAATTTTGTTGTACATGGTTCTGGTATGGTTTAAGGGCTCTATCTCTGCGGTACTGTTGGGGCTTGCCGTGCTTCTCGTCGGGATGACCGCGGGAGGGCTGAAAAAGGCATTGAAAAAGCCGGTCTGACAGGCTACAGAGAGCCCGCGCAAGCCGCATCTTTGTTTCATCAGGTTTCTACAGCCGATTATCGAACCGATTCCGGTCGGCATGAAAACAGGCGTGTTCGCCACTCTCGGGGACGCCTCTTTTCGGACGCATCGTACGCGTAAATGACATTTGAAGGAGCGCACACATGGCAGGCGGACTTCCTGAGCCGATTCTCATCTTCGAACTGGTTAATCTGGATCATATCACCATCGCTGGGCAGACGGTGGAATTCAGGCACGTCTTCTATACGTGGATGGCCATGCTCATCCTTTTTGTCGTCGGCTGGCTTGTGCGCCGCAATATTTCGTTGATCCCCGGCAAGATGCAGAACATCTTCGAGTCGATCATAGGCGGGCTTGAGGACTTCACCGTCACCAACATGGGCGAGGACGGACGCAAGGTTTTCCCCGTGCTCGGCGGCCTGTTCCTCTTCATCGCCGTACAGAACATACTCGGCCTCATCCCCGCCTGTGACGCCCCGACCGCCAACATCAACACCAACATCGGCATGGCCCTGTTCGTGTTCCTGTACTACAACTATCAGGGCATCAAGCGCTGGCACGGCCACTACATCCACCACTTCATGGGCCCCATGCTCCCGCTGGCGCCGTTCATGATGATCCTTGAATTCATTTCGCACCTCGCCCGCCCGCTGTCGCTGACGCTCCGTCTTTTCGGCAACATCCGCGGCGAAGAAATCGTGCTCCTGCTCTTCTTCCTCATGGCGCCGCTCGTGAGCACGCTGCCCATCTACTTCCTGTTCCTGCTCGCCAAGGTATTGCAGGCCTTCATCTTCTACATGCTGGCCCTCATCTACCTCAAGGGCGCTATGGAACCGGCCCACTAAGGGGCCACACCTCTCGGGGGAAATGGTCTTTTTGACCAACACAATACAACCGCTCAAGGAGCAACATACATGCGCAAGATTCTTGTGACCCTGCTCAGCACCGTGGCCATGATGGGCATCGCCAGCCTCGCTTTCGCCGCCGACGGCGCTCCCGTGAAACTGGATTCCGCCTCTCTCGGCCTCGCCATCTTCGGCTGCGCCATCGGCATGGCCGTCGCCGCCGCCGGTTGCGGTATCGGTCAGGGCCTCGGTCTGAAGAGCGCCTGCGAAGGCATCGCCCGCAACCCTGACGCCGCCGGCAAGATTCAGGTCAGCCTTATCCTCGGCCTCGCCTTCGTGGAATCCCTGGCCATTTACTCCCTCGTGGTGAACCTGATCATCCTGTTCGCCAACCCCTTCATCTAAATAAGCAAGCGGCTTATCCCCGGCGGGTCCTCGGCCCGCCGGGGTTTCCGGGGAGGGACCGGCAACGCCGTTCTCTCCCCCCCCTGTTTTTTTCATCTTTAGCAATGCGATACCACTATGCTCTCATTGAAAAGCGAACGTATTCCCAGAGCCACCATTCGTCGCCTTGCCGTGTACGTTCAAGTGCTCGAAAGTATGCAGCGCAACGGCGTGGAGGTCATCTCCTCCGGCCCGCTCGCTGAAGCGTGCGACGTGAACGCATCTCAGGTGCGCAAGGACCTTGCCTATTTTGGCGAATTCGGTGTGCGTGGCGTAGGGTACAACGTAGCCAGCCTCATCGCCGCCATCAAAGCTTCCCTTGGCGTTGACCGTGAATGGCGCGCCGCGCTGATCGGGGTGGGCAACCTCGGCCGCGCGCTGCTGCACCATGCCGAATTCAAGGCCCGCGGCTTCAACATCGTGGGGGCCTTCGACTGCGATCCGTTCAAGATCGGCGAGCAGGTCTATGGGCTGGAAGTCACGTGTACGAGCGACCTGAAGTCCGCCGTGGACGCCAAGGGCATTGAAATCGGGATCATCACCACGCCGCCGGAACGCGCGCAGCGCGCGGCCGACCATCTGGTCGAAGCGGGCGTATGCGGTATCCTGAATTTCGCGGGGGCCCGGATCCACGTGCCTGAAAAGGTCGTCGTGGAGTATGTGGACTTCTTCCACTATCTCTACGCCCTTGCCTTCAGCATCACCGGCAGCGAACACCGCTCCAAGTAGTCCCGGAGAGGGGCAAACGCCCCGCTCCGAACCGGCCCTGATACTGTACTGTCAGCCCCGCCGTTTTCGCGGATCGGGGGTCGGGGCTTTCGTCGTTTTTTCGTCTTTCCCAAAGGTCTTCCATGCCCCGCCTCAAGCTGACGATAGCCTACGTAGGCACCCAGTATCACGGCTGGCAGACGCAGGCCCGCAAAAACGCCTCCCCCCTGCCCACCATTCAGAACATCATTGAGGACGCCGTGGCTCACGTGCTCGGCGAGCGCGTCCATGTGCACGGTGCAGGACGGACCGACGCGGGCGTTCACGCCGAAGCGCAGGTCGCTCACCTCGATGTCCCCGAATCGCGTGCCCGTATGGACTGGCAGCTGGCCCTCAATACGCTCCTGCCGCGCGACATACGCATTGCGGACGCCGTTCTTGTGCCCGACACGTTCCACGCACAGCACAGTGCCGTCCGCAAGACCTACGAATACCGCCTCTGGCTCTCCAAGCGCTACACGCCGCCGCAGCTCTTTCCTTTCGTCTGGGCCTGCGGCCCTGTGGATGTGGAGCGTATGGACGAGGGGAGCCGCTACCTCCTTGGCAAGCGGGACTTCGCCAGCCTGAAAAACGCCGGGACGGATCTCCGCACAACGGTGCGTACCATCCTGTCCATCACCCGCACCCCCGAGGGCCCGCTCCCCGAAGGCTGCCTCGAACTGACCTGGCGCTTTGAAGCGGACGGCTTTCTCAAACAGATGGTCCGCAATACCATGGGGCTGCTCGTCGCTGTCGGGCGGGGCAAGCTGGAACCGGCGGATATTCCCGGCATCCTCGACGCCTGCGATCGCCGTATAGCTCCCCTCACGGCTCCGGCCTGCGGTCTGACTATGAAAAAAGTATGGTATGACGACATGTTCCCACTTGCTGCTTCCGGGCACGAAGGCGCTTGAATATTAAGAGATTCTACGATAGCGTCTAGTCAATATTCTTCACAAGGAGCCGCGTATGCCTCAGGTCGCAGCACGCATCAACGAGCAGCAGGAACGCTGGTTGAAGGACTACTTCCGCACAAAGAGTGCGGGGGCCGAATTCATTCTGCCGTGGGCGGTAGACACGTTTTTCCGCGCGATCACGACCATCAAAGGCACATTTACCGGACCGGAACTCAAAACCATTCTTGAAGCTCACCGTGATCAGCGTCTGCTCCCCGCGCATACCCGCCTCTCCTATCTTCTCCTGCGCGTTGCCGATCTGTGCGAGCAAACCGACTTCCATTCCCGTTACGGCGCGAGCCGCACCAGCCTTGAAGCCAAGCTGAAACGCCTGGACGACACCGAAGCCACGGCCCTTATGGTTTGGGCTTCGGCCTTCTGGGTAAGCCGCAATTGCTCGGCGGCGAACATGGATGACTACATAGCTTCCTATTAAGCCCACCATGCCCGTTTCCCTGTCAGGATACGCCCCGCACGCTTGAAAGGCCGGGGCGTTTTTTATTGAGATCTTACTGGCGGGGGGAAGAGGAAACGTTCTGGAGAAAGGTTCCCCTTCCCTCACCACCCTCCACTCATCCCGCTTCAACGGTTTTTGACTTTATGGGAGCCTCTGTTTCAGTCGGAGGTATGCCCGGATTGACTCCATTGATCGGAATAACCCGACGGGGTACACTGGGGAATCTCGAAAGAGCCTATCAAGGCGGCGTGGAGGAAAACGGATACGGGAAAATCTCCGTTGGCCAGCCTCCGCCGCTCAACATTTTGGGGACAGAGCAATGGAACCAACGCATTTTCTCCATTATTCCCTCTTTCCATTCAGGAACGCATCATGAAGACAGTCTATAGCGTATGCGGCATGTGCGGGACACGGTGCCCGGTTGCCGTCGGAGTCGAAAACGGCGAAGCGGTCTGGATTCAGGGCAATCCCCACTCGGCCACGGGTTCGACATTGTGTCCTCGCGGCATCGCGGCGCTCGCGCTGGAAAAGGATTCCGAGCGCCCGCAGTCGCCCCTGATGCGCGTGGGGGCCCGCGGAGGGCACAAGTGGCGCGCCGTCCGCTGGGAAGAAGCGCTCGATGCCGTAGCCGGCAAGCTCCGCGCCATACGGGATCAATACGGCCCCGAAAGCGTCATGTTCTCGCACCGTGGCGGCCCGTTTACGGATCTCTACAAGGCCTTCGCACGCGGCCTCGGTACGCCTAATATCTACAGCCACAGCGTCACCTGCACCCGCAACGTGGATCAGGCCTGCGCATCCGTTTTGGGGCTGGATCGCGGACGCCTCGTCATTGACTACCGGGAGTCGAAACACATCGTGCTCCAGAGCCGCAACGCGCTGGAGGCCCTGAACCTTGCGGAAGTCGCGGGCATCACCGCAGCGCGGGCCAACGGCTGCAAGGTGACGGTCATGGACGTCCGCGCCACCGTCAGCGCCGCCAAAGCGGACACCTTTTTCTTCGTCCGCCCCGGCACCGATTACGCCATGAACCTTGCGGTGCTGCACGTGCTGATTTCGGAAAAGCTTTATGATCCCCATATGCTGCCGTATATCGACGGCTTCGGGGAACTGGAGGAGCGCGTCCGCCCCTGTACGCCGGAGTGGGCGGAAACCGAAACCGGGATCAAGGCCGACCGCATCGTCAGGCTGGCGCGTGAATTGGCTGAGGCTGCCCCCCGTGTCCTCTGGTACCCGGGCTGGTTCACGGCCCGGTATGCTGACAGTTTCGTCACCGTGCGCAGCGCCTACCTCATCAACGCCCTGCTCGGCTCCATCGGCGCGCGCGGCGGTATGCCCATCAGCCTTTCCCCCAAGGAAACGGGGAAACGGCTGCGGCCTCTCTCGGCGCTCTACCCCAATATCACCAAGCCGATGGCGGACAAGGCCGACTGGCAGCAGCCCGGCCTGCTCCACCGGGCCTTCGACGCCGCCGTGACCGGCGATCCGTATCCGGTCCGCGCCTATATCTCGATGCGCCACAACATCCTGTCTTCGCTGCCCGATCCGGATACGCTGCGCAGCAAGCTGGACAAGCTCGACCTTATCGTCGCCATCACCACCACGTGGTCGCCCACGGCGGACTATGCCGACATCGTGCTGCCGCTCTCCCCGGCCTTGTCCCGGGAAAGCATTCTGGCCTCCAAACTGGGGCTGAAGCCGCAGTTCTTCCGCCGCCAGCGCGCCGTGCAGCCGCGTTTCGACACGCGCGCCGACTGGGAGATCCTGTGCGGCCTCGCCTCGCGCCTCGGGCTTGACAAACTCGCCTTCTCACGCATTGAGGATATATGGAACTACCAGCTTGAAGGTACGGGGCTCGGCATAGAGGCGTTCGACGCAACCGGCTTTGTGCCGCTCGCGTCCGCTCCGCGCTGGAAAACCCTTGCGGAAACCACGTTGCCCACGCCTTCCGGCAAGATAGAGGCCCGCAGCCGCTTATGGGCCGCATCCGGGCACGACACCCTGCCGCCCTACACGGCACCGGAGCGGCCTGCCGCGCCCGACCAGTTCCGCGTCATTCCCGGCCGGGCGGCATTGCATACGCAGGCCAGCACGACGAACAACCCCCTGCTGTCCGAACTCGCGCCCACCAATACGTTATGGATCCACACGGAACGGGCCCAGGCCCTTGGCATTGCCGATGGCGACTGGGTTGAAGTGTGTACAGCCACAGGCCCCGTTGGCCGGTTACGCGCTAAGGTAACCACGGGCATCCACCCCGAGGCCGTCTTCATGCTGCACGGCTTTGGCAGGAAAACGCCTCAAGAAACGCGGGCCTTCGGCAAGGGCGTGGCCGACGAAGCCTGCATGAGCAGCGGGCTGGAGCATGAAGATCCGCTCGGCGGGGGGCTGGCCCTTCAAAAGCACTTCGTAACGATCCGAAAAGCCGAAGAAACGAACTGAACCGGCCCTCAAGAATGGACGTTCCCCTGTACCCGCTGCGGGGGGCGCCGCATCAGCAAACAATCGCCGGATGCAAGGCATCCGAGTGAGGCACTATGAGCATATATCGCCTTGTCGTTGATCAAGATCGCTGCATCGCCTGCCATGCCTGTGAAGCCAGCTGCAAGGCGGCCCATGACAGCGCACCGGGCATTTCCCTCGGAACGCTGCTTGTCGATGGCCCCCGCTTTGAAGACGCCGCGGAAGAAGCAACGCCGATCATCGTCAAACATGCACGGCCGGAAGCGCCCGCACCGCTTGCGGCGGACGGAGAGCCCCGGGTTGTGCTTCATACCCGCTACCGGGCCTGCGTACAGTGCCCTCAGCCGCGCTGTGTGGAAGTCTGCCCCAAAGAGGCGCTTATCCGCCGGGAGAGCGACGGGATCGTCTTCATACGAGAAGAAGCGTGCGTCGGCTGCGGGGCGTGCCAGAAAGCCTGCCCGCATCACCTGATCTGGGTTGATCCCCGCAAAAGGAAATCCGTCAAATGCGATCAATGCAAAGACCGCCTCGATGCCGGGCTGGATACCGCCTGCGTCACCGTCTGCCCCACAGGCGCACTGAAGCTCGTAAGGAAAGAAAGGCCGGGCCGATAGGCATTGCAGGCGGCTGGCTCATCACGCGGATTTCCCCCTCAAAGAGCGCCGCTTGCCCTGTCCTCCTTGCGAATGGTATTTGCCTGTTTCAATTTTAAGGGAAGGTTTTGCATATGGCATCACGGAAAGGTATCCTGCTGGCGGGCGGTTCCGGTACGCGGCTTCACCCCCTCACGCTCAGCGTCAGCAAGCAGCTGTTGCCGGTCTACAATAAGCCGATGATCTATTATCCGTTGTCGGTTCTCCTTCTGGCGGGCATCCGTGAGGTTGCCATCATCACCACGCCAGACGACGGCTGGCAGTTCCGCAAACTTCTCGGGGACGGCAGCCAATGGGGATGCTCCTTTGAGTACATCACACAGCCGAAGCCGGAAGGTATCGCTCAAGCGTTCCTCCTTGCCGCTGATTTCATCCAGGGAAGCCACTCCTGCCTGATCCTTGGGGACAATATTTTCTTCGGCAACGGCCTCGAAGATCTCCTCATCAGCGCCCGGGAGCAGAAAGAGGGCGCGACCGTCTTCGGGTATCACGTCAGCGATCCCGAGCGTTACGGCGTGGTCGAGTTCGATCAGGATATGAAAGTCCGCTCCCTCGAGGAGAAACCCCAACATCCCAAATCCAGCTACGCCGTGGCCGGGCTTTATTTTTATGATCAGGACGTCGTGGACATTACACGTGAAATCAAGCCCTCCCCCCGGGGCGAACTGGAAATCACGGACGTCAACAAGGCCTATCTCGACGCGGGGAAACTGCATGTGGGGCTGATGGGGCGCGGCATCGCATGGCTGGACACCGGCACCCACGATTCGCTCATGGCGGCGGGCACGTTTGTGCAGGCTATCGAAACCCGGCAGGGCCTCAAAGTTTCCTGCATTGAGGAAATCGCTTGGCGTAAGGGCTACATCTCGACGGAGCAGCTCATGAAGCTGGCGGCCCCGCTGCAAAAATCCGGTTATGGGGACTACCTCATGACCCTGCCCGAACGCGTCGCCGAGTCATGGAAATAACCCCGCAGCCCAGTACGGCCTGAGGGATGGGGGAGGCGCACCCCTTCACAAGGTGCGTACCTCGGCTGCACCCCGCCGGGTATGGATTCGGCGTGTCCGCCGATTGCTCCCGCTTCACAAAAGGCTCCCAGAGAAAACGCCGAGGAAATATCGCATGGATGAAAGAACATTGCCGCATCTGCGCGTAGCCGTTATCCATTACTGGCTTACGGGTATGCGCGGCGGAGAAAAAGTCGTCGAAGCCTTGTGCAGGATTTTTCCACAGGCGGATATCTACACGCATGTCGTACGCCCCGAGGCGCTCTCCGAAACCATTACGTCCCACCCGATCCATACGACATTTATCCAAAAGCTTCCGGGAAGCGTGCGGCATTACCAGAAATACCTTCCCCTGATGCCGCTTGCGTTGGAGCAGCTGGATCTGCGCGGCTATGATCTCGTCATTTCCAGCGAGTCCGGGCCCGCCAAAGGGGTCATCACCCGGGCCGACACGCCGCACATCTGCTATTGCCATTCTCCCATGCGCTATCTCTGGGATTTTTATCAAGACTATCTGGAATCCGCCGGAGCGGTGACGCGTCTGCTCATGCGCCCGCTGTTCCATCGGCTGCGGCTGTGGGATTATGCCTCGGCGCAACGCGTCGATCACGTTATCGCAAACTCGCGCACCGTGGCGCGCCGGGTCAAGCGCTGGTGGGGAAAGGAGGCCGCCGTCATCCATCCCCCCGTTGACATCTCACGTTTCTCCAGCCCCCACATGGCGGGCCTTCAAAATGTCCCCGGCACCCCAGAGCCCGGCAGCTACTATCTCTGCCTCAGCGAACTGGTGAGCTACAAGCGTGTGGAGCTGGCGGTGGAGGCGTGTACCCGTACCGGGCGGAGGCTTGTCGTTGCGGGGGATGGCCCGGAGCGGAAGCGCTTGGAAAGCATTGCCGGGCCGACCGTCAGTTTTGTGGGCCGCGTGGACAATGCGGCGCTCCCCGCCCTCTATGCGGGCTGTAAGGCTTTCCTGTTCCCCGGCGAAGAGGATTTTGGGATCACGCCTCTTGAGGCTATGGCCGCCGGACGCCCCGTTATCGCATACGGCAGGGGCGGGGTCTTGGATAGTGTGGCGGACGGAGAGACCGGGATCTTTTTTGAACGGCAGACGGCTGACGCCTTAACCGAGGCGCTCGACGCCTATGAAGCCTCCACAGAACAAACGTGGGTACACGATAAGCTGAAAAGGCAGGCGGAAAGCTTTTCCGAGGAGATCTTTCGGAAGAAGATGATTGCGTTCATCGCGGACGTCCTTGAAAACAAGGTATGACAATTCACGTCCCGCGGACTGCAACGCCGTAGTTTCCCAACTCATGGACATTTTGCCTTTTTCCCGAAAAAGACGCGAAAACATCCGTGTTTCACTATCCCGGCACTTTCAGCCGCCGTTGCGCGCGAACGGGGAATGCTCTTGGAGGCTGGCGCTCCTCGATGCATTCCCCGCTCTCAGTTCCCATACTTTTTGAAACCGCCCATCTTGCGCGCCGGCTTACGTGAGCCGCCCGCAGCTTCGTACAGCCTACCGCCCGCTATAATTCGTTTCGAGCCATTGGCGATATTCCCCGCTCTGGATGTTCTCCACCCACGCGGCATTCTCAAGATACCAGCCCACCGTTTCCCGAAGCCCTTCCTCAAAACGACGGCGCGGAACCCAGCCGATCTCCTGTTCGATCTTCGCGGCGTCAATGGCGTAGCGCAAATCATGGCCCGGCCTGTCCGCCACAAAGGTTATCTGCTTTTCATAGGGGGCCGCTGTGGGACGGAGCTTGTCAAGAATGCGGCAAATGCTCCGGACGACATCGATATTGGCCCGCTCGGAGTGCCCGCCGATATTGTAGCACTCTCCCGGCGCCCCTTTTTCCAAGACGGCAACGATGGCCTCGCAGTGGTCTTCCACATGCAGCCAGTCGCGGATGTTCTCCCCGGTGCCGTAAATGGGCAGCGGCTTTCCGGACAGCGCGTTCAGGATGACCAAGGGAATGAGTTTCTCCGGAAACTGGCGCGGGCCGTAATTATTGGAGCAATTCGTGATGAGCGTGGGGAGCCCATAGGTTTCGTGATAGGCCCTCACGAAATGATCGCTGGACGCCTTGGATGCCGAATAGGGGCTGTTCGGCGCATACGGGGTGGTCTCCGTGAAGGCGGGCTCGCCGGGGCGGAGCGTTCCGTATACCTCATCCGTGGAAACGTGCAGGAAACGGAAAGCGTTCCGCCTTTCTTCGGACAGCTCTTTCCACCATTCCAATACGCCGCGCAGGAGGGTGCAGGTTCCGAGGACATTGGTGCGGACAAACGCATCCGGGTCATGGATGGAGCGATCCACATGGCTCTCAGCGGCAAAATTGATGACCGCATCGGGCTGGTAATGGTGCAGCAACTGGCGGACGAGCAGCGCATCCCCAATATCGCCCCTGACAAAAATATGCTCGGCATCCCCATCAAGAGACGCCAAATTACCGATGTTGCCGGAATAGGTGAGCTTGTCGAGGTTGACGACCCGCTCCCCCGCAGTGCGCCGGGACAGCACATAGCAGGAACCGATAAACCCCGCGCCTCCGGTTACAAGAACTGTCTTCATTCGGATACCTTCCAGACACGTTTGGGAAATACATCAAATGCCCGCAACGGCCTCATTGCCAAGATGATGGAGGAATTTTCCCCCGACGATGCACCACATCCGGCTCTTGACTTCTTTTCAGGATACAGAACACTCCCCCAAAACGAACCGCCTCTGCCCCCGAAGGATACGCGGACGGGACATATCGGGAGAAGATGTGTACAGCCCCGATTCAAAGGCAACGAGGCGGGGACAGGCAACGTTCCCTTTGCCTCGCCTAAAGCCTCCAGTAGGCCATGCCTTCGGCTTGCACGGCACTGGGCGAGAGACAGCCCTTCACATCCAGCAGGAGGGCCTTATCGGGCACGGCAAACCGTGCGTGCAGGGCTACCGGTTCCAGAACGCCGTTTTCGGCGTAGGCCTTGTGCGGCACGGCCAGAATCAGCGCGTCCAGATTGGCGAGCTCATCCAGCGCCGCGAAAGAGAGGCCATATTCATGGCGCACTTCCCCGGCGTCAGCCAGCGGATCGTGTACCAGCACATCGACGCCGTATTCCTGCAATTCGCGGATCACGTCGATAACCCGGGTGTTCCGCAAGTCCGGCACGTTTTCCTTGAACGTGAAGCCAAGGATGCCCACACGGGCCGCATTGACCAGCCGCCCCTGCCGGATCAGCAGTTTGACGCAGGTTTCCGCCACATGCTTGCCCATGCCGTCGTTGATGCGCCGCCCGGCCAGAATGACCTGCGGATGGCAGCCGAGTTCCTCGGCCTTGAAGGTCAGGTAGTACGGATCGACGCCGATGCAGTGCCCGCCGACCAGCCCCGGACGGAACGGCAGGAAGTTCCACTTGGTCCCGGCCGCTTCCAGCACATCCAGCGTATCAATGCCGAGCCGGTCAAAAATGATGGACAGCTCATTCATCAGCGCGATGTTCAGGTCGCGCTGCGTGTTCTCGATGACCTTGGCGGCTTCCGCAACCTTGATGCTGGGGGCACGGTGGATGCCCGCGCGCACGACCGTCCCGTACAGCTCCGCCAGCAGATCCAGCGTCGGCGCGTCGCTTCCGGAAACAATCTTCTTGATGGTTTCAAGCGTATGCACCTTGTCGCCGGGGTTGATCCGCTCCGGAGAATAGCCCACCGTGAAGTCGGCTCCGCACCGCAGGCCAGATTCGGCCTCAAGGATCGGGACGCAGACCTCTTCGGTCACGCCCGGATAGACCGTGGACTCGTACACGACGACCGCGCCACGGGACAAATGCCGCCCCACAGTCCGGGAAGCCCCTTCCACCGGGGACAAATCCGGATTCCTGTGCTCGTCGATCGGCGTCGGAACCGCCACGATGATGACGCCCGCCTCGCGGAGTGCCGCCGGATCGCTGGTGAAACGAGCCGTGGAAGCTTGCAGCGCCTCCGAGTCCACTTCGCCTGTCCGATCCGTGCCTGCGGAAAGCTCTTCCACGCGGGCGGCGTTCAAATCAAAACCGATCACGTTGAAATGCCGGGCAAAAGCGACGGCCAGCGGCAGGCCGACATACCCGAGGCCGACGACGGCCACCGAGTGCGCGCCCTGATGGAAAGACGCAATGGAAGGCAAAGAAACAGACATAGGCAGTCCCTAATACGTAAAAGGAAAGCGCAATACTCTGAAAAAAAATAGCTTTAAGCTTTTTTCAGGCGTTCCGGAGCAAAAGCAATGATAAGGGCCCTGGCAAGCACCTTGGTGGCGTCCAGCAGCGGAACGCCGCGCAAATCGGGCTCCGTGAGCGCCAACGGGATTTCCGTACAGCCGAGGATCACGGCGTCGGCCCCCTGCTCCACCAGTTTTTCCGCCTCGGCAAGCAACGCCGCGCGCGCTTCCGGCGTCACCGGATTCGACTGGGCCTTGATGCCGTACGCAGTATTGCTGATGGCCTGCTGGACACGCTCGCGGCCTTCCTCATCCGTGAACAAAGGAACGAATCCCGCGGCGGAAAGGGCATCCTGATAGAGCCCGGTCGCGTAGGTCCCCTTGGTGCTCAGAACGCCTATCTTCCGGGCATGGGGCAGGCTCTCACGGATAAAGGCGACGACGGAATCGATCATATGGACGAAGCGCGTCTTCGGGGACGCCTCATGCAGCATGGCGACGGCTACATCCATGATCCGTGGGCTGTGCGCCGTATTGCAAGGCACGCCGATAACGGTGGCCCCGGCCTTCGCCATGCGCACCATGATTTCGCCGATGGCTTCGCCGGGATTTTCGTCCGTCTCCCCAAGCAGAAAGCGCGTTCTGTCGATGATATGTTCGGAAAGGGAATACTGGATCACGGACAGGTGTTCCTGATCGCAGTTCGCTTCGGTCTGATCAAAAATCTTGCGCATGAGGTCTAGGCCGGCATACGGCCCCACCCCACCCAGAACACCTATGGCCCCGGTATCCGTTTTCATTGCGTTGCCCTCCAAAGGCTCAATCTTGCT
>ENA-UPWK01001062-UPWK01001062.1-human-gut-metagenome-genome-assembly--contig:-NODE-1062-length-22694-cov-78.671309_pt1 | contig 22694 bp, 18 predicted proteins | sample MGYA00250048_ERZ773373 | MGnify/ENA primary metagenome ERZ773373 (study PRJEB29103, sample SAMN06112059) | human gut metagenome | biome: human gut; feature: ankylosing spondylitis patient; material... | reverse complement strand
TGGAACGATCCCTCCTTTTCCTGGGATATTGAACAAGTCCTCCAGGAAAATACGGTCAACATGTCCGGCAGCCTGGGCTTCACCATTCCCGTGACCGGCCTCCCCGCCCTGGGAAAAAAAGTGGCGGAACAATACAAGGAGGCTGATTTCTGGACACTCCGCCAGGCGGAACTGGATTTTCTCAGTTCCCTGGACCAGGCATGGAGCAAATTGGCCGTTACCCAGCGCCGCAAGGCGGTCATCCGGGAACGGCTGGATGCCATCCGGCAGGAAAACGGCATGATTGAACAGCTTATCGGCGCGGGGGAAGTGGATTTTTCTTCCCGGCAGGTAGCTTCCCAGCGGATGAATGACGCTATCCGAGAGCTCCAAACCGTAACGGAAACGGAATTGGAGCAAAAAATGGAACTCGTCAAACTGATGGGGCTGCATCCTTCTGCGGTACGGAAACTCGGATTCCTGACAAAACAAGGGTTCCATCTGCCCTCCGCCGTACCGGCTCCCGGCCCTTCAGCCTTGACCGCCTCTCCAAAAATCAAGGCTCAACTGGCAACCTACGCTACCACGGAAACATTATTCAAAACGGAGATCCGCCGGCAGTATCCGGAACTGGAGCTCGGCCCCTCCTTCACCCGTGATGATGGAGAAAAAGAAGCGGGCGGGGAAATAGGGTTCAATCTTCCTCTTTGGAACCGCAACCGCAAGGCCATCGCGGAAGCCCGCGGCACACGGGACTTGTCCAGGCAGGAAACCATCCAGCTTTGGAAAACGGAATTATTCAATGCTCGCCAGCTTGACGCCAGCCAGCAGATGGCGCTTCGCCACTGCCGCACGGAACTTCAGCGCATGGAGGCCTTCGCCTCCTCCGTCCGGACTATGGAAAAGCTGCACGGTATTGGGGAAGCATCCCTGCTGGAACTAGCGGAAAACCGCCACCAGCTTTACGAAAGCCGCCTGGCTTTCCTGGACAATCTGGACAAGCTGCTGGCCGTTCAGGCCCAGCTCCGTTACCTCACCCACGCCAACCTTTAATCCACATCAACCCTCCACCATCTTTAATGAACATGAAACATCTTTATTTTTCCATCATCTTGGGCCTGGCTCCTGTTTTCAGTCTCCATTCCGCACGCGGAGAACAAGCTGCCCCTGCGGAACACAAACACGAGGACGGCTCTGCCTGCACGGCGGACCACGGCCATGACGACCACCAGCACAAGGCAGGGGAAACCTGCACTCAAGGCCATGCCCATAAAGAACACAGGCATGCGGACGGAACCGTCTGCACAGGCGACCATGAACAGGAAGGCCACCAGCACGCGGAAGGGGAGGCCTGTACAGGCGACCACGAACACGAAAAGGCTGCGGAAAAGAATTCCGGCCAACCAGGAGATATGATTCCCGTGCATGTGGATGAAAAAGCGCGCCATTCCCTGGACATGCGCTTTGAGAAAGTGGCGGAAGCCTCCCACGGCGCGGCAAAAACCCTTCACGGCCAAATGGTCATTCCTCCCCATGCGGTGACTACATACGCCCTTCCCGCCGCAGGGCGCGTGACATTCAACGTCAAGTCCGCACAACAAGTGCGCAAAGGGGAACTGCTGTACATACTGGCTTCCCCGGATATTGTGGAAATGGAAGGGAACGCCTCCCAGGCCAGGGCCGCGCTGGACCGCGCCGCAACAGAACTCGGCACCCTCAAGGAACGCCGGGCCCAGTTGGAAAAAATCGGTACCCGCAACAGCGAACTGAATACTTCCATCCAATTCAAAGAGGCGGAAATCCATAGCCTCCGCGCCGCCCTGACCGCCAGCAACAATAAATTAAAACTGGTAATGGAATCCGGTGTATTGAAAAATAACCTTCTTTACATATACGCAGCAGCGGATGGTTCCGTCCAGTCCGTGAACATGACCCAGGGGGCCTGGGGAGAACAGGGCGCTCCCGCTCTCGTCATGACCAATAAAGGGGATCTGGAATTTTCCACGACTATTTATGGAGCGGACCCCGTCCATTATGCAAAAGCCCAGCTGGCCCTGACCAGCGGCAAAAACACGGAACTGCTGAACGGCACCCTGAGAGTAGCCGAACAGGTAGATCCCGCCACCCAGTCCCGGGCTTTGTATTTCACTCCGGACCACTTACCGAAAGGAACGCATGCCGGCCAGCTGGCCCGGCTGGATTTATATTCCCATGACGCCGTCTCGGAGGGCTTTATTCCCGTCCCGAACAGCGCCGTCGTCAAGGTAGGGGTGAACGACGTGGTTTTCATCAAGGCCGGGGACGACACATTTGTCATGAAAAAGGTGGAAACACAGCCCTCCCGGCAGGGAAAAACACCCGTCAGAGGGCTGATTCCGGGACAGACTATCGTCACCAAGGGAGGGTATGAATTGAAATACATCCTGCCCACCGGAGAGGCTGGAAGCAAAAAAGCTGCCGGACACTTCCACGCAGACGGCCAGTTCCACGAAGGAGAACACTGAACGGTGTACAAAAAAAGATTAAGGAACAAACACCACTAGCGCCTTGGAACGCTCCCTTGAATCTTCGGTATTTAGCAACCAGAATCCATGAACTTCTTAATTTCATTCTGCCTGAATAACAGGATCACCGTGATTTTGCTGACGATTGCGCTGGCAATTATCAGCATCTTCGTGGTGAAAAACATTCCCGTGGACGTATTCCCGGAACTGAAGGTTCCGCGTGTCACTATCCAGACGGAAGCCCCCGGACTTACTGCGGAAGAAGTGGAACAGTACATCACCATTCCCATTGAATCCGCCATGAATGGTACCGCCGGGGTCAAGGGCGTCCGCTCATCCTCCGGCAGCGGACTTTCTTTCGTATGGGTGGATTTCGACTGGGACAAAGATATTTACCAGGCCCGACAGATTGTAACGGAACGTCTTGGGGCAGTCCGGGAATCTCTGCCGGAAGGTACGTCCCCGGAACTGGCTCCCATTGTCTCCATAACGGGGGAAATCATGCTCATCGCCCTGACGGGAGACAAAGACACCTCCAAGCTGGACATGCGGCAACTGGCGGAATACAAGCTGCGCACGCGCCTTCTGGCCATTCCCGGGGTGGGTCAGGTCACGGTGCTGGGCGGGCGTCTGCCGGAATACCAGGTGATTTACGACCCCAATAAACTCAAACTGGCAGGGGTGGACCTTTCCAGCCTGAAAACGGCTATTCAGGAATCCCAGTCCTCCGTCCCTGCAGGGTATCTGGAGGATGTAGCAGGACAGGAACTCCCTATCCAGCAGGATACCCGCACCGCCAATATTGAACAGCTCAACCGCGCCCTGGTTCCGGATCATGCCTCCGGAATACTTCGGCTTCAGGATGTGGCGGAAGTCAAGATAGACGGTGCGCCGCGGCGGGGAGATGCCGGATTTATGGGGGAAGATGCCGTGGTGCTTTCCGTGCAGAAGGTGCCGGGAGCCAATACGCTGGCCCTGACGCAGGCCGTGGACGCAGCCGTCAGGGAATTCAGCCAAAGCCAGCTTCCCAAGGGAATGGAACTGCACACCGCAGCCTATCGGCAGGCGGATTTCATAGAAATGTCCCTGGACAACGGCACGGAAACCCTCATCATTGCCGGAGTGGTGGTCATGATCGTCATTTTCCTGACGCTGCTGAACCTGCGCACGGCCATTATCACGCTGATCTCCATGCCCCTGTCCATCCTGTTCGGGATGATGATGTTCCCTGTCTTCGGGCTGGCCATCAATATCATGACCCTGGGCGGCCTGGCCGTGGCCGTGGGGGACGTGGTGGACAACGCCATTATTTTCGTGGAAATAGCCTGGAGGCACCTGAACCGGAACGCCGCCCTGCCGAAAGATAAGCGCAAGAGCAAGTATGAGGTGCTGATGAAAGCCAAGAGCGAAATCGTAGGCTCCATTTCCTTCTCTTCCGTCATCATCCTGCTGGTATTCACTCCGGTGCTCTTCCTGTCCGGTCTGGAAGGCCAGTTTTTCCGGCCCCTGGGGATCTCTTACATGCTGGCTCTGCTTTCTTCCCTTATTGTAGCTGTCACCATTACTCCTGTACTCTGTTACATATGGTTCCGGAAAAGTAAAAACGCCGCTACTCTGGAAAGCGGGGACTCCTTCAGCTCCCGCCTCATTAAGCGCATTTATGCCCCCATTTTGGAATTCTGCCTGCGCTTTTCCAAAACGGTCTGCGCCATCATGACAGCCATTACGCTGCTGGCCCTGTGGCTGGCTTCCACGTTCGGAACCAGTTTCCTGCCGCCGTTCAACGAGGATTGCTACACAGTATTCGTCAGCACGGTGCCGGGCACTTCCCTGGATGAAACGGAACGCATCTCCCGGAAAGTAATGAAAGACATTGAACAGATTCCAGGGGTTCTCAGTGTCACCCAGCGCACGGGACGCGCGGAAAATGACGAACATGCAGAACCTGTCAGCGCCTCCGAACTGCTCGTGCGCGTGGATCTGAAGAAAGACCAGAAAGAATTGCGTTCCGCCATCAAGAAACGCATTGATGGCATCCCCGGCACCAGCTCCATGATCGGCTATCCGCTGGCCCACCGCATCAGCTCCGCTCTATCCGGTTCCAACTCGGAAATCGCCATCAACATTTACGGCACGGAGCTGCCCCAGCTCCGTCTGGCCGCCCGGAAAGCCAAGGAAATTCTGGAAAACATGCCGGAAGTGGCGGATGCACGCGCCAACCGGGAAATTATGGTGGATACTATCCGCGTGCAGTACAATCAGGAAGCCCTGGCTTCCTACGGCCTGACCATGGCGAATGCTGCGGAACAGGTTTCCACGGCCATGAACGGACAAAAACTGGGAGAAGTCATCAAAAACCAGGACCATTGGAACATTGTCCTGCGCATTGATCCCAGACTTAAAACGTCCATGGAAGATGTCAAGAACCTGGAACTCATTTCCCCTAATAAAAAAACCGTGCGCCTGGACGACGTGGCACAGGTGTACCGGGAGGAAGTTTCCAACCTCATCCTGAGAGACAATACCATGCGGAAAGCCATGATTTCCTGCAATCCCTCCCCCAATTCCAACCTGGGAGACCTCGCGAAAGCCTGTCGGGAACAATTGGACCCGGTAATGAATGCCATGGGCTGTACAGTAGACTATGACGGCACTATCAAAGCACGGGAATCCGCCTCACAACGGCTTTACGCCCTGGGCGCCATCGTCATGGTGCTCATCGTTCTGCTTCTTTCCTCCGCACTGGGAAGCGTCCGGCGCGCCATGCTGACCCTGGTGAACATACCGCTGTGCCTGGTGGGCGGCATCGTCGCCGTCTTCCTGGCCTCTCCCGGTACACTGGCTTCCCTGTTCGGGGAAACTTACATCCCGCCCATTCTTTCCGTGGCTTCCATTGTGGGATTCGTAACCGTCATCGGCTTCGCCATCCGCAGCGGCCTGATTCTGCTCAATAGGTACCGGGCCCTGGAACATCAGGGAATGGAACCCGCGGAAGCCATACGGGAAGGTTCTCTGGAACGCGTGGTCCCCATCATCATGACTTCCCTGACTACCGTGCTGGGGCTGCTCCCGCTGATCTGGGCCATTGACCAGCCCGGAGGCGAACTGCTCGGCCCTCTGGCCGTCGTCCAGTTCGGCGGACTGGTGACAGCCACCATCCTGAATCTGCTTATCATTCCGGCTACGGCCAAACTTTTCTCCCGCTGGATTGCCGCCCGGCGGAAGGAATTGAAAGCCACCCCCTGATTCATTCAGGATTCCGGTGACGGAACCGGGGAGAGAACAGGCCCCGGTTCCGCTTTTTACAATAACAGACATAACGAATCCTTGCCTTGCAGGCCAATAAGGGGCACACATGGAGGTTCAAGCTTCACCTTCATGCCCAAACGGAAATCCACCAGAGAGCACCTTCTCAATACGGGTGCCATGATCGTCGCGGAATCCGGGCTGCGCGCCCTCACCGTTCGCGGCCTGTCCCTACGGGCCGGCACCAATACAGGAAGCTTTGTCTATCACTTCGGCAACCGGGAAGCTTTTCTGACCGAGCTTCTGGAACGCTGGTACGAACCTCTGTTCACCGGTATCAGAACCCACGCCAATATTCATCTTCCGGCCTTCGAAAAACTGGAAGCCATCCTGGGTGACGTCATGGAATTCCTGCTGCGTCACGGTCAATTCATTGCCCAGCTGGTTCTGGACGCCCTGGCAGGGGAACAGGCAGCTATCCGTTTCATTTCAGGGATCCATACGCGTCATCCCCTTGTGCTGCTGGAAACCATACAGGAAGCCCAGCAGGAAGGCTCCGTGCTCATGGGAGACCCCATGAACATCCTCATCTACCTTGTCTGCTGCGGCGGAGCCCCTTTTATCCTTTCCGGGCAGCTCCAAGTACACGACCCCAAAGCAGCTCGGCCCGTTCTCGATTTGCTGGGTTCTATCCTCAATGACCCGGAAAGCGCCAGACAACGCATGACCTGGGCGCTCCGCGGCATCCGGCGGGTCTGAAAATTCGTGCAAGGGAAGATCGGAAAATCACATCCTCTCCCCCCTTGCCGAACAGAAATCCCGCTGCCTTTATATGCATGCTCCCTTTTTATCTCCGCCATTGGGGGCGATGAGGCGGACGGGGAGGTGGAGGCGGAGGATTATGGCGGCGCCAGTCATTGCGGTACCTGTCCTTGTCGCGGTCATGCTGAACAGCCGCCCCAATGGCAGCTCCGGCAGCCAGCGCACCCACACCGATAGCGGCAGCGCCTCCAGGCGTTACGGAACTGTTCCCGTAGCTGTCCGTCGTGCAGGACGGCATGAAAGAAAGCGCCATTCCCGCCAGGGGAAGAAGCCAGAATGATTTGATATGCTTATTCATGAGATGAAAAATACTGGTTAACACCGGGAACCCGGTTTACACCCGGTAAGCGCGGAATTCCCTTATGATTTGTTTAAATATGTCACAGTTCTGAACGAAATTCCCGGAACCATAACAGCCATGTGCACAGCAGGCTTTTCATCACCCTCTGTTCCTGCGTTCCCAAATACGGAAATCCGCATGCACTGCAAGAAAACAGACATGCGGATGAGAAAAGCGTTCATCTTCCGGAAAATTTCGGAAACGTCCGTATATATTATTTCTGTTCTGCTGCAGGCTCAATACGGACAGGACTCTGAATATCAAACAGGCTCTTGCGCAACAAATAGCCTCCGCTCTGCAAGGCAAATGCACTGGACGGGAATTTTTCCGCCAGTTCACGGTAAAAGGCACCTGCGGCGGCATTGTCTTTCTTAGCCCGGGCAATATCCCCCAGGCACATGGTGGCAAAACCGGAGAAAACGGGGTCTCCTGCATCCACCACGGAACGGAACAGCCCTTCCGCCTCGTCCGCCTTCCCCCGGTTCATCAGGCGGCATGCCAGAGTAACGGACGCCTGGGCTTTCCATTCCTCCGTGGGAGCGGAATCAATAAAAGCTTTCATTTTGGACACGCCTTCATCCTCCTTGCCGGCGTTCCACAGGGCAACGGCCTGAAGATAAGAGGCAGTGACGGCGGCCCGGGAACTGTCAAAGTCAGCCACTACCTGCTGAAGCCCCTGTTCGTTCAGGGAAATTTCCCCGGTTGCCGGGGATTCCGGCATAGCGGCCACCAGAGCGGCGCCAGCCTTTCTTTCCATGGAATCCTGCACGCCGTTATAAATAATCCATCCGGCGGCCCCAAGGACGCATAGCAACACAACCAGCGCAACCTTTCCGTAATGTTCATCCAAAAACTGTTCGTGCTTGGCCGGACCGACGGAAATTTCCGCAAACGCGCTTCCGTCGCCCATCGGCATATTGTCCATGGCCCGTTTAATATCCTTGATATCCATAATATGTTGAAGAGGTTTCTACCGTGTTGTCCCAACCAAATCAATCAGCTTTTTACTTATCTTCGCCATGTTCCAGAAGTTGGAGGGAATCCTTCAGGCCCAGATTCCTGTAGATTTCCCGCGTAGCCCGGCTCTGGTTAAGCGTATAAAAATGAATGCCGTCCACGTCGGAATCCAGCAGCTCGGCGCACTGGCTGGAGGCGTACTGAATGCCTACCTCCTGGATAGCGTCCGGATTGGATCCCGCACGCTTCAGCGCCTTGAGCAGCCGGGCCGGGAAACATGTGCCTCCGGAAAGCTCAGCCATGCGGTTCATGCCGGACAGGCTGGTCACAGGCATGATTCCCGCCAGGATGGGGACTTTGATGCCGGCCAGCAGACAGCGTTCCCGGTAATCCAGAAAAGAATGATTGTCAAAAAACAACTGGGTACAGATATAATCTGCGCCGGCATCCACTTTGGCTTTCAGGAAATCCATCTCGCGCAGACGGTTGGGAGTGGCCGGATGACCTTCCGGAAAGCCGGCCACTCCTATGGCGAATCCATCCGGATCCGGATGGCGGCCGGATTCATTATACTCACGGATGAAAGTCACCAAATCCGCCGCATGACGGAAAACATCCGCATCACGGTTGTAATCCTCCGCTCCCCTGGGAGGGTCTCCCCGGAGTGCAAGAACAGCCCGCACTCCTGCCTGGGCGTATTGATCCAGAATATTCCATACCTCCTCCCGGCTATGCCCTACGCAGGTAAGGTGGGGCACCGTAGGAATACGGGATTCATGCTGGATGCGCAATACCACCTCGCGGGTGAGCTCGCGGGTGGAACCTCCCGCGCCGTACGTCACACTGACGAAACTGGGCCGGTAGGGCTCCAGTTCACGGATGGTCTGGTACAAAGCCGACGCCGCCTGCTCATTTTTGGGCGGGAAAAATTCAAAGGACAGGCTGGGGCCGGCTCCCGATTGCAATCTTTCTCTCAGGTGCACTTTTCTTTACTTGGCTTGGCTGGATACGGCTCCGCATCACGGTTCCATGGGAATCATCACCGGTTTGGGAGCTTCCACAGGAACGGGGGTGGAGGACGGAGCCATTCCGGACTTGTCTTCTTCCGTCATGTTTTCCTGCCAGCTTGCAGGCGGAACAATGACTTCATCCCCCGGCTTGATGGGTTCCTTGTCATTATTATCAAAAAGCGTATTACGCTTCACGTAGGACTGGAATACCTTCCCGTCCGGGTCAACCCCGTCGATAATCAGGGATACGAAAATGCTTCCGCGTCTGCGGATTCCCAGTTCCTGCCCCACTTTCAGGTCAGGCTGGCCGATGGACTGGAACAGAACCAGGTTGGCGTCACGGTAGTACTCCGTCACACGGCCCACCTGCTCCGCATCCTTGATTTCATTAAGCCATTGCAGACGGGGATCTCCCTTTTCTATGCTCTGGCGTTCCAACAGATCGCGTTCTTCCTCCGCCAGGGCATGGCGCTTCTTCAGTTCTTCATTCTCCTTCTTCATCCGTTCCAGCTCTGCCGAGACATGAGCCAGCTCCTCGCTCACCACAGGATCCGCCACCACCACCGGCTGAACGGCGGAAGCAGGAGCCTGCGTGGGCATCGGAAGATAAGGGGAGGGGTTGACAGGCGCCGGAGCGGGGGCCATCTGCTGTTGTTGAATCACATCCATCCTTGAAGAAATATTCACATAAATCATTCCCAGAACAGCCAGCACCACCACCAGAAACGCCAGGATAAGAATGCGGAAATTGCTCATGTCGTCAAACGGTAGAGAAATTATTAAACGTAATTAATAGGAATAATTGAGATAAAACTGAAATTGCCCACCGCGGTCAATGGCGTTATTCTTCTGAATCGGAATGGCATAGTCCACTGCCAGGGGGCCAATGGGCAGGTTCAAGCGCAGGCCGATCCCGTAGTCGGAAACGATTTTGGACGTGCTGAAGTCAAAGGAGTCCCCGTTGACAAAACCGATGTCATAGAACACCGCGACGCGCACTTCTTCAATTACAGGAATGGAATATTCAAACTGGCAGAAGAAGGAGGAACGGCCGCCCATCGTTTCATCACCGCTCAGGGCGGGATTGTACGGCGCCACGTCCCGGAAACGGAAACCGCGCATGTTGTATGGCCCGCCGAGGTAGAGGCGCTCAAAAATGGGTACATCATGGTTGCCATAGGAATCCACGGTAGCAGCACCGGCATTGATGCTGAAAATGGTGTCTCCGCGCAAATTCCAGTAATAGGAGCCATTCACGCCGAAGTTGTATGTATGCACATCGCCGCCCAGACCGGAATAACCGGCCAGCACTTCAAATTTGCCTCCTTTGCGGGGGAAAATCTGCGCGTCCCGGGTATCAATGGTGTAGGAAAGCTCCACATGGCTGCGCAGGTAGTCTCCGTCCTGTTGCCAGAAGAAGATAGGGGCGTTTCCTTCGGCGTCAATACGGTACTGTTCCAGACGGTATTCCAGTTTCACGTAATCCAACTCCCCAATCGGTTTGCGGAGGGAAATGGCAAAGCCATAGTTCTGCTGGTCGTAATAATCGGAAAAATATGTGGAATTGCTGTAAAAAATTTCCGTTCCGAAGGCCAGCTTGCGGTGCAGGAACCACGGATCCACCCAGGAGATGCTTGCATCCTGCGTTTCAAAACCGACACGGGCATTGATGGCAAAACGCTGGCCGCCGCCCACGAAAGAGGACCAGTCATACATGTCAAAGTTGGACTGGGTAATGCCCGCGAACAGGTAAACGCTTTCAATAGAGGAAAATGCCACGCCGATATTCAAGGATCCCGTACGTTTCTCCGCTACCTCAATATTGATATCTCGGTAGCCGGGACGCGTAGATCCCACCTGGGCTACGTCCACCATGTCAAAATAGTTCAGGTTCTGGAGGCGCTTCTGGGCGGTATCCAGATCCACGGCGTTCATGGGGTCATTGGACTGGAGGGGAAGTTCCTGACGGATAACATAGTCCTTCGTGCGGTTATTCCCGGTCAGGCGGATATTGCCCACGCGGTAGGGATTGCCTTCCGTCACATGGTACACAATGTTGATCTGCCCGTAACCTGTCTTGGGGTCAACGCCCACTTCCTGAATATCCGGACGCACGGAAGCGTCCGCATACCCCCGGGAACCGTAATAACGGCGTATCATCGTCACGTCGTCGGCCACTTTCTGGGCGGAATAAGTATCCCCGTTGTACATGCTCAGACCGGGAATCAGCTCCTGGGCCGTAAACACCTTGGTGGGACCGAAAGCAACCTGGTTGACCTTGTAGCGACGCCCCTCGGTAAGGGTAATTCTCATCGTCAGCTTCTGCTCATTGCCCTTGCCGGCATCAAAATATTCCACCTTGTCCAGCTTGACTCGCAGGTAACCTTTATTGCGGTAATAAGTCACCAATTCCGCCAAATCGTCCTCTACCTGCTCACGGTCAATGCGTCCGGACTTGGTAATCCAGGTCAGCCAGCCCTTCTCCTTGGTTTTCATCACCTGTCGGAGATCCTTGGCGCTGATGTGCTCATTGCCCACAAAGTCAATCTTGATAATATTGGCCTTTTTTCCTTCGTTGATGTCGAAAACCACGTCCACAAAACCGGGCCGTTCCGTTTTCTGGTAAAAATAGGAAACACGTACATCCGGATACCGGGCTTCCTGATAATAAGTGCGCAGCTTGGCAATAGCGCTGCTCAGTGCCTTGTCGCTGAGAGCTTCTCCCCCCTTCAGCCCGCATTCCTCGGAAAGATCCCGGTTGTCGAATGCGGAATTGCCGCGGAACCCCACGCCGCCCAGCAGATTCTGAGCAGCCATTTCAAACACCACCGCCACGCCGTCGCCGGAAGGCTCCACGGCCACCGTCGTATTGCCGCCTACCAGACCGCTTTCCAACAACCGTTCCAAGTCCTTGTTGACCACTTCCGGGGAATAACTGGTGCCCGGCTGCGTAGCCAGCAAATTTTTCAGACGGTCTTCGGACACGGTCTTGCCGGTGCTTCTGTACCGCACGGAAACGCTCTTCACAGGCCGTCCCTCATACGCCTGGTCACCGGGAAGAAGCCCCGTACCCGGCCCCAGTTCCCGCATTACCTGTTCCGGAGTCATCACGGAACCATAGCCGCCTCTGTTAAGGGAAGTTTTATCCTGGGCCAAAACAGCCGAACACGCTATCAAGGGAAAGGAAACACACAAAAAAACGGGACGAATCATGAGAGCTGAACTTAATGCTTGGGATATAAAGGACTTTTCCTCTTGCATAGTCAAGACGTGATTCCGCGTAGAACACAGTTGCTGCGCATCCTTTATATTGCGCGCGCACGCGCCCGAAAGGGCAATTGTGTCATTCCCGTGCAATAGCTTGCACTCCAGATACCCTCTCATTAAAGTTATCGCCGCTCGTGTTTTGACCGCTGCCGCCATCCCGGAGCCGAAACAGAACCACTTTCAATTAACACTGACCGTATTATTTATGGAAATCAACGTTGATATTCAACCGGACTGCACAGCCACGCTGAAAGCTTCCATTCCCGCAGAAACCACGGCTGCACGCCGCACCTCCATTGTGGATTCCTACGCTGCCAAAGCCAAGCTTCCCGGCTTCCGCCCCGGCAAAACACCCAAGTCCATCATTGAAAAGCGCTTCAAGAAAGAAATTGAAGAAGAACTGCTGGATACCCTTTTTGAAACGGCTTGCTCCACTGCTCTGGAAGAAAACCCCAAATTGAAAGTGCTCAACTTCGGAAAACCGGAACATTCCCTGGACAACCAGGGCAACTATACCGCTACCAGCACGATGACCGTGGTCCCCGAATTTGAATTGCCGGAATACAAAGGCATCGAAGTCAAGGTTCCCTCCTCCGAAGTAACGGAAGCGGACGTAGAAGAAGCGCTGAACTCCCTGGCTGAACAAATCGCGGAATTCACCCCTGTGGACCGTGCCGCCAAAAAAGACGACGTGGCTATCATCGACTTCAAAACCACGTTGGACGACAAACCCGTAGCGGAAGCCGTGGGCAAACCCGTGGGTTTCCTGGAAGGTCGTGACGGACAGTGGATGAAGGTGGAAGACGACCAATTTCTGCCCGGTTTCGCCTCTGCCCTGGAAGGCATGAAATCCGGTGACAGCAAAGACATCACTGTCACCATTCCGGATACTTTCCCAATTACGGAACTGCGCGGCAAGGAGCTCGTCTTCCATGCCGCGGTGAAAGAAGTACGTGAAAAACAGCTTCCGGCCATGGATGACGCTTTTGCGGAAAAAGTACTTCCCGGCAAAAACCTGGAAGAATTGAAAACCGCCCTGAAGGAAAACCTGGCCCAGCGGAAAGCCATGCAAATCGATGAAGCCAAGGCCGATCAGATTACGGAAAAGCTGGCGGACATGCTTGACTTCAACCTTCCGGAAGCTGTGGTAGAACGCGAAGTGTACGGCATCCTCCAGCAGAAAATGCAGCAGGCCATGTACAGCGGAAACGCTCCGGCGGACATGGATAAATTTGTGGAGGAAGCACGGGAAGAAGCCAGACAGGAAGCCAAGCGCAACCTCAAAGTCTTCTTTATGCTTCAGGAAGTGGCGCAGGTGGAAAAAATTGCCGTCACGGAAATGGAGCTCTACAATGAAGTGGCCCGCCAGGCCCGCCAGCAGAAAAAGAACCTCAAATCCTACATTCGCGAACTCCAGCGCGAAGGCCGCGTGCATGGCATCAGAATGAGCCTGCTGACAGCCAAGGTTCTGGACTTCCTGACAAAAGAGGCCAAAGTAACGGTAGACGAGCAATAACCCCTCCTCTGCACAAAACACCTTATCAGGGGGAGTTGGCGCGCACATGCCCGACTCCCCCGTTTTGTATTTGCGGACGGGCAACGTACATTGAAAAACAACATCCAATCTTCCATAAACATGTTTCAAGACCAATCTTCAAAATCAAGCCCTGCAAACTCCTACTATGTGCCCATGGTCGTGGAGCAGGACGGCCGCGGTGAACGCGCCTTTGACATTTACTCCCGCCTCCTGAAAGACCGCGTCATCTTCATCGGTTCCGCTATTGACGACGATGTGGCGAATTCCGTCATTGCCCAGCTTCTGTTCCTTCAGATGGCAGATCCGAAAAAAGATATCCACGTCTACATCAACTCCCCGGGAGGGTCCGTCACGGCGGGTCTTGCGATTTACGACACGATGCAATTCGTCTCCTGCGACGTAAACACATATTGCCTGGGCATAGCGGCCTCCATGGGCTCCGTCCTTCTGGCTGCGGGAACTTCCGGCAAACGCTTCTGTCTGCCGAACTCCCATGTAATGATTCACCAGGTTTCCGGAGGCGCCCAGGGGACCGCTTCAGATGTGGAACGCACCATTGGCTTCATGTTCAATCTCAAAAAACGCCTCAACGGCATTCTGGCCAAGCACACCGGCAAGACGGAGAAGCAGATTGAAAAGGATGCAGACCGCGACAACTACATGACTGCCGAGGAAGCCGTGGCCTACGGCCTGGTGGATAAAGTTCTGGCGCATCACTCCGACGACCAGGGCGACAAGAAAAAGACAAAGGCCTGACCTTTCCCTCCGCCATTTCTCTCTCTACCTGAAAAAAACTATGTCCGGCTCCACCCCTCATCTTCCTGCCTGTTCCTGCTGCGGCAAGCCCGGGAACAAGGTGGACAAGCTCATCCAGATTGCGGAAGACTTTTATATCTGCAACAATTGCGTTGAAATTTGCGTCAACATGATTGTGAAGGACACAGGCCTTCCAATGGCAACCCGCTTTATCCGCGGCATCCTGAACATGGAGCCCTCCGCCTATGCCATGTGCCAGGCGGAGGCCCGTAAGGCGGCAGCCGCGGAGATGCTCAGGGAAACGGCGGCCGGACCGGCCGCCTACGAAGGCCCGCTGCCTACGCCTGAAGAAATGTGCGCTACGCTCAACCAGTATGTCATTGGGCAGGACTATGCCAAGAAAGTGCTTTCCGTAGCCGTGTACAACCACTACATGCGCCTGCGCCAAAGTGCTGTCATGCTGGAAGACAAGTCCCTGGACGATGTGGAAATTGAAAAATCCAACATCCTGCTGGCCGGCCCAACCGGCTCAGGGAAAACCCTGCTGGCGAAAACGCTGGCGAAAATGCTCAACGTCCCATTCTGCATTGTGGACGCCACCACGCTGACGGAAGCCGGTTACGTAGGGGAAGACGTGGAAAACATCATCCTGCGCCTGCTCCAGGCTGCCAACTTTGACGTAGCGAAAGCGGAACAAGGCATCATCTATGTGGATGAAATCGACAAAATCGGCCGCAAAACCCAGAATGTCTCCGTTACGAGAGACGTCTCCGGAGAAGGCGTGCAGCAGGCTCTGCTGAAAATCATTGAAGGTACTATCTGCAACGTTCCGCCCACCGGAGGCCGCAAGCACCCGCAACAGGAATACATCCGCGTCAACACGGAAAAAATCCTCTTCATTGTGGGCGGTGCTTTCGTCGGTCTGGAAGACATCATCCGCAAACGTCTCGGGGCCACCCAGATGGGATTCGGAGCCATCACGGAACAACGCGACCGCAAGGAATACTCGGAAGAGGAAATACTGGCACAGGCCATGCCGGAAGATCTCTTCTCCTTCGGCATGATTCCGGAATTCGTAGGCCGTCTGCCCATCTTCTGCCCACTCTCCAAGCTGGATGAAAGCCAGCTCGTCCGCCTGCTCACGGAACCCAAAAACGCCCTGGTCAAACAATATTCCAAACTGCTCGCCATGTACGGCGCCAAACTGGACGTGCAGCCGGATGCCCTGAAAGCCATGGCCGCCGAAGCCATGGAACGCGGCACGGGGGCCCGCGCTCTGCGTTCCATCTTTGAAACCCTCATGCTGGACGTTATGTACAAGGTGCCCAGCATGGAAAATGCGGACTCCGTCACCATCACCAGGGAAACGGTTACCGGCAACAAACCGGCCCAAATCCACCAGGTCTCCTAACCCCCCTCCCTGCTCTTCTTCCATGCCGGAATCCCTTACCGTTCTGGGAATAGAATCCTCCTGCGACGAAACGGCTGTCGCCATCCTGCGCTCCGCCGGAGAGGAAAAAGCGCCGGAAATACTCTCCTCCGTCATCTCCTCCCAAATTGCCATTCACCGCCAGCACGGCGGCGTAGTCCCGGAACTGGCTTCCCGCAACCATTCAGCGGACCTTCCCGGAATCATCCGGACCGCGTGCCGTGAAGCCGGAACAGCTCCTGCGGACATTGACGTTTTCGGCGCCACGGGAGGCCCCGGCCTGGTAGCTGCGCTCCTGGTAGGCAACAGCACGGCCAAGGCTCTTGCTTTGGCGGCAGGCAGACCCTTCGTTTCCGTCAATCATCTGGAAGGCCATCTGCTCTCCCCCTTCCTCAAACGCCCCGGCGGTCCCGTTCCCCATCTGGGCATGGTCGTTTCCGGCGGTCATACCCTCTTTGTAGACGTGCGCGGCGTAGGGAACTACCGTCTGCTGGGGCGTTCTTTGGACGACGCAGCAGGGGAAGCCTTTGACAAGGTAGGCAAAATGCTCGGTCTGCCCTATCCCGGTGGGCCGGAAATCGACCGCCTGGCGGCGGAAGGCGATCCGGAAGCTTTTTCTTTCCCCCGGGCCCTGATGAAGGAGCATACAGCCCATGTATCTTTCTCAGGCCTGAAAACGGCCGTTCTCTACACACTGCCTAAAATTACGAAAAACGGCGATCCTCACGGCCTGCCCCGGCAAACTCTGCGCGACCTCTGCGCTTCTTTCCAGCGGGCCGTGACGGACGTCCTGATTCACAAGGCTTTGAAAGCTCTGCGCGCCTCCGGTCACCGCACCCTTGCCGTCTCCGGGGGCGTCTCCTGCAACAGGGAGCTGCGTTCCCGCCTGAAAACCGCCTGCGACCGTGAAAAAGTGGAACTGATCCTCCCGGACTTCGACTTGACGACGGATAATGCCGCCATGATCGCTTATGTCACCTGTCTCAAAGCCCGCAGGGGATTGTTCCACTCTTTGGAGGAAGACGTTGACCCCAATCTTAAATTGACGGAGGATCTAAACAGATCCAAATATTCAACGCATTCCTGATAAATATATTACACATGAACACCCTGTATTCGCGGCATAAAGCTGAAAAAATGTTCATGTTTTCATTGACATCCCGCATCCAAAAACGTAACATAGCGTCCGCTTTTCGTCAGGCAACACGGGAGGATGCTATTTATCCGCTAGAACCGCAGGTTTGGGCGGATTTACGACTTCTCTAGGAGCAGCGAAAGGCGGAAGAAGTCTATGCTTCTGTAGCTCAGGGGTAGAGCGCATCCTTGGTAAGGATGAGGTCGCGGGTTCAATTCCCGCCAGAAGCTCCATCTTCAAGCTAGACCCATAGCAGCCCAAACCTAAACATAATATTATGGCTAAAGAGCAATTCCAGCGCAACAAGCCCCACGTGAACGTGGGCACCATCGGTCACGTTGACCACGGCAAAACCTCCCTTACCGCCGCCATTACTTCAGTGCTCGCTAAGAAGGGTTTCGCCGAAGCACGCGGCTATGACCAGATTGACGCCGCCCCCGAAGAACGCGAACGCGGCATCACCATCTCCACGGCTCACGTTGAATATGAAACGGAAAACCGTCACTATGCCCACGTTGACTGCCCCGGACACGCCGACTATGTGAAAAACATGATCACCGGCGCTGCTCAGATGGATGGCGCCATCCTTGTGGTTGCCGCCTCCGACGGCCCGATGCCGCAGACCCGTGAACACATCCTTCTTGCCCGCCAGGTGGGCGTTCCCGCCATTGTCGTGTACATGAACAAGTGCGACCTGGTTGACGATCCCGACCTGCTCGAACTCGTGGAAATGGAAATCCGCGAACTTCTCAACGAATACGAGTTCCCGGGCGACGACACCCCCATCATCAAGGGTTCCGCCGTTAAGGCTCTGGAAGGCGACGCCGCCGCCGAAGATTCCATCATGGAACTTATGGCTGCTGTTGACTCCTACATCCCCCAGCCCGAACGTCCCGTGGATCAGCCCTTCCTCATGCCTGTGGAAGACGTATTCTCCATCTCCGGCCGCGGCACCGTGGCTACCGGCCGTATCGAACGCGGCGTCATCAAGAAGATGGAAGAAGTGGAAATCATCGGCATCAAGGACACTCAGAAGACCGCCGTTACGGACATCGAAATGTTCCGCAAGCTGCTTGACGAAGGTCAGGCCGGCGACAACGTTGGTCTGCTCCTCCGCGGCCTGAAGAAGGAAGACATCGAACGCGGCCAGGTAATCATCAAGCCCGGCACCGTGAAGCCCCATAAGAACTTCAAGGCTGAAGTTTACGTCCTGACCAAGGAAGAAGGCGGCCGTCACACTCCGTTCTTCAACAACTACCGCCCGCAGTTCTACTTCCGCACAACGGACGTGACCGGTTGCTGCACCCTTCCCGAAGGCGTGGAAATGGTGATGCCCGGCGACAACGTCAACCTGGAAGTCCAGCTCATTACTCCGATCGCCATGGAAAAAGCCATGCGATTCGCTATCCGCGAAGGCGGCCGCACCGTGGGTGCTGGTCGTATCAGCGAAATCCTTGACTAAGTTCCTCAGGAACTGTAGAGGAATCTACATCAGGTTTAATGAGGGGGCCTCCCCGCAGGCCCCCTCATTTCCCACGAAAGAAGAGACTTCAACAGGTCAGTAGTTCAATTGGTAGAGCGTTGGTCTCCAAAACCAAAAGTTGGGGGTTCGAGTCCCTCCTGACCTGCCACTTCTTTCCAAATACACCACCCCACCTTGAAGCATGTTTCGCAAGATTTCTCAATTCATCGCCGAAGTTAAGGGCGAACTTAAGAAGACGACCTGGCCTTGGGAAAGCGACCCCAAGGTGAAAGGTTTCAAAAAATTCCGCGAACTCTGGGGTTCCACTCTCGTCGTACTGATTGCCATGGTATTCCTTGGCGCGTTTGTTGCATCGTTCGACATCTTCCTTCACAGCGTGGTCAACTACCTCATCCAGTTGGCAATCTAGTTTTACTTTTCCCCCACTTTTTTCTCCGATCATGCCCAGTACCCCAGAGCCCCGCGAACAATGGTATGTCCTTCATGTCCTCTCCGGGCAGGAAAACAGTGTTCGTGACCGCATTATCCGCAAGGCGAAGGACGCCGAACTTTCCGACTTCATTTACCGGGTGGAAGTCCCCACGGAACTCATTTCCGAAGTGCGGAACGGCAAAAAAACGGAACGCCACAGCAAACTCTTTCCCGGGTACGTTTATGCCAACATGTATTTGCTGGAAGCGGACGGCACCCTGAACAAGGATCTTTGGTACTTCATCCAGCAAATTGACGGCGTCATCAGCATCGCCGGTTCCCGCAACGCCCCCCTCCCCATGCGCAAACGCGAGGTGGAAGACCTTCTTCCTCTGTTGGATGCGGAAGCCGTCGCCGCCCGGCCCAAGGTGGAATTCGCCGTCGGTGATCCTGTGCGCGTGTGCGAAGGCCCGTTCCAGAGCCAGGAGGGCACCATCGAAGAAATCGACCCGGAAAAGGGCAAGCTGCGCGTCAGCGTTTCCATTTTTGGCCGGGCCACGCCTGTGGACTTGGAATACTGGCAGGTGGAAAAAGCCTGAGTCTTCTTCGTGCCCCCCCGGCAGCCCCCCCTTCCCGTTTATTTTCTCCGCTAACAAAGCAAAACCATGGCAAAAGAAATAACCAAAATCATCAAGCTCCAGATCAATGCCGGAGCCGCTAACCCCTCCCCGCCCGTGGGTCCGGCACTTGGTCAGGCCGGTGTAAACATCATGGCATTCTGCAAGGAGTTCAACGCCGCCACGCAAAAGCAGGCCGGCGATCTCCTGCCGACCGTCATCACGGTTTACAAGGACAAATCATTTTCTTTCATCACCAAGCAGCCCCCGGGCAGCGTGCTTCTCAAAAAAGCCGCAGGCATCGCCTCCGGCTCCGGCGAACCGAATAAAAAGAAAGTCGCCACTCTTTCCAAGGCCAAGTTGATGGAAGTCGTCAATACCAAACTCCCTGACCTCAACACGAAAGACCCTGAACGCGCCGCCCGCATTCTTGCCGGCCAGGCTCGTCAGATGGGCATTGAAGTTGAAGGTATGTAACACTCACCGCAGGAGGATTAAACCAATCCGAACGCACTGCCAAATACACACATGTCTACCAAACGCAGCAAGCGATATCAAGAAGCAGCCAAGCTTGTTACCCCTAACAAGAACTACAGCATCACGGAAGCCGTGGAAACCATGAAATCCTTCCCGGCACCGAAATTCGACCCGACTGTCACCGTCTCTTTCCACCTCACTGTGGATCCCCGCAAATCCGACCAGATGGTTCGCGGCAGCGTTTCCCTGCCTAACGGTACGGGTAAAAACGTTCGCGTCCTCGTCTTCGCCCAGGGCGATGCCGCCAAGGCCGCTCAGGAAGCTGGAGCCGAATTCGTGGGATTTGAAGACCTCATCAAGAAAGTCCAGGAAGGATTCGTTGACTTTGATACGGCCATTGCCACCCCCGACGCCATGACGGAGGTACGCAAGGTTGCCCGTGTGCTGGGTCCGCGCGGCCTGATGCCCAACCCGAAAACCGGCACTGTCACGGACGATACGGCCAAGGCTGTGAAGGAAGTGAAAGCCGGCCGCGTTGACTATAAAGTTGACAAGAACGCCAATATCTCCGCCGCTGTAGGCAAGCTGTCTTTCTCCAACGAAAGCATCGCCGAAAACATCGCTGCCCTGATTGATTCCGTCGTCAAGGCCCGCCCGGCTTCCGCCAAGGGCGCCTACATTGAATCCGTCACCGTTTCATGCGCCATGTGCCCCGGTCTGCCGGTTGACACCGCTTCCATCGCCAAACTGTAACCCGAACCGATTTAGCACACCATGAATCCTGACAAGCGTATCATCATTGACGACCTGACCGCTCGCGTCAACGCCTCCCCGTTCCTGATCGTCGTGGACTACACCTCGATCACCGTGCCTGAATTCACCAGCCTGCGTTCCGCCCTGGCCGCCTGCGGCGCTCAGTGCCACGTAGCCAAGAACAACTTCATGCGCACGGCTCTGACGGATGCCGGCCTCCCCGACATTGGGGAACACCTCGTCGGCCAGACCGCTTTCGTAACCGGCGCATCCGACGTAGCAGGCGCCGCCAAAGCCATCAACACCTTTGCCAAGGCTTCCAAGAAAGCCGAATACAAGGTGGCGATACTGGACGGAGCCATTCTCTCCGCGGACGAGATCCGCGCCATCGGTGAACTGCCCCCCCGCGACCAGCTGCTTGCCAAACTCCTTGGCACCATCAACGCGGCCGGTTCCGCTCTTGCCCGAGTTATTCAGGCATATGTGGACAAAGAAAACGGCGGCAGCGAAGAACCCGCCGCCTAATACCAACCCCTTGACCGGAAGGTCCGGTTGCACTCTAGCCAAATGTGTGAAAACCGGACCCGACTCTCCTACAGGTTCCTTGTCGGAACTCCGGCCGGAGAACTGAAATGCCAAGTTGGCTCTTGGCGCGACTCGAAACCAAACTAGAAAATAATACAATGGCTGATATTAACAAAATCGCTGAAGAACTCGGTACCCTTACCATCTTGGAAGCTGCCGACCTCGTCAAGCTTCTGGAAGAAAAGTGGGGCGTTTCCGCCGCTGCTCCCGTAGCCGCCGCTGGCGCTGCCGCCGCTCCTGCCGAAGCTGAAGAAGAAAAGACCGAATTCAACGTCGTCCTGACGGAAGCCGGCGCCAATAAGATCGCCGTAATTAAGGCCGTCCGCGAAGTGAAGGCCGGTCTCGGCCTGGTGGACGCCAAGAAACTGGTTGAAGGCACTCCCGCCGTCATCCTGGAAGCCGTCTCCAAGGACGAAGCCAACGCTGCCAAGGCCAAGCTGGAAGAAGCCGGCGCCAAGGTGGACGTCAAGTAAGCTTTTTACTTCCCGCGCAACAGGAGAAAAGCCGTTTTTCTCCTGTTGCGCTTCCTCGTCTTCACATCCCGCGTGATCGACTAGAGGCTTTTTATCCCGTAAAACGCTTCCAGTCGGTTCCGCCCTTCAGGGAAAGGACCGCCCAGCCCAGCATCCGGGTTCTTCAGGATGCAAACCATAACATCTCCGCCACAGCAGCCCATGTCAAAGCGACTCTACTTCGGGAATATCAAGGAAGTCATCGAACCTCCGAACCTTATTGAGATCCAACTTCAATCATACTTCGATTTTCTACAACAGGACACGCCGGCCGCGGCCAGGAAAAACATCGGGTTACAAGGCGTTCTGAAGGAAATCTTTCCTATCAAGAGCTATGACGAAAACATTGAGCTCGACTTCGTCTCCTACGACATTGAACAGCCGAAGATGAGCGATTACGAGGCCATCCGCGCGGGGGAAACCTACAGCGCCGCCCTTCAGGTCACCTTCAAGCTCAAATCCGACAACGAGTCCAAGGAAGAAACGGTTTATATGGGGGAACTCCCCATGATGACCAACCGCGGCACCTTTGTCATCAACGGCGCCGAACGCGTCATCGTGTCCCAGCTTCACCGTTCCCCGGGCATTTGCTTTGAAAGCGCCCAGCACCTGAACGGGAAATTGCTTCACTCTTTCCGCATCATCCCGGACCGGGGCTCCTGGCTGGAGGTTCAGTTTGACACCAATGACCTGCTCTACGTTTACCTTGACCGCCGCCGCCGCCGCCGCAAGTTCCTTGCGACGACGTTTATGCGTTACCTGGGTTTTAAAACGGACCGTGACATCGTCAGCCAGTTCTACAACATCCGCACGCTTCCCCTGAGCGAAGACATGACGGAAGAAGATCTGCACAACCTAGTGGCTGTAGACACGA
>ENA-UPWK01001047-UPWK01001047.1-human-gut-metagenome-genome-assembly--contig:-NODE-1047-length-22881-cov-9.315427_pt1 | contig 22881 bp, 26 predicted proteins | sample MGYA00250048_ERZ773373 | MGnify/ENA primary metagenome ERZ773373 (study PRJEB29103, sample SAMN06112059) | human gut metagenome | biome: human gut; feature: ankylosing spondylitis patient; material... | reverse complement strand
GGTCTCCCCATGCGAGAGTAGGGAACTGCCAGGCATCAAATTAAGCAGAAGGCCATCCTGACGGATGGCCTTTTTGCGTTTCTACAAACTCTTCCTGTCGTCATATCTACAAGCCATCCCCCCACAGATACGGTAAACTAGCCTCGTTTTTGCATCAGGAAAGCAGCTATGAACCACTCCTTAAAACCCTGGAACACATTTGGCATTGATCATAATGCTCAGCACATTGTATGTGCCGAAGACGAACAACAATTACTCAATGCCTGGCAGCATGCAACCGCAGAAGGACAACCCGTTCTTATTCTGGGTGAAGGAAGTAATGTACTTTTTCTGGAAGACTATCGCGGCACGGTGATCATCAACCGGATCAAAGGTATCGAAATTCATGATGAACCTGATGCGTGGTATTTACATGTAGGAGCCGGAGAAAACTGGCATCGCCTGGTAAAATACACTTTGCAGGAAGGTATGCCTGGTCTGGAAAATCTGGCATTAATTCCTGGTTGTGTCGGCTCATCACCTATCCAGAATATTGGTGCTTATGGCGTAGAATTACAGCGAGTTTGCGCTTATGTTGATTGTGTTGAACTGGCGACAGGCAAGCAAGTGCGCTTAACTGCCAAAGAGTGCCGTTTTGGCTATCGCGACAGTATTTTTAAACATGAATACCAGGATCGCTTCGCCATTGTAGCCGTAGGTCTGCGTCTGCCAAAAGAGTGGCAACCTGTACTAACGTATGGTGACTTAACTCGTCTGGATCCTACAACAGTAACGCCACAGCAAGTATTTAATGCGGTGTGTCATATGCGCACCACCAAACTCCCTGATCCAAAAGTGAATGGCAATGCCGGTAGTTTCTTCAAAAACCCTGTTGTATCTGCCGAAACGGCTGAAGCATTACTGTCACAATTTCCAACAGCACCAAATTACCCCCAGGCGGATGGTTCAGTAAAACTGGCAGCAGGTTGGCTTATTGATCAGTGCCAGCTAAAAGGGATGCAAATGGGTGGGGCTGCGGTGCACCGTCAACAGGCGTTAGTTCTCATTAATGAAGACAATGCAAAAAGCGAAGATGTGGTGCAACTGGCACACCATGTAAGACAAAAAGTGGGTGAAAAATTTAATGTCTGGCTTGAGCCTGAAGTCCGCTTTATTGGTGCATCAGGTGAAGTGAGCGCAGTGGAGACAATTTCATGAAGGATTACACCGTGCCACTGAAATTGATTGCCCTGTTAGCGAACGGTGAATTTCACTCTGGCGAGCAGTTGGGTGAAACGCTGGGAATGAGCCGGGCGGCTATTAATAAACACATTCAGACACTGCGTGACTGGGGCGTTGATGTCTTTACCGTTCCGGGTAAAGGATACAGCCTGCCTGAGCCCATCCAGTTACTTAATGCTGAACAGATATTGGGTCAGCTGGATGGCGGTAGTGTAGCCGTGCTACCAGTTATTGACTCCACGAATCAGTACCTTCTTGATCGTATCGGAGAGCTTAAATCGGGCGATGCCTGTGTTGCAGAATACCAGCAGGCTGGCCGTGGTCGCCGGGGGCGGAAATGGTTTTCGCCTTTTGGCGCAAACTTATATTTGTCGATGTTCTGGCGTCTGGAACAAGGCCCGGCGGCGGCGATTGGTTTAAGTCTGGTTATCGGTATCGTGATGGCGGAAGTATTACGCAAGCTGGGTGCAGATAAAGTTCGTGTTAAATGGCCTAATGACCTCTATCTGCAGGATCGCAAGCTGGCAGGCATTCTTGTGGAGCTGACTGGCAAAACTGGCGATGTGGCGCAAATAGTCATTGGAGCCGGGATCAACATGGCAATGCGCCGTGTTGAAGAGAGTGTCGTTAATCAGGGGTGGATCACGCTGCAGGAAGCGGGGATCAATCTCGATCGTAATACGTTGGCGGCCATGCTAATACGTGAATTACGTGCTGCGTTGGAACTCTTCGAACAAGAAGGATTGGCACCTTATCTGTCGCGCTGGGAAAAGCTGGATAATTTTATTAATCGCCCAGTGAAACTTATCATTGGTGATAAAGAAATATTTGGCATTTCACGCGGAATAGACAAACAGGGGGCTTTATTACTTGAGCAGGATGGAATAATAAAACCCTGGATGGGCGGTGAAATATCCCTGCGTAGTGCAGAAAAATAAGAAAGGGGAGCATTAGCTCCCCTGAAAATTATTTGCGTAGTCTGACCTCTTCTACCGCATGATTAGCACTTTTCGTCAGGATTAAACTGGCGCGCTCACGAGTAGGTAGAATATTTTGCTTTAAGTTCAGCCAGTTGATCTCTTTCCACAATGTCATGGCAGTCTTAATCGCTTCTTCTTTAGTTAATTTCGCGTAGTTATGAAAATAGGAATCCGGGTCGGTAAAAGCCCCTTCGCGGAATTTCAGAAAACGGTTGATATACCACGTCTGAAGTAAGTCTTCCGGTGCATCAACATATATCGAAAAATCGACAAAATCAGAAACAAATACATGATGTGGATCGTGTGGATAATCCATCCCGCTCTGTAAGACATTTAACCCTTCAAGAATTAAAATATCAGGCTGAACAACCGTTTTATCTCCATCCGGGATCACATCATAAATAAGATGCGAGTAAACAGGGGCTGTAACGTTTGGCACGCCGGATTTGAGATCGGAAACAAACTTCACCAGGCGATGCATATCATACGATTCCGGGAAGCCTTTCTTCTTCATCAGACCACGTTCTTTCAGAACCTGATTAGGGTGAAGGAAGCCATCTGTAGTGATCAGTTCAACACGACGATGTTCCGGCCAACGGCTTAATAGCGCCTGCAATACACGGGCGGTTGTACTTTTCCCCACCGCGACACTGCCAGCAATACTGATAATGTAAGGAATGCGTTGCCCGTTAGTACCAAGAAACTGTTCCAGAACTGCCTGACGGCGCAGATTCGAGCTTATATAGAAGTTCAGCAAACGTGACAAAGGTAAATAGATCTCGGCAACTTCTTCTAACGAGAGATCTTCATTAATACCTTTGAGACGGGCGATCTCATCTTCCGATAACGTCATAGGTACGGAATCACGCAGAGCTGCCCACTGGTTGCGGTCAAACTGTAGGTAAGGCGTCATTAACGTTTGCTCTTTTATACTCATAAGCATGTTTCTGGCGGTCATAGCTCTATCGGCAAAGCGATATTTGCCATGGCGCATCACAGTTCTGTTGAATGGGTTAATGGGCAGGAGGGTAACACCAGATGGGGAGGAATAATAAGAAAAAATCTCTGCCAGGAAGCTATCGTTGAAAAGCAATGTGACAGATATTCCATCTGATAAAAAGAATTATGGTTTAGCAGGAGCGCATTGTTGAGCACAATGATGTTGAAAAAGTGTGCTAATCTGCCCTCCGTTCGGCTGTTTCTTCATCGTGTCGCATAAAATGTGACCAATAAAACAAATTATGCAATTTTTTAGTTGCATGAACTCGCATGTCTCCATAGAATGCGCGCTACTTGATGCCGACTTAGCTCAGTAGGTAGAGCAACTGACTTGTAATCAGTAGGTCACCAGTTCGATTCCGGTAGTCGGCACCATCAAGTCCGGTGGGGTTCCCGAGCGGCCAAAGGGAGCAGACTGTAAATCTGCCGTCACAGACTTCGAAGGTTCGAATCCTTCCCCCACCACCAATTTCGGCCACGCGATGGCGTAGCCCGAGACGATAAGTTCGCTTACCGGCTCGAATAAAGAGAGCTTCTCTCGATATTCAGTGCAGAATGAAAATCAGGTAGCCGAGTTCCAGGATGCGGGCATCGTATAATGGCTATTACCTCAGCCTTCCAAGCTGATGATGCGGGTTCGATTCCCGCTGCCCGCTCCAGTTAGAGTCTTTCAGTCTGCGATGATGGGAAATCCCGGAGTGACTGAAAGACGTTTAAGTTATGAATGATCGCCTTTTTTTGCAAAATTGCTGTGCAGAAATACTAACCTTCGGGCAGGCGATCATTCATAAGCACTCTGCTTTTATTCCGATTAACTGTGGGTGGTTTGTTGGATAGAGTGCTTTCCTTACTGTATATATTGTTTCGCCCGCTTTTGCGGGCTTTTCTTTTCAAATCCCTTTCATTTCTCAGTGTAAAACTACGCCATCCGTTATTTGCGGAGGTGAGGCTATGAAATCCATGGACAAAATTTCAACGGGCATTGCCTATGGCACCTCCGCAGGCAGTGCTGGCTACTGGTTTTTACAGTGGCTTGATCAGGTCAGTCCGTCACAGTGGGCTGCGATTGGTGTGCTGGGGAGTCTGGTTCTGGGCTTCCTGACTTATCTGACAAATCTGTACTTCAAAATCAGAGAAGACAAGCGTAAGGCTGCACGGGGAGAGTAATTCAATGACTCAAAACTATGAACTGATTGTGAAAGGGATCCGCAATTTTGAGAATAAAGTTACGGTAACTTTAGCGTTACGGGACAAAAAACGCTTTGACGGTGAAATTTTTGGCTTGGACATCTCGCTGGACCGTGTTGAAGGTGCCGCGCTGGAGTTTTATGAGGCAGCAGCCAGAATGAGCATCAGACAGGTCTTCCTGGATGTTGCTGCCGGGTTATGTGAAGGGGATGAGCAGTCGCCGGAAAAGCGCCCCGTAATTTTAGAGGCGCAGAATGTATGGATAACCTACAAAGGAAAGCTACCGGGAAGAATTACTGGTTCTCTGAAGACTCCTCCGGAATCACAACCTTAAGTCACTGACCGGAACAGATAAACCTGTCCGTGGGCAGAAACCGATAAATCCTGATAAATATCCATGAACGCAAAAATCAGATACGGCCTGTCGGCTGCCGTTCTGGCACTGATTGCCGTCGGTGCGCCCGCGCCTGATATTCTCGACCAGTTTCTGGATGAAAAAGAAGGTAACCACACAACGGCATACCGCGATGGGTCCGGCATCTGGACCATCTGTCGGGGTGCCACGATGGTGGATGGAAAACCCGTTTTTCCCGGTATGAAACTGTCGAAGGAAAAATGCGACCAGGTCAACGCCATTGAGCGTGATAAGGCGCTGGCATGGGTGGAGCGCAATATTAAAGTACCACTGACCGAGCCACAAAAAGCGGGTATAGCGTCATTCTGTCCCTATAACATTGGCCCCGGTAAGTGTTTCCCGTCGACGTTTTATAAGCGGCTGAATGCCGGTGATCGTAAGGGCGCATGCGAGGCGATTCGCTGGTGGATAAAAGATGGTGGGCGCGATTGCCGCATACGTTCAAATAACTGCTATGGACAGGTTATTCGTCGTGACCAGGAAAGCGCATTAGCCTGTTGGGGGATAGAGCAGTGAGCAGAGTCGCCGCGATTATTTATGCTTTGGTTATCTGCATCATCGTCTGCCTGTCGTGGGCGGTCAATCATTACCGTGATAACGCCACCGCCTACAAAGAGCAGCGCGACAAAAATGCCAGAGAACTGAAGCTGGCGAACGCGGCAATTACTGACATGCAGATGCGTCAGCGTGATGTTGCTGCGCTCGATGCAAAATACACGAAGGAGTTAGCTGATGCTAAAGCTGAAAATGATGCTCTGCGTGATGATGTTGCCGCTGGTCGTCGTCGGTTGCACATCAAAGCAGTCTGTCAGTCAGTGCGTGAAGCCACCACCGCCTCCGGCGTGGATAATGCAGCCTCCCCCCGACTGGCAGACACCGCTGAACGGGATTATTTCACCCTCAGAGAGAGGCTGATCACTATGCAAAAACAACTGGAAGGAACCCAGAAGTATATTAATGAGCAGTGCAGATAGAGCTGCCCATATCGATGGGCAACTCATGCAATTATTGTGAGCAATACACACGCGCTTCCAGCGGAGTATAAATGCCTAAAGTAATAAAACCGAGCAATCCATTTACGAATGTTTGCTGGGTTTCTGTTTTAACAACATTTTCTGCGCCGCCACAAATTTTGGCTGCATCGACAGTTTTCTTCTGCCCAATTCCAGAAACGAAGAAATGATGGGTGATGGTTTCCTTTGGTGCTACTGCTGCCGGTTTGTTTTGAACAGTAAACGTCTGTTGAGCACATCCTGTAATAAGCAGGGCCAGCGCAGTAGCGAGTAGCATTTTTTTCATGGTGTTATTCCCGATGCTTTTTGAAGTTCGCAGAATCGTATGTGTAGAAAATTAAACAAACCCTAAACAATGAGTTGAAATTTCATATTGTTAATATTTATTAATGTATGTCAGGTGCGATGAATCGTCATTGTATTCCCGGATTAACTATGTCCACAGCCCTGACGGGGAACTTCTCTGCGGGAGTGTCCGGGAATAATTAAAAACGATACACACAGGGTTTAGCGCGTACACGTATTGCATTATGCCAACGCCCCGGTGCTGACACGGAAGAAACCGGACGTTATGATTTAGCGTGGAAAGATTTGTGTAGTGTTCTGAATGCTCTCAGTAAATAGTAATGAATTATCAAAGGTATAGTAATATCTTTTATGTTCATGGATATTTGTAACCCATCGGAAAACTCCTGCTTTAGCAAGATTTTCCCTGTATTGCTGAAATGTGATTTCTCTTGATTTCAACCTATCATAGGACGTTTCTATAAGATGCGTGTTTCTTGAGAATTTAACATTTACAACCTTTTTAAGTCCTTTTATTAACACGGTGTTATCGTTTTCTAACACGATGTGAATATTATCTGTGGCTAGATAGTAAATATAATGTGAGACGTTGTGACGTTTTAGTTCAGAATAAAACAATTCACAGTTTAAATCTTTTCGCACTTGATCGAATATTTCTTTAAAAATGGCAACCTGAGCCATTGGTAAAACCTTCCATGTGATACGAGGGCGCGTAGTTTGCATTATCGTTTTTATCGTTTCAATCTGGTCTGACCTCTTTGTGTTTTGTTGATGATTTATGTCAAATATTAGGAATGTTTTCACTTAATAGTATTGGTTGCGTAACAAAGTACGGTCCTGCTGGCATTCTGGAGGGAAATACAACCGACAGATGTATGTAAGGCCAACGTGCTCAAATCTTCATACAGAAAGATTTGAAGTAATATTTTAACCGCTAGATGAAGAGCAAGCGCATGGAGCGACAAAATGAATAAAGAACAATCTGCTGATGATCCCTCCGTGGATCTGATTCGTGTAAAAAATATGCTTAATAGCACCATTTCTATGAGTTACCCTGATGTTGTAATTGCATGTATAGAACATAAGGTGTCTCTGGAAGCATTCAGAGCAATTGAGGCAGCGTTGGTGAAGCACGATAATAATATGAAGGATTATTCCCTGGTGGTTGACTGATCACCATAACTGCTAATCATTCAAACTATTTAGCCTGTGACAGAGCCAACACGCAGTCTGTCACTGTCAGGAAAGTGGTAAAACTGCAACTCAATTACTGCAATGCCCTCGTAATTAAGTGAATTTACAATATCGTCCTGTTCGGAGGGAAGAACGCGGGATGTTCATTCTTCATCACTTTTAATTGATGTATATGCTCTCTTTTCTGACGTTAGTCTCCGACGGCAGGCTTCAATGACCCAGGCTGAGAAATTCCCGGACCCTTTTTGCTCAAGAGCGATGTTAATTTGTTCAATCATTTGGTTAGGAAAGCGGATGTTGCGGGTTGTTGTTCTGCGGGTTCTGTTCTTCGTTGACATGAGGTTGCCCCGTATTCAGTGTCGCTGATTTGTATTGTCTGAAGTTGTTTTTACGTTAAGTTGATGCAGATCAATTAATACGATACCTGCGTCATAATTGATTATTTGACGTGGTTTGATGGCGTAGATGCACGTTGTGACATGTAGATGATAATTATTATCATTTTGCGGGTCCTTTCCGGCGATCCGACAGGTTACGGGGCGGCGATCTCTCGGGTTTTCGCTATTTATGAAAATTTTCCGGTTTAAGGCGTTTCCGTTCTTCTTCGTCATAACTTAATGTTTTTATTTAAAACACCCCCTGAAAAGAAAGGAAACGACAGGTGCTGAAAACGGGCTTTTTGGCCTCTGTCGTTTCCTTTCTCTGTTTTTGTCCGTGGAATGAACAATGGAAGTCAACAAAAAGCAGCTGGCTGACATTTTCGGCGCGAGTATCCGTACCATTCAGAACTGGCAGGAGCAGGGAATGCCCGTTCTGCGGGGTGGTGGGAAGGGTAATGAGGTGCTTTATGATTCTGCCGCCGTCATAAAATGGTATGCCGAAAGGGATGCTGAAATTGAGAACGAAAAGCTGCGCCGGGAAGTTGAAGAACTGCGGCAGGCCAGCGAGACAGATCTCCAGCCAGGGACTATTGAGTACGAACGCCATCGACTTACGCGTGCGCAGGCCGACGCACAGGAGCTGAAAAATGCCAGAGACTCCGCTGAAGTGGTGGAAACCGCATTCTGTACTTTCGTGCTGTCGCGGATCGCAGGTGAAATTGCCAGTATTCTCGACGGGATCCCCCTGTCGGTGCAGCGGCGTTTTCCGGAACTGGAAAACCGACATGTTGATTTCCTGAAACGGGATATCATCAAAGCCATGAACAAAGCAGCCGCGCTGGATGAACTGATACCGGGGTTGCTGAGTGAATATATCGAACAGTCAGGTTAACAGGCTGCGGCATTTTGTCCGCGCCGGGCTTCGCTCACTGTTCAGGCCGGAGCCACAGACCGCCGTTGAATGGGCGGATGCTAATTACTATCTCCCGAAAGAATCCGCATACCAGGAAGGGCGCTGGGAAACACTGCCCTTTCAGCGGGCCATCATGAATGCGATGGGCAGCGACTACATCCGTGAGGTGAATGTGGTGAAGTCTGCCCGTGTCGGTTATTCCAAAATGCTGCTGGGTGTTTATGCCTACTTTATAGAGCATAAGCAGCGCAACACACTTATCTGGTTGCCGACGGATGGTGATGCCGAGAACTTTATGAAAACCCACGTTGAGCCGACCATCCGCGATATTCCGTCGCTGCTGGCGCTGGCTCCGTGGTATGGCAAAAAGCACCGGGATAACACGCTCACTATGAAGCGTTTTTCCAATGGTCGTGGCTTCTGGTGCCAGGGCGGTAAAGCGGCAAAAAACTACCGTGAAAAGTCGGTGGATGTGGCGGGTTATGATGAACTTGCTGCCTTTGATGAGGATATTGAACAGGAAGGCTCTCCGACGTTCCTTGGCGACAAACGTATTGAAGGCTCGGTCTGGCCAAAGTCCATCCGTGGCTCCACGCCCAAAGTGAGAGGCACCTGCCAGATTGAGCGTGCAGCCAGTGAATCCCCGCATTTTATGCGTTTTCATGTTGCCTGCCCGCACTGCGGGGAGGAGCAGTATCTTAAATTTGGCGACAAAGAGACGCCGTTTGGCCTCAAATGGACGCCGGATGACCCCTCCAGCGTGTTTTATCTCTGCGAGCATAATGCCTGCGTCATCCGCCAGCAGGAGCTGGACTTTACTGATGCCCGTTATATCTGCGAAAAGACCGGGATCTGGACCCGTGATGGCATTCTCTGGTTTTCGTCATCCGGTGAAGAGATTGAGCCACCTGACAGTGTGACCTTTCACATCTGGACAGCGTACAGCCCGTTCACCACCTGGGTGCAGATTGTCAAAGACTGGATGAAAACGAAAGGGGATACGGGAAAACGTAAAACCTTCGTAAACACCACGCTCGGTGAGACGTGGGAGGCGAAAATTGGCGAACGTCCGGATGCTGAAGTGATGGCAGAGCGGAAAGAGCATTATTCAGCGCCCGTTCCTGACCGTGTGACTTACCTGACCGCCGGTATCGACTCCCAGCTGGATCGCTACGAAATGCGCGTATGGGGATGGGGGCCGGGTGAGGAAAGCTGGCTGATTGACCGGCAGATTATTATGGGCCGCCACGACGATGAACAGACGCTGCTGCGTGTGGATGAGGCCATCAATAAAACCTATACCCGCCGGAATGGTGCAGAAATGTCGATATCCCGTATCTGCTGGGATATTGGCGGGATTGACCCGACCATTGTGTATGAACGCTCGAAAAAGCATGGGCTGTTCCGGGTGATCCCCATTAAAGGGGCATCCGTCTACGGTAAGCCGGTGGCCAGCATGCCTCGTAAGCGAAACAAAAACGGGGTTTACCTTACCGAAATCGGTACGGATACCGCGAAAGAGCAGATTTATAACCGCTTCACACTGACGCCGGAAGGGGATGAACCGCTTCCCGGTGCCGTTCACTTCCCGAATAACCCGGATATTTTTGATCTGACCGAAGCGCAGCAGCTGACTGCTGAAGAGCAGGTCGAAAAATGGGTGGATGGCAGGAAAAAAATACTGTGGGACAGCAAAAAGCGACGCAATGAGGCGCTCGACTGCTTCGTTTATGCGCTGGCGGCGCTGCGCATCAGTATTTCCCGCTGGCAGCTGGATCTCAGTGCACTGCTGGCGAGCCTGCAGGAAGAGGATGGTGCAGCAACCAACAAGAAAACACTGGCAGATTACGCCCGTGCCTTTTCCCGCGAGGTTGAAGCGGCATGGAAAGAGTTTGCCGAGGATGACTGCTGCTGCATTGACGTTGAGCGAAAACGCACGTTTACCATGATGATTCGGGAAGGTGTGGCCATGCACGCCTTTAACGGTGAACTGTTCGTTCAGGCCACCTGGGATACCAGTTCGTCGCGGCTTTTCCGGACACAGTTCCGGATGGTCAGCCCGAAGCGCATCAGCAACCCGAACAATACCGGCGACAGCCGGAACTGCCGTGCCGGTGTGCAGATTAATGACAGCGGTGCGTCGCTGGGATATTACGTCAGCGAGGACGGCTATCCTGGCTGGATGCCGCAGAAATGGACATGGATACCCCGTGAGTTACCCGGCGGGCGCGCCTCGTTCATTCACGTTTTTGAACCCGTGGAGGACGGGCAGACCCGCGGTGCAAATGTGTTTTACAGCGTGATGGAGCAGATGAAGATGCTCGACACGCTGCAGAACACGCAGCTGCAGAGCGCCATTGTGAAGGCGATGTATGCCGCCACCATTGAGAGTGAGCTGGATACGCAGTCAGCGATGGATTTTATTCTGGGCGCGAACAGTCAGGAGCAGCGGGAAAGGCTGACCGGCTGGATTGGTGAAATTGCCGCGTATTACGCCGCAGCGCCGGTCCGGCTGGGAGGCGCAAAAGTACCGCACCTGATGCCGGGTGACTCACTGAACCTGCAGACGGCTCAGGATACGGATAACGGCTACTCCGTGTTTGAGCAGTCACTGCTGCGGTATATCGCTGCCGGGCTGGGTGTCTCGTATGAGCAGCTTTCCCGGAATTACGCCCAGATGAGCTACTCCACGGCACGGGCCAGTGCGAACGAGTCGTGGGCGTACTTTATGGGGCGGCGAAAATTCGTCGCATCCCGTCAGGCGAGCCAGATGTTTCTGTGCTGGCTGGAAGAGGCCATCGTTCGCCGCGTGGTGACGTTACCTTCAAAAGCGCGCTTCAGTTTTCAGGAAGCCCGAAGTGCCTGGGGGAACTGCGACTGGATAGGCTCCGGTCGTATGGCCATCGATGGTCTGAAAGAAGTACAGGAAGCGGTGATGCTGATAGAAGCCGGACTGAGTACCTACGAGAAAGAGTGCGCAAAACGCGGTGACGACTATCAGGAAATTTTTGCCCAGCAGGTCCGTGAAACGATGGAGCGCCGTGCAGCCGGTCTTAAACCGCCCGCCTGGGCGGCTGCGGCATTTGAATCCGGGCTGCGACAATCAACAGAGGAGGAGAAGAGTGACAGCAGAGCTGCGTAATCTCCCGCATATTGCCAGTATGGCCTTTAATGAGCCGCTGATGCTTGAACCCGCCTATGCGCGGGTTTTCTTTTGTGCGCTTGCAGGCCAGCTTGGGATCAGCCGCCTGACGGATGCGGTATCCGGCGACAGCCTGACTGCCGGAGAGGCACCCGCGGCGCTGGCGTTATCCGTTGATGATGACGGACCACGACAGGCCCGCAGTTATCAGGTCATGAACGGCATCGCCGTGCTGCCGGTGTCCGGCACGCTGGTCAGTCGGACGCGAGCGCTGCAGCCGTATTCGGGGATGACCGGTTACAACGGCATTATCGCCCGTCTGCAACAGGCTGCCAGCGACCCGATGGTGGACGGCATTCTGCTCGATATGGATACGCCAGGCGGGATGGTGGCAGGGGCATTTGACTGCGCTGACATCATCGCCCGTGTGCGTGACATAAAGCCGGTATGGGCGCTGGCCAACGACATGAACTGCAGTGCAGGTCAGTTGCTTGCCAGCGCCGCCTCCCGACGTCTGGTCACGCAGACCGCCCGGACAGGCTCCATCGGCGTCATGATGGCTCACAGTAATTACGGTGCTGCGCTGGAGAAACAGGGCGTGGAAATCACGCTGATTTACAGCGGCAGCCATAAGGTGGATGGCAACCCCTACAGCCATCTACCGGATGATGTCCGGGAAACACTGCAGTCCCGGATGGATGCAACCCGCCGGATGTTTGCACAGAAGGTGTCGGCATATACCGGCCTGTCCGTGCAGGCTGTGCTGGATACCGAGGCTGCAGTGTACAGCGGTCAGGAGGCCATTGATGCCGGACTGGCTGATGAACTTGTTAACAGTACCGATGCGATCACCGTCATGCGTGATGCACTGGATGCACGTAAATCCCGTCTCTCAGGAGGGCGAATGACCAAAGAGACTCAATCAACAACTGTTTCAGCCACTGCTTCGCAGGCTGACGTTACTGGCGTGGTGCAAGCGACGGAGGGCGAGAACGCCAGCGCGGCGCAGCCGGACGTGAACGCGCAGATCACCGCAGCGGTTGCGGCAGAAAACAGTCGCATTATGGGGATCCTCAACTGTGAGGAGGCTCACGGACGCGAAGAACAGGCACGCGTGCTGGCCGAAACCCCCGGTATGACCGTGGAAACGGCCCGCCGCATTCTGGCAGCTGCACCACAGAGTGCACAGGCGCGCAGTGACACTGCGCTGGATCGTCTGATGCAGGGGGCACCGGCACCGCTGGCTGCAGGTAACCCGGCATCTGATGCCGTTAACGATTTGCTGAACACACCAGTGTAAGGGATGTTTATGACGAGCAAAGAAACCTTTACCCATTACCAGCCGCTGGGCAACAGTGACCCGGCACATACGGCAACCGCGCCCGGCGGATTGAGTGCGAAAGCGCCTGCAATGACCCCGCTGATGCTGGACACCTCCACCCGTAAGCTGGTTGTGTGGGATGGCACCACCGACGGTGCTGCCGTTGGCATTCTGGCGGTTGCTGCTGACCAGACCAGCACCACGCTGACGTTCTACAAGTCCGGCACGTTCCGTTATGAGGATGTGCTCTGGCCGGAGGCTGCCAGCGACGAGACGAAAAAGCGGACCGCGTTTGCCGGAACGGCAATCAGCATCGTTTAACCTTACCCTTCATCACTAAAGGCCGCCTGTGCGGCTTTTTTTACGGGATTTTTTTATGTCGATGTACACAACCGCCCAGCTGCTGGCGGCAAATGAGAAGAAATTTAAGTTTGATCCGCTGTTTCTGCGTCTCTTTTTCCGTGAGAGCTATCCCTTCACCACGGAGAAAGTCTATCTCTCACAAATTCCGGGACTGGTAAACATGGCGCTGTACGTTTCGCCGATTGTTTCCGGTGAGGTTATCCGCTCCCGTGGCGGCTCCACCTCTGAATTTACACCGGGATATGTCAAGCCGAAGCATGAGGTGAATCCGCAGATGACCCTGCGTCGCCTGCCGGATGAAGATCCACAGAATCTGGCGGACCCGGCTTACCGCCGCCGTCGCATCATCCTGCAGAACATGCGAGACGAAGAGCTGGCCATTGCTCAGGTCGAAGAGATGCAGGCCGTTTCTGCCGTGCTTAAGGGCAAATATACCATGACCGGTGAAGCCTTCGATCCGGTTGAAGTGGATATGGGCCGCAGTGTGGCGAACAACATCACGCAGTCCGGCGGTACGGAGTGGAGCAAGCGTGACAAGTCCACGTATGACCCGACCGACGATATCGAAGCCTACGCGCTGAACGCCAGCGGTGTGGTGAATATCATCGTGTTTGATCCGAAAGGCTGGGCGCTGTTCCGTTCCTTCAAAGCCGTCAAGGAGAAGCTGGATACCCGTCGCGGCTCTAATTCCGAGCTGGAGACAGCGGTAAAAGACCTGGGCGAAGCGGTGTCCTATAAGGGGATGTATGGCGATACGGCGATCGTCGTGTATTCCGGACAGTACGTGGAAAACGACGTCAAAAAGAACTTCCTGCCGGACAACACGATGGTGCTGGGGAACACTCAGGCACGCGGTCTGCGCACCTATGGCTGCATTCAGGATGCGGACGCACAGCGCGAAGGTATTAACGCCTCTGCCCGCTACCCGAAAAACTGGGTGACCACCGGCGATCCGGCGCGTGAGTTCACCATGATTCAGTCAGCACCGCTGATGCTGCTGGCTGACCCTGATGCGTTCGTGTCCGTACAACTGGCGTAATCATGGCCCTTCGGGGCCATTTTCTCTCTGTGGAGGAGTCCATGACGAAAGATGAACTGATTGCCCGTCTTCAGGTGCTGGGTGAGCAACTGAACCGTGATGTCAGCCTGACGGGGACGAAAGAAGAACTGGCACTCCGTGTGGCAGAGCTGGAAGAGGAGCTTGATGACACGGATGACGCTGCTGGTCAGGACACATCTGTCAGCCCGGAAAATGCGCTGACCGGACGTGAAAATGAGGTTGTATCAGCGCAGCCGGATACCGTGACTGATACGGCTGATCTGGTCACGGTTGTGGCACTGGTGACGCTGCATACTGATGCACTTCACGCCACGCGGGATGAGGCTGTGGCATTTGTGCTGCCGGGAACGGCGTTTCGTGTCTCTGCCGGTGTGGCAGCCGAAATGACAGAACATGGCCTGGCCAGAATGCAATAACGGGAGGCGCTGTGGCTGATTCCGATAACCTGTTCGATGCTGCCATTGCCCGCGCCGATGAAACGATACGCGGGTACATGGGAACGTCAGCCACCATGACATCCGGTGAGCTGTCCGGTGCTGTGATACGTGGTGTTTTTGATGACCCTGAAAATATCAGCTATGCCGGACAGGGGGTGCGCGTTGAAGGCTCCAGCCCGTCCCTGTTTGTCCGGACTGATGATGTGCGGCAGCTGCGGCGTGGAGACACACTGACCATCGGCGAGGAAAACTTCTGGGTGGACCGGATTTCGCCGGATGATGGCGGAAGCTGTCATCTCTGGCTTGGGCGTGGCGTGCCGCCTGCCGTTAACCGTCGCCGCTGAAAGGGGGATGTATGGCCATAAAAGGTCTTGAGCAGGCCGTTGAAAACCTCAGCCGTATCAGCAAAACGGCGGTGCCTGGTGCCGCCGCAATGGCCATTAACCGCGTTGCGTCATCCGCGATATCGCAGTCTGCGTCACAGGTTGCCCGTGAGACAAAGGTACGCCGGAAACTGGTAAAGGAAAGGGCCAGGCTGAAAAGGGCCACGGTCAAAAATCCGCAGGCCAGAATCAGGGTTAACCGGGGGGATTTGCCCGTAATCAAGCTGGGTAACGCGCGGGTTGTCCTTTCCCGCCGCAGACGTCGTAAAAAGGGGCAGCGTTCATCCCTGAAAGGTGGCGGCAGCGTGCTTGTGGTGGGAAACCGTCGTATTCCCGGCGCGTTTATTCAGCAACTGAAAAATGGCCGGTGGCATGTCATGCAGCGTGTGGCCAGGAAAAACCGTTACCCCATTGATGTGGTGAAAATCCCGATGGCGGTGCCGCTGACCACGGCGTTTAAACAAAATATTGAGCGGATACGGCGTGAACGTCTTCCGAAAGAGCTGGGCTATGCGCTGCAGCATCAACTGAGGATGGTAATAAAGCGATGAAACATACTGAACTCCGTGCAGCCGTACTGGATGCACTGGAGAAGCATGACACCGGGGCGACGTTTTTTGATGGTCGCCCCGCTGTTTTTGATGAGGCGGATTTTCCGGCAGTTGCCGTTTATCTCACCGGCGCTGAATACACGGGCGAAGAGCTGGACAGCGATACCTGGCAGGCGGAGCTGCATATCGAAGTTTTCCTGCCTGCTCAGGTGCCGGATTCAGAGCTGGATGCGTGGATGGAGTCCCGGATTTATCCGGTGATGAGCGATATCCCGGCACTGTCAGAGTTGATCACCAGTATGGTGGCCAGTGGCTATGACTACCGACGCGACGATGATGCGGGCCTGTGGAGTTCAGCCGATCTGACTTATGTCATTACCTATGAAATGTGAGGACGCTATGCCTGTACCAAATCCTGTAATGCCGGTGAAAGGTGCCGGGACCACCCTGTGGGTTTATAAGGGGAGCGGTGACCCTTATGCGAATCCGCTTTCAGACGTTGACTGGTCGCGTCTGGCAAAAGTTAAAGACCTGACGCCCGGCGAACTGACCGCTGAGTCCTATGACGACAGCTATCTCGATGATGAAGATGCGGACTGGACTGCGACCGGGCAGGGGCAGAAATCAGCCGGAGATACCAGCTTCACGCTGGCGTGGATGCCCGGAGAGCAGGGGCAGCAGGCGCTGCTGGCGTGGTTTAATGAAGGTGATACCCGTGCCTATAAAATCCGCTTCCCGAACGGCACGGTCGATGTGTTCCGTGGCTGGGTCAGCAGTATCGGTAAAGCGGTGACGGCGAAGGAAGTGATCACCCGCACGGTGAAGGTCACCAATGTGGGACGCCCGTCGATGGCAGAAGATCGCAGCACGGTCACAGCGGCAACCGGCATGACCGTGACGCCTGCCAGCACCTCGGTGGTGAAAGGGCAGAGCACCACGCTGACCGTGGCATTCCAGCCGGAAGGCGCAACCGACAAGAGCTTCCGTGCGGTGTCTGCGGATAAAACAAAAGCCACCGTGTCGGTCAGTGGTATGACCATCACCGTGAAAGGTGTTGCTGCAGGCAAGGTCAACATTCCGGTTGTATCCGGTAATGGTGAACTTGCTGTGGTTGCAGAAATCACCGTCACCGACAGTTAATCCGGAGAGTCAGCGATGTTCCTGAAAACCGAATCATTTGAATATAACGGTGTGAGCGTCACGCTTTCTGAACTGTCAGCCCTGCAGCGAATTGAGCATCTCGCCCTGCTGAAACGACAGGCAGAACAGGCGGGATCCAGTCTCAATCGACAGGTGAGCGTGGAAGATCTCGTCAGAACCGGTGCTTTTCTGGTGGCGATGTCCCTGTGGCATAGCCATCCGCAGAAGACAAAGATGCCGTCCATGAATGAAGCCGTTAAACAAATTGAGCAGGAAGTGCTTACCACCTGGCCCACAGAGGCAATTGCTCAGGCTGAAAATGTGGTAATGCGTCTGTCCGGTATGTCTGAGTTTGTTGTGAATGATGCACCTGAACAGGCAGATGACGCCGGGCCAGCAGAGCCTGTTTCTGCGGGAAAGTGTTCGACGGTGAGCTGAGTTTTGCCCTGAAACTGGCGCGTGAGATGGGGCGACCCGACTGGCGCGCCATGCTTGCCGGGATGTCATCCACGGAGTATGCCGACTGGCACCGCTTTTACAGTACCCATTATTTTCATGATGTTCTGCTGGATATGCACTTTTCCGGGCTGACGTACACCGTACTCAGCCTGTTTTTCAGCGATCCGGATATGCATCCGCTGGATTTCAGTCTGCTGAACCGGCGCGAGGCTGACGAAGAGCCTGAAGATGATGTGCTGATGCAGAAAGCGGCAGGGCTTGCCGGAGGCGTCCGCTTTGGCCCGGACGGGAATGAAGTTATCCCCGCTTCCCCGGATGTGGCGGACATGACGGAGGATGACGTAATGCTGATGACAGTATCAGAAGGGATCGCAGGAGGAGTCCGGTATGGCTGAACCGGTAGGCGATCTGGTCGTTGATTTGAGTCTGGATGCGGCCAGATTTGACGAGCAGATGGCCAGAGTCAGGCGTCATTTTTCCGGTACGGAAAGTGATGCGAAAAAAACAGCGGCAGTCGTTGAACAGTCGATGAACCGGCAGGCGCTGGCTGCACAGAAAGCGGGAATTTCCGTCGGGCAGTATAAAGCCGCCATGCGTATGCTGCCTGCGCAGTTCACTGACGTGGCCACGCAGCTTGCAGGCGGGCAAAGTCCGTGGCTGATCCTGCTGCAACAGGGGGGTCAGGTGAAGGACTCCTTCGGCGGGATGATCCCCATGTTCCGGGGGCTTGCCGGTGCGATCACCCTGCCGATGGTGGGGGCTACCTCGCTGGCGGTGGCGACCGGAGCGCTGGCGTATGCCTGGTATCAGGGCAACTCAACCCTGTCCGATTTCAACAAAACGCTGGTCCTTTCCGGCAATCAGGCGGGACTGACGGCAGATCGTATGCTGGTCCTGTCCAGAGCCGGGCAGGCGGCAGGGCTGACGTTTAACCAGACCAGCGAGTCACTCAGCGCACTGGTTAAGGCGGGGGTAAGCGGTGAGGCTCAGATTGCGTCCATCAGCCAGAGTGTGGCGCGTTTCTCCTCTGCATCCGGCGTGGAGGTGGACAAGGTCGCTGAAGCCTTCGGGAAGCTGACCACAGACCCGACGTCGGGGCTGACGGCGATGGCACGCCAGTTCCATAACGTGACGGCGGAGCAGATTGCGTATGTTGCTCAGTTGCAGCGTTCCGGCGATGAAGCCGGGGCATTGCAGGCGGCGAACGAGGCCGCAACGAAAGGGTTTGATGACCAGACCCGACGCTTGAAAGAGAACATGGGCACGCTGGAAACCTGGGCAGACAGGACAGCACGGGCATTCAAATCCATGTGGGATGCGGTGCTGGATATTGGTCGTCCTGATACCGCGCAGGAGATGCTGATTAAGGCAGAGGCTGCGTTTAAGAAAGCAGACGACATCTGGAATCTGCGCAAGGATGATTATTTTGTTAACGATGAAGCGCGGGCGCGTTACTGGGATGATCGTGAAAAGGCCCGTCTTGCGCTTGAAGCCGCCCGAAAGAAGGCTGAGCAGCAGACTCAACAGGACAAAAATGCGCAGCAGCAGAGCGATACCGAAGCGTCACGGCTGAAATATACCGAAGAGGCGCAGAAGGCTTACGAACGGCTGCAGACGCCGCTGGAGAAATATACCGCCCGTCAGGAAGAACTGAACAAGGCACTGAAAGACGGGAAAATCCTGCAGGCGGATTACAACACGCTGATGGCGGCGGCGAAAAAGGATTATGAAGCGACGCTGAAAAAGCCGAAACAGTCCGGCGTGAAGGTGTCTGCGGGCGATCGTCAGGAAGACAGTGCTCATGCTGCCCTGCTGACGCTTCAGGCAGAACTCCGGACGCTGGAGAAGCATGCCGGAGCGGATGAGAAAATCAGCCAGCAGCGCCGGGATTTGTGGAAGGCAGAAAGTCAGTTCGCGGTACTGGAGGAGGCGGCACAACGTCGCCAGCTGTCCGCACAGGAGAAATCCCTGCTGGCGCATAAAGATGAGACGCTGGAGTACAAACGCCAGCTGGCTGCACTTGGCGACAAGGTTACGTATCAGGAGCGCCTGAACGCGCTGGCGCAGCAGGCGGATAAATTCGCACAGCAGCAACGGGCAAAACGGGCCGCCATTGATGCGAAAAGCCGGGGGCTGACTGACCGGCAGGCAGAACGGGAAGCCACGGAACAGCGCCTGAAGGAACAGTATGGCGATAATCCGCTGGCGCTGAATAACGTCATGTCAGAGCAGAAAAAGACCTGGGCGGCTGAAGACCAGCTTCGCGGGAGCTGGATGGCAGGCCTGAAGTCCGGCTGGAGTGAGTGGGAAGAGAGCGCCACGGACAGTATGTCGCAGGTAAAAAGTGCAGCCACGCAGACCTTTGATGGTATTGCACAGAATATGGCGGCGATGCTGACCGGCAGTGAGCAGAACTGGCGCAGCTTCACCCGTTCCGTGCTGTCCATGATGACAGAAATTCTGCTTAAGCAGGCAATGGTGGGGATTGTCGGGAGTATCGGCAGCGCCATTGGCGGGGCTGTTGGTGGCGGCGCATCCGCGTCAGGCGGTACAGCCATTCAGGCCGCTGCGGCGAAATTCCATTTTGCAACCGGAGGATTTACGGGAACCGGCGGCAAATATGAGCCAGCGGGGATTGTTCACCGTGGTGAATTTGTCTTCACGAAGGAGGCAACCAGCCGGATTGGCGTGGGGAATCTTTACCGGCTGATGCGCGGCTATGCCACCGGCGGTTATGTCGGTACACCGGGCAGCATGGCGGACAGTCGGTCGCAGGCGTCCGGGACGTTTGAGCAGAATAACCATGTGGTGATTAACAACGACGGCACGAACGGTCAGATAGGGCCACAGGCGCTGAAGGCTGTTTATGACGTAGCCCGTAAGGCGGCAATGGATGTTGTGACCGGGCAGATGCGTGATGGTGGTCTGTTCTCCGGAGGTGGACGATGAAAACCTTCCGCTGGAAAGTGAAACCCGGTATGGATGTGGCTTCGGCCCCTTCTGTAAGAAAGGTGCGCTTTGGTGATGGCTGTTCCCAGCGAGCGCCTGCCGGGCTGAATGCCAACCTGAAAACGTACAGCGTGACGCTTTCTGTCCCCCGTGAGGAGGCCACGGTACTGGAGTCGTTTCTGGAAGAGCACGGGGGCTGGAAAGCCTTTCTGTGGACGCCGCCTTATGAGTGGCGGCAGATAAAGGTGACCTGCGCAAAATGGTCGTCGCGGGTCAGTATGCTGCGTGTTGAGTTCAGCGCAGAGTTTGAACAGGTGGTGAACTGATGCAGGATATCCGGCAGGAAACACTGAATGAATGCACCCGTGCGGAGCAGTCGGCCAGCGTGGTGCTCTGGGAAATCGACCTGACCGAGGTAGGCGGGGATCGCTACTTTTTCTGTAATGAGCAGAACGAAAAAGGTGAGTCTGTCACCTGGCAGAGTCGGCAGTATCAGGCCTATCCCATTCAGGGGAGTGGATTTGAGATGAACGGCAAGGGCAGTGCTGCCCGTCCGACACTGACGGTCTCTAACCTGCACGGCATGATCACCGGGATGGCGGAAGATCTGCAGAGTCTGGTCGGCGGAACGGTGGTCCGGCGTAAGGTTTACGCCCGCTTTCTGGATGCGGTGAACTTCGTCAACGGAAACAGCGAAGCCGATCCGGAGCAGGAGGTGATCAGCCGCTGGCGCATCGAGCAGTGCAGCGAACTGAGCGCGGTCAGTGCCTCTTTTGTACTGTCCACGCCGACGGAAACGGATGGCGCTGTTTTTCCGGGACGTATCATGCTGGCCAACACCTGCACCTGGACCTATCGCGGTGATGAGTGCGGTTATCACGGTCCGGCAGTCGCGGATGAATATGACCAGCCGACGTCCGATATCACGAAGGATAAATGCAGCAAATGCCTGAGCGGCTGTAAGTTTCGCAATAACGTCGGCAACTTTGGCGGCTTCCTTTCCATTAACAAACTTTCGCAGTAAATCCCATGACAGAGACAGAATCAGCGATTCTGGCGCACGCCCGGCGATGTGCGCCAGCGGAGTCGTGCGGCTTCGTGGTGAGAACGCCGGAGGGGGAAAGATATTTTCCCTGCGTGAATATCTCCGGTGAGCCGGAGGATTATTTCCGGATGGCTCCGGAGGACTGGCTGCAGGCAGAGATGCAGGGTGAGATTGTGGCACTGGTCCACAGCCACCCCGGTGGTCTGCCCTGGCTGAGTGAGGCCGACCGGCGGCTGCAGGTGCAGAGTGATTTGCCGTGGTGGCTGGTCTGCCGGGGGGCGATTCACAAGTTCCGCTGTGTGCCACATCTTACCGGGCGGCGCTTTGAGCACGGGGTGACGGACTGTTACACGCTGTTCCGGGATGCTTACCATCTGGCGGGGATTGAGATGCCGGATTTTCATCGCGAGGATGACTGGTGGCGTCACGGTCAGAATCTCTATCTGGATAATCTGGAGGCCACAGGGCTGTATCAGGTGCCGTTGTCAGCGGCGCAGCCGGGCGATGTGCTGCTGTGCTGTTTTGGTTCATCGGTGCCGAATCATGCCGCCATTTACTGTGGTGACGGCGAGCTGCTGCACCATATTCCTGAACAACTGAGCAAACGAGAGAGGTATACCGACAAATGGCAGCGACGCACACACTCCCTCTGGCGTCACCGGGCATGGCACGCATCTGCCTTTACGGGAATTTACAACGATTTGGCCGCCGCATCGACCTTCGTGTGAAAACGGGGGCCGAAGCCATCCGGGCGCTGGCCATGCAGATCCCGGCGTTTCGTCAGAAACTGAGTGACGGCTGGTATCAGGTACGGATTGCCGGGCGTGATGCAGGTGAAACCGAATTGTCTGCCCGTCTTAATGAGCCGCTGGCAAATGGTGCCGTGATCCACATCGTTCCGCGTCTGGAGGGGGCCAAAAGTGGCGGTGTGTTTCAGGCGGTGCTGGGTGCGGCGCTGATTGCGGTGGCATGGTGGAACCCTGTGGGCTGGCTGGGGGCCGCGGCTGTATCGGGTATGTATGCAGCAGGGGCCAGTATGATCCTGGGTGGTGTGGCGCAGATGCTGGCACCGAAAGCCAGGACGCCCACGGCAGCCAGTACAGATAACGGCAAACAGAACACGTATTTCTCGTCACTGGATAACATGGTTGCCCAGGGCAATGTTCTGCCTGTTCTGTACGGTGAAATGCGTGTGGGGTCGCGGGTGGTTTCTCAGGAGATCAGCACGGCAGACGAAGGGGACGGTGGTCAGGTTGTGGTGATTGGTCGCTGATGCAAAATGTTTTATGTGAAACCGCCTGCGGGCGGTTTTGTCGTTTATGGAGCGTGAGGAATGGGTAAAGGCAGCAGTAAGGGGCATACCCCGCGCGAAGCGAAGGACAACCTGAAGTCCACGCAGTTGCTGAGTGTGATCGATGCCAT
>ENA-UPWK01001042-UPWK01001042.1-human-gut-metagenome-genome-assembly--contig:-NODE-1042-length-22985-cov-8.952549_pt1 | contig 22985 bp, 18 predicted proteins | sample MGYA00250048_ERZ773373 | MGnify/ENA primary metagenome ERZ773373 (study PRJEB29103, sample SAMN06112059) | human gut metagenome | biome: human gut; feature: ankylosing spondylitis patient; material... | reverse complement strand
TGCGCTTGCGTGACCATTCCTGATGGTTGCGTGCCATCGGTTCGTGGTGGGACGTGCCGATAATGACTCCCATTTCATCAGCAGTCTTACTATTCTCCGGGTCGTCTGCATAGAAAGCCCAACTCCACATGGCAGGCCAAAGAAAATTACCTTTCAGGCGTAATATCAGTTCGTAAACTTGTGTATAAAAACGGTGGTCACCGTAGTTTGTGCCGTAGGTTTGTTTTACCCAACGAGTCAGACAGGGCGCTTCATCATTCAGGAAGATACCGCGGTAGGTCACCGCAGGTTCTCCGTCTGTATACTGTCCCGGCTTTACATATACATTCTGTTGCTTTCGGATAGGGACGTCTGCCCACCAATACCAGGGAGATACCCCCATTTGTTCGGAAAGTTCATAGATACCATAGATCGTACCGCGTCTGTCGCTGCCGATGATAACCACTGCTTCATCTACTCCTTCACAGGGATTAGTGACAACTTGCAGGATATATTTCTCATTTTTCCCTTCCAGCTCTTTTTTATCTATTTTGTTTGCAGCTATCAGTTTTTTTACAAAAGGAGTATTATAGGTACCTACAATGACACATCGCTTGGCTTTTGCGCTTGTCAGCGACTCGGGCTTCGTTCCGCATATTTGTAGGATGTCTTGCCTGAGATTGTCGACAGCTATCAATACCCCTTTGTTTTCGGAAGGGTCCACATATACCGGACAAGGAACTCCTTGGGATATCAACGGAAAATGATTATCGGTCGGTGTGAATACTACGAATTGTTCAGCGGCAAATGCTGCTATACTCATAACAGAGAGGTAGAAGAATAGAAATAATCTTTTCATGGTTTCAATATTTAGTAATTTGTTGTTAATCATTGATCTTACGTTTCACTGTAACCGGATATTCTACTTTGTAGATAATTGGTAATTGAAAAGTATATAACAGCAGGCTCAAAATGATGCAAATATCCTTCTTCATAAATACTATATTTAATGAAATTATCTTCTTTGTGTCTTTAATTCCAAAAATGGTTTATTTTTTGTCTGTACTGTGACACGATGCAAAGATAGTTGGTATTGATAAGAACGGGCTTTGGGTATGTTTCAATTATTTATACTGTTGATACCAATTTGCTTTTTCTTGAAGTTTTTTCTTCGGAGATAAAATGAAGAAGTGTGAACAAACCGGTTTGTTCAATAAATGTTTTTGATTTTGTTTCAAAATCTTTTTGTATTGTATCTATGAGGCTGTCGGATGAATAATGATGGTTAATGTGTCATATTCCGTATTAATAAGATTGGTATGTGATGCGTATAATATAAGTTGGTTAAACAAGAGTAAGTAGAGATTTTAATGATCTTGAGAATATCGGTAAGCGTCAATTGCATTCTTAACCGAACCATGTAACAGTAACAATTTTTGTGCATGGTCATGATTTAATCCTAGTTCCTCCATAATCATCCTGGTGCCTCTTTCTACCAGTTTATGATTACTAAGCTGCATATTTACCATCTTATTTCCTTTCACCCGTCCAAGTTGAATCATCACCGACGTACTAATCATATTCAGAATCATTTTCTGTCCGGTGCCTGATTTCATCCGGGAACTGCCTGTCACATATTCCGGCCCTACAATCATTTCGATGGCGACATCCGCTTCTGCTGCCATTGGAGAATCGGGATTACTGGTGATACAACCTGTCAGGACACCGTGTTTACGGGCTTCCCGTAAAGCACCGATTACGTACGGGGTAGTGCCGGAAGCGGCAATGCCGATAACGGTGTCTTTTTCGTTGATCTGGTGTTCGACGAGTTCTTCCCAACCTCGATTTTCATCATCTTCGGCTCCTTCTACCGGATTGCGCAGGGCTGTATCGCCTCCTGCAATCAGTCCGATAATCCAGTTGGGAGACATACCGAAAGTAGGAGGAATTTCGGAAGCATCCAATACTCCCAGGCGACCGCTTGTGCCGGCCCCCATATAAAAGATGCGTCCGCCTTGTTTCATGCGGGGCACAATCTGATTGACAAGCTCTTCAATTTGTGGAATAGCCTTTTGTACGGCTAACGCTACTTTCTGATCTTCCTGGTTGATATCTTCTAAGATCTCTCGCACAGATTTCTTTTCCAGATGATCGTAAAAGGACGGTTGTTCGGTTATCTGCATTTTTATAATTACTGGTTATAAATTACAATAGGTAAAAGAATTATTGTTGATGGTATTGAATCAGCCCTTCCATCGGACTTTGAAGAATCTTACCGATCTGAATACCTGTTGTTTGCGCAGCCTCCTGCAAAATCTCCTTGTAACAGTGAGCTACGGAACCAATAAAATGTACTGGATATTGCTTATAATCATATTGCATCACGTTTCTGCGGAGAAAAGCGATAAAGCTGTTGAGTACTAGTGAACGGATAGCCGGTTCTTCCAAGTGCTGTGCAAGGAAAGGGGAGAGACTAGCCAGAAAACGGTTCGGAAAGGGTTGGCGGTAAACGCGGTCGATGATTTCGGGGGCCGTCAGGTCGAACTGTTTTAAGAAAGCTTCTTTGATGGCGGGTGGAAGCTGGTTTTTCAGTACATCGCCTACCAGTAGTTTTCCTAAGACTGCGCCGCTTCCTTCATCTCCCAGGATGAATCCAAGAGGGGAGATGTTGTTGACAATCTCTTCACCGTTGTAGAAACAGGAATTGGAACCTGTGCCGAGGATGCAGGCAATCCCTGCTTCATGTCCGCATAGTCCGCGGGCAGCGGCAAGCATATCCGAGTTGGCTTTGATATTTCCGATGACAGGCAGGCTGTCGGCGATGGCCCGCCGGAGGACGGGAGCCTTTTCGGGAGTGCAGCCTGCACCATAAAAAAAGACGGAGTTGATCGTTCCTTCCGGTAGTTGTGGCAGAAGGGAATGTGTCAGCTCTTGTTGAATTTCTTCTTCTGATTGGAAGAAGGGATTAATTCCCTTCGTTCCCATTCGTTTGATTGGGGTGTCGTTGAAAACGATGCACCAGTCGGTTTTGGTAGAACCACTATCTGCAATGAGTATCATATCTTAATGTATATTTTCTTTTTGTATAGTATATGACTTGTTAAATGGAGATACTTTCACCCTTTATGTGTTAAGTTAGAAATCTATTGTTTCTTTCCGAAAGAATCTTCCAGTCGGTTGCGAATCATTAATGAGGCGACGATACCGGGCAGGGTACAAATACAAACCCAGATAAAGAAGTTGGTGTATCCGAGATGTTCCTGTATCCATCCGGCAGGCATACCGGGAACCATCATGCCCAGTGCCATAAATCCGGTTCCGATAGCATAGTGCGCCGTTTTGTGTTCACCTTCTGCTATATAAATCAGATATAGCATATAAGCGGTAAAGCCGAAACCATACCCCAACTGTTCGATCGCTACACAAATGGCTATAAATATAGGATTGTCCGGGGTGGCGGCAGCCATCCATACATATAATAGATCGGGAATGTTGATGGCTAATGCCATGGGTAATATCCATTTCTTGAATCCGTCACGGGAAACGAGGAAACCACTAATGATTCCACCGAGCAATAAAGCTATGACACCTATGGTACCGTAGATCATTCCGACAGTTGCTGTGGATAAACCCAGTCCACCTTTATCGGTCGTGTCGAGCAGGAAAGGAGAAGCTATTTTGGCTAACTGTGATTCTCCCAACCGGTAGGTGAGGAGGAAAAAGAACATGAGACCGAGGTTCTTTTTCTGAAAGAATGTGACAAAGGTTAGGAGAAAATCCCCCAACAACTTACCCGGTGTGAGTCCGGGACGTTTAATGTCCGAATCAGGATGGGGGAGGATAAGTCGATGATAGATAGTAAGAGCCAGAAATAATCCGGCAAGAAGGTAGAATGTAATACTCCATGCCAAGGGAATATTGTTCTGTGATGTTTCCAGCCATCCTGCCAGCATGACTAGAATTCCTTGCCCGAAAATATTGGCAAGCCGATAGAAAGTATTTCGAATACCGACAAAGAAAGATTGTTCTTTATTATTGAGCCCGAGCATATAGAAACCGTCTGCAGCGATGTCATGCGTAGCGGAACTGAACGCCAACAGCCAGAAAAAAGCAAGAGTCAACTGTACATAATGAGCAGTCGGAATAAAGAAGGCTATTCCTGCAAATCCGGCAGCGATGAAACCTTGCATGGCAATAATCCAGGCACGCTTCGTTTTCACCAGGTCGACGAATGGACTCCATAGCGGTTTGATAGTCCAGGGAAGATAGAGCCAGGAAGTATATAAGGCTATTTCCGTATTGGATAATCCCAAACGCTTGTACATAATAACAGCAATCGTCATTACCGCTACGTATGGCAGCCCTTCTGCGAAGTAGAGGGTGGGTATCCAGCTCCAGGGATTTCTTTTTGTAGTGGGTGTTGTCATGGTATTATTCTTTTTTATTGATATTGTTTTTCGAGCGTACTACCGGGGTAATAGTGAGACAGTATTTCTTCATATTTGTAACCTTGCTCTCCCATTACGGCAGCACCAATCTGGCAAAGTCCTACTCCATGCCCCCATCCGGCTCCGGTAAGGATGAATCGTGAAGGGATTTTATCCTCTTTATGTCCTTTTTCCTCATATTCCTTGTCTACTACGAAGGCGGAACTATACAGATGGGAAGTAGATAAGGTACGGCGTATTTCCAGTTCTTTCCCGATAATAAGCGTTCGCAAGGTTCCTACAATTTTCAATCGGACAAGACGTCCGGATGTTCCCCGTTCTACAGGAATTAAATCAATGATTTGTCCGAAATCAATCCCTGAACGTTGATGAATCAGTTCTGAAAGCTCCTGCTGCGAATAACTGACTTTCCAACGATAGAAGTCTGCTGTTTCCTGATCGTAGTTGTTTAGTACTTGGCTTAGAATTTTCTTATCCTGCGTATTACAAAAAGCAACAGGTGAGGTACGTATCCATTTATCAGCTTCCGCCTCTATGTTCAAATCGGGAAGTTGTTTTTCAGTCTTGCTATCCCGTTGTCTGATTAGATAAGGATGCTTTACGTTTTCCCAACAATTTTGGAACTCTTCAAAAGCTCCGCCACAACATTTAGAGAAACGGGCATCACAAATCGCTCCTTTATACATCAGCACTTCCCCCCGCGTGGCGGAGACTGCTTCGATGGCTTGTGGTGTTGAGGCTCGTGTAATTCCCTGATAACGCTGGCAATGATCATCGGCACATACATCGAAATTTCTATGTGCTTCATGGTCATACCACTTAATAAATGAAGAATTAGGAATGAAGAATGAAGAATTGGCTGCGCTGTCTTTTTGCAAAGTTCTTTTAAATTCTTCATTCTTTATTCTTAATTCTTTATTTTTTTCGAGTAGCCAGCTTCGGGAGATGACGGCGTGAGCCTTTAGTAGTTCTAAAGAAGCTGTTGCGCTCATTTCGGATGAAATTACACTGGTAAGATATTCTTCAATGGAAATCACATTGATGGCGGTTAGTTGTTCTCCTTCGATGATAATCTTTAATTCCCCTTTGAATTTCTGGACTTCTTTGCGTTCCCAATGGAAGTTGATTCCGATGGTCACATCTTTCAGTTCAAAGAAAGCATGTGCATTTTGTGGAGGAATGAAGGATAATTCGTCGTACTCTTTCCCTTGCCAATGAATCTTCCCATCCTGATAAATAACTTTCTGTGTCCCGGAAATTTCCGTTCCGACAGAAGAACTAAATTTCACCGGGAAAGAGAATTCAATCTCTTTCCCGGAAAGGATACCAACTGTTATTTGAGGTTGAGTCATAATACAGCCTTAATACGTTCTAATATTTTTTGCAGTTTTTCTTTGGATATAGATATTTCCCGATAGATCTCATATACCTTTTCAGGAGTCAGTTTCTCCATATCCTCTTCACGTACTATAGGGAATATGCCGTTCATTTCAGCAATAGCAGGACTGATGATAATTTGTTCGTCCCCTTTTGCGTAATAGCAGTCAGGACGATGTTTGCTGCGTAAGAAGATAATACAATTGTAAGGGTGTTCGGTCACTGACTCAAATTCATCGTCATAGTTCTTTCCAAAATCCTCTTTGGTGCGTTCCAAACCATACCAGGCAAGAATATTCATCATTGGTTCTTTTCCGTTATTATTGGCAGCTAAAATGTCGTAAATCAGATGAAAGGTTTTCGACATTGTTGTCTTGTTTTTCGCCTGAATCCTGATGAAACTGTACGGGAAATCTTCATAACTAATTTGCACCTTGTCGTTATCTATTAAATCTATGTGATCGCAATATGGTCCTTGCATTCTTTCCTCTTTACTGCAAGCTTGAAAATGGGCATGATCGGGAGCGGAAGCTCCACATTCCGGTCCATTATACAAAAGGAAGTATTCTCTCATTATGTCGGTGAATTCTATCATATCTTTAAAACGCCCGACTATGGATTGCGACTTGTGTTCCTTATCTACAATTGTAAAGTGGTGTTTAAATATGGGATAGGGATTAACCAGTATCTGATAATTCCTGTAACTGATGAACTCTTGTTCCTGCGGTCGGTTTGTTTGGCAGAGGAAGCAAGGCCGTGAGTGAATGGAGGCAGTATCTGTCTGTGCGGTAGCCGAAAGAATACGTTTCGGATTAAAGAATAGTTTCGCACTTAAACAATTGTTACCAAACCATTTGGATATTTTTTTTGTTCGTGACCGATACTGTTCCAGTGCTTGGTAATTTTCTTTGGCTAGTTCCCAAGAAAGAGTTTGCTTTTGGAATAACTGTTCGATACTTTGCTGAATTTTCTCTAATGTCGTTTTTTGTTGCAGGATGCGCTGTTCCAATTCCCACGTACGAAGCCGGTCTTTATATAGATTATTCTGGTTGATTTTCTCAACAGGCAGTGCAGCATCCGAGTTGCCTTCCCAACGGCGACAAAGGTAAATCACGTCGTATATTCTGCCTATCTGATAATCGTGTGAAATTTTCAATCCAAGGGCATAATCTTCTCCATAGCTTGTGTTCGGGACTTTGATTTCCCGAAGAATGGGCGTGTAGAATGCACGGGGAGCTCCCAGACCGTTGATACGTAATGCATTATTTCGTCCGTTGTCGGGCGTCCATTCCTTATGATCGATGATGCCGGGGGCAATTTCCTGCATATCAAAGTTAGTCATCATATAAGTGCCGATTACCATTGCACATTTCTGTTTATAGAAAGTATCAATGATGATTTGCAGGCTATGTTCGTCTTTATACACGTCATCGCTATCAAGTTGGACGGCAAACTTTCCACATTTCTCGTGATGGATACCTATGTTCCAACATCCGCCTATACCGAGGTCATTTCTTTCGGGAATGACGTGAATCAGGCGCTTGTTCGAACTAAGTTCACGGAGAACTTCACTGGTCCCGTCTGTCGAATGATTGTCGATGACAATGACATTGAACGGAAAGGTCGTTTGCTGGTTCAGTGCCGAGCGTACGGCATCTTTGACTGTACGAATACGGTTGCGTACGGGTATAATGACAGAAGCTTCATACTCAAAAGTGTGGGAAGAAAAGTCTACAGGACGGAAGATAGGATAAAGATATCCGCCAATTTCCTTCAAATGGTTGGTGCATGCCTGTTCCATTTCGATCTGTACCTGACGGTTTTTAGGGTCTACATAATCGAACTGCTTCTCACCGCTTTTCCGCTTGTCACTTTCTACTTCGGTATATAGATATTCGTTGATATGTACCAGTTTGCTCTTTTGGGATATTTTGAGTCTCAAATCATACAAGCCTGCATATTGATATTCCTCTTCCGTATTTTCTATAACTTCCTTGAATGCGTTGGCATTGAACAGTAAAACCGAGCCGAAATTGAAGTCGTCACGCAGGCTACCGGGTTGGTAATCAATGACCGGAGCTGTTTTTTGCACACCGTCTATCTGTTGGTAATGGTCTGCATATACCATGCCAGCTTGGGTCATTTCCATTACTTGAACCATTCTTTCAAGAGCGAACATGCCTATTTTTAGTGCAGTGTATTTGGTATAGAGCAAGGTATATGTTTTATCAGAATGTTCTGCAATAGCTCGCATCGCTTGTGTAGACTGCATTTTCTCTACAGAGATGAGTTCGCATCCGGGAATACAGACATTGGTAATTGGCGATGCCAATAAATAAATTTTGTCTACCAGCGTCGATGCACGTAACTCCTTAACTGTTTGCACAGTTTCTTCCAACCGGCTGAAAGGAAGAAAACAGTTGATTGTTGTTTTCATTATTTTACTTTTTGTTTTGTAGTATGAGTTGTGTAAGATGTTTCTTTGTCTTGTCTTTTGATGAACAAACAAAGTCCAAGGAATGTGAACAGGGCATTGATTATCAACAACTCGTAACTAATTTGGTAACCGTTGAGCCATGCTTCCGAATTTCTTTGCAGGATATAGCAAAGAATGGGAGAAGCGATAGCTACCAACGGAATATATTTATCATAAACTTGTTTCTTGGTGAAGATGCCGAAAGCGAACAGTCCTAAGATAGGGCCATACGTATAACTGGCCAATGTGTAAATCGCATCAATCACACTCGTGTTGTTCAGCAGATTGAATACGAAAATGACTGCTCCCATCACAACTGCCATACCGATATGTACATGTTTGCGTATTTGGCTAAGTGCCGCCTCTCCTTTTTTCTGTGCATGTAAAATATCTACAGTAAAGGAAGTGGTCAGTGCCGTCAAGGCAGAACCCGCTGCAGAATAGGCGGAGGCTATCAGTCCGATAATGAATAATATTCCGACTATGCCGGGAAAATAATTTCCGGTAGCAATCATCGGAAACAACTCGTCGCTTTTTTCCGGATTCCCAATGCCTTGTTGTGCTGTAAACGTATATAATAGTACTCCCAGCATCAGAAAAAGCAGAATGACAAAGAATTGTGAGATACCGCTTGTAATCATATTCTTTTGAGAATCCCGGAAATTCTTGCAACTAAGATTGCGTTGCATCATATCCTGGTCGAGCCCGTTCATGGCAATGACAGTGAACACTCCTGCCAGGAACTGTTTGAAGAAATAGCGTTTGTCGTTCACGTCGTCAAAAAAGAATGTCTTGGAAAAGTCACTATCTGATATGGTAGTAGCCAGGCCGCTAAAGTTGAGGTGCAAGTTGGAGGCTATATAATAGATACATAGTACCACAGAGACTACCAGGCAGAATGTTTTCAATACATCCGTCCAAATCAATGATTTCACTCCGCCCCGGAAAGTATAGAGCCATACTATAAATACGGTAAGCATGACATTCAACAGGAAAGGAAGATGGAAAGGCTCGAAGATCAGCAGTTGCAGCGTCAGGCATACCAGAAATAGTCGAACGGCAGCTCCCAGCATCTTTGAGATAAAGAAGAACCATGCTCCTGTTTTATAGGATGAAGCTCCGAATCTGTTCTCCAAATATTCATAGATAGAAACCAGATTCATCCGATAGAACAGTGGAACAAGCACAAAGGCGATAATAAACTGTCCGACTATAAAGCCGAGTACCATTTGCAGATAAGAGAAACTACTGGCTTGTACCATGCCCGGAACAGATACAAAAGTAACTCCCGAAATGGTGGAACCAATCATGGCAAAAGCAACAACATACCATGCCGATTTACGGTTTCCTACGAAGAACCCTTCATTGTCAGCTTTGCGTCCTGCTATATAAGAGATAGTGAACAGGATTATAAAGTATGCCACAATAGTGATAGATATAACGGCTGGACTCATATCTGCTATTTAAATTCGTTTGAGGATGAATGATCCGAATTAGTTTATCTTTGTCTACAAAAGTAGGGAATTTATCATAGATATGTATACTCTTACCTATTTTTTATTCCCGGTGTGCCTCCGGTCGCGTGTTTGGACGAACGCCAGTTTTTATTGAGCGAGGACAACTCCGGAGATTTCTTTTCAAGCGAAATGCCGGTTATTTTGTCAATGGTGTGCATTTCATCTCTAAAACAACAAGTGTCAAAAGTATGTCCTGGTGCAGTCTCTTTACTACTCGAAAGTGCCAGATACCCACCATTATTGTTCAGTGCCGGGAAGTTCGGTATAATTATTATATTTTCTCCACCAACTTTATGTTTCTGAACAACTCTGTTGAAGTATTTCGTGAAACAAAGATAAGTTTTGGAAGGAATGGCTAGGGGAGTAGAAGGACTCTCATTTTGAAGGATAGTAGTATTGTATATTGTCCCGTCTTCATGCATTTTATATAGATAAAGTGCGGGTAAAATGACTGCCTGTTCAGTTGGATTATAGATTTCTACATATTCTGCACCATCAGTGGCATTGTTATACATTATTTCATTGAAAAGAAGCATACCTCTCACATCTCTCGGTAGTTCGGGAGTGTCCGGATTATCTGGAAGGTCCGTATCGGGGTTATCGGGTGTTTCGTCGGGTGATGTGTTCGTTTCTACGTCATTAGACAACTGTATGTGATGGAACGTGAATCCTTTACAACGGGTTTTGGTGTAAATGCAGTATATACCGCAGTAGCGGGAAGTCTGTATATCGGTATCTTTTATCTGTTTTTCTTTTACGTATTCATTCTCGGATTCAAGCCGTGTCCAAAAAGTCCAGTAACCGTTATTGTCACATTCTACTTTTATGTATAGTTTCGGTGAAGAGTTTCCTTTCATTAGTTCTCTTCCCGAAGCCAGTAGTTTAGATTGGTTTCCGTTTTGGCGATAAAGAGCTACATTATCTTTTGCTCCTCCAATCTGAATGTAATAGCCGTTTAAATTACCGGAAAGAATGTTTGAGGAAGAAGTCAGATAAAATCGTGCATAATTGTTGGCGGAGGGGTTGAAGGTGAGGTGAACTCCAAATTCCCAACGGGTGTTTTTTACAGAGGTAGAAGGAATGGTGATATATGCTGTTCCGGCGTCTTCCTGTGGATCATTTAGATGGATTCCTTCTTTAGAATTGATGGTGAATTTGTCCATCTCTCCTTCCCAAGGAAGTTCGGGTGTGATAGTGTCTCCTCCTTTTAAATCTCCCTTTTCTTCGTCATCAGCAGGGAGCGAACAATTATAGAACAATATGATGAAGATACTTAGGAAAGCAAATGCTTGGTAAACTTTCATACGGTTTTTAGTTTGAGTTATTTCGTTTTACCGTATTTGTTTGAGTATAATGCAGAAGCAATTGCGGTTTAAATAGTTGATGAGTCGGCAAAGGTAAACCTTTTGCTGGGAAAAAACATACTTATTGAAGAAATAATTGTAAATCCTTTTGTTTTCTCTAAATGCGTGGAAAGGAAACAGTGAGGGGTTATCAAAAGTCACATTTAATTTATTGACTTTTGATAACCCCTCACCCATGTTACATTCAATTATTGAAACATTATTCGAAGCGTGGCATTACATATTTATCTGTGTAAGATGTGAACGTAATACCTGGCATGGAATGAACGTTCGATTCGTTCTCCAACTTCTTTATCAACGAATAATCGTTGGCGTCCAATGCGTAATAGTTATCTGAAGCCGGAGTTGTCACACGGACTGTCCAGTCGAACATATTACCGATGATGGTGAGCGCATCCGTTTCCGGATCAAATGCTGGGATTCCTGTTTTTACGATTTCATACGTCCGGTTCTGCAACACATAGAAAGCGTTGTTGGCATCGGTCATAAAAGCAAGCGTCTTTTTATTTCTGAACTCGGTCAGATACAGATGTTCTAATGTCAGGCCTTCAGGCAAGGTGATGGCACGGACATACGGGCGTCCTTTCACCTGTTTCAGATGAAACAGACGACGGTCGGCATCCAACAGAAGATAACCTTCGTCATACTCCTTTTTCACCGTCGGATTTCCTACGATTTCCGTTGCCGGAAAACGAAAATCCTTCTTAGTCATAGCTTCGGTAAACTGAAGGCTTTTGTCTTCCTTCACGCTGTTGGTAGCCATGTCGATAAATTCGATCCCTTTGGAGGTGATACGGAATACGTCATCCGGCATTTTCAGGTCCACACGTCCTGACATAGATTCCATCAGTGGGTAAAGCCCGATAGAAGGTGCGTTTATATCCGAAGGCACACTGCGGAAGTTGAAGTTTTCTGTCTGCACCATTTTAGGAGTCATTGCGATTCCTTGAATGGTATCCGGAAAACGCTCATCAGACATCAACTGACGGAAATAAAACATAGGCAGGATGCTGTCGAAAGCAGCTTCCGAATAAATGTTTCCTGCAAGGTCGCGGCGCACGGTTCCTTTCCCTTCTTCTTGTCCCATCTGGGCGAAATCGCCAATTACGAAACTATACAGGGTAAAGGGAGTCTTTTCTGGCTTTACGACAAAGAAATTGTAGCACCAGGGCAACTGCCAAAGAAGCAGAAAAGCGATGGTTACATATAATAGTATGGTACTGAAACGTCTCATTTCTCAATCTTTTAATTTTTAATCTTTAATTTTTTTATTGGTTAATCCTGTTTTCCGGCCTTGAACCGTACGATAGAGAGCCACGAGAAAGAGGCTGTCAACAAAGTATAGACCACTAAATAAGGGAGAAACTTGTTGTATGCTTCCGGCGTAGGCGACAGGAAGAAGATTCGGAGTAACAATACTGCGATAATGAGATTCAGGATACGGCGTTTCCATGCCGGTTCGAGGCAAATCCATGCGACGAGCAGATAGCCGGAGATGCCGGCGAGATACCACGTTAAAGCGGTAAGCAGTATGTGGTTTTTGAGCTCATGGGCAAGGATTCCGTTCAGATAGATCTCCATCAACAGGAAATTGGAAGCGAAGCAGACAAGAAGCAGTATGAGTCCGGAGAGTAACATATTGCCCGTCATTTTCAGTTCCGGATAAGGCAGATGGAGGGTCAGTTTCAAACATTTGCGTTGCATCTCGGGGACAAATTGCACGATTGCCATCAGGATTCCGGCAATCAGAGGAATATATTGCAACATATCAATGAAGATGACATCCCGTTGCAGCATGACTTCCCATACATGGGCAGCCCCTTTCATTTCTACCACCCGGTTGATACGGAGCATACAGTAGCCTGTAAAACCAAGTGTGGCGAGCACGGCAAGCAGAAAATACCACCGTGTCTTTATCCATTCTTTATAAAATATAGCGTACATTCTTGAGGATTTATGATTTATGAATGATGATTTATGGGTTACGAGTTGCCAACTCTTATTCTTAATTTAATCAGTATTTCCCGGTGAGGCCGATAAAGGCATCTTCCAAATTGACTTGCTCACAGTGCAAGTCTGTATAGGGCACTGACATTGATTTCAGTTTGGCTTCTGTTTCTGCCGGTTGCAGGAAGGAGAAAGTCTCCAACTGGTTCCGCATGATGGAAGGATGGTAGAAATCATCCGATGCAGGAAGCTCGTAACCTTCGGGAATGGTGAAGGTGTAGCGGCGTCCTTTTTCCAGTAATTCGGCGATTGGTTTCTGAATCAGTATCTTTCCGTAGTCCATAATAATGCAGTCGTCAACGAGACGTTCCATATCCTGAATGATATGCGAGGTCAGAAAGACGGTTTTACCTTCCGAACGGGCATAGTCGCGGAGATAGTCCACAAACAGGCGGCGGTAGCCGGGATCGAGTCCGAGCGAGAAGTCGTCCAGTACCAGAAGTTCCGGGTTTTGTGCGAGAATCAGTCCGAGAGCTACTTGAGAGCGCTGTCCGCAGGACATACGTGAGATGCGCTGTCCGGTAGCTACTTTCAATTTATTCATCAGTTCGTAGTACGCTTCTTTTTTCCACTGGCCGGGGTAGAAGGCTGCGTAGAATTTTTCTATTTCGGTGATGGTCATGAATTGGTATTGCACATGACCTTCGATGAGCAGTCCGATATGGCGGCGCAGAGCCGGTGCCATGGTCTGTATCTCCTGTCCGAAGATGCGACATTCTCCCGAACGGGGTTTCAGGTAACCGCTCAAGATATTGATAGTGGTGGTTTTGCCCGTACCGTTCTTTCCCAATAGTCCCAGGATACGTCCTTTGGGCACTGTGAAACTAAGGTTTTCGTAAATCAACCGTTTACCGTAGTAGTGCGTCAGGTTGTTACATTCGATAATTTGTTCCATTTGATTTTATCTGTTATTTCGATTCAAAAGAAGAAAAGGAAAAGAATGGGAATCAAGATTCCGACTATTAGTTCTATTCCTCCTCTGCCGATAATGCCCTTGTTCCCTTTCAGCATGATAATGCCGGAAAGAGTAATGATAATAAGGGCGATAGCGAAAATATCCGCGAAGTAAGTCCACCATTGTCCCGGATTGTAATGTAAACGGGACATCGCTCCGATAAGCGGGCGACGGGTGACGGATTCATATACCGCTTCTCCTGTCTTCACGTTTACCAGAAGGCTGGAACCGCCTTTCAGGAAGACTTTCATTACGTCCGTTTTCGGGAAGTAAAATTTGGTATAGTTGCCGGTTTCTCCCAACGGTTCCAGTAGAGTAAGTACTTTCTCTTTACTCATTCCTGCTTTGTCCGGTAGCTTTTCCGCTATTTTATATTCTTTCCGTGTGATGGAGAAGTTCGGATTAATCGTGTCACGGTGATTCATTACAATTCCGGAAATGGCATATATCAATACCATTCCGGAAAAGAAAAATGACAGGTCACGGTGTATGAGCCGACTCCATTTACGGACAGTACTACTCCACTTCATACGAGTTGGCTTCCATAAAATAGAAAGATAAATACTCTTTTCCTGTTTCTGCTTTGCGGTCGGCTATTTTTGCGCGGAAGTCTGCGATGCGGGCTTCGGGACTGTTGGCTGTTTCGCCACGCGCTTTCTTTTCAGAGTCGCATCCGGCTTCACCGGTTCCGTGTTTTTCGGCAGCTTGTGCTTTGAGTTGTGCTTCCCAGTTTTGGAGGTAGGCTTCGTCGATGCGTTGTTCTTTCAATGTTCCGGTAACACGGACGATAGAGTTCACGCATTTAGGGTCGAAGGCTCCCAATGTTCCGGCTTCTACACGGATCACTTGGGTATCGTCACTGCCCATCAGGAAGATTTTCTTTGCACCATGTTTGCAGGTATGTGTGCAAACGCCTTCAATAGTTACTTCTTGTCCTGCAAGGTTTTCGGCATTGGCAAGGAGAGAATCAATTTCCAAAGCGGAAGATGCAGACTGTTCTGTAGTCGCTTCTGATGCGCTTTTCTGTTGTTTGTTACCACATGAAGTTCCGATAAAAGTCATTGCCACGATGGCAATTGCGATTGTTAGCTTTTTTGTTTTCATTGTTATTGCTTCGTTTTTATATAGTTTGTAATCTGTTTTTCGTTTGTTTATAGCTTTTAATAGTTCGCCTTACGGGCGGGGAGTTTCAACCATGCTTGAAACAAATACTACTCCTTTAGTTGGCAGCTTGATCCCTTACGCAACGGAGTTGCATACCGGCTTTAATGCTGACATAAGATAATGATAATCTGCCTTCCGAATACTTTGCATTGATTGTACTCATTAATCCAAAGAACTGTATATTGGTAAGTAGTCCGCTGGTGCTATTGTATACGGGCTTGAAGGCAGTCGAAGTCATAAGATAATTCATTGCCGGTTTTCCGTGCCATGCAGTTTGAATATTGGCATCTTCTGCTATTGCCGTTTTTTGATAGCTGCCGGCACCTGTAAGGCTTGTTGCCATACGAACGCCGGAGAATTGGTAATTGAATCCTGCATTATTCAGTGATGATATTTTGGCGCCGTCATAAACTGCATCATAGAAAAGAGCTTTATCACCATCAGCCGGTACCTTGCCGTCGGCATCATTCGTTGTTTTTCCTACCAGATTAAAGTATTCCAGACGTGTTGGTATGTGCCAACCTTTCGGACAAATACCTTGCGCTCCTTCAAAAGAGTTCAGATTACTTTCAGTAATTTCCTTACCGCCCAGTGCAACTTGGAAATCATATAGATAACCTAATTCTTTGATAGCACTTTCCTCTGTTGTGGCTACGGTTGCACCGTCAGCTTTGATTTCATACGGGTACCAAACATGGCTATCAGCAGTAGGATCGGTAGAAGGAGTATATCCTTTCGGAAGATAGATAAGCGGTTCAGCCATCCACGTAGTACCGTTTGCCAAAGTTACCGTGTTATATTTTACATTATCGTATAAGAAATAGTTCTCATCGAGATGTTCTTCGAAAGGAATCTCATTGTCTGCTCCGATTTCACCTTCATCTGTCCAGTTTTCGATGTCACCGATAAGTTTAACCTCTATATCGTCAGGCAATACACGGATGTTTACGCTGTATTGTCCTCCTTGCGCTAAAGTAGTAGATGTGAGTTTCTGCGACAAGGTCTTGCCATCAGAAGTTGCTACTTCGAGCGTCAAAGCTACCGTTTGGGGAACGATGAGGGCGCGGTAAGTTTTGTTCGCTTCAACAACCTGTGCCGTAATGTTTGTAGCTGCGACATTCGCGTCAGCAGTAACTGTAAGGGCAGCCAGATCAAGAGTTGCAGTCGGGATAGAGCCTTTCAATGCAATGGATGTTATGTTGGCTTCTACTTCCTTTGTTACATTAATGACCAGTTTGGTAAGCAGATGCTTAAAGTTCATTGTTATAGTATTTACAGTAGGAAGTACATCTTTATTGCTTGCTGCCATAAGGTCTGATGCCCCATATCCGGTGGTCTGATCGGCTTCTACAGAAAAAGAAGTAGGAGTATTACCTTCTCTATAAGGATAGTATGCTACTATCTGCGATTTGTCATTTCCTTCCGGATACCAAAGCAAGTCACCTGCAAATACTCCGTCATTGAATGTCATCTGTTTATTTTCCGCATATACGAAGTCATCGTTTTGGATGATTGTAACGCCAATTTTATCTCCGGTCTCAAAGTTAACTTCGGTAGCGCGTGTGATAACAGGCGAGATAGTAATACGACTGTTGGCAGGTGTCAGCGTTTCGTTCTCTTCCTGCTGGCAAGATACCAAAAGTGCTGCTGCAAAGATAAATGTTAAACTCTTTTTCATTGCTTAATAATTTAGTTTATATATATTCATTGTTTTCAAAAAGCATATCCCGGTCCTCAAAAAGTATATCCTAACTTGATAGTCTCATTCCAACGGCTCGAACCATCTATATAGTGAAGGTTGAAACCGCGTGTATAACTTCCCTGTACTTCAGCATAGATCCCATGGTTGAAATGATAGCGTAAACCGAGACGAAGCGTTGCTTGTGGAGCGGTAGCATATTCATTCTGCAGATTATAATAATCTGTCAGACGATAAGGTGGATCACCCGGCTCCGTATCTGTTGCAACGACTCTGTTTTTCTCGGTAGAGTTTCCTGTGGCAAAGGAAGCGGCTGCCTTTAAGTCAAATTTCCCTATATGAAACACGCTGGATACATAAGTCTGCGTACAAAGCATCTTTTCCGACGCTACATACGGATACATCTGGGTAGTCAGTCGTTTGAAAGTTGAAATATGTGTTCCCAAACGAACTTCTGTACGAGGACTTATAAATTCATATTCGGGATGGACCGAGAAAGCATCTCTTTCGAAAATGCGGTTGGAGCCGTTGATATAAGTCGTCGTTATTCCGTTAACAGTCTCCTTATTAATCACATTCTCGTTGTTGACCAAATGTGACCATTGCAGGTTCAATCGTAGAAAATGCTCTTTCTTTCCCTGTTTGAAATGATAACTCAAATGAGAGGCAATCCGGTGAGTGGGGAATTTGAACCAGATAGCATCTCTTTCACCGGCAGACCCCGAAGAATAGGTATATTCGATATCTCCATAAAATCCCTTCCATTGAAGTTGCAGTGCTCCCCCGTTAGACAGTTCTTTGATCGGAAAGCCGTTGATTCCCGATTCGCTTAGATGAATCCCGCTGCCGTCCCATGCTTCATAAGCTCCATACATCAGTCCTTTATCCAAGAAGGCGTTGTAAGAGTTTTCGGTAGTCCCGATTACTTCCGCCTTGATCGATTCGCTGTTTTTGCTGAATATATAAGAAAAACCAATGGCTAGATCGCCCGAGTGATACATCACGCTGGGGGCTACTTTCAAATCTAGTCGATAATTGGTATGTCGCAAGTCTTTCCGTTTGGAATAGTTGGAGGCGGCAAAGTCAACCTTTCCTCCCAATCGCCAGTTAGGTGCAATATCTGATGCAATACCGCCCATAAAAGCGTATCGTTGCAGGTCTTTGCGTCCGGGGGTGAACTCCAGAATGTCTACCGGATAAAATCCCGGCTGGATAAACATGGAACCACTCATGTCCTTACCGGAAGTATGATCGAATGAGAAAGAACCAGTCAGCGAATACCCTTTCAGATGAGTGATAGACTTGGCTATTGCTCCGGCATTCCATGATTTCTCCGCTTCGTAAGAGTGGTGGAAATCACCATGGTTATTCTTACCATACAGTTCGGCATAGGAAGAAGAGATGCTATCCATCCTGATACCTGTGACATTTTCTCCGGCATTCCAGGGATTACGCCGTTCTATAATGTCGTAAGTCTGTGCCGAAACGCCGTACACTATACATAGTAACCAAAGACCTGTTATATATATTTTTTTCATCTCACTCATGCAAAGATTGTTTTTCTCTTTCATAAAAATCGGTAGAAGAGTTGTTGGTGTCCATCAATACTTCATAACCTGCTTCCTGCGTAGCTTCTTCGTCCACATGTCGATATAAGCTGCGTCCATTGTATGTCGCACTTTGAGTGACATATCCTGCGTCGATGGAAGGAGATATACGTTTCTTGTTGTTGGAGGAACCACCGTAGTACACTTCCGCTCCGTCAATCACCCAGTCGAGCGGAACTGCTATCACCCGGTCGGTGGTACTTCCCGGTTTTTGTATCACACTTCCCTCTTTTAGAACAAAGTCCTGTATCGTGGTATCCTTAGCTTTAAAGATAACCGTAGCAGGAGAAAAAATAGAGAACGAGTAAGCATTTGCCTGTCCGGTTTTCAATACCACATTCAGATAATGATCCGGTGTGATCTGATCGCCCGGAGCCGGATGATACTGCGTATTCGGAAAATAAACGTTATTGTAGCAGACAAAATATCCCGGTTTGTTCAGATTGACAGATTGCGGGTATTGCGCTGCATGGTCAACTGCTCCATTGATGGCAATCACTGCATCTTCTCCCGGTTGAAGCGGGAAAGTCTTGCCGGTACCGCCAAACTGCCAGATGCACTGAACGATGGGAGCAAAATCCCGGAAGATGGTTGCTCCGGTTATTTCATCCTGTGTTACCCATACATTGGTAGCTTGTGAGTTGTAAGGATCGAGCGCTCCGAAACATAAACTATCGAGATATTGCACTTCCGAATCGTTATTATGCAGGATTATATATTTGTCGGACTGGTAGTTTCCCTCCAGCGGCAACTTTGTACATCCTCCGCAATAAATCTCCTTAATAATAATAGCCCCGGCTCTGGAATGGATGAGCGGGAGGTTGAACGCCATGTTTCCGCTGGTCAGTTTCACATTATCGGCCAGTCCGTTGAAAATATCCTGTCCGTCCTTGTCGCTGACCTGCACGCGATATATACCTTTAGTCAGAGAGAATTGCGCCACTCCGTTCTTGTCGGTTTTAGCCTTATAAGAATTTCCACGGTCGACGTCTTCAATCTTTACGGTCACTCCTTCCCGGAGATATTCCGAGTATCCATCCGGGTATACGGCAGTCACTTGCAGGCTGTGCAACTGATCGTCGTACGGATTTTCTTTATCAAGATCCGTGCATCCTGCAAGGAGGCCGGTCACTGTTAGTAATAATATGTAGATAGACTGCTTCATATCTTTAAAATTTAATACGGCAAGTAAGTCCATAATAGAAATCCGGGGTAAAGAGCGCGCTCACACCGGTTGCATGAGATTTTACATACGGCCGTGAATTGGTGAAATTGATAGCGTTAAGAGAAAGAGACACATGGTCGCCAATCTCTTTGGTTATGTTGATATTGGCGGAGAAATAAGGATCATATCCATCTGCTGCAAATGTGTAGGCATTGCCCGATTTGCGTATCAGATAAGAGAATTCCGGATTCTCGGCTTCGGCTGACGTGAAAGGATGCATCTCATTGTTCAGGTCGAGATATGCCACCGGCCAGATAGCCGTATAAGAGTCGCCGTTATAAATGCTTCCACCCGTTTGGGCATTGCTGCTTTCACTTACGTTGAACGCGTATTCTTTTCCCTTATATTCGGAGATATTCTGCGAACGCTTCACAAGCGAAGCCTCCAGTCTGCATGAAATAATCAGCCTGGCTTTCGGAATACGGGTGATGGCTGTGATATTGGCATCCAATGAGTGGGTACGTTTACCGTTGGCAGTCGTCGATAAGTTGTCGCCATTGGCATAGATACCTACATATTGGTAGGAGCGGTTGGCAAGACTGGTGTGCGACCATCCGTTCTGATAATAATAAGACAAAGAATTGTCGATATATTTAGTATAAGCATAGGAGGCATCTAACCGGAATTGCGTACGGATAGGAGTTATTTCCGGGAAATCAACAATCATTTCCGCTCCGCGGCGAATGACGTCCATTCCATTATCGGGAGAGGTTGACTTGATAAAAGTCTGGTCGGTCACCTTTACGTCCATAGGAGTCCAGTAGCTCGATGCATTGTCACGTATGTACACCATTCCCGTCTGATTATCCACATTGATTTGCGGATTGGCCGGCATAGTGAATCCCTCCGGTAATTGGAGAACATCGTAAGAGAACGGGTTATAGGAACTCGTGTATTTATACGGTAACTTGGTACGGTTGAAATAACCGACTAGCGAAATCCTGGTCCGGGCTATGTGGACGTCAATGCCCAATTCCGAATTCTGATTCCGTTGCCAGCGTAGATTCTCATTGTGCAGTAATGTGTAGGGCTGGCTGTAATAGATATAAGATGATTCATTGTTATTATAAGAAAAACCGAATGTCTGTATGTCCCGGTATTCCTGTTTGGGGTACAAGGTATAGAAAGAGGGAAGCTTTTCAGTGATTCCCCAACCGCCACGGATAGCGATATGTTCGTTCAACTGCCATCTGGCATTGAAACGCGGTGAAAGAGTATTCAGGTTTTTATAGTTCGTTCCCTTGATAAACAAATGTTCCCAACGCACTCCCGCCATCAGTCTAAGCATCGTGTTTCCCACTGGTAACGACAGACTCTCTTCTGCATAAAGCGAAACGTTATGCATATATGGATAAGCGGTGTAAGGGCGGGGGCGATAACCGTTCGGAGCCAGTGAAGGGTCTTTGTAATATTCTCCTTCACCCACATTCCCTGTTGCTTTCCACTGAACACCCGCTTTCAGGTTGCTGTTTACAGTCTTGAACCGTCTGTTCCATTCATATTTTAACGATGCGGCATAATCCAGTTCTTTGGAGTCGATGATCTGGTCCGCAAAGTAGGTATATGGCAGTTTGCTTGCCATAAAATATCCTTCCTGCGTGGCATGAACAGCAGGTTGTTCCGATGCATACGAATAGAAAGTATGTGCATGGGAGTTATTGTCATTGTAGTATACCGATGCGTCGAACTTGAGGTTGGTAATCCACGATTTATTGAGCAGCCAGGCCAGTGAAGTGTTTGCCCGGAATACGTTATCCCTCACTTTGTTGTATTCTCCCGAATAGGCATCCGGGTCATCTTTGGTATTCATTCCTCCGATATTACCTGTCACACCGATATCGAATCTGAACACTTTGCTGAAAGTGTTGCTATATCCGGCAGAGAATCCCCTTCTCGTATAAGACGAATAGGGAGATACCAACTTTTGGGTAGCCTTTGTCCATTCTCCGTTTATATTGATAACGCCTTTGTCGTTTCCTAAATCCAATCCTTTGGAGAAGGAAACCTGTTCGGTGCGGGGATTGATGGACAATAATATGTTCCAGGGTGTTTTCCCTTTCCGGGTGTGAATCTTGACTATTCCGCTATTCAAGTCCCCATATTCAGCCGAAGGTACTCCGGTGATGACTTCAACCGATTCAATATCCGCCACGGTGATATTACGGGTATCCACTCCGTTCATATTTCCAAATGAGCCATTATTGCCAATACGTACCCCATCCACTTCAACGGCTGTCCCAAAGGCTGCATTACCGGCTGTCGACCCTCCGTCGCGCAATGAGAAGATATTATTAGTGGTGAGATCCGGCACTTTTGTTTTTCCTCCCGGAAGAAGAGCGGAGATATCGCTCACGTTGGATACCTGCAAATGTTCCAGCGCATTATTACCGATAGTGAGCGTAGTGTTTAACTCATTCTTGGGTGCTTGTGCAGTAACGACTACATCATCCAGTGCAAGCGTGTTTTCTTTGAGTTCTATATGTAGGTTTTTGATATTACTGTGCACATTTACCGGAATTGTTGCCGGTACATAACCCAGAAAAGAAACTTCCAGATTATATTTTCCCTCCTGCACTCCTTGTATCGTGAATTCGCCTTTCTGATTGGATACAGTCCATAAATAGGTGCCTTTAATGAGAATGGAAGCACCGGGCAAGGGGGAATTCGTTTTGGGCTCGGTCACACGTCCCGAGATTGTATAGATGTTTGAATTAGCTGCGGCCTCAAATAAATTGAAAAATAGCAGCCCCCAGAATGCTATGTTAAAAAGACAATATTTCATAGATAAGTTTTGTGCAAAATTCGATAAAAACCAAGTTTATATCAATCACTATAAATAGTTATTTTCACAAATCTTAATACCTGTAACTGGGGATATTTTACCTAATAATAGGTACCTTTTCTTTAATAGGTAATTTAGAAAATAAAAAACCGGCTTGCATTGCGATCACTATCACATTGCAAGCCGGTTGATTTATTTGGCTTATCTGTCATTGACCGGATATTATATCCAGTCTATTGTATTAGATATTTTTTACTTTAATCAGATATTCGGCAATCTGAACTGCATTCAGAGCAGCGCCTTTCTTGATCTGGTCACCTACAATCCAGAAAGTCAATCCGTTTTCGTTTGTCAGGTCTTTGCGGATACGGCCTACGTATACCGG
>ENA-UPWK01000990-UPWK01000990.1-human-gut-metagenome-genome-assembly--contig:-NODE-990-length-24010-cov-25.957005_pt1 | contig 24010 bp, 18 predicted proteins | sample MGYA00250048_ERZ773373 | MGnify/ENA primary metagenome ERZ773373 (study PRJEB29103, sample SAMN06112059) | human gut metagenome | biome: human gut; feature: ankylosing spondylitis patient; material... | reverse complement strand
GGGTAGACGCGGAAGGCGATGTTACTTTTCGTGGAAGCAGCGGCTTTTTGGTTTACATAGATGGTAAGCCGAGTGTCTTCTCGGGTACACAGGCTTTGGAGCAAGTCCCGGCCGGGCATATAGAGAATATAGAGATTATCACGACACCTTCCGCCAAGCATGATACGGAAGGCGACGTGGGTATCATTAATATTATCACGAAGAAGCATTCCCAGCGGGGATTGAGTGGGATGGTGAATCTCTCGGGAAGTACGTGGCTTTCCCGCCATGTCGATTTCTTGTTGGCACAGCAACATCAACGTTCCCGTTGGTACATCGGCGGACAGTGGACGGATCGTATGCGTAAGAGTAATTTCGACCAAGAGAAGAAGACGGTGGTTGGCGATCAAACAACAACCTCGCATTCCGTCGGGCCTCGTACGGGAGACAGTTACCATTATACGCTGAAAGGCGGTTGGAGCCTGAATCTTCCCAAGACAACCATTGCGTTGGATCTGGAGGGCGGCTATGGCGGAAATAAGCGTAAGGGAGAAATGAACTATAAGGAAACCCGTTCGGTAGCGGGCGGCTCTCCGGTGACGGAAGATTATAGAAGCATAGATGATTATGATAATGATGAGAATATAGGTTTGGGTAGTCTGGCGGTACAGCATAAGTTCAACGATAAGGGACACGAGCTTTCCGGTAGTGCCTATTACAAATATGGCGGTCATGCGTTGGAATATTTCTTTAACGACTTGATGTCCTTGGAAGGGCAACGCCAACAGGGGCACCGTGCTTATGAGGCCGAGCATCGGGAAACGATGCGTATCAATCTGGATTACGCCTTGCCTTTCGGGAAAGGAGGTAAGCTAGAGGCGGGTTACCAATATTATTCTTATTTGGAAGACGGCGATTACAATATGGAATGGTGGGACCCCAAGGGACAAACGTTCTTTTGGCGTGACGATATCTACAACACGTTTTATTTTCAAGAAGGGGTGAATTCAATTTATACGATTCTTTCCCATACGTGGAAGAATTTAGAGGCGCAAGCCGGCGTTCGGGGAGAGCATACGCATACGGTCTTGCGAAGTTCCGTGGAGGGAGCGGATCGTACGAAGAATCGTTTTGAGTTTTTCCCATCGGTGCATTTGGGCTATACGTTCCCGAATGAGCATCGCTTGTTGGCTTCCTATTCCCGTCGTACCACACGTCCGCAGCTTTTCTATATGGAGCCTTATATTACGTATCGTGACTTTTATACGGCCGAGATCGGTAATCCGGATATACGTCCGGAGTACATCAACTCCTTTGAATTGAACTACCGGAAGAATTTCGGGGAAAATACGGTATCCGCTACCGCCTTTCATCGGTATCGGAAAGATAAGATCGAGCGGTTGCGCGTACCTTATTCAGCCGGTGTAACCTTAGACTCGATGTCAAACGTAGGACATGATTATTCAACAGGTATCGAGCTAAGTGTCAGCCTGCATCCAGTACGTTGGTGGAATACCACAGTCAACGGAAACGTTTATCACTATAAGGTGAAGAACGAACAGGCCGCCGGTGGAAATACGACCTCAAGCACCAATTACGATATCCTATGGAATAACCTGTTTAATCTGGGGAAATACACCCGTATCCAATTGGATGGTAGTTTTGTAGGTCCTTCCGTAACGACGCAGGGCCGTACGGACGCTTATTGGTATGCGAACGTAGCCGTTCGCCAGCAACTATGTAACCGAAAACTAACCGCTACCTTAGCTTTCCGGGATATTTTCCGTTCTGCCAAATATATCAGCGATATCCAAACGGCAGATTTACGTTCCCTGACACGTATCAAACCCAAATATCCACAAATCACGTTGACGTTGAGTTGGACATTTAATAGTTTCAAGGCCAAATCCACCCAAGCGAAAGAAGATCGCTCGGAGATGTTCGAGGGTATAAAGCATTGATATTGTATCTTTACTGTATTGGTTTGTCTTCGGGAAACAACTACGACTACAAATAAATTCTGCAATCGTAGTTGTTTCCCTCTTTTACGGATGGTGGGATTTAGTTCTTGGCATTAATAGCTGCTAAAGGAGCGGAGAAGATAACAGATCAGATCATCCGATCATTGCGTTCGTCTGGTTTTTCTTTTTAGGATGATATAAACAAGGTTTCTCTATGTATTTCCAAGATAACATACCCAATCCGGTGCTAAGGATAGTGGTAAGAGCCAATGTCAATATAAAGCTATACCGATCAAGTCCGTAATGAATGAATATTTGGATGATCGGGAAATGAATCAAGAAAATACCATACGAGAAATTTCCCATCCGATTGAATACATGTAACCACTTGAATCCATAAGCTACCGTGATAATGATAGAGGCTAGAGCGATAGGCTCGAAAATACTCAGCAACATATACTCTCTACCCAATAAAAGAAATAGGCTGACAGGGAACAAATATCTCATATATTTTCGAAAAACAGGGAAATAGGCAAGTATGATAATACCGGAACAAAAGTACATCATTTGTCCGGGGAATTGTCTTTTCATGAATTCATAAATAGGGTTGTGTGTCATATCATCTAAATAATTACACGTTGTCGAGTAGATGAAAGATAAGATATAAATAAGAAGTAGGCATACCAATTTATTGTATCTTTTCAGTAACCAATAGATAATGGGTATGGTGATATATAGCATGAATTCAACCTTGATAGTCCATAAAGACCCATTCATCGCTTGTAAAGGATTGGTATCGAATACGCCGGGTAAATCCGGCGATAAAAAGTTAAATGTAAGTAAATTACAGATAAGATAGGTATATAAGCTAGAAGAGGTGAGGTATTCCCTGCAGGATAAAGAGGTAAGGAATAATCCGATTAAGGCACATAATAAAATAGTCAAGCTGTAGGCGGGCATAATACGTTGAATACGTTTACGGAAAAAAATCCGGGTATTAGGCGTACGTAAGAAGCTAAACATAACAAGAAATCCACTAATAATAAAGAAACCTTTCACTCGAAATCCTCCGCTAACAAACCAAAAAGGATCTGTCTCTGTCAGTGTGCTGAAATGGTTGAACATGACAGAATACGCAAGAAAGAAGCGAATAAAATCAAAATTATTCGCTTCTTTTACTTGATTTATTAATCTGGAGTTGAGTAAAACTTTCTCTGATTGATTCATTGTTCTATTTGACTACAATGATTTTTGTTACAACGCTCTCTGAGGCTTCCTCTGTGGAAGCTAGTACAAGATATACGCCTGTCGCTACACGTGATCCGTTTACGTTCCGGCAATTCCAGATAGCTTGCCCCCCCAAGGATTTAGTTTGATAAATAATATTTCCGTTTAAATCCGTGATTTTTACATTCGAATTATCCATTAATCCTACAATCGTTACTTTATCCATATGTTCGGGACGTACCGGATTGGGATATGCGTAGATCTCCGAGTAATCAGATTTACCCTCCGAAGCTTCTCCTTGATAGGAATTTAGTCCTTTATCGGTACCGATAAAAACCTCACCGGTCTTATCGTTTATCTCTATATCGTATATGTTATCGGAAAGGAGCGGGCTATTGGTCGTATTAAATTGATAAACGATTGTCTCATTATCATTATCTAGAACATAGACGCCATTTCCTTTGGTTCCAATCCATTTTCGATTACCTGCGTCTACTTTTAGGGTCGTGACGACAACGTTATCTAAGAAATAAGCGAGATTGCCAGTTTCCTCATTGGTATATTTTACCCTTGTACAACGTGTAGCGGCTTTATCCTCAGCGGAAGAGATCCTAGGTTTAGTGAAATATACGGCCCCCCGATTCGTACCAACCCAGATATATCCATCCTTATCCTCGGCTACGCATGTATAATTACTAGGAGTCAATTCTTTTCCGTCGGTATCAATAAGTGTAGTAAACTCATACGAGGAAACTTCGTCTAAAGACTCGCTATTCGGTATCATTACAAGTTTAGGGGTGTTACGAGGCACATAAATCCATTTGTCGTTCGTGGAGGTTATAAGTATATCGTTTATTGTATAGACTCCTCTAAGTTGTTCGATATCCAAACGATGCCATGCTCCTGCTTTGTCAAGAACAAGTACCGCATGGTTAACCTCTGAGCTTGTCATCCACAAATTTCCATTTTTATCAAAGGCCAGTCCATCTATATAACAATAACCGGACCCATAGCCTCCCGCGGTTTCTTTAAAGGCATTCTTTTCATTGTATGACTGGACGGGAGTTCCATTCTTATATTGGATAACGCCATCACCCATGGAAGAGGCGTATACGATCTCATCATTAGAATCGTCGGTCGTTACGGCTATACTTGTATAGTCTCGTGGATTTCTTGGTAAATTGAGTTTCTTTTGGGCTTCTTTAGGATCGATAAAAGACCATTTATCATAATCGTATGTAAGAATATAACCTCCTTTGTCGAAGCGTTTACCATTTAGGAGGTCTTTACCTCCTATGATCATATATACTTTATCATTTTTACAAACAATATCGAATGCGCTATTGCTGTAAGGTCCGTCTAAAATGATAGGTTCATTAAGAGCCTCAAAACTATTTGAGCCTTTCCGTTGGATAGAACGTAGCCCTTTGCTTCCTTCCGCTATCCAATATTTGTCTGTTTGATAGGTACTGATATCATTGATACTTAAGTTTATTTGGTCAAACTTTTGCGTATCGGATACGATGAAAACCCTTGAGTTATCTATACACGCTAATTTTTCGCCTATTACTTTCATGTATTTTAGGGTTGAGCTATTTATTATTAGGGAAAGCTCTCCATTGTTTTCATAAAAGATACCTTGCTGACTTACCAAGTAGAATAAGGTATTCTTGAATGAAGCGATAGCTGAGATCGTATGATTATCGGAAAGGTTTGATAATCCATAAGGCTTCCAGTTTGCCTTATCCAGCAGGTTCTCTTTTAATGAAGCGTATATAATTCCTGAGGATATTTCTTCTTTATTGGTTGTAGAGGCATATATATTTCCATTTTGTATAGCGCATGATGTTATATTTAAGGAAAGATTATAAGTATCCTTAATTTCTTTTTTGGCCATATTGACCACGACGATACCAAACGCGGTCGATAAATAAGCATATTGATCATGTACCAATACCGAATTGATTTGTTTGTCTCTTATGGACGTACTGGTCGACAGATAAGGAAGATTTGTGGTCACTCCTCCCTCAAGTATATCTATATTTGAATTATCATAGATAATAAGGAGTGATTTTGTTTGTTTATTATAGCGGATCAAAGAAATCGTATTATCATTTAATCCGTTTCCTTTATAATATTGCTTAATACTATTATCATCTTTTCCATACGTATAAAGAGATCCTTCCGCTACCACAAATACTTGGTCGTTCGATTCCTCTACGCTGTTTGTGTTATTGTAAGAAAGATACGTTTTCCATCCGGTTGTATTAAAATTCGCGGCTAATACAGTGAATGAAAAGAATGAAAATAGAATGATAGTAAGTATATGTCTCATATTAACAATTGTAATCAGATAAAAATGATGTTAACTTCATGACGGCTTTCGCACGATGGCTGATCTGGTTTTTTGTATCGTTACCCATCTCGGCGAAAGTTTGTGTATAGGTATCAGGCATGAATATAGGATCGTATCCAAATCCGCTATCTCCGCGTTTTTCGGTAGTGATAGAGCCATTTACGATACCGTCGAAGGTATATTCTTTTCCGTCAAGGATTAGAGCTATGACCGTGCGGAAACGTGCTTTTCTGTTTTCTTTATGATTCATTTCGGACAACAGCTTGTTCATATTAGCTTCCGAGTCGTGCTCCGTTCCTGCGTAACGAGCCGAATAGACTCCCGGAGCATTATTCAATACCTCGACTTCTAATCCCGTGTCGTCAGCGAAACAATCATATCCGAATTTCTCTTTGATATAGCGGGCTTTTAGCAAAGCATTTCCCTCTAAGGTATCTGCCGTCTCGGGGATATCGTCATGGCAATCGATATCGGATAAACTTATGATTTCCGCGTATCCGGCGGTTATCTTGCGGACCTCGTCCAGTTTGTGTTGATTATTTGTCGCGAATACAAGTTTCATATTTCGTAATCTATTAAATAAGAAAGCATTTCTATACGGTAGATATATAACGTATGGAAATGCTTTAAATTGTTTGTATATTCTTTTTTAAGTCTTTATCTGATCGAACCCCTCACCATATACCCCTCGGACAATGCTTTGGGAGATGAATGCTTGGTGGTCTATCCGTTTCACGATCCGGAAGATGGAGACGGATTCGGATTTCTTGGCGAGTAGTACGACTACCTTGACGGGTTTGCGGGAATAACCGCCCTCGCCGTCCAGTATCGTGCAGCCACGGCCTAAGTCATGGATGATGCGATCCGCTATCTCGTCGTACTTCTGGGAGAAGATGAGGAATTGTACGGATTGGCGGTTACCGTTCAATACCATGTCGAGAACGTAATTGCTTATGACCATCTCCACGAAACCGAAAACGATCTTGTCCACGTTATGGAACAGGAAGAAAGAGGAACTGATGATGAAGAAATCGCAAAACAGAAGGATACGTCCGATCGATATATTCTTATATTTATTGATTACCGCACCGATAATATCCGTACCTCCGGTACTGCCGTTGGCCGAGAATACCAATCCTAGTCCGGCACCACACATAAACGCTCCGATTATGATAGCCATAAACGGCTGGTCGTGCAGTATAGGTTGTCCTTTCAGCAGCCACTCGAAAAGAGAGAGAGAAGCCGAGAGTGAGAAAACTCCGAAAATAGTTTTTATCAAGAATTTTAGACCAAGGATCTTTAAAGCTACCACCAACAAGGCTACGTTGATGACAAAATAAGATACGGATACCGGGATCAATCCATTGGAGGCAAAGAAGATCAATGCGCAGATACCACTTACCCCACCTGTCACGATCTCGTTGGAAAGGATAAAGGCGTTGAATCCGAATCCGTATAATAAAGTTCCGAACAGGATCATTAGATAATCCTGTACGGAAAAATAGATTTTTGTGAGTTTTAAGTTCATCCCACTACGATATTAACGATTTTGCCGGGAACGACAATAACCTTCTTAACGGCCTTGCCTTCCATCCACTTCGCTGAGTTCTCATGGCTCAAGGCCGCCTTCTCAGCGTCTTCACGGGAGATATCTGCCGGAAGTTCGAGGTTGAAACGGGCTTTACCATTGAATGAGATGACGTAGGTAACTGATTTTTCTACCAGATACTCTTCGTTATGTTCCGGCCACTGGGCATCGCAGATGGTCGTATCATGTCCTAATTGATGCCATAGCTCTTCCGTGATGTGGGGAGCGAACGGAGCCAATAAGGTGATCAGCGGCTCCAAGATGGCGCGCTTGCTGCATTTTAAGCTCGTTAACTCGTTCACGCAAATCATGAAGGCGCTAATGGACGTGTTGTATGAGAAATGCTCGATGTCGAACGTTACTTTCTTGATCAGCTTATGCAAGGATTTCAATTCGTCGGCCGTAGGCTCGGCATCGGTAACTTGCAGGGTATCCGTATTGCCGAAGAACAAGCCCCAAAGCTTCTTTAAGAAACGGTGTACGCCGTCGATACCGTTCGTATCCCAAGGCTTGGATTGCTCCAGCGGGCCTAGGAACATCTCGTACAAACGTAGGGTATCGGCACCATATTTCTCAACGATCATATCCGGGTTCACTACGTTGAACATGGATTTGGACATCTTCTCGACTGCCCATCCGCAGATATATTTACCATCTTCCAATACGAACTCCGCGTCGTTGTATTCCGGACGCCAGTTCTTGAAAGCCTCTATATCCAACAGATCGTTAGATACGATATTTACGTCTACATGGATAGGGGTGACCTCGTATTGGTCTTTCAAGTTCAAGGAAACGAATTTATTGGTTCCGTTGATGCGGTACACGAAGTTCGAGCGTCCTTGGATCATACCTTGGTTGATCAATTTCTTGAACGGCTCTTCCTCGCAAACGATACCCAAGTCGAACAAGAACTTATTCCAGAAACGGCTGTAAATCAAGTGGCCGGTAGCGTGTTCCGTACCACCGATATATAAATCCACGTTTCTCCAATATTCATCCACGTCTTTAGCTACCAAGGCTTTATCATTACGCGGGTCCATATAGCGCAAATAATAAGCGGAAGAACCGGCGAAGCCCGGCATCGTACAAAGCTCCAGCGGGAAGATCGTCTGGTTATCGATCTTTGATACCTCGGTGACTTTTTGATTTACCGTGTCCCAAGCCCATTTAACGGCGTGTCCTAATGGAGGCTCGCCCGTCTCGGTAGGCAAGAATTTATCTACTTCCGGCAGCAACAAGGGCAGACATTCTTCCGGCAACATCTGAGGCATGCCATCGGCGTCGTAATATACCGGGAACGGTTCGCCCCAATAACGCTGGCGGCTGAAAATAGCGTCGCGCAAGCGGTAGTTTATCTTCACACGTCCCAGATCGTGATCTTTTACGTATTTCTTGGTAGCGGCTATCGCTTCCTTGATCGTCAGTCCGTTCAAGGAAAGATCGCAATAAGGAGTAACGCCGGCTCTCGGAGAATTGCATACGATACCTTCCTTGGCATCGAAACTTTCCTCGCTTACGTCGCAACCTTCCACCAAGGGGCGGATTTCCAGTCCGAAATGCTTCGCGAAAGCGTAGTCGCGGCTATCGTGCGCCGGAACCGCCATGATCGCTCCCGTACCGTAGCCGGCCAATACATAGTCGCTGATCCAGATGGGAACCGCCTCGCCCGTAAACGGGTTAATAGCGTAGGAACCACTGAATACACCGGTTACCTGACGGTCGGCGATGCGCTCGCGCTCGGTACGTTTCTTGGTACGATCTAGGTAAGCGTCTACTTCCGCTTTTTGGTCTGCCGTAGTTAATTGTTGAACCAATTCACTTTCCGGAGCTAATACCATGAAGGTAACACCAAACATCGTATCGGCACGGGTCGTAAAGATCGTGAATTCCCTGTCGCTGTCTTTTATCTTGAAGCGAACCTCGGCACCTTCGCTGCGTCCGATCCAGTTCTTTTGGGTCTCTTTCAAGGAATCCGTCCAGTCGATCGTATCCAATCCGTCCAACAGGCGTTGCGCGTAAGCGGATACACGTAAGCACCATTGGCGCATGATCTTTTGTTCCACCGGATAGCCTCCACGCTCGGAAACACCGTTCACGACCTCATCATTCGCTAATACGGTACCCAAGGCGGCACACCAGTTTACCATGGTCTCTCCACGATAAGCGATCCGGTAGTTGAGTAATATCTCTTGTTTTTCTTTATCGCTCTTGGCTTTCCATTCCTCGGCGGTGAAACTAAGTTCCTCTCCGCAAGCTACGTTCAGACCTTCCGTACCACTGGTCTCGAAAGCCTGTATCAACTCGCTGATCGGGCGGGCTTGCTTCTCGTCGTTGCAGTAGTAGCTGTTGAACATCCGGATGAAGGCCCATTGCGTCCATTTGTAATATTCGGGATCGCAGGTACGGATCTCACGGCTCCAATCGTAGCAGAAACCGATCTTTTCCAATTGCTCCCGATAACGGGCTATATTATTCTTTGTCGTGATCTCCGGATGTTGTCCGGTCTGGATGGCGTATTGCTCCGCGGGCAATCCGTAAGCGTCGTAACCCATCGGGTGCAATACGTTAAAACCTTGCAAACGTTTGAAACGCGAATAAATATCAGAAGCTATATAACCGAGCGGGTGGCCAACGTGCAATCCCGCACCGGAAGGATAGGGGAACATGTCCAATACATAGTATTTAGGCTTATTCATGTCCTTTTCGACTTTATAAACCTTTTCGGCAATCCAGTAGTCGTGCCACTTCTTCTCAATCTCTCTGAAATTGTACTCCATGATCGTTTATCGTTTTTGTATCGTTTTCTATTTAAGGCCACAAAGTTAGTGAATTTATTTATTTTATATGAGTTATTTACATGAACTGTTTATTTCACGTAACCAATCCGGGGGCGAGATTGATTCTCGGTTCTTTTCGCTTGTAACTCAGCGAGTGACAGATTGATTAGCTCAAGTTGCGTACGGGTATCTTCGTTGATGTCGTTGTAATCGGCAAATGCTTCTTCGATATACGCTTTGAGTTCCTTTACTTCTTGTTGGAGTTCAAGCAAAGGGGAGGAAGAACTTATTATTTGTCGTATGCCGACGAAAGCACGCATGATAGAGATATTGACTTTAATGGCTGTATCGGATCTGAGTACAGAAGAAAGCATTGCTATACCTTGCTCCGTGAAAGCGAATGGAGCATATTGGTTACCTCCTTTCTTTGAGATGCCAATTTGGCATACCATATTGTTTTTCAAGTTGTTAAATTCTTGAATTGTTAATGTGAACATAAAATCATCAGGAAAGCGTTCTATGTTTCGTCTGACCGCACGTTTCAATTGGGCGGTTTCCGTTCCATACATTTCCGCCAGATCAAAATCCAGCATGACTTTTAGCCCTCTGATCTCATAAATCTTGTTTTGTATCGCTTGTAATTCCATAGTATAAGAACTTATTAATTTACTTTATTTGATATAACCAATTTTAGGCCTTTTAGCATTGTTCTTTTTCTTTGTAGCCAGTTCGGAAAGAGCTATGTAAATATCATCCAAAGACTTTTGGGTGTCTTCACTGAGATCATTGATAGCGCAAAGCGTTTCCTCATTAGCCATTTCAAGAGATTTGATACGTTCTTGTAGTTCTTTAATTTCGATGGAACTAGTGGTAGTTTGTAAGGTATAATTCCGGATAGCGACAAAGGCTCTCATAATGTTTCTGTTGATTTCGATCGCAATGTCTGAGTTCAGCACACTACTTAGCATTGCGACTCCTAGTTCCGTGAAAGCGAATGGCATATATTTAAAGTTATTACCTCTACCTTTATTCAAGGTCACAAATTGTGATCTTGAAAGTTCCTCCTTGGTCAATTCAAACATAAAATCATTTCCCTCGAATCGTTTAGGATTACGCCTGACTGCCTGTTTAAGTACCCTTGTCTCTATTCCATACATTTCCGCCAGATCAAAATCCAGCATGACTTTTTGCCCTCTGATCTCGTGAATCTTGTTTTGTATCGTTTGTAATTCCATAGTAAAGATTTTAGTTTAATATTATGGTCGCAAAGGTTTGTAAAATAATTGAGATAAGCAATAAGCTAGTTGGATATTTATGATTGGTTGCATTTGTAAGTTGTACAATGAATTATTGCTGATCCGGCTTATTGTCTATTTTTTATGTGTTCTTATTTTCCTTATAAGATTTCCGGGAAAAACACGTACGTGATTTATGAAAAACACGTACGACTTTTCGGAAAAACATGTACGTGTTTTCCGGAAAACATGATGATGTTTTTATATCACTGATATTCATGTATATATAACTTGATACCTTTGCATGGACTTATTGTGTGTTTTTTCTTCTTGTATTTGTTATTTTGTTGTTCTATCGTTTGTTTATGAATTAAAAATATTTAATTTTGCTTATCTATAATAAAGGATGAAGTCATTTATATATATACTATTAACTTCCTTGACTTTCCTTGTGGTAGGATGCCAAAATGAATCTGAGGAAATCCGTTTGATCAATCAGGCGGAACGCCTGTTTGATGCCTATCCGGATAGCGTAATCACTACATTGGATTCCATTCTGCTCCCGGAAGAGATGAGTCACCGTCTGATAGCCCGTTGGTGTATGTTGTACGCACGTGCCGCCGATAAAATAGAGGACGAAATGCCTTATACGAACCAGCTTGAGATCGCCTTGAAATACTATCAAAAGAAAAAGATGCGGGAAGAGGAGGCTGAGATCGGCCTTTATCTGGGGCGTTCGTACGTGGAGGATAAGGAGTACGAGAAGGCAATGAGGGCTTACTCCGATGCGCTGAAAGTAGCGTTGGCGATTAAGGATTATAATCGTGCCGGGTATATTTGTAGTTATATGGGAGATTTGTATGAGGTAGATCTTCGTTATATATTAGCCGCCGAGAAGTATAAAGAAAGCGGAAAGTATTTCCATTTAGCTAATAATGCTACGAGCTATGTACGTGCGTTCGTGAATGAGGGAAGAAGCTATATGAGTGTTGATTCGAATTATCTAGCTTTAACTGTATTGAAGCGAGCAGAAGTGATAATGGATTCCTTGAGGGTAGAAGAGGTTAGAAGTTATGTATACAATGGTCTAGGCAATATATTTAATGTTTTGGAAAAATATGATTTAGCTGAAAAATACTTATTGAGGAGCATAAAAGAGGATTCGAGTGATACTGCTTCGGATTATTTGACCTTATCAGATCTTGAGCAAAAGCGTGGAAATTTAGAACAAGCGGAAAATTATCTTCAAAAGGCTAATAGTGTATCCACAGATAATGATTTTGTACCGGCTACTATTGCTTATAATAATTATAAAATAAATAAAGAAAGAGATAATTATAAAAGAGCTTTGTCTTTTTATGAAGAATATGTAGCAACAGAGGATTCCCTTATGAATATAAGTAAATCTGTCGATATATATGATACAGAACAAAAATATGAACATTTGAAATTGCATAATGAAAATATAAGATTACTATTAAAGGGGCAAAGGAATTATACTTTTATATTGATATTGTTATTTTTATGTGCTTTACTTATTATTATCTATTTAGCTACAATAAGAAGAAAAAATCGTTCACTTTTAAAACAACAAGAAAAAATTAATACTTTGAATCAAAGCATATATCAATTATATGCAGAACTTCGGGGAAAGAGTGATGAACTAATCCAATTACAAAATACTCAGCATTCTTCGGTGAAAATGCAAGTGGAATATAAAAATGTGAAGAAAGAGGTAGATAATTTGAGATCTCGATTATTCGAATTAAGAGAATCTAAAATTCTCAATAGTAATTTAGCTAAAAAAATAAAGAAAATATCTCAAACTGTGCAACCTAATAATTCTGAAGTACTCGTTTCCGAAAAAATGTGGATTGATATTGAAGTTTTGATGATGGAAGTTTACCCTAGTGTTATAAAGGTACTGAAGGATGCAGGCTTGTCATTATCGGAGATGCATCTTTGTTTCCTCACATTATTTAAACTTGATTCAACAGCTATATCTATCCTTTTAAATATTATTCCTACTTCCGTCGATCGTACACGTTTGCGAGTACGAAAGAAATTAAATTGGGAAGGTAAACAAGGATTGTATGAATCTCTTGTTAATATTTAGTATGTAATAAACCTTCATTTAAGGGGCTCTACGATTGTTTGTCTATGTATTTGTTTTTATAGTATTTGATTGTCAAGTGTTTACGTTTTTTTCTTTGTCTATGTGGATTACATAATTTAACCCCTTTAGATCATATATAATCTCTAGATTTGCAACTGAAACATAACAAAAAAAGAGAGATTATGAAAAATGTAAAATGGCTACTAGCAGTGTTGTTTATTTTTTCAATTTGTATTCCATCTTTTGCAGGTCATGTGCCTTTACATGGTCATCTTAAGAAAAAACAGCGATCTGTAAATTTGGATGTACCTATAAAAGCAGACATAGATGAAACCTCAAAAGTTTTATCCTTGGAGTTTTTGGAATATGTAGGAGAGGTACGAGTATCTGTTGCGGATGCGAATGGAAATATCGTTTATGAGGAGATAGTGGATACACAAGATGTTTCTTCTAGTATTATCTCATTAGATGAATGTACTTCTGGATCTTATGGACTTTATATATCAGATTCAGAAAACTACGCAGAAGGTCTTTTTAATTTATAAATAATTTAAATTTTAGATGTATGGACAAAAAGACAGTGCTTTTAGCATCTGCATGTACTTTATTAATGATGTCATGTAGCAATGATGCGGAGTTGATTAAGGTTGCTGAAACGACAGGATTACAAACGAAGGCTTTTGTTGGTGAAGCAGATTTCCAAATTGTAGATTATGCGGGAGATAAATGTATTCAGTTCAAGAATGATTCCGTATTTAATGCGATGCTTTGGGAGATGAATGATATGTCAGAAGAAGAGATAAATAATATTTTCTCGGGAGCTGGTTTCGTAAGTCAATGGCAACTTATGCAAGAAGCAGATCAAGAACAGGAGCTTATTGTAGACAATTATGAGAAAGATCTTAGCCAACCTTGGCCTGCTCATCAAATTAAAGAATTCAAACAAAAATATGATGATGTTTTCATGTTTGAACCTTATGATTCTACAGATTTTATTGCGCATTATAAATTAAAAGGTTCCACGTATAGTCCTTTTGTAAATAGGCAGGGATTGTTTTTAATTGGAGATAGTGTTGTATATACTGCTGTATATGAATCTTTAGAGGAATATTTTGGATTAGGAATATCATTGTATGGTAGTAATGGAGCCACAACTGAATCTGATATGAATTGTGCTGAAATTAAATATCAAATACCTGGTGGTGATTATGTAAAAGCAAGAGCAATTCCTAAATTTACAGGTTCTCGGATGATATCTAATCAAGAATATCGGGTAGTAAGTTGTGAAATACTTAGTCAGAAAAAAAAGGTGATGTGGAAAAAACACCATGCAGATGTGTATTTAGATTATAGAGTGAAAGGATCTGGTGTAGGTTTTGGTGTTACAAATCCTAACAATGGGCAATTTTTGAGTTGTAATGATCAACCACTTAAACTAAAATATGCAGCTTATGGTAAAAATACAATTGATTTAGGTATTTGTGGTAAAAATGCCTATTCACCTCTTTGGATACTTAATGGAACTTTGGAAATTCAAGCCGATGACATTCCATTTAAGGGTTATTCGTCAATACTACTGAGAGAAGGATAAATATTTAATACGATGAAAAAAGTTTTATTTTTATTATTGTTAATAACAACTTCAGCTTTCGCTCAAGTAGAGCATGGGTTATTAGTAGGTGCTGGTGTTGGATTCCCTTTGCAGGACGGTTGGAAGGAGACTACTTGGGGGGATAAATCGAATTTGGATTATCGGAACGATTATAAATTGAATAGTATGATCGGTTATCGCTTCCGATTCCTTCCGGAACAGAAATTCTTCTATGACTTGGATGTTACGATGGGATTTCAAAAGATGGAAACTGTCAAGTCTTCTCGTTATCTTTCTTACGAAGGTATGGAAGGTGGTTCACATATATTCAAAGGTGGTACTGAGACGATTGATGAATTTGTCATGCCTATCTCCGTAGCCGCTAGTTGGAATTGGCGTTTTACCAAGAAATTCCATTTAGGTGTCGGTATCGCTCCTACGCTTTATGTACAATCACAAGCCGTGTTTGATTTGTCCGTGATGGCGAAGGTGGGATATCGTTTAAGCAAGCATTGTGAGTTCGGCCTTTCTTATCAGTATGGCTGTTTCAATACCTTGAAACATTTCAATAATGGACCGGCTAATGGCCGTCGTGGACATCTTTCGGATTTGATGCTCTCTGTATATGTTCCTTTTGTTTTGAAATGATGGAATAATAAAATATAGAAACACATAATGTTTTATTTGGAACCAAAACAAAGATGAATAACTGCCTATAAGAAAAGAGTACGTGAAAAGAGCCATGTATAGAGAAATAATTCTATGCATGGCTTTTGCTTGTATAATGATATATAGATTCTCAAGTATTATTGAGGCCTTTTTCGTATTTTTTGTTTGCGATATTGTCTCTTTCATGATTAAGAACTATCTTTGACAGATCATCCAATAGTGGATACCGAATCAAAATCAAATTGACTATGAAAACAAAAAAGGAACAAGAGTTTATGAAAGAGATACAAGACAGGTATATCCGTTTCGATTGGGCTATTAAACGTCTGCTTCGTCAGAAAGCTAATTTCGATGTGCTTGAGGGATTTCTCACCGTATTCCTCGGGGAGAAAATCACGATCGTGGAGCTATTGGAGAGTGAGGGAAACCAACTATCAGCCGATGATAAGTTCAACCGTGTGGACATCAAGGCGCTGAACAGCAAAGGAGAGATCATTATCATAGAGATACAGAACACACGCGAGCTTTATTATCTCGAACGTATCCTTTACGGGGTGGCGAAAGCGATCACCGAACATATCCATTTGGGCGACGCTTACTATAAGGTGAAAAAGATCTATTCGATCAGCGTCCTTTATTTCGATATCGGCATCGGTCAGGATTATCTGTATCATGGGCAAAATCAGTTCATCGGCGTGCACTCGAAGGACCAGTTATTGATAAATACCAAGGAGCGGGACGCGATTGTCTCCCGTTTGCCTTCTGAGATCTTCCCTGAATATATCCTTATACGTGTGAATGAGTTCAATAAGGTGGCCGTCACGCCCTTGGAGGAATGGATGGATTACTTGAAGGATGGTACGATCCGTCCCGACACCACGGCTCCCGGACTGGGTGAGGCGCGTGAGAAATTGAGATACTATTCCATGACTCCCTCTGAGCGTAATGCCTATGATGAACACTTGAGCGCTATCATGATCCAAAACGACGTGCTTGACTCTGCGAAACTGGAAGGACGTATCGAGGGATTGGCTGAGGGCCGAGAAGAGAATAATAAAGCGAATGCCCGAAAAATGAACGCTTTAGGTATCGAGCCTGAAATAATCCGGCAAGTTACAGGTCTTGCGCCGGGGGAATATGATTGAAATTCTTCGTAAATTTGTGGTTCTTTAAGCATATCTTATAGTAAGGATCGAATATGAAAATGAGTGAAAAGGAGGTTGATACATCAAATGAACTACGGGTCTTGTCCCTGTTCTCTGGGTGTGGGGGCATGGATTTAGGATTCGAGGGGGATTTTATATGTCATCGTAAGTCTATATCTCCTCAAAGTACGTGGGTTCAAGAGGTTATCGATGAACACTGGGTTCGTTTACAGAGGAATCGTTTTCGAACGGTCTTTGCGAATGATATATTGAAAGAGGCACAAACCGCTTGGCTTCAATATATGGATCGATTCGGATATGATAAAAACGTTTATAATACAAAGAGTATCGTAGACTTGGTGAAAGAGCATCGAGCGGGGAAAAAAGTCTTCCCTAAAAATATAGATGTCGTCACGGGAGGTTTTCCTTGCCAGGATTTCAGTGTCTCTGGTAAACGTTTGGGATTTGAGTCGAATAAGGATCATACCGGGAAATTGCGTGAGGACGATGAGGCCTCGGAAGAGACGAGGGGTAAACTTTACTATTGGATGAAGCAGGTGATCGATATTACGAGGCCCAAGATATTTATCGCGGAGAACGTGAAGGGACTGGTGAATCTGGGAGACGTGAAAAGTATTATTCAGAGAGACTTCGCCCATGCGGCTGGGGATGGATATATTGTTTTAGATCCTCAAGTTTTACATGCGGGCAATTATGGGGTTCCGGAGTCTAGAGAGCGTGTGATTTTTATCGGGATACGTAAGTCTGCGTTAAAGGTTAAGGCTTTAAGAGCGCTTCAAGAGGAGAAGATACCCAAAGCTTACGATCCTTATCCGAGTCCGACACATGCTTGCACCGTGGAAGATAAGAAACTATTGCCGCCGGTGGTTTGTCGGGATGTATTTGTAGGATTGGAGGAACCGGATAGAACAGAAGATCCATCCCAGCGGTATTATTCACAGGCGAAATATATGGGAGCTCATTGTCAAGGTCAAAAGGAGATCGCGCTGGATCATATTGGCCCGACGATTCGTTCCGAGCATCATGGAAATATAGAATACCGTCGTTTATCCCGGGAGCATGGGGGCGTTATTACGGAAGAATTAGACGCCGGTTTACAAGAACGTCGCTTAACTCCTCGAGAATGTGCTTTGATACAGACGTTTCCGCCGGATTATACGTTTGTCTCCCATAAAAAGAACAGTACACGTTTTGAGTTAAGTGCCTCAGGCGCTTATAAAGTGATCGGTAATGCGGTTCCTCCAGTATTAGCGTATCATATAGCGAATCGCATACAGACTTTATGGCCGTTGTATTTTAAAAAGAGATAATATGGAAGAGGAGAATATTATTACTGTGCGTAATAGAAATCTTCAAAAAGCGGATGAGGCTTTTGCGGATTTTATGTTTATGCTGGAATCATATTTGAATGAAAAAGCAGCTGCTATTCCGGGTACGTATTGCGATTGTAAGAGTAAGGAATTGGAAAATGTAGTAGTGAACGTGATGAAAGAACTTTGCGGTAGAACTCCTTTCCGTGCGGAGGAGATACGCTTGGTTTCCGCCCAATATTTTCCGGATATTATTGCGGAGAAATATTATGGGGTTGAGGTAAAATCTACAAAAGAGAACCATTGGACATCTACGGGAAGTAGCATCGTGGAGTCTACACGTGATAAGAATGTAGAAAATATCTATATGCTCTTCGGCAAACTGGGAGGTAAGACGGCGGAGTTTAAGTGCCGTCCTTATGAGGATTGTCTCTCCGATATAGCTGTTACCCATTCTCCCCGTTATTTGATTAATATGGAATTAACGAAAGAGCAGACTATTTTTAGTAAGATGGGAGTTGCTTATGATCAATTAAGGAATGCTCCGGATTCTATAGAGATCGTTCGAAAATATTATAGGGAAAAAGCCATTAAAGCCAAAAAGAAAGCTATGCCTTGGTGGTTGGGCACTTCCGCTGAGGAAAGTTTGGAGGAGCATACGGATATGAATATAAGCCTGTGGGTGGATAATGGAGAATATGCGGATCCGGAAAGGAATAAGAGACTAAAAGCGGAGATATTTATTTTATTCCCGGAAGTGGTGAGTGGGAATTATGAGAATGCTGCCTTATGGTTATGTACGCGCCGGTCTGTTGTTAATTTTCATATGCGGGACACTTTTTCCGCGGGGGGCCAACAATTGAAACTGAATGATGAACTTCTGCCTTTTCCTCTACCGCATGTGGTTGGTGAGTTGTTAGAATCTGCGACTTTAATAAAGAACTATCTTCTTAATAGTGATGATTTAGACTTAGATATATCGGAATTCCGTCCAGAACTTATGTTGCCTAACCGATATGAGGTCTGGCTTAATGATATTTGGAAACGTATTCATCAACTAAAACCTTATAAAAGGAAAGAGACTATCGAAGAATTGGGCGGTATTTCATTGGCCGAATGGATCGATAGGAAATATACTTTGTCTGTAAAATAAGTATTCTCATAAAATATCTTTTCTTCTCGATCGTCTCCCTAAATAGAAGGACATGTCTGACTCGCGAATGAAGTTTAATAATTAAAAGAAAAGAAAAGATGTTTTGGCATAAAAAGAAGGAGGTACTCTCTTTGGAGATAGCCTCATATGATTGTACAGGATGCGGTAGTTGCGTTGATAGATGTAGGCGCGATGTGTTGAAGATGATCGATAACGGACACTGCCTGCTGGCTTCCGTGGAATATCTGGAAAACTGCGTAGGATGCGGGAAATGTGTCCATATATGTCCTGCTAAGGCGATTGAGTTAGTGACCACAAAGTAAAAACGAATAAAAAATCAGATAAGTAATATGAACGCATGGAGAAAAATAACGCACGTCGTTATATTTATCGCTGTCTTCGCGGCGATCGTAGCAGTGGTTATGTTGTTGTGGAATGCCTTGATCCCGTCTATCACGGGCTGGACGACTATCAATTACTGGCAGGCGGCAGGCTTGATGGTATTGACACGCCTATTGTTTGGGGGACCTTGGCATCACTTCGGTTTCATGGGTAACCGGAATGTGAATTGGCGGAAAGAGCATAGGCGTTTTCATGAGCGGATGGGACATGTATCTCTGGAGGAGAAAAAAGCCTTTATTCGTAGATGGATGAATGGCTTTAATGAGGAGAAAGAATGACACGGCAGACTGAAAATATACCTATATCGGATATATTCAGGAAATACCAATCTCAGCTAAAGAGTTTTATCTCTAAACGAGTCCCCTCCAAAGAGGATTGCGAGGATATCTTACAAAATGTTTTTTACCAACTGTTGAAAACAGACTCGGAGGGTACCGTGATAGGGCAAGTATCTGCTTGGCTTTATTCCGTGGCGAGGAACCAGATCATAGATCGTAGCAGGAAGCATACGGAGGAGCCAATGCCCTATAAGCAAGGGGAAGATTCGGAAGGAAGGTTTATGAATGAGATTTCTGAGTGGCTGATGGATGAGGATCAGTCCCCTGAGATGGATTTTATCCGTTCTTTGGTATGGGAGGAGTTAGAGAACGCTTTAGCGGAGTTGCCGGATGAGCAGCGTACGGTTTTTGAGTTGACCGAGCTGGAAGGCTTTTCTTTTAAGGAGATCTCCGAGGCGACGGATGTTCCAGTGAATACGCTTCTGTCCCGGAAAAGATACGCCGTCTTACATCTCCGCAAATGGCTTAACGACTTGTATATCGAATTAGTAGGCGATTGAGACGGTTGATTTAGAACTAATAGCGAATCAAAAGGGTTATACAAATACGTAACATTAAAGTTTAAAGCTATGAAGTTTTTTATTGACACGGCGAATCTGGACCAGATCCGGGAAGCGAATGAATTGGGAGTATTGGATGGCGTGACGACTAATCCGTCCTTAATGGCGAAAGAGGGAATCCGGGGGGTGGAAAATCAACGGAAACACTATTTGGAAATTTGCGAGATCGTGGGCGGGGATGTAAGCGCCGAGGTAATCGCTACCGACTTAGAAGGCATGATAAAAGAAGGGGAGGAGTTGGCCGCTTTACATCCTAATATAGTCGTTAAAGTACCTTGTATCGAAGCGGGGATTAAAGCGATAAAATATTTCACCAGAAAAGGCATCCGTACGAATTGTACGCTGGTTTTCTCTGTCGGTCAGGCGTTATTGGCGGCTAAGGCCGGGGCTACGTATGTATCGCCGTTCGTTGGGCGTTTGGATGACATCGCCAGCGACGGGATAGAGCTGGTACGTAAGATCGTGGAAATGTATGATTATTACGATTATGATACCCAAGTATTGGCGGCTTCTATCCGTAGCACCCAGCATATCATCCAATGCGTGGAGGCGGGGGCGGATGTGGCTACCTGTCCTTTGTCCGCCATTAAAGGCTTATTGAAACACCCGTTAACGGATAGTGGGCTGGCTACTTTTCTAGCGGATTATAAGAAAGTAAACGGATAGAAAAAAAATAGTACCTTTGTGCGGATTAATTCGTAAACGCATTTAAAAGATTACTATCGTGGCAAAAGTTGTGGAAACCCCTTTGATGAAGCAGTATTTCGATATAAAAGCGAAACATCCGGACGCTATCCTTTTATTCCGGGTTGGAGACTTTTACGAGATGTATGGCGAGGACGCCGTGATTGGCGCGGAAATACTGGGTATCGTACAGACCAAACGTGCGAATGGCGTAGGGCAGCATGTTGAGATGGCGGGATTTCCACATCATGCCTTGGATTCTTATCTGCCGAAATTGGTGCGGGCCGGTAAGCGTGTGGCTATTTGTGATCAGCTGGAAGATCCTAAATTGACTAAGAAATTGGTGAAGCGGGGAATTACGGAATTGGTGACTCCCGGTGTTTCCATCAATGATAATATACTGAATCATAAAGAGAATAATTTCTTGGCCTCTATCCATTTCGCCAAGGAGGTATGTGGTATCTCTTTCTTGGATATCTCTACCGGCGAGTTCATGACGGCGGAGGGTTCTATTGACTATATCGACAAATTACTCAATAATTTTTCCCCGAAGGAAGTGTTGATCGAACGGGGAAACAAGAAACGTTTCGAGGAGGCTTTCAGTCCTCGTTTCTTTATCTTTGAGCTGGATGATTGGATCTTTACGACCTCGGCCGCCGAGGATCGCCTGTTGAAGCATTTCGAGACGAAGAACTTGAAGGGTTTTGGCGTACAACACTTGAAATTAGGTATTATCGCTTCCGGGGCGATTCTGTATTATCTGGACCAGACCCAGCACACGCATATTTCCCATATCACCGCTTTATCTCGTATCGAGGAAGATCGATACGTCCGCTTGGATAAGTTTACGGTACGCAGCTTGGAACTGGTGGGTACGATGAACGATGAGGGAACAAGCTTGTTGGACGTGATCGATAAGACGATCTCGCCGATGGGCTCTCGTATGCTTCGCCGGTGGATACTATTCCCGCTAAAGGATGTAAAACCGATCCAAGAACGCCAAGAGGTCGTGGATTATTTCTTCCGTGAACCGGAGACAAAGGAGTTGCTGGATACGCAGTTGGAGCAGATCGGCGACTTGGAGCGTATTATCTCCAAGGTAGCTGTCGGCCGTGTATCTCCTCGTGAGGTGGTTCAGCTAAAGGTAGCGCTTCGTGCGATCGAGCCGATCAAGGAGGCATGTATGGCGAGTGAGGAACCCAGCTTATGCCGTATCGGGGAGCAATTAAACGCTTGCGCTTTGATCCGCGACCGAATTGAGAAAGAGATTAATAACGATCCCCCTTCTTTGGTCAATAAGGGAGGAATTATAGCGAAGGGTGTCAACGAGGAATTGGATGACTTGCGTGCCATCGCTTATTCCGGCAAGGATTATTTGTTGAAGGTACAGCAGCGTGAGATCGAATTGACGGGTATCCCAAGCTTGAAGATCGCTTTCAACAACGTCTTTGGTTATTACATAGAGGTACGTAATACCCATAAGGATAAAGTCCCGGCGAATTGGATCCGTAAACAGACCTTGGTGAACGCCGAGCGCTATATTACCGAGGAGTTGAAGGAATACGAGGAGAAGATATTAGGGGCGGAAGAAAAGATCCTTGCTTTGGAGACTCGCCTTTTCAATGAGCTGGTATTGGCCTTGACGGAGTATATTCCGCCTATCCAGATGAACGCGAACTTGATCGGGCGTATCGATTGCCTTTTATCTTTCGCTAAGGCCGCGGAGGCGAATAAGTATATCCGTCCGGTCGTGAGTGATTCCGACAAGATCGACATAAAGGGAGGTCGCCACCCGGTAATCGAGAAACAACTGCCCTTGGGAGAACCTTATATCGCCAATGATGTCTATCTGGATGACGAGAAACAACAGATCATCATTATCACGGGTCCGAATATGGCCGGTAAGTCCGCCTTATTGCGTCAGACAGCCTTGATTACGCTCATGGCGCAAATCGGTTGCTTTGTTCCGGCCGAGAGCGCCCATATCGGTATCGTGGATAAGATATTTACCCGTGTAGGCGCCTCGGATAATATCTCGGTGGGTGAGTCTACTTTTATGGTAGAGATGAATGAGGCCTCCGATATATTAAATAATATGACTTCCCGGAGCTTGGTGCTTTTCGATGAGTTAGGCCGGGGTACCAGTACCTACGATGGCATATCGATCGCTTGGGCGATCGTGGAATATATCCATGAGCACCCTAATGCGAAGGCGAAGACGCTGTTCGCTACCCATTACCACGAGCTGAACGAGATGGAGCGTGCCTTTAAGCGGATCAAGAACTATAACGTATCGGTCAAGGAAGTAGGGAATAAGGTGATATTCTTGCGTAAGTTGATACCGGGAGGAAGCGAGCATAGCTTTGGTATCCACGTGGCGAAAATGGCCGGTATGCCTAAAAGCATCGTGAAGCGTTCGAATGAGATCTTGAAGCAGTTGGAGTCCGAGAATCGTCAGGAAGGCATCGGCGGTAAGCCTGTAAAAGCGATCGCCTCTGCCGCCGAGGGGTATCAGCTGAGTTTCTTCCAGTTGGATGATCCGGTGTTGAGCCAAGTACGGGATGAGATCAAGAACTTGGACGTGAATAATCTTACCCCCTTGGAAGCCTTGAACAAACTGAGTGAGATTAAGCGGATTATTACGGGGAAATAATCCGCTTGATCGTATTACCGATGATTGGTAATCATTTACTTTTTAGGTCTCACCAACACTACCACCCGGTTGTCATCCTCTTCCAATGTCGCGGCCACCTCTTTTAGTTTGCCTTTCAGCTTTCCCCTTTTATAGTCCTGGCAAAGATCGGAAGCATTGATGGTAGAACACAATTCGCCTTTTGAATTGATGGGAGGAAATGTCACCATATAGATTTCTTTCTTATAAGAATAATCATCGTTGTA
>ENA-UPWK01000966-UPWK01000966.1-human-gut-metagenome-genome-assembly--contig:-NODE-966-length-24424-cov-5.245492_pt1 | contig 24424 bp, 19 predicted proteins | sample MGYA00250048_ERZ773373 | MGnify/ENA primary metagenome ERZ773373 (study PRJEB29103, sample SAMN06112059) | human gut metagenome | biome: human gut; feature: ankylosing spondylitis patient; material... | reverse complement strand
TTGAACAGGGATTCGATAAACACGAAAATCTTTGAAGAGGGAGGGGTGGGGTTTGGGGAGGGGAGGGAGAAACTTTCTCAGAAAGTTTCTCCCTCCCCTCCCCGAATAATCCTCAATATTACTTGTTCATTCCCGCGGAAGTGCTCTGGGCGGCCTCAAAGAGGAGAGGCCGATCCTTGGTGCCGAGCAGCAGGTACTGCATCTGCTCATGCGGGATGGCGTTCAGCTCGGACGCGCGGTTGAAGTAGAAGGCCGCGCCGAGGGCGACCCAGACAAGAAGCATGAACCACGACTCGATGCCGATGGCGGCGGGAGAACCGGGCAGGGCGAGCATGGCGAAGCAGGAGATGGAGGTCAGGCCACCGATGATCGCCACAGGCTTGCCCCAGCGGGCTTCGGGGATGTCGGGGAAATTGGCGACATACTTGTACGCGGTCATGCAGGTGAACAGATAGGCGAGCGCGGTGCCCATGGCGGACATGTCGACGATCCAGTTCAGGGCCGAGCGGCCGAACCACGGGGCGATGAGGGTCAGGCCAAGCGTGAACAGGACGGCGTTGGTCGGCGTCCCGTGTTTGGGGTGCACCTTGACGAACCAAGGGTGCAGGAATTTGCCGCGGCCCATGCTGAACAGGAGGCGCGTCGTCGCCATGAAAAAGCCGTTCATGCCCGTGAAAATCCCGGCCATGACCGGAATGGCGAGGATGACGCCGCCGAACCTGCCGAAAGCCATATTGGCCACGGCGCCCGTGGTCCAGCTGTGATTCTGGCCGAGCAAATCGGTATAGGGAATGATGATCGCGACAGCGATCAGAACCAGCGCGTAGAGAAGCGCGCCGCAGACGATGGAATTGATCATCAGGCGGCGGGATTTTTCGGGCGGGAAGTCGAATTCTTCAGCGGTCTGGGGGATCGTGTCGAAACCCACGAACAGCCACGGGGTAATGGCGAGGATGGACAGCACGCAGGCTACCGGGGAACGCCCTTCGGCAAAGAGGGGGAACAGGTTATCGACGTGGGAGGTTTCCGTGGCGACGCTTCCAAGGATCAGCACCAGCACGCCGCCCGCGAGGGCGAAGGCCAGAATGAGCTGGAGGCTGCTCGCCATGTCCATGCCCCTGAAATTCATATAGCCGAAGAAGATGAAGAAAGCCGACATCATGGCCAGTTCGCCCGCGTAGACGTCCCATCCGGCGACCGTATACAGATAGCCCACATCAAAAACGCCGGGCAGGACGAAGCGGCTGAGCAGCGCAAGGGCCGTGCCGTTGGCGGCGATGACGCAGAGGTAGCCGAGAACCAGCGCCCAGCCGCAGATGAAACCGGCCCGTGTCCCGAAGCCGACGTAGGCGTAGGTGAAGGAACCGCCCGCAACGGGATAGACTTTAATCAGGATGCTGTAGCAGAGCGCCACCGTGCACAGCAGCCCTCCGCCGATGAGAAACGCGAGGCATGTCCCCAGCGGCCCGGCATCCGGCAGAAAACGGGTTCCGGGAAGGACGAAGCAGCCCCAGCCGATGATGGCCCCTACGGCCAGTGCCCAGACTTCGGCCGGGCTCATGGTTTTTTTGAGTTCCTTGCGATCCGTTTGAGATTCCGTCGAGTGATCCATATATCCATCTCTTTTCAGTTTGAGGGCGGGAAAAGCGGCCCGGGTGCGCATATGGTACGGATAACGCACGGCTTCGTCCGCCTGATGGGGCGCAACGCGAGAACCGCTGAATGCGTAAGGCTACAGAGAGATGGAGACGGAAGGCGGCGCGAGGGCCAAGGGAAGCATCCCCCGGATTTCGGAAAGCCCGGGCAGGAGATCGGGAAGGGGAATGAAGGCGGCGCATTGAAGGAGCGCGAGGGAGAACCCGTAGGATGAGGCGTTAAGCGAAAGGAGAGGGCCGTCCTTTCCGGAAGTCCTGTCCAAAGGGTGCGCCGACTTGGTTTCCAGATAGGCGGACGGCTGATCCGGCTGTGCCGGGATCAGGGACGCGCCATCCTGACAGTGCATGAGGCACGGCTGCACGGGGTGCCTTTGCGCAATGGCGTTCGGGTACAACAGGCAGACGCTTATCAGAGGCAGCAGCGCCCACCATAAGCTCTTCGTGAAATGTCGTATCCAATACCGGCTCAAAAGCGTCATTCAGCACCTATGACGAAAATTTGCCGTTAGATATCTGTAAAGAGCCTTCCCGTCAATGGGGATCACGGAAAAAGGAGAAGAACGAAAAATAGTAACGATCCCAAGATATAAACGGATTGATATCAGGACGGTGAATGTCCGGGCTCGGGCGCGTTTTAGGGCCGTGTGCTCTCTTGTACGGTTTTGAACACCACAGGGCTCAGCAGGAGCACGCCGATGAGGTTGGGGAAAGCCATCAGCGCGTTGAAGGTGTCGGCAAGAATCCAGACCAGATCGAGCTGGGCCAGAGCGCCGATGGGCACGACGATGGTGTAGAGGATACGGAAAGGCTTCAGAACCCGATCCCCGAACAGGAATATTGCGGAACGTTCCCCGTACACGCACCAGCCGAGGATGGTGGTGAAGGCGAACATGACCAGCGAAATCGCCACGATGGCCGAACCCACGCCCGGCAGGGCGGTTTCAAAGGCCCGCGCGGTCAGCGAAGCGCCCTGAGCGCCGACGGCGGTCCATTCGCCGGTGACGAGGATGGCGAAACCGGTCATGCTGCACACGATCATGGTGGTGATGAACACGTCGAGCATTCCGATGGTGGCCTGCCTGATCGGGGTGGAGGTCGCGGTGGCGTGGGCGATGGGCCCGCTGCCGAGCCCGGCTTCGTTGGCGAAGATGCCCCGCGCCATACCGAACCGGACGGCCATCATGGCCGTGGCCCCGGCGAAGCCCCCCTGCGCCGCCGTGGGCGTGAAGGCTTCCTCAATGACGTGCAGGAACATCGCGGGCACTTCCTTGATGTTCAAAATGATGATGAGCAGCGAGGCGAGCGTGTACAGGATCGCCATAAAGGGCACTATCTTCCCGGCCACGCTGCCGATGCGCCGCAGGCCGCCCAACAGGACGGAAGCGATCAGCAGGAACAGGATCAGCGCCGTGATCCATGTCGGGACGCCGAAGGTTCCCCAGAGCACGCCGGAAATGGCGTTGGTCTGTACCGCATTGCCGGTCCCGAAACAGGTGATTGCCGCAAAAATGGCGAACAGGCCGCCGAGCCATTTCCATTTTTCGCCGAGCCCGTTCTTGATGAAGTACATGGCCCCGCCCACGAAATTCCCCGCCGGGGTCACTTCACGGTAGCGGACGGCAAGCAGGATTTCGGAAAATTTGGTCGCCATGCCTACCATAGCGGTACACCACATCCAGAACAGCGCGCCCGGGCCGCCCGAAAGGATGGCCGTGGCCACGCCGACGATGCTCCCCGTGCCGATAGTCCCAGCGAGGGCCGTCATCAGGGCATTGAACGGCGTCAGCTCGCCCTTGTCGCCAGCCGAGGAGGTCCGGCCCTTCCAGAGCATGGAAAACGCTGAAAAGATGTTGCGGAACGTATAGAAACGCAACCCTACGGTAAGGTAGAGGCCCGTTCCGATCAGCAGGATCAGCATACCCGGTCCCCAGATCACGTCGTTGATCGCCTTCAAAGCCTGTATCAGCGTTTCCATCGTTGTCTTCCTGCGTTGCGTATTCGAGAGCTTGGCTCTATGGTGGCCGCGCACCGTTCAGCGGCGGTGCGGGACGTCCCCTCTTCAAAGGGAACGCCCTCTGTCGTGTATCGTATTGCAGGGGAAAATTTCATTATTATCATACCCGGCGGATACCGTTCCGGGTATATGCGCACCTGTGCGCCGCCGTTCCTTTTGAGGGGAACCGGGCAGAGGATGCGCCCTTTCACGCAAAGAGGAATCGATGTTGAAAACGTTTGTGCTGTGCCTTGCCGTCCTGTTGGCCGCATGTGGGGCCAAACCTTCCCCCGAGCCTTTCCCCGCCCCTGCCTCAACCGCTTCTTCCGAGATCCGGCGGTTGCCCCATCCCGCCGTCGAAGCGCTGGATACCCCGTCCCCGTTGTTCCGGCAGGCCCCGGCGGAACAGGCGCGTGCGCAGATCGCCCGTATGGACAAGGCATCCATGGGGCTGCGTTCGTGGATGGAATTGGCCCCCGCGCTGGAGCGGAGCCTTGCGTATGCCCGGAGCTGGAATCCGGACGAGCGGGCAGCCGAACACAGCGGAATCCGGATCACATGGGGAGAAGTGGTTGCGTCGCTGGAAAAGCTGAAAGCGATACTGCCGCGGCTCGACGCCCAGCCAGAACTGCTGGAAGAGGGGTTCCAGTGGCTGAGCGTCGCCCCTGAAGTCAAGTTTACGGGGTACTATTCGCCGGTGATGCAGGCCAGCCGGACGCGCAAGCCGGGATACGAATACCCGATCTACCGTCTTCCGGAGGAGCTTGCCCCGGATCTGGCGTGGTGCCTGCCTACGCACAGCTGCCCCGAGGACGCTTTTTTGCAGGTGATCAAGCCGGAAGACCCGTATTACAGCCGGGCGGACATCGATCTGGACGGAGCGCTCAAGAGCCGGAATCTGGAAATGGCGTGGCTGGAGCATCCGGTGGAGACGTATGATCTGATGCTGGAAGGCTCCGGCATTCTGGCCTTTGACGACGGGACGCAGCAGGCGGCCCTGTTCGCGGGCCTGAACGGGCACTCGGGCCAGAGCATGGCGGGCTACCTGATCCGTTCGGGGGAACTTCCGCGCAACAAGGCCTCGATGAAGGGTATCCGCCAATGGTGGGACAACCATCCCCAGAAGCGCAGGGCCTTTTTGAACGCTTCCAGCGGCTACGTTTTTTTCCGGTTCGGTGCCGAGCATCCGAAAGGGACGGCGGGTTGCGAACTGACGCCGTGGGTCAGCATGGCGGTCGATCCGCGCGTCCTGCCGCTTGGCGGCATCGTTTCCTACGCGCTTCCGGGACAGCGGCAGGGCATCCGGAGAGGGCTCGGCTTCGCACACGATACCGGCGGCGCGATCCGTTTGCGGCGCATCGACATCTACACCGGGGAAGGCGAAGACGCCCACCGTCAGGCCATGACCATTTACAATCAGGGGCAGGTCTGGCTGTTGTTGGCGAAACAGTGAGCCTTCCCGAAAAGGTGAGGCTTTCCCTCCGAGGGGTTCCAAAAAGCCGTTGCCGTGCCGTTTCAGCGCCCGGCTTCATGCCTTGATCCTTTTCCTTCCCGCAAAGAACCTTGCACAAAACACCGAGACCGAGGGAGGCAGTCCCCCCCGGTCTCGGTGCGGAAGTGAGGTTGTTGAAGAAACGTTCGGAGTTATGGTGAAGTGGCTGGCCGCGTACGTTCCGGGTTGCTGCGGGAGGCGGAGAACGGCTCCATGCGGCCTTCGCGCCTTGTAACGTATCAGGTGTGTCGCCCCGGGGAAGGAAGCGTCCCCGGGCGCCCGGGGCTAGTAGTTGCAGTTGGAACCGTAACCGCCGCCGTGTCCGCCATGGCCACCATGACCGCCGCCGTTGTGGTAGCCCATGCCGTTGCCCATCATACCGTTGCCCATCATGCCGCGGCAGGGCTGGATACCGAGTTCCTTTTCCATCTTGTCGCCGAGGGTCATGCGTTCGGCGCGGAGCTGGGAGCGGAGTTCCGCCACCTCATTGGCGAGCTTGGAAATGGTCTCGGGCTTGGCGTTGGGGTTGCGGGACAGGGCGTCGAGCTCGATGCCCTTGGCGTTCAGCTTGTCCTGAATCGGGGATACGCGGCTGTAGTAATCCTTCATCATGGCATCATAGGCACCCTGCTTTTCGGGAGAAACTGCGTACATCCCGGCGTGGTTGCCATAGTTGTGGTACCCGTTGTAGGCGAAAGCGGACACGCCGGAACCGAGAACGATGGCGGAAAGGGCGAAAGCGGCGATAAGAGCGCGAGTCTTCATAGTGTGTACTCCAGTAATGGTGTTTTGATTGAAAGGTTGAAGCCAAACGGCTTGCTGAGCATATAGCAACAGGCGTGCCAAAGTATGTGTTGTTTTATAATACACGAATTTTATTCATTAAAATAAAAACGCGTCATTCAGCGCTTCACGAGCGGCCCCGTGAGTGGGTAGAATGGAACCACACCGCGTTTCCGAGTGTGTAAAAACGCCACACCCCTTGGGCAGGGGCGGGGTGGAGACGCCGGGAACCCTGCGGATAATGGGGCTCGAAAGCGGTTCCAATCCGGGAATGGTTTTTGCTGTACCTTAGAAAAAAATTCGGATCCGAGATCCGGCAACCGGATGCCGCTCCGCAAAAGGATATTCACGTGTATATGTCGTCGTTAAAAAAAATGCCCCGGTGGCTCACGCTGTTCCCGTGGTTCGTCATGGTCTGCGCCTTGCTGTTTTCAGCGGGGATCGTGGTGTTCGGGCTGCACAACGCCAAACGCGAATCGGATTTCACGTCGCAGCTGACCCTTGAAAAGGGGGCGGCGCTCATCAGCGCGCTGGAAGGTGCGTTGCGGACCGGTATGGGATATCACTGGTCCGATGAAGTGCTGAGCGATCTGCTCAACAAGGTCGGGGAACAGCCGGACATCGTTTCGCTGGTGATCACCAACCGTAACGGGACCGTGCTGATGGCGGCCGATACAAAACTCATCGGCACGAGTTTCTTGTCGCCGGAAGTTCTGGCGGAGCTCGATCCGACCCGGCAGGTCAAATGGAATGCGACGGAATTGCCCGATGGGATGCCCGTATTCCAAGTGTATAAGCAGTTTTCCGTCCCGCAGGGGGAACGCCGCAGGCATGGCGGCGGGCACAGGATGATGAGGCGCGGGCTGGACGGCGACTCGTGCGGCATGTTGGAAGCGAGCATTGCCGAGGGCACATCGCTGGTTATTTTCGTCGAGTATGATCTCACCCCCCTTGAGGAGGCACAGGCCGCCGACGAAAAGCATATGGCGGTCATGTTCGGCATTCTTGTTTTTGTAGGCTTGGTGGGCTGCATTACCCTGTTCCTGATCCAGAGTTACAGGCGCTCGCGCAAGCTCGTACAGGAAACCACGGCCTTTTCTTCGGAAATCCTGCGGACGCTTCCGGTGGGCATCATTTCCACGGACATGGACGATCGCATTACATCCATCAACCCCGCCGCGCAGGACATCACCGGGCTGACCCGGACGGCGGCGACGGGGCGGGGCCTTCATGACCTGCTGCCCGGCGTATGGGCCGTGCTCGAAGGGCGGACGGCGCAGGATGCCGCGAGAGAGCAGGAGGCCTGGTGCACGGTCGGTGAGCGTCGGGTTCCGTTGGCGATCAGCGCCTCGCACATTGTGACCGAGGAGGGCGAAGCCATCGGCACGGCTTTGATCATGCGCGATCTCGGGGAAATCCGGCGCCTCCAGAGCGAACTGCGGCGGCGGGACCGTCTGGTGGCGCTCGGCAATATGGCGGCGGGCATCGCCCATGAGGTCCGCAACCCCCTCAGCGCCATTAAGGGGTTGGCCCGTTTCTTCATGGAAGCGAGCCCCGAAGGCAGCGACGAAAGCCGCATGGCTGACATCATGACGAGGGAGGTGCTCCGTCTGGACAAGGTGGTGGGCGATCTCCTCGATTTTGCGCGCCCCGATGTGCTGAACCTGACCGATGTCGGGCTGAACGAGCTTGTGGAGCGGGCCCGCGACATGGTGCGGTCGGATATGGACGCCCGCAAGATCCGGTTTGAGGCCGAGCTGCCGGAGCCGCCGTTGTCCGTACGGCTGGACCGGGACCGTATGACGCAAGTGTTGCTCAACTTGTTTCTCAACGCTGTACAGGCCATGCCCGATGGCGGTAGGCTGATGGTACGGGCCCGGATGGAAGGTACAGAGCTGGCGCTGAATGTTGCGGATACGGGGTGCGGCATCGCCCCCGAACGTCTGGCGGATATTTTCAGCCCGTATTTCACCACCAAGGCCAGCGGCACGGGGCTGGGGCTTTCCATTGTGCACAAGATCGTGGAAGCGCACGACGGCACGATCGAAGTCGCCAGCACGCCCGGCGAGGGCACGGTGTTCAAGCTTCGTTTCCCGTTTGTGGCGTAGGCGGGGGACCGGGAAAAGGGAGGGAAACCTTCCTCCGGACCCCCAACCCTCCTTTCCCAAAACTTTTGACTTTATTGAATCCCTTATCCCCGTTTTTCCTGATCTTTTATGAGGTCCATAATGTGGCGGAAGGCGGAAGAGAAAGGTTTGTTGGGATTGTGTGTATTGGATTGATCGAGAATCAATTGAGGAATGGCATGGCTGAGAAAGGTTCGCATACGGTTCTTGTGGTGGATGACGATCCGGGGCATCGCGGGATGCTTGAGGCGCTCCTTGGGCGCTGGGGGCTGGCCGTTACGTCGGCGGGGGATGGCAAAGAGGCTGTGGCGCGGGTATGCGAACGGCCTTTTGACGTGGTGCTGATGGATATCCGAATGCCCGACATGGACGGCATCACGGCTCTGAAGGAAATCCGCAAGTACAATCCCGCCGTGCCGGTCGTGCTCATGACGGCGTATTCCGCCGTGGAGTCCGCTGTGGAGGCCATGAAGTCCGGGGCCGTGGATTATCTCATCAAGCCCCTCGACTTTGATCAGCTCAAGTCCACCTTGTTCAAAACGTTGGAACACAGCGAGGCCGTCCGGTCCGGCGAGCGTTTTCCCGTTCCAGTGGAGGGCATCGTGGGAAACAGCCCCGCCGTCCGGAGGATGTTGGAGATGATCCACACTGTGGCCCCTTCGGAGGCGACGGTGTTGATCAACGGCAAGTCCGGGACGGGCAAGGAGCTGGTGGCGCGGGCCATCCATAACCAGAGCCAGCGCAAGGACGGCCCGTGGGTGGCGGTGAACTGTGCGGCCCTGACCGAAAGCCTTCTGGAATCCGAATTGTTCGGGCACGAGAAAGGCGCTTTCACGGGCGCGGACAAGCGCCGGGACGGACGTTTTCTGCAAGCGGACGGCGGCACGCTGTTTCTGGATGAAATCGGTGAAATTTCCCTGCTCATGCAGGTCAAGCTCCTGCGGGCCATCCAGCAGCGGGAGATCCAGCGCGTGGGAGGCGACGCCACCCTCAAGGTGGATGTGCGCATCGTGGCGGCTACGAACCGCAACCTGCTGGATGAGGTCGCGGCCGGGCGCTTCCGCGAGGATTTGTATTATCGGCTCAACGTCGTCAGCATACAGGTCCCGTCCCTTCAGGAGCGGAGCGAGGACATCCCCCTTCTGGCGGAGCACTTCCTCAAGGTTTTCGGCGAGCGGAACCGAAAGGATGTGAAGGGATTTACCCCCAAGGCGATGGACATGCTGATCAAATACCCGTGGCCGGGGAATGTCCGCGAGCTGGAGAACGCGGTGGAGCGGGCCGTGGTGCTGCTGTTCGGCAGTTACGTTTCGGAACGCGAATTGCCGCTTGCCGTAACGCAGGCGTACGAACAAGAGGACGATGCGGAACCGTCAGCGCTGTCCGTTCCTTTGGAGGGGGCAACGCTGGAGGATGTGGAGCGCGAAGCCATCCTTCGTATGCTGGACAGTGTGGGCGACAACAAGAGCGAAGCGGCAAAGCGGCTGGGCATTTCTCGCAAGACCCTGCATACCAAGCTCAAACGGTACGGGCAGGAGCAGGACTGATCACTCCTGGCGCGCCTTGTTGCGCTGCCAGACGAAGAAGTGGAGCAGTGCCATACAGCCGTGTCCGATCAAATACAGTTCGATGAGGAACGTCACGTTTTTATGGGTTTCCAGCGCCAACCCTGCGAACGATGAGCCGTTCCGCCAGAGGATGAACCAGATCAGGCCGCTCAGTACGACGAGCAGCAGCGCGCCGAGCCCGAGCCCCTGCACGGCGGTTGCCAACCCTTTCGGGCGCGGCGGAACCATCTTGAAGCGCAAGCTGGCCTGAATGTCCTTTTTGAGCTGTTCCGTATCACCCCAGAGGTACGGGAAAAAATAGTGAAAACCGCGCTTTGTGAGGCTGTCCGCCGCAAGCAGCAGGCTGAGGATGACAACGAGCAAGCCTGACAGGATATGATACCACGAGGCAAGCCAGCTGCTGAGGGCGGGATTGATCTGCCCGGACGAAAGCATATGCATGGCGAAGCTGCTCAGGATTTGCAGGATGACCAAGACGGCGATGATTGCGTGCAGGAACCGCAGGTAGGGTTTCTGGAAAAAACCAAGGAATTGCCAGAGCAGTTTGGCCTGATTGCCGAGTGCGGACGTGACGGACATGGGGTTCTCCTTTTCCCGTCATCATACGCGAACGGCTCAGGGGAAAGCCATGATAGAAAAGAGGGTTGTGCCGATGGGAACATTGGGGAGGGGGAGGAGGAACTTTCTTTAGAAAGTTCCTCCTCCCCCTCCCCCGATTCTTTTATCTACCTTAACAAACAATACGAAGCGTGCTTGAGGCCTTCGGCGGCCAAACGGGACTCCAGATAAAGGGAGAGTGCGGCGACTGCCCGGTCGCACACGGAGAATACGGGGATGCCCCGCTCACGGAGGGCCTTGCGGAGCGGTTCGAATTTTTCGCCGCCGTCCATAACTGCGACCATGGGCTTGGAAGTGCGGGAACGGACATCGGAAAGCAGCGTCAAAATGCCGTCCGGGGCGTCCATGCGGAAGGCGTCGATATCCGTTTCGGCAAGCGAGTGCGTGACCGGGGAGAGGGGATCAAGGCCGATGACGACGGCGTCGATGTTCTCGTCGTTGAGCAACAGCTCGGCCATGTACGCATGAACCTCGTCGTCCGCGCCGGGGTTTATGTCGAGGGGGTTCTTGATTGGAACCAGCTTCTCCAACCCTTTTGAAGCGATGAGCCGTTTCATGGCCAGCCGGGTGGTTTCGGAATAAGTCCCGAGGGACATGCTGTACTCGTCGGATTGGAGCGAATCCGCCATGCCCACGGCCTCGAACCCGGCACCGCTGACCGCACCGAGCCGCTTGCCCCGGATGGTCGCGTTGGTGAAGGTTTCCGCCAGAAGAATCAGATCCTGGAATTCCGTGAAGTTGCGGGCCATGATCGCGCCCGCCTGCCGGATGCAGGTTTCACAGACCATGTAGTCCCCGGCGAGGGATGCCGTGTGGCCGCTGGTGGCCGTTTTGCCTTCGGGCGTCCGCCCGGCCTTGTAGAAAATCACTTGCTTGTCACGCCGTATGGCCTCGCGCACGGCCTCCGCAAACTGGATCCCGTCGAGATCCTTGAAGCCTTCCGCGTAGACGGCGATGACATCCACTTCTTGGGAGTCCATGAAATGGCGCATCATGTCCCCGAGCGTGAGATCCGTCTGGTTGCCCATTGAAATGAGATAGGACGGGCTCATTTCCGGCGTCTGGCTGAACCGGTTCAGAAGGAAAGCCCCGCTCTGGCTGACGATGGCTGTGCGGCGGCGAGGGTATTGCTTGTAATCAGGCATCTTGGCGGCTGGGATGAACCATGTGTCGAATTTGCCCGGACGGGAAATCACGCCCATGCAATTCGCCCCAAGGAAGGCCGGGCCGCCGTCCCCTCCGGCGGCGAGGTTCTTGTGGGCTTCGGTGATGCGGGCGATCATGCGCTCGGTCATTTCCCGGCTTTCTTCCGTTTCACCGAGGCCGCCGGGGATGAGCATGACGCTGTGCGCGGCGTTGTTTTCAATGATTTCATCCACCAGAGGCGGAACCTGTTCCGCTCCGATGGCGACGATGAACAGATCCAGCGGATCAGGAAGCGCACGGAGGTTCGGCACGCAGCGCACCCCGCTGGCGTCGTTTTCGCCGTCACGGATGATGACGAGTTTGTCGCGGTCAAAACCGGAGTCGATGATGTTTTCAAGGATGATCCGCCCGAAATTCCGGCGCTTGGAGGAAACGCCGATGATGCCGATGGATTTCGGGTGCAACAGGTTGGCGATTTTTTGGATGGGACGGGGAGCGGGGCGTTCGCCGGGAGTCGAAAAGCGGCACATGCCGTCCAGCGGGACCATGAGGTAGTCCGTGAACGTGAACGGGTTGATCTCCAGTTCTTCAATGATGAACGGTGCATCGGGGTTGCAGGGGGAGAAATAGTTCCCCATGCGGATGAACGACTCGAAGCATTCGATAAGCTGGTCGTCGGTCACAATGCGGCGTTGCCCGCGGGTCAGCCCGGCCAGTTTCCGGTAGGAGACGGTCTTGCGGAAAAGCTCGAAGAAGGCATCGCCGTCGGTCAGTTCCGTCAGTGCGGCGACGATGGCCTGCCCTTTGCGGAAACGCTCGGCGTAGAGCTCGGTGTCCGTACCGCCGAGGCCCGCGCTGATGACCATGCCGAACTCGCGTGTGCGGCGCAGCCCGACGATCAGCTCGTTGCCGAACGATGCGGAGTCAGGCGGCATGAACTGTACTTGCAGGACGCCCTTGAGGTCTGCGGCGATGGCGTTCTGGAGCGCGGTTCCCGCCAGTCCCTTGTAGCTTTCAGGCGCGGAGGCGGGGCAGCGTTCGATCCATTCGGCATAGCGTTCCGGCACCTCGGAGAGCATACGCCGCACGGCGGAACGCACTTTGTCGGGCGTTTTGGGGACGATGCGCACGCCGCCCACTTCGGTCTTGTGGACGATGGTGGGGGAGATGATTTTCAGCACGGCCTTTTCGCCGGGCAGGGACATGATCTCCTCTTCCATCGGTTTGGCGTTCCGTGGGATGAAGGAGCATTTGGGCGGCGTTTCCGAACCGGAAAGGCTCAGCAGATTGTACACTTCGAATTCATAGAGAAAATGCCGCCCCTCAGTGTGGGCGTTGCGGAACAGCTCGGTAATGGGCTGATATTCAACAGTCAGATTCATGCGAGTCTCCAGCTGGTTGTGCGGTCGGAAAGGGAATCGTCGCTTCCGAACCGTTTTTATCCCTTTTCGCCGGGAGAGGGAATCAGGCTGTAGGCGTGGCCCTCGCAATTGGGGGAGGGGTTTCTTGTCGATTATATGCCCGTACCGGAGATCCGGAACTTCTGACGAACAAAAAAAGGCTCCATTTTGGTGGAGCCTTTTTTTGTTATTTCCAAACATCGTGCCAATCAGATTTTTCACAAGTTCACATTCTTAACTTGGCTGCAACAGATTCTCATCTTGGATGACAGCTCACAATGTACGCAACAGCCGCCACATGGGGCAAGCTTTTATCCATTTTTTATCCATACAAAAAAAAGCGGTTACCGTTTTCACGATAACCGCTTGATTTCATTTGGTGGGACGTGCGGGGGTCGAACCTGCGACTCTCTGCTTAAAAGTCCGAGAGTATTGCGTGTTGCAAATGTTTATAGGGTACGTTGTTTCGTTTAATTCATTGATTATAGAAGCAAAAAATGTTAATCCGCCAGCATTGTCCAGTGCGCCGCAGGGTAGCAAAAGGGTAGCAAAACGCGCCGCAGGGTAGCAAAAGGGTAGCAGGATATGAGCGAAGACGGGAAGCGTACCCCGACGAAGGACAAGGGCGTCTACAGCCGGACGAGTGGCACGAAACGGCACAACGGGAAGGCCGACGTCTGTTTTGACATCACCTACAAGGACAAATCCGGCAAAAAAATATGGGAGAAAGTCGGCTGGCGTTCCGAGGGCGTTTCGCAGGCGCTGGCCGCATCCGTCCGCCGGGAGCGGATGGAGGAAATCCGTACCGGCCGTCCCGTGGACAGGGCATCCCGCACGCTGACCTTTGGAGCTGCCTATGCCGAATGGGAACGGACGCATCTGCCCAAGCTCAAGGAGCAGGTGCGGGTCAAAAACCTTGCCGAGCTGCATGTCCTGCCGTTCTTCCGCGACAGGCCAATGAATGCCGTCACGCCTCTGGAACTGGAGCGCATGGGGACTCGGATGCGCGAAGACGGCTTTTCGGATCAAACCATCCTGCATGTGTACAGCCTGATCCGCAGGGTCTACAGGAAGGCCTTCCTGTGGGGCATCTACAACGGGCCCATCCCCACGGCGGGAATCAACCTCCCGCAGCCGGACAATGCACGCCAACGCTATCTGACAAAGGATGAGGCCGCCCGTCTGCTCGGCGAGCTTCGCAAAACATCGCTGCTTTGGCATGATATAGCCCTTTTATCTCTCCATACCGGGATGCGGTTATCCGATATTTTGGGGTTGCGGTGCAATCAGGTCAATCTTTCCGGGGGGATCATCGACGTCATTGCCTCAAAGCCCGGAACATATACGGCCTATCTCACAAAAGAGGCGTCGGACATGCTTCGCGAAAGGCTTTCCGAGCCTTCCGGGCTTGTCTTCCCGTCCCCGAAGGGCGGAAAGCAGATCATCCGGGCCGGAAAGCCGTTTCTGCACGCCGTCAAAGCGTGCGGCTTCAACGACGGACAGCCTGATCCGCGCTATCACGTCGTGTTCCATTCCCTGCGGCACACCTACGCCTCCCTGCTTGTTCAGCGCGGGGTGCCGCTGACCGTCGTCTCGAAGCTCATGGGGCACGCCACGACAAAGATGACGGAACGTTACGCCAAGCTCTCCCCGGACAACAAAAAGGACGCCGCAAAGCTGATTTCGGAAATCCTCAGCTCGCGCGAACCCGGCTCTTGCTGAGAAACGCCTGTATGTCGTCGTGCGAATAGAGCACCGGCGCGTTCTTCGTGCTCTGGTGGTACGCGGGGCCTCCCCCACGGCAGCGTCAGACCTTGAGCGTGCCTTCCTTCAGGCCGTACAGCTCTTCCACTTCGGGCGGAGTCAGCAGTTCCCGGCGCTTGAGCATTTCAAGGCGTCCCACCCCCTTGAGGGCTTCGGCGAAGCCCATGCTCAAGCAGGCGGCCAGATCGAGCTGTTCGAGCGCGGACGAAAGTTCGGAACGGGATGCGTCCATGATCATCTCCTCCTTTCGACATTGGCCTGCAATCCGGCGAGCAGGCTTTCACCTTCGGCAAGCAGCGCCTGCACCCGGCGGATCATGCGGCGGGCTTCGGCGGCGTCGATCTCGTTGTCTGCCAGAACGTCCTGACCCTCGCGAGCGATCTCGCCCATCCGCCCGAACAGGCCGCCGAGACTTTGCAGCATCGCCGGGGCGTCCAGCGGTTTGACCGGCTGCACGCCCGTTTCCGTATTGTCCATGAGCCACTGGAGAATAATGGTATTGCCCAGCACGCGGTATAGGCGGGGAATGTTCGGGAGTGCCGGCCAGTAGTCGCCGGAAGAGAAAAAGCGCGAGGCCGAAGCGGCTCCCCAGTCCATGCCGGCGGCGATTTCGTCTTCCGTCTTGTGGCTGTAGGCGATCGCCGTACGAATGCCAGATTCCGCCTGTGCAGATCCGCATCGCGCGAGCCCGTGCTCGTGATGGCGTCGTGCCATGTCGTGTATTGCCACAGGCTCGTGTAGCCGTCCGTCAGGCAGGCCAAAGGCCACGGGTTCTCGCTCGGCAGCGAAAAACGCCGGAGTTGCCCCAGATAGGCGTTGGCGTATACCCCGTTGCACTCAGCCACGATCACGACGCGCGCCTTGTTGCTCCAGATCCAGACGTTCATGGCGGCGTTCCAGCAGGGCAAAAAGCTGTGCGTGCCGTTTTGTCCCGTTCCGTTGCCGTAGCGCGTATCAAGAAAATCCGTACCGCCGTCTGCGCGTGGGGCGGCATCGAACGCTTTGTAGACCTTGCATACGAGGCCGCCTCACGCTGTCGGTATACGTGGCCGCGTACAGCCCGACATAGACCTCTTCGGTCCCTGAAAGGCTTGTATTCCGAAAGACCGTGGCCGGGCCCCATTCGAGGGCGTCGTGGCACGCGACGGTCCAGTCGCGGCCCGGCACGGCGGGATCGCCGGTGATGAAAGCCGTTATCTTGGCGAGCACATCCGCGTGGTTGGCCGCCGTCAGCTTGCCGCTGAATGCCATCAGGCACGCCCTCCCTGCGCCACGTTCTTGACGGCGGCGCGGTTCTGGTTCATCTGGAAAAGGAAGGTCCGCGCCCCTTCGGGGCTGCGCATGTACTTCTCGATCTTGCTGTTGTCGTCGACGATGACGATGTTCGGAGAACCGCCGCCCGTACTGTTTTGGATGGCCGAAGCCAGCGCCTCGATTTTGGCCGCGATGACGTCGAGCTTCGCGCCCATGTTCGCCTTGTCCGAGCGTGACAGCACCCGTTCACCCGTCTGCAAGATTGCCGGGCGTTCGTCCGGGCGGAGCAGCCCGCCCTCGTGGTAGCGCGGGGCATTGGCGAAGAGGGACAGCGGCACGGTACGGGTAGCGACGCCGCCCATGCCCACGATGCCGCCCGAATGGTGGATCGGCACGTTGGCGACGTGCTGCCCGAGCGCGGCGTCGTATCCGGCGAACCCCGTTCCTTTGCCGGAATAGAAGCTTCCGCCGCTGAACATCCCGGACAGGGAATTGGTCAGCAGGCCGAGGATGCCGCCGATGAGCTGGTTGGTCGCCGCGTTGGCGGACTGTACGGCAAGCTGGCGGGTCAGGTTGGCGAAGAACTCATCCGCCGCAAAACGCCCCTCATTGAAGACCTGTTCCAGCGCCGAGCCGCCCACGTTGCCGATGGTCTGGAAGGCGTTGGTGAACAGGTTTTCCATCTGGCCGGCGGCGTCCGTCGCCGTGGAGACGTAGGACAGCGACGCCCGCGCGATGCCGTCGTTCCAGCTGCGGGAGGATTCCAGCTGTTGCAGCTTCAGCCACTGCTGGATGTATTCTTCGGAAATGCCGACGTTCTTGCGGAGATTGTCGGCCTGCGATTCCAGCAGCTTGTTGTTGTATGTCTGCGCCAGCCCAAACTGTCCGGCCTGCTTGTACAGGTCCCGGTAAAACTCGGAAGCGGCCTGCGCGTCCTTGATCTGCGATTCTTTTTCCTTGGCGGCGGTATATTCGTTGACCTTGGCGGTGACGGTTTCCTGCGCCACGCCGAGGGAGAGCAGCTTGCGGGTAAGGTTGTCCGCCTCCCTGTCCAGCTCCATCTTGTTGACGGTCCGCCAGTCCCCTGACAGGCGGGCGACGGACAGCGCCACATCGTCAAGGGCTTCCGACTGCTTGCGGATGTTGTCGGCGTTGGCGGCCTCCGCGTAGCGGGTGGTGACGGCGGTCAGCTCGGAGAGCGACAGCCCGGCGTCCTTGCCGCGCTTGGCGATTTCCAAAAGCTTCTTGTCGAGCTTCACGCCGAAGGCTTCTTCGCCGTTGTTGAGCAGTCCGGCGATTTCCGCTTCCACGCCCTGCAAATAGGTCTTTGCCGACTCCGCTTTTGATGTGCCGCCCTTTGTTTTTTTCGGAGGCGTATAGGCCTGCCCCGCCCAAGACAGCAGCTCGGATATTCCCGGCGTCAGCAGTTCCTTGTTCCCGGCCATAACACCCTTGATGGCCTCCGTGGACAACCCGGCGGCGTTGAGCTGTTCAGCCTTGAATTTTTCAACCCCCTTCAGCCCTTTGGCATATGACTTGAATTCAAGGCTCGACATGACGTTTGCGAGCCGTTTCGGATCGAGCTTGCCCAGTTCCACCACGAGACTGTTGACGCCGGAGGCCGCCGCGCTGGCGCTTCCGCCGATGCCGTCCAGACCGGAAGCCACGTTCCCGGCTTGCGCCGTGACGGCTTCCTGCTGGATTTTCAGGGCGATGAGCGGGTCAAGGAACTTGGTGATGGCGGAGGACGTTTCGCCGGTCCGATTATACTGCACGCCCAATTCCATGAGCTTTTGCTTGACGGCCTCAAGTTCCGCGAGCGTGGCGTTGGCGATGTTCGTCGGCAAAAGTGAAGCCATCGCTTCGCGCAGTTGTTCCCGCATTGCGGGGGCGTTGCCGTCGAACAAGGCCATAGGGACGACTTCGCTCATGATGTTTTTATAGGCCGAACCGCTCAGCATATCGCCGCCGGCGACATGCTGGAGGTTGGCACTGACGGATGCCTGTTCAAATTTCAGGCGTTCCGCGGTCATTCCCTTGAGCTGTTCCCTGTAGGCGTCCAACGCGCTGGCCGCTGTCCCGGTGTTGTCGCTGACGAGCATGAGCGCATCGGCGTGTTCGCGGGAAAATTTCGTCGCAGCGTCTTCCTGCGTCGCCAGATAGCCGAGCCCTGCGGTCAGCGCCGTCACCGCCAGCCCGACCGGGCCGCCGAACGCGCCGAGCAGGGCGGAACCGGCTGTTTTCGCCATACGCCCGACACCGGCCAGAGAACTTGAGAAGGAGCCCAGAGCGGTGGGCAAGGCTTTCAACTTTTGCTGGTATATCGTTTCCGCCGCCGTCAATTGTTGTTTCAGGGCAAGTTGCTGGCGATCCTGCGCGGCGCGGATGATGGCGTTATCCGTGCCGTTTTGCACGGCCAGCGCGCTGCGCCGTTCGGCTTCAAAGCGCTCCAGTTCCGCGCGGGCGGCGTTACGGGCGGCAAGGGCGGCCTCGGTATCGGCCTGCGCCTTCATGGACACAGCCTGCGCAGAGCCGAGGAGCGTCACCTTCCCGCGCAGTTGCGCCGCTTCCAGTTTGATGGTTTCGGCGGCGTAGCGGGCCGTTTCGTTGGCGGCCAGCTTTTTGGCCGCTGTCATTCCGGCAAGTCCGGAGCCGAGCACGACGGTTCCGGCGGCGACGGTATCGAAGTTGTCGGACAGGAGTTTCAGCACGTCGTTGAGCTGGCGCAGCCCCTCGGCGGCGGCAGGGGCGAACAGGTTGCCGCCTTGCGTGCCGAGGTTGTCGAGCATGTTCGCCGTGGTGTCTTTCAGGCCGTTCAGCGTTTCCTTCCAGCGGGCAAACGAGGCGTCCGTTTCCCCGGTTTTCTTGTTCATGGCGTCGAGATTGGCGGCGTGCTGGGCAAAGGCCGTTTCAAGTTGCGGGGCCAGCCCCACAAGCGACTCTTCGGAGCTGAGGAACTGCGCCAGCGAAGAGCCGGACTGCCGGGCCGCCGCGTCGAGCATCCGCCACGTCCGGGCAAGGCCGTTTTGCTTGACCATCGCTGTTCCGGACTCGTATCCCAGACGCCCAATGAGCCCGGCCAGCTTTTCGTTGGGCCGCAGCAGCTCCATGACCGCGGCCTTGTACTGCGTGGCCGCCTTCGCCGTGCCGCCGGAGGTGAGCGTCAGCGCGGAGAACTGCGCGCCCATTTCGTCCGCGCTGATGCCCGCCTGCTTCGAGACGCCGGCCAGTTCGCCGATGACCGGGATGACTTCGCCGACCGTGGTTTTGCCCTGTTTTTCAATGGCAAAGAGGAGGTCGGAGGCTTCGGCGGCCCTGTTCAGTTCTCCGGTGTACCCGGTCATGAGCGAAGTGAGCGCGTCCACGGCCTGCGCCTGCGAAACCCCGGAAACCTTGGAGGCCTTTGACGCCGTGGTCAGCAGGTCCACGGCTTTCGCGGCTTCGGTCACGCCGGACGAGTAGACGGTATACAGCCCCTGCATGAGCTGGGTTTGCGAACCCAGCTCCGGCCCCAGCCCGGCGATGTCGGCCTTGAGCTCGCTTGCGCTGCGCGAGGTGACGCGCCGCATGCTGACAAGGGCCGTCTCGAAGGCGGCGGCCTGCCGGATGGCCTCCGCAAAGCCGACGCTGACGCCGAGCCCGGCAAAAACGTTCCGCAGGCCCGGCCCCAGCGCGTTGAGGGCGTCGATCTTTTTTGCCAGCGAATCCGCTTCGCCGCCGACCCTGCGGAACGAGGCGCTGGCCTTGTCGTCGGCATAAATGCTGATGCGCGTCGCCATGTTGGCCATCAGTGTTTCTCCCGGTTCCAGAGTTCAAGTTGCGTGCGTTCGATGAGCGCCACGCCGTTCAGCGTGTCCGCGTCCATCGTGATGCCGAGCGCCCGCGCCACGGCGAAGACGGCGGGGTAATCCAGCCCGTACGGCCCGCCGAAGCCGACGCGCCATTGCGTGCCGCTGGCGCAGACCAGCCGGGCCGCCGGGATGTTCGCGTCAAGCAGGGGCGGCTCGCGCTTGTCGCAGGTCCGGCAGGACGCCGTTTTTCCGCGTTTCCGGCAGCGCCGGACGCAGGCCGTGCAGTATTGTGCGCGTCCCGCGTCCCCCGCCCAGCGCCACCAGCGTTTCAGTTTCCCTCTGTGACTTCCGGCTGCTCCAGTTTGGCGCAGAAGGTTTCGATTTCGAGGATGTCGCGCAGGTCGAGGCTGTCCCGAAGCCCGGCAAAGCCCTCGACGCACAGCGACAGGCGGGCAATGCGGAAATCCATGACGCTGCGCTGGGCAAGGGCCTCGGCCGCGACGCTGTTCCCGGATGCGGAAAGCTCGGCGATGGATTCAAGGCTTTCGATGCGTCGGCGTTCGGCCTCTTCCCATTCGGCAAAGGTGCGCCCGCGAAGCCCGACGGTTTTCCCGCTGGGGAGCTTGTGCGAGATGAATTCCATGTTTCCTCCGTTACGCGTAGGATTCCACGCGGTTGACGAGTTCAACGGCCATGACGGCATCGCCCTTGTCCACAAACGGCATGACCGTCACCGTCTGCATGAGCCCCTCTTTGCCGTTGATGGCCGCCCCTTCCGCGTCCAGTTCCGTTTCGGGGTAGCGGAACCACACTTCGTCGCCGGTCACGGCGCAGATGCCCACGGCAAAGGAGACGGTGGAAGCGTCTTCCGAAAGCTGCTGGAACGTTTCGGATTCGAGGAAACAGGTCAGGGTGCTTTTGCACTCGGGGTCGCCTTCGGGCATCCGGCTGTACTGGCCGAGATCTCCGACGGCGGCCTTGGCTTCAATGCCGAACGCATTGGACAGGTCGCCGCTTTCGACCTCGCCCCGGCGCACGCCGTTGATCCACACGGAGGTTTCGATGTTGTCGAAGGGAACGGCGGGCGGCGAGAGCGGGCTGGCGTCCAGCGGTTCGGCGGCTCCGCTTTCCCGGCCCACCACGAAGTCGAGGGAAAACTTCAGCTCGTCGTCCCCGCCGAAGTTGAAGTTCAGGCCGTTGACCTTGCAGAAGGCAAAGCGGCGGTAGGGCTTTTCAGCCGCGCCCGTTTCGAAGTCGAGGTATTTTTCCATCGTCAGGGTCGGCTGGCGTTTCGGCAGCGCGAAGGCGTGGCGGTAGAACACGGGAACGGCCACGGCGGAACCGTCAAACGTCTCTTCGGTGAAACTCGCGGTGATGACGAGCCGCCCGTTTTCCGTCCCTTCTTGCAGGACGTGCGTTCCGTCGTAGCTTGTGGAGCCGGAAATGGTGATTTTTTCCCCGGCGTTCAGGGCATGGATGCCGCCTTCCACGGGCAGGGCCACCTTGCCGCCGGAGAGCGTTTTTGCCGCTCCGGAGAGCACGCAGACGCGGCCCCGGTGCAGGGTTGCCCCGGAAAGGGCTTCGGCCTTGTACGGGGCCTCGATCACCACTTCGTCGGCGGTGACGCCGGGCGCGACGCGGTAGGTGCCGTCGTAGTTCGCCGATCCGGTGACGGAAACCACGGCGTCCTGCACGAAGCCGTGCCCGGCGCAGGGCAGGCCGACCAGCCCGTCGCCCTTGTCCGTCACGGCTCCGGAAAGCGCTTTTCCGGCACCGTCCGCCGTGGTCGCCGGCGCGCCGCACAGGGCCCGGATGATGTAGCCGAGCTGGGGCGCGTACGATGCGCTTTCCAGCGAGCCGGAGAGGTTCGCCATGCCCGCGTAGGGCTTGCCGCTGCCGCGCGCGTCCCGGATGACGGAGCGCTGCTTTTTCGAGCTGCCGCGCCTGAAGTCTTCCGAGGCGAAGGCCAGCCGCACGCCGGACGCGCCGGCGGCGACCTTGCCGGGTGTCTCTTCCATGTACAGCGTCAGCGAGCACGCGCCGCCGGAAACCTGTTGATACTGAGGCATGTTTCCTCCTGAAAGGTTAGAGCCGCCTGCCGACGGGCAGGCTTTCGGTTGCGGTCAGCGTGGCGTCGAGCATGACCAGCGGGTAGCCGGCAAGATGATACTCGGCGGAAACATCCCCGAGCGACACGCCCGGCACGGCCTGTTCGACGGTTTTTCTGACCAGCTCCCAGACTTCTGCGAGCCGGAGCATCCCGGTCATGAGCATGACGCCTTCGCGGTTTTCGAAGCCTTCTTCGCTCAGCCCGATGAGCAGGCCGACTTCGTGCTCGTTCGCCTTGCGTCCCGGCCCGGTGGCGACGGCATCCGGGAACAGCGCGATGAACGGCGCGTCGCTCTCGTCGGGCGGGCGGCGCATGTCCACGCCCACGCGCAGGGCGACGGCCTTGCCGTAACGGTCGAGCGACCACCGGCGCAATGTCCGGCTGGACGCGAGGGCCGCCGCCCAGAGCGTGGCGATTCCAACGGTTGTGTGCACGGAAGACTCCTTTTTCGCGGGAGGATAGACGCAAAAGAAGATTTCCGGCAAACGGGGTTAACGCGGCGTCGGGAAGGATGGAAAACGGTTAACGGAACGGGGGTCAGGGCATGTCCGGCGAGAATGCCCCATTGCCGCGCAGGGCGTCGAGCGCGCGGCGGGCCAGCGTCCGGCTGTGCTCCTTCTCCGCTTCGGAGTAGGTGCGGAAGACGGGCTGTTCCGGCTGGACGGCGGGCACGGCGGGCACGGCGGGCACGGCTGGAGCGGGGCGGGGTGCGGCATGGGCGGCCCGGACGCGCACGGCGTTGGACAGCCATGTCCGCAGGAAGCTCGCCCAGTTGCGGACGGGCTGCCTTTTCTTTGCCTGCCAGTCGCGGATGCGGACGATTTCGGCGTCCACGTCCACGTCGGGGAAGTCGCGTTGCAGGGCGGTCAGCAGGTGCAGGGGAGGGGGCGTTTCTTCAACAGGCGCAGCGAAAGAGGCTCCCTCACGCTCCGGCGCCCTGATCGGAGTTTCTTTTTCCCGTTCCCGTTCCGATTCCCCGGACGGTAGCGATACCCTATCGGAAGGGTACGGCGCGGCCTCGAACAGGTGGGGGTAGCGTTTCAGAATGGCCCGGCGGATGGCGGCGGACTCCACGGTGGGGAGCAGGGCGCGCAGCGAAGTGAGGATTTTCGGCGAGGTGCTGCACTGATGGCGGATGAAGCCGCAGACCCAGATGTCGCCGTCTTCCTTGACGATGCGTCCGTCAAACTCCAAGTCCTCCAGAAACTCCCGCACGTCGTCCTCATCCAGCCCGGTTTCAAAGGCGATTTTGCGGACGGTCACAGACAGCACGCCGAGATTGTTGGTACTCGGGCTGGTGAACAGGTAGAGGTACAGGAGCTTTTGTTCCGGCGGCATGTCTTCAATGGCGGGATTGTTTCAGAACGCCATGCGGATGGTGCGGTAGGTCGCCATTACAGCACCTTCACAGTTAAAGAGGTGCCATAGAGCGTCCAGCGGACGCGGCATTCGGGGAAAGATTGGAGGGCGCGGGCGGCGGCCTCTTCTCCGGAACGGATGAGCTTGTAGACGAGAAGGGATAACGGCACGCGCCCGGCGCAACGACCGGGACGGGAAAGCAAAATGGAATGGGACATGATGCACCTACTTAGTTTGGGATTGGGAACAAAAAAAGGCGGAACAACGCTCCCCGGCCTAAGTAAAGCCGCCTGAGTCTCACGAACATCAGGACGTTGTTCCACCAATATGTAACCGCAATCCCAAAGGCCAGAGGCCAAAAGGTGCAATGGTGGCAGAAAAAACAGAAAGTTCCGCTCTTTTTCGTCGTGTGGGGCACGGCAAAGGCAACGGACAGCCTTACTTAGTTAGGGCTGTTTAGAATAGCTATGGGTTGGGGGTTGTGTCAAGAGGAGATGGACTCTCTTGTTTTAAGAACGTATAAAAATCATTAATAAATTTATAGAGTTCGTCAAATGTTACTATTTTAACATCTTTTAAATTACTTCTGAAAAGTTCAAACGATTTTTTTTGATTATCATCAGTAGGCATCATTCCAGCAACTAAAAAACAATTTATATTGTATGTTTCAAAGTCTATTTTTGAATTATCCTTTATATATAAAGCTTGCTTGTTTAGTTGTTATTTTTGATCCAAGACCTGTGTTATTCCTCCAGTAATTTCGCTGTCTACAATGAATACACCCTCTCTATATTTCCTGCTTTTTATAATAGTTGTTGAAGGTTTTTTAATTTCAATAATAGCAACATTGTTACTTATACTGTTTTTAACTAAAAAATCAGCTATTTTTTCTGATGTCCCATCTAGTTTTTTTCTTCTAACTGATGCTTGTTCTTGTATTTTTACAATTGGACATCCAGTTATGATACTAAGTATTCCGCTATTTTTGTTTAAAAACGTTTGCCACTTTTCTTCTTTATGTTTTTTAGACAATAATTCTGCAAATTCTTTTACAAATACTTCAAATTTTGTAATCTCGATATTATTTTTTATATTTTCAGCTATGTCTGGATGATTTTGGGTAAAATTTTTGACAACAATGTTGTCATTAGAAAGATTATACTTGTCCTCATCCGTTATCAGATTGAAAAATAATTTTTTCAAAGGGCTTTTTGGCGTTTGGTATGCTATTTTTTCCTTTTTTGTAAAATCAGATATAAAGTTATACACATCAACATATTTTATATTTTTAGATACTGATTGTCCATTCCTTGTGATTCTATCAATATAAATAATTAAAGTTGCAAATTTATTGACATTGATATA
>ENA-UPWK01000954-UPWK01000954.1-human-gut-metagenome-genome-assembly--contig:-NODE-954-length-24637-cov-4.545725_pt1 | contig 24637 bp, 20 predicted proteins | sample MGYA00250048_ERZ773373 | MGnify/ENA primary metagenome ERZ773373 (study PRJEB29103, sample SAMN06112059) | human gut metagenome | biome: human gut; feature: ankylosing spondylitis patient; material... | reverse complement strand
TTCCCTCTTCAAAAGATACATAGAAGGGAACCACTGTGATATTCTTCTCTTTGGTAAGCTCCAACGGAAGATCGCAGGAACCGTCTGATATAATATGAAATGCTTCGCTCATTCTCGCATACACCTTTCTGCTTCTTTTCAAAGTTTAGCTTACCACGTTGTAGAGTAAAAAGCAATGCGTTTTTGACTTTGCATTTCATTTCATGGTATTTTAAATCTTTTTATGTAGTTTTTATAACTATATAAAAATTTGGATAGTTTTCCGCGATATTTGTCGATGAAAGGATGTCAACCTTTATCAGACTTTCGTTGACAATAGGTTCTTCTCCCGATATACTAAAGTTGTTAACCATTCATTCCTTTGGTTGACATTTTTCTGCAGGAATGACCCCCCTTTCATTCTCTGCAAACTGACAACAGCCCGGCAGAAAACCTGCCGGGCTGTTGTCAATCCTTATGCGAGCTTAAGTCTTTCGACCCTGATATCATGCTATATGGAGTAATCCAGATTCTCCAGTCTCTTTTTTCTACGTTCTACGAGATCTGCTATAGTCACGCCATCTACTACTTTATTCACTGCATTATACAGCTCCTGCCATACCTCCAGGGTCTCACAGGTATCGCAGCGTTCACAGATGTCCGCACCGTCTTCCAGACAGGCCACTGGTGCCAACGATCCTTCCGTCAGCCGCAGGATCATTCCCACCGTATAATCTGCCGGGTCTTTTGCGATGCGGTAACCACCCTGTGCACCACGGACGCTCTTCACATATCCTGCCTTATTCAGCACAGCAATGATCTGCTCAAGATACTTTTCGGAAATCCCCTGTCTGGCAGCGATTTCTTTTACCTTGATACACTCTCCATTGTTGTTCAATGCCAGATCCAACATGACACGTACTGCATATCTTCCTTTGGTTGAAATTTTCATCCTATCCTCATTTCCGAGCATCCTCCTGCTCTGTTTCACTTTTCATATCAGCCTGCTTATTCCAAAGCAGTTCAAAACTGCTCCGATCTTTCTATGGTTTCCACAGATTCTACCTTATTTTTTTCTTTATTTTTCTTTTTCCTATAGTTCATATAGGATTTGTGGAAACAACAGAAAAATCTGGAGAGCATCCACTCGAATGCTGTTCGGAAAAATCTCCTCCCATTCCTCGGAATGCTCTCCGGATTTTCGCATTACTTTACTGGCACTTCACCTTACTTGTAAGGGATAACGCCGCCGTTATAATTGTCGTTGATGAACTGCTTGATCTCATCGGACTTCAGGGTATCTACCAGCGCCTTGATCTTAGGCAGATTCTCGTTGCCTTCCTTAACAGCGATTACATTTACATAAGTAGCGGCTGCTTCGGAATCATCGCTCTCATACAGCAGAGCATCGTCTGCAACAGTCAGGCCTGCTTCCATAGCATAGTTGCCGTTCAGGACACCGAAGGATACTTCCGGAAGGGTTCTGGGAACCTGTGCTGCTTCCAGCTCTACGAAGGTGATGTTGTGAGGGTTCTCAACGATATCCTTAGTAGTAGCAGTCAGACCCACACCATCCTTCAGGGTGATGTAACCGTTATCCTGTAACAGTAACAGAGCACGTGCCTCATTGGTGGTATCGTTGGGTACTGCGATAGTTGCATTGTCAATGTTGTCTAAGCTGGTCTCGGTTCCGGGATACAGTCCGAAGGGCTCGTAATGGATACCACCGGCATTTACCAGATGGGTACCTTTCTCCTCGTTGAAGCTCTCCAGATAAGGGATATGCTGGAAGTAGTTTGCATCGAAATCACCGGACTCTACTACTAAATTAGGCTGTACATAGTCATCAAAAATCTGAATCTCCAGAGTATAACCCTGCTCCGCTAACAGAGGCTTTGCTGCCTCCAGGATCTCTGCATGAGGTACTGCACTTGCAGCTACCTTGATAGTGGTATCGGTTTCAGCTACTTCCTTGCTTTCTGTTGCCTCGGTAGTCTGGGCAGTGGTTTCCTGGTTAGCTGTTGTTGCAGCTGCCTCGCTGGTCTGAGCAGCTGTTTCGTTGCTGCCGCAGCCGGTCAGTGCGCTCACGGACAATGCTGCAACTGCGATCAAAGCAATCACTTTCTTTTTCATAATACTTCTCCTCCTAAATCTTTTGGTAAAAAATTTTAGTCTATTGAATCAGATGCCTTACATCTGCCTCAATCTTTTCGTTTTCCCTAACGGGTTCTCTTATCCAATTTCTTGGAAATCGTCATTCCGATATATTGCAGCAGCTGTACCAACAGTACCAACAATACTACTGTCACCAGCATAATATCGGTCTGGTAACGATAATAACCGTATCGGATCGCAATATCACCGAGTCCGCCTCCACCTACGGCACCTGCCATAGCGGAGTAGCCTAAGATTGTTCCCAGTGCAATGGTCGCATTCACAAGCAATGAGGTTCTGGATTCTGCCAGCATAACCTTCCAGATGATCGTCCACAGGTTAGCTCCCATGCTCTGTGCTGCTTCAATCACTCCGTGATCTACCTCCAACAGAGAAGATTCCACCATTCTGGCAATGAACGGTGCCGCTGCCAGAGTCAGAGGAACGATGGTAGCCGTCGGACCGTAGCTCTTTCCTACAATGATACGGGTCAAAGGGATGATCATGATCAACAAAATCAAAAACGGAATGCTTCGCACAATGTTGACGATCACATCCAGAATCTTATAAATGATCTTGTTCGGACGCAGTCCCTTCGGTGCGGTAATCACCAAGGCAATTCCCATAGGAAGTCCGAGTACATACCCCATAAATGTGGAAACAAGGGTCATATACAAAGTAACAAAGGTGCCTTCCACCAGCATCATAATCGTTGCATTATCCCACATAGTCTTTCAGCTCCTCCACTTCCAGTTTTCTCTCCTGTAAATAATGGATCATCTTGTTCGCCGCCATTTCATCCTCCGGCAGCTGTAAGATCATCTGTCCATGGGCGATACCGCCGATGTCCTTGGTATCCGCTAACAGGATATTAACGGGAGCCTTGCACTCCAGCACCATATTGGCGATCACAGGTTCAAAAGAAGAATTCTCGGTGAAAACAATGCGGATGCAGCGTTTGCCGGACATTTCCTTTGCCTTGGGATCCACCATGAACACCAGCTTTCTTGCAGCTGCGGACTGGGGTCTGGAGAATACCTCCTCCACAGTACCATGCTCTGCCAGTTCTCCGGCATCGATAATGGCTACATGGGAACAGATCTCCTGTACCACAGCCATCTCATGAGTGATAATCACGATGGTGATGCCGTACTGTTTGTTGATGTCCTGTAATAATTTCAGAATCTCCTTGGTCGTCGTGGGATCCAGCGCACTGGTCGCCTCGTCACACAGCAGGATCTTCGGCGTATTGGCAAGAGCTCTTGCGATTGCCACACGCTGCTTCTGTCCACCGGAGAGCTGGGAAGGATAAGCGTCTGCCTTTTCCTTCAGTCCTACGATCTCGAGCAGTTCCATAGCGCGCTTTCTGGCCGCCTGCTTCTTCACACCCACGATCTCCATGGGGAAGCATACATTGTCCAGAACACTTCTCTGCATGAGCAGATTAAAATGCTGAAAGATCATCGCAATGCCTGTACGAACCTTACGAAGTTCTGCCTCAGTCAGTGTCGAAAGATCCTGATCTTCTACGACTACGGTTCCCGTGGTGGGCTTCTCCAGATAGTTCAGGCAGCGTACCAGGGTAGATTTTCCGGCACCACTCATACCGATGATGCCGTAGATGTCTCCCTTGTTGATATCCAGGCTGATACCCTTTAAGGCTTCTACCTGATTATCTTTACCAATAAAAGTTTTTGTTACATTCTTGATCTGAATGATCGGTTCCATAAGTTCCTCCATTCCAGGTTCGTGCTTTTAAGGGAAGAAAAGCGCAAATTCCTTGAATTCCTAGTACCATGCCATACATTCTAACACAAGAATGCAAGTCTGTCCAGTTCTGCAAATTTCGTCTTAAGCTTCTGCAAACATCGGGGTGGACAGGTATCTGTCACCGGAATCGGGAAGCAATGCTACGACTGTTTTGCCTGCATTTTCAGGGCGTTTTGCGATCTGTGCTGCTGCGTACAGAGCTGCGCCGGAGGTGATTCCTACCAGGATACCTTCCTTATGAGCGATGAGGCGGCCGGTGGTAAATGCCTGATCGGTAGTAACGGTAAAGATCTCATCATAAATGCCGGTATTCAGAACGGAAGGAACGAATCCTGCGCCGATACCCTGCAGCTTATGAGGTCCGGGCTGTCCGCCGGAAAGTACGGGAGAATCTGCAGGCTCTACTGCTACGATCTTCACACCCGGATTCTTGGATTTTAAATAAGTACCAATGCCGGTCACGGTTCCGCCGGTACCTACACCTGCTACGAAGATATCAACCTTGCCATCGGTGTCTTCCCAGATCTCAGGACCGGTGGTAGCTGCATGTGCGGCGGGGTTCGCGGGGTTATCAAACTGTCCGAGGATCACGGCTCCCGGGATGGACTTCTCCAGCTCTTCTGCCTTGGCGATAGCTCCCTTCATGCCCTTGGAGCCTTCGGTCAGTACCAGCTCTGCACCGTATGCCTTCAGGAGGTTACGGCGCTCCACACTCATGGTCTCGGGAAGAGTAAGAATGGTTCTGTAGCCCTTGGCTGCAGCAACACTTGCCAGGCCGATACCGGTGTTGCCGGAGGTGGGTTCGATGATGGTGGAACCTTCTTTTAAAATCCCCTTCTTCTCGGCATCTTCGATCATTGCCAGTGCGATTCTGTCCTTAACGCTTCCTGCGGGATTGAAGTACTCCAGCTTTGCCAACAGTTCTACGCCTTCGATATTCTGATCCTTCAAGTAGTTTGTCACCTTTAAAAGGGGTGTATGTCCGATCAGCTGGGTTGCAGATGTGTAAATCTTACTCATAATAGAATCCTCCTTAAACCTGAAAATTGTGTTTGTTTTTATTTCCTACTTATCTGATATGGATTTTATGAATTTATACTATACTATTCCGCTAGGAATGTCAACTATTATTTTTTAAACTTTTTGAGAGTTGTGCCGTGGAACGGAAAATGGTATGATTTAGATATTTAAGAGAAGCAAGGAAGGATACACAGATCCATGGCAAATAACATTTACCGCGTTCCTACTATATATAATAAAATAAGAAAAACAACCGACCCGCTGACGGTCCGGGTACCGGGTTCTAAGAGTATCACGAACCGCAGTCTCCTCCTGGCGATGCTGGCGGAGGGAAAGTCCACGCTGCGTGGGGTATTGTTCTCGGATGATTCGAGGCATTTTCTGCAGTGTGTGCAGGATCTGGGATTTGAGACGACGGTGGATGAGGAGAGTTGTATCGTCACGGTAGAAGGACTGGGAGGAAAGCTTCCCTGTGAAGAGGCTGTGTTAAATGTGGGAAGTGCGGGAACGGCAGCGCGTTTTCTGACAGCTACGTTAGGTGTCTCGGAAGGGGTTTTTCACATGGATTCTTCAGAGCAGATGAAGAGGCGCCCCATGGATCCGCTTCTGTCCTCTCTGGCAGAATTGGGGTGTGAGGTCCGCTGCGAAGGAGAAGATGGGCATTTTCCTTTTACGCTGACCGCTCATGGGTTCGGACAGGATCATATCTCCATCGATATCGGGCACAGCAGTCAGTTTCTGAGTGCGCTGCTGATTGCTTCGACTTTGTCTTCGGAAGATTTTACGATTCAGGTAGAGGGTACCCATGGGATGGCGTATATCGAAATGACGCAGAAGATGATGGAGCAGTTCGGAGTCTGCGTGGAGCGTCCCACGCCGGATCAGTTCCGTATTCCCGCCGGTCAGCATTATAAAGCATTAGATTATCAGATTGAGCCGGATGTCTCTGCCGCCTGTTATTTCTATGCGATGGTACCGTTACTGGGAATCCCGGTCTGTGTAGAGCATGTGCATTTTGAAAGTCTGCAGGGAGATGTAGAATTCCTGCGTATCTTAGAGAAAATGGGATGTACCGCACAGGATACGGAAAAGGGAGTCCTCCTGCTGCCTCCTTCAGCTTTATCGGACGCCGGAACGCAGACTCCCGCTTTCCATGGTATCACGGTGGACATGTCCTCCTGTTCCGATCAGGCGATCACACTGGCAGCCATCGCACCGTTTGCCGACAGCCCCACCTGTATCACAGGCATCGGGCACATCCGTTTCCAGGAGAGTGACCGTATCCATGCCATCTGTACAGAACTGACCCATATGGGCATCCACTGCGAAGAGACGCAGGACAGCATCACCATCTATCCGGGGACGCCAAAGCCTTGTACCGTAGCCACCTACGACGACCACCGCATGGCTATGGGTTTTGCCCTCACCGGTCTGCGTGCAGAGGGCATCGTGATCGACGATCCCGGATGCTGCCGCAAGACCTTCGAGAATTATTTTGAAGTACTTGACCAGGTGATCGCGGAGATATCAGAGGGTTAGGCATATAACTGAAAAAGAGAGCATCCATGGCTCTATATTTCTGCCATGGATGCTCTCTCTTACTTTCTTTGTTCAGTTTATGCTGTTTTCAGCAAAAATGTCTTAGTTCTCCTGACCCTTTACCGCGAAGCATACGCCGGTGTCATCGGGCTTGTCCTCATCGAACGTATAGTCCTTGCCGGGCAGTACTGCATTCAGGATAATACCGGCCAGCGCACCTACTGCCAGTCCGGACAGGCTGATGGTGATCTCGCCGATATGGAATGCGATAGCGCCTGCTGCACTGTAGTTGATACCGATGGACAGTACCAGGATCAGAGCGGCGATGATAACGTTACGGCTCTTGGTAAAGTCTACCTGAGTCTCTACGATGTTACGGACACCGACTGCAGAGATCATACCGTACAGTACCAGAGATACACCACCGCAGGTAGCGGTAGGCATACAGCCGATCAATGCTGCTACCTTCGGAGAGAAGGAAAACAGTACAGCGAAGCCTGCTGCAATACGGATAACTCTGGGGTCGAATACCTTGGTCAGAGACAGTACACCGGTGTTCTCACCGTAAGTGGTATTCGCAGGAGCACCGAACAGTGATGCAATAATGGTAGCCAGACCATCACCTAACAACGTACGATGCAATCCGGGTTCCTTGATATAGTTGATACCAACGGTGGAAGAAATAGCGGAGATATCTCCGATATGCTCTACCATGGTAGCCAGTGCGATCGGCATAATAGTGATCACGGAAGTAATTAACAAAGAAGTGTTGCCGTCGGACAGTGCCCAAAAAGCGGTCTCATTCCAGTGGATAGGAAGTCCGAACCATGCAGCTTCCGCAACGGGTGTGAAATCCACGCGGCCTAAGATAGCTGCCAACACATAAGAACCAACAACACCGATGATGATCGGAACGATCTTCACCATTCCCTTACCCCAGATATTGCAGATTACTACCAGTGCAATAGCGACCACTGCGATCAGCCAGTCTGCGGAACAGTTGTTGATAGCGGACTGGGACAGGGTCAGACCGATGGCAATGATGATAGGTCCGGTTACGATGGGCGGGAAGAAACGCATTACTTTGCCGGTACCGAAGATCTTGATCAACAGGGATAATACCAGGTACAGCAGACCTGCACAGGCTACACCGAAGCAGGCATAAGGAAGCAATGCGGAATTGTCCGCACCGTCTGCCATAGGTGCGATTGCGGCATAACCGCCTAAGAAAGCAAAGGAAGAACCCAGGAATGCGGGTACCTTTCTCTTGGTCAGCAGATGGAACAATAAAGTTCCCAGACCTGCAAATAACAGTGTTGTGGAAACATCCAGACCTGTCAGCATGGGTACCAGAATCGTGGCTCCAAACATTGCGAACATGTGCTGAAGTCCCAGCAGAAGCATCTTGGGCACGCCCAAGGATCTGGCATCGTAAATGCCATTTTCGCCGAGTGTAGTCTTCTCGCTCATTTTTCTCCTCCTATGTCATAGACATGTGAACTTGTAATATTTGCCGCATAGAGATAGGCAGATAGTCATCTACCTGCCCACACCTATGTGACCTTATTAGTTACATGATAGCTTTTCATCGTTCCACAGTCAAGAAAAAATTTATTCCACTGCATGTTCTTTCAAAAAGTCCAGCCAGATGGGAATATACTGGGCCTTCAGGTGCACTCCGTCATAAGTATAGGATGCCACCATTCCTCCGGTCTCATCACAGATCAGCGGATTCACATCCAGGTAAAATATCTTCTCATCATCCGCAAGCTTCGCGATTTCTTCATTCCTGGCTTCGATGCCCTCATTGGTAATATAGTCTCCCTGCCCGGAGCGCTCCGTGGTCACCTTCATGATCGCCTGCAGGTAGATCACCGCATCGGGCTGCAGCTGTTGCAAATGCTGTACTGCCTCCCCGTAAGCCTTCATGAAAGATTCCACAGTACCGGTTCCCATCTCGTTAATACCGATCATCAGATAGATCTTGGCAAACTGTTTCTCGGATAGTGCCTCTTCCACCGTGATCTTTTTCTTCTGCCCCGGCACCGCTACTATTTTCGAATCGAACATCTTATAAATCGTAAGTCCGGTAGAGGCATAAAATGTGGAGGTCTCTTCCAATCCACCGTATTCATACATTCCCACTGTCCGGGAATCCCCGATAAATACAGCATCATCAAAATAGCTGTCATCCACCGTATGGTAGACCACTTCTTTTGGCAGTTCTTCCGAAGGCTCTGTCGGTTGTGGTTCCTCCGTTGTCATTGTCTCTGTCTGCGTGTCTGCCGATGTCTCTCCGGCTGCCGGTGTCTGACTTTCCCCTGTGGGATCTTCTGTGCCTTCCGGGACCGTATCCCCCGATACGGTTCCGTCCTGTTGTCCGGGTTCCGATGTATGACCCATCCGGGCACCGCCTGCCAGCTGCACACCCCTGTTATACAATTCCCGAAGGGGATCCGTATACACCTGCCAGTTGTCCGTCCATGTAAAAAACAGGACTCCCATAAGCAGCAGACTGATGGGAAAGGATAATTTTCTTATCCATTGTCGTAGTTTCTGTAACATATTTCCTATCCTATCCAGATTTTCTAAAAACTAAAGTACATAAATGGGTTATTTCCCTCTAATATAAGTCTCCAGACACAATACCAAAATACCGCTGCCAGCAATATTTTCATCAGGATCTTATCCTTGCCGTAATCGTACAACTTCTCGATTGCCGGCGTACATGCCAGCCCGGATACGGCTAACAGCCCACCGTAGGTAGACAATGCTTTCCACGCATCCTCATAGCCGCCGCTGATCCCCGGTACCAGCCACATCATTTTATCCAGATAGACCTGCAGCTGTGACAGATCCGTAATAGCAAAGCACATCCAGCTTACGGGAATGATCAGCCACAGATAAATGTGCGGCAGTACTTTCATTTTATGTACGAATTTTAATCTTCCCAGCTGCCGTTCCAGTACAATGCAGATCCAGAGCAATCCGCCCCAGCAGAAAAAGTTCCAGCCGGCGCCATGCCAGAAAGCTGTCAGCATCCATACCACCAACAGATTAAAAATCGTGCAAAGTTCCCCTCGTCTGCTGCCTCCCAGCGGAATATAGACATACCGGCAGAACCATTGCCCCAGTGTCATATGCCATCTGCGGTAAAAATCCCTGACCCCCCGGGCCATATAAGGTCTGCGGAAATTTCTGGGCAGTTCGATTCCCAGCATCCTGCCAAGCCCCATTGCCATCAACGAATATCCCGAGAAATCAAAATAGATCTCCATGGAATAAGCAATGGCTGCCAGCCATGCCAGCGGAGTGGAGATACTCTCGAATCCGGTTACCTGCACTTCATGCCACAGGATCCCTACGCGGTCCGCCAACAGCACTTTGGCTGCCAGTCCTAAGACGAACAGCTTCATGCCGTCCTCCAGTCCCTGCATAGTAAAAGTCCTGTTGTACAGGCTGTCTTTCACCTCACCATAACGGGTAATGGGGCCGGAGATCAGCTTCGGAAACATGACCACATAAGTTGCAAATTTTAAAAAAGAATACTCCCTATCTGCATCTCCGCGATATACATCGATCAGATAAGACAATATCTGAAAGGTATAAAAACTGATCCCCAGAGGAAGTCCCGCAGAACCTCCCCGGCACTTAAACCAGATCAGAATGCCAATGTTAATACTCAATGCTGTCACGAACAACAGCCTCTTGCGCCATAACGTCCTGGGGCTGCGCTTTGCCAGATGCAGTCCGATAAAATAATTACATAAAATGGAAATCATCAAAGGTGCAAGATTTCCTGCATCTCCCATTGCATAAAAGACAATGCTACCTATAAGCAGTGTCAGGTTTCTGTATTTATGCGGTGTGATTCCATAGACAATCAGGAAAATCGGCAGGAACCACAGCAGAAATTCAATACTGCTGAATATCAAATAAATCACATCTTTCTATTTTCGCTTTACACTTGTACTATCATAGTAGCTTGAAATGAAATGTATTACAACAAAACAATTCTTAATTTTAAATGACATTATTTTACAAATCAGTAATCTTTTTGCAATTATTTCAAACATCGTTTACAATAGTTTTCATACAGACAGAATATCGTCAGGAAAGGATCGTTTTCTATGAAAGAACAGTTATACACAATTCCCTTAAATGATGCCGTAAACGCCCAGGACGAATGTCCTTTCTGCTTCATCCACAGAAGTATCGAACAGGATCTGTTAGACTTCGTCTTAGGCTCCGGTTCCTCCTACATGGAAGCGGATATTAGAGAACAGACCGACAAGGCAGGCTTCTGCCGCTATCATTTTCAGAAGATGTTCGACTACGGCAATACTCTCGGCAACGCCTGGATCCTGAAAACGCACTACCAGCGTATGATCCGGGAAATGCAGCAGGAATTTGCTTCCTTCCGTCCCGGAAAAAGTTCTCTTCTGGGAAAATTCAAAAAAGCCGAGGGCAGTGAAAATACCATCGGTATGTGGATCCGCGCAAAAGAGGACTCCTGTTATATCTGTTCCCAGTACAAGGATACTTATGAAAGATACCTGGACACCTTTTTCTATCTGTGGAAAAATGACGAAAGTTTCCGGAATAAGATCATAAACGGAAAAGGCTTCTGCCTGCCTCACTTCGGAGACCTCTGTGAAGCCGCCGGTCGCAAGCTCTCCGATAAGGAAAAGCAGGAATTCTACGACGGCCTCCTGCCCGTCATGGAAGCGAATATGCAGCGGATCTCTGAGGATGTATCCTGGCTGGTGGAAAAATTCGATTACCGAAATAAGGACGCCGACTGGAAGAACTCCAAAGATGCCATCCAGCGCGGCATGCAGAAATTAAAAGGCGGATATCCCGCAGATCCCGCCTATAAGATGTCTAAATAGTTATCATTTTCTTCAAAATTATGATGCAAATAGGATGCTATTTTTCTGAAAACGCTTCGTCAGAGGGCTGTGTGGAACGTTCCGCCAGCCTTCTGCTTAAGTTCAGATACTCTGTGATCTCTTCATACAACATCTCCGGCTGAAAAGCATCCTCTAAAATCCTCTCGTTCATCAGTCCCTTAATGGTCAGTTCCAGCATTTTACGAAGTTTCACGGCATCCTCTGCGGAAGCATATTTACCTAGATCCGCTCTTGCGAAAACAGACTCCAGATAATCTTCCAGCTGCTGTTTTCTCTCTTCTACCGCCAGCAATGCTTCACTGACATTTTCCGTCTGCGCCCGGTTCAGAAAAGGCTGCAGATAAGGATAACCGCACATGGCATGCATTTTTCCACATTCCACCTGCTGTAGCAGAGCAAACAGATCCGTCTCCTTCGCATCCACCGCCGTAGACAACTCCAGCAACAGGTAACGGACGCTGTAATCATAGACAAATGCATATACACCCAGTTTGCTTCCGAAATAATGGAATAACAAACCCTTGCTGATAGCCGCCTCCTTCACAATATCATCCGTACAGGCATGGCGGTAACCGTGCAGTGCAAATACTTTCAGTGCGGCATTGATCATACGATCCTGCTTTTCTTTTTTTAAATCAAAAAATTTCTCATTCATATCGCAACATATCCCTTTTCATTTTACGCAATAAGGTTTATCATATAACTGTATGGACAAATGTATAAAATTCCGAACCGTTACATACACTACAACATGGAAGGAGCAACCCTATGGCTAAAAAATTTGGCAAATTTCTGCTGTTCACTGCAGCAGTAGGTACCGCAGCCGCAGCTGCTTACTACTATATGCAACAAAAAAACTCTCTGCTGATGGAATCCACCGACGCAGATGACGATTACGATGATTTCCACGAGGATCTGGACGAGAGCACGGAGTTCTCCCGCAATTACGTTCCTCTGAATGCTTCCGTTCCGGCTTCCGCTCCCACGGAAGAAACCGCTGAAACCGAAGCTTCCTCTTCCTCCTCTGATTTCACACCGCTCTCCGGTCAGGCAGCCGATCTGTCCGGCGAAGAAGGTGAAACCGTCGAAGATGTGGAAGAATTTTTCGATGAAGAGGATGCCGAGGGCGAAGAGCCTCCCGTAACCGAAGAATAATAGCAGTATCCTGAGAAGGTCTCACAGCCATGCATTTTGCAACCGGCGGAGGCCTTCTTTCATGTCTGCCTCATCCATACTTCCGAATCCCAGCAGCACTGTCGCTTTGTCCGCAGCGGATGCCACCATATTCTCTGACATCCCATAGACCTTCACATTTTCCGCCGCAGCGGCATCCAGGAGCTCTTTTTCCGTCACATTTCCTTTCGCCGTCAACAGCAGATGCAGCCCCGCATCTTCCCCGGAGATCCGGAATTTTTTTTGAAAAGGCTCCAGTCCCTCTAACAGCTGGTCGTGTTTGGCACGATAACGCATCCGCATCTTGTTCAGATGCCTTTCGAAATAACCGTCCCGGATAAACTCATTCAGGATTCGCTGGTCGATTCTGGATACCGTACAGGAATAGAAAGAACAATCCCTGCGGTACACCTCCAACAGTGTCTCCGGCAACACCATATAGCTGACACGGATCGCCGGTGCGATCGCCTTGGAAAAAGTACCGATGTAGATCACTTTTCCCCTATCGTCCGAGGACTGCAGGGACGGAATCGGTTTGCCGCGATACCGGAATTCACTGTCGTAATCATCTTCGATCAGATAGCGGTCCGGCTTTTTCTCCGCCCAGCGCAACAGCTCCGCCCGCCGGCCGATCGTCATCACCGCTCCGGTAGGGTACTGATGGGAGGGCATGACATAGGCCACCCTGACCGGTTCCTGTTCCAGTTTGTCCGCACGCATTCCTTTATCATCCATATCCACTGTCACAATATGATAGGCGAATGACCGGAAGATACGGTACGCACGTTTATACGTAGGATTCTCCATGGCAATTCCCACATGTCTCCCCAATATTTTCTCCAACAGTAACAGCAGATAATCATTTCCCGCGCCCACAATGATCTGCTCCGGACGGCAATTCACCCCTCGGGAAGAATGCAGGTAACGGCTGATCGTCAGTCTCAGATCATAATCCCCCTGCGCCTCTCCCTGGGCAAACAGTTCACTGTTGCTGTCATTCAGGATATTTTTCGTAATCCGTTTCCAGACACCGAAAGGGAAACCGTTCATATCGATTCCATAGGGGGAAAAGTCAATCCTTTTTTCCTCGTCCCGGTCTTCTGCCTGTGGATCCCATGCCTCCGGTTCCGGCACCCTGCCAGTTTCCTGCTCCAGAGTGAAGATTCCCTCCAATTTGCATACAAAGTATCCCTTATAGGGTCTCGCCTCGATATATCCTTCACTTAACAGCTGGTCATAAGCATAATCCACCGTACTCCTGGCCACCTGCAGATATTCTGCCAAAGAACGCGTGGAGGGAAGCCTCTCTCCTGCCAGAAGCTTCCCTTCCCTGATTTCCTGTCGTATATGCTCATATATCTGCTGGTACAGACATTTGTCACTGTCGTTACGCAGCCGGATCGTCATATCATACATAATGTTGTCCTACTTTTTCTGACTCTTCAGTTCCTCCAGGATCTGGTCTTTCAACTCTCTTGCCTTGTCCTTGGTACGGGCATTGGCCGATGGAGATGTGAGGATTGAAGCCACCATACGGCTTGCCACATCGTATTTCTGAAATCTGGTGGCCAATACTCCGATCAGGAACTCCACCGTAATTTCATCCATACCGCACATGGGAAATCCTTCGGTCTGAAGCGCTTCCGTGAAGCCGGTATAAGCATTCTTCAGATAGGCCTCTTCCATGTTTTTCACTTCACGGAGACGGGCCATGTCCGTATCTCCGGATTCTTCCAGATATTCCTGATATCCTCTCATGAGCCATCCGCTCTTTAAGCAGATATAAGCCTTCTCGCTGGCATGGGCACGTTTTACCACCGCATTTGCGAGGCACAGCTTATAGCGTTCGATCGCCTCTTCATAGGTGTAGATATCGTCATCATAGGTGTGCAGCTGTACTTTGCTGCTGATATTCTCTTTGATCAGTTTGGCATATACCTTGGTAATGTTGTTGAAATATCTGTTCAATGCTGCATATCCGCAATGGGGACACAGGATCACATCATATTTTACCGCATCGATTCCTTCGTATTTTGCACGAAGATCCTGATCGGTGCCTAAAAGTCTCGCCTTGCCGGTCTTCATGATCTTGGTGGAAAAGTCTTCTCCACATACCGGGCAGGTAAAATTCTTGTCGTAGATCAGGTCCTTTTCTTCTATCTTAGGTGCCTCGACCACTGCCTGTTCTTCCTTTTTCTCCTGTCCAAAAATATCCATATCCTCCAGGTTATCCAGGCCCAGTCCGGCCAACCCGCACAATTTGTCTGACATATGTTTCTCCTTTTCCAAACTTACTTAGGCAGTACATAAGAGCTCTTCAGAGATACGATACGGTTAAATACCAGTTCTCCGGGTTTGGTGTCTTTGCAGTCCACGCAGAAGAAGCCCTGTCTCACGAACTGGAAGCGGTCGTACGCCTGTGCCTTTGCAAATGCAGGCTCTAAGCGGCACTCTGTCAGAGTGGTCAGAGAATTCGGGTTCAGATTCAGACTTCCGTCCTCGTTGTATACACCCTTCTCCTCATCAATAATATTCTCATACAGACGCACCTGTGCTTTCACAGATTCAGCTGCACTTACCCAGTGGATCGTTCCCTTAACCTTACGGCCGTCTGGGCTGTTGCCGCCGCGGCTCTCCGGATCGTAGGTACCATGTACTTCCACAACCTTACCGTTTTCATCCTTGACACAACCGGTGCACTTTACGAAATAAGCGTTCATCAGGCGCACTTCGTTGCCCGGAAACATGCGGAAATACTTCTTGGGAGGCTCTTCCATGAAATCGTCTCTCTCGATATATAACTCCTTACCAAAAGGAACCTCACGGCTTCCCAGTTCTTCATTCTCCGGATTGTTGACTACAGGCAGCATCTCGGTCTGTCCTTCGGGATAATTATCAATGACCAGCTTTACGGGATCCAGGATCGCCATCATACGGGGCGCCTTTGTCTTCAGATCCTCACGGATACAGTACTCTAACATCGCATAATCTGCGGAAGACTGTGCCTTGGAGATACCACACAGCTCTACGAACTTCTTGATAGATTCCGGTGTGAAGCCTCTTCTGCGCAGTGCTGCGATGGATACCAGTCTGGGATCATCCCAGCCGTCCACGATCCCCTGCTCTACCAGCTTCTTGATATAACGCTTACCGGTCACCACGTTGGTCAGGTACAGCTTGGCGAACTCGATCTGCTTGGGAGGATGCGGGTATTCCAGTTCTCTTACCACCCAGTCATATAAGGGTCTGTGATCCTCGAACTCCAAAGTACAGATAGAGTGGGTCACGCCTTCAATGGCATCCTCGATAGGATGTGCAAAATCGTACATCGGGTAAATGCACCATTTGTCACCGGTATTCTGGTGAGACATATGTGCCACACGGTAGATAACGGGATCACGCATATTGATATTCGGTGATGCCATATCGATACGGGCACGCAGTACCTTGGAGCCGTCCTCGTATCTGCCTGCCTTCATATCCTCGAACAGTGCCAGATTCTCTTCTACGCTTCTTACGCTACCGGGATCCTCCTTGCCGGGCTCGGTCAGGCTTCCTCTGTACTCACGGATCTGCTCTGCACTTAAATCGGAGACATACGCCTTGCCCTTTTTGATCAGCTTTACGGCTGCTTCATACATCTGGTCAAAATAATTGGATGCGAAGAAGAGGCGATCCTCCCAGTCCGCGCCCAGCCACTTTACATCTGCCTTGATGGACTCCACGAATTCAGACTTTTCCTTGGTGGGGTTAGTATCATCAAAACGCAGGTTGAATTTGCCGTTGTATTTCTGAGCCAGACCATAGTTCAGCAGAATACTCTTGGCATGTCCGATGTGAAGATATCCGTTGGGTTCGGGAGGAAAACGGGTATGTACGGTATCATATACACCCTCCGCCAGATCCTTGTCGATGATCTGCTCTATAAAATTCTTAGATTCCTTCACTTCTGCGGAATCTACGATTTCTTTTTCCAGTTCGCTCATGGTAATATCCTTGCCTTTCGTTTACTTAATACTGTTTTCGTAACCTTAATCTTACCACACAAGGAAAATTTTATAAACCTTTTTTTGCGATTCTTATGTCATCTCTTCAAAATTATTCAGAAGATTCTGCGCAGGCTCTATGAACATATTGTGCAGATCATCCTCACTGGCCACCAGATAATCTCCGGCTCTGCCCGTCATATAAGCATCCTCATCCCAGATGGGGAATACCTTTACTCCCCGCTTCAGTTCAAGGGCATAGATACAAAAAACATCCGTAGGCATATTCATACGGACATATTCCGTCAGTAGATGATTGCTGCCATCCCTGCCGTCCTTGACCCTCGGGATATATCCCATAGAGCTGCAATATTCCTCCGGCAGGGGCAGATCACACAGTTCCAGGATCCGGTGAAATCTCCCGGCCGGGACCGGATGCAGCTCCCCGGTACGCTCCAGGGTGAAATACCGATCCTGTCTGGTGTCGATATCCATCGTACCGTCCTCGGTACGTATGGATACCACGTTTCCGAGTTCTGCCAGGTCCGCTGCCCTCAGGCAGGCGATCGGCTCTTTCCGCCTGCGGTATTTTTTACCCTCTTTTACAGGGAATTTGCGTTCTTTCGCATATACGATCTCAAAATTGTCAAAATACTGCGTCATCCGGTTATTGAAATAAGCCTCAGAATGCAGGGTTGGATATTTTTCCTCATACAGCTTCATGCTGATGTAGCCTCCGGCCTTTTCCACATGGCCGCCGCCGGAACCGATCCCCTCCGAGAGATAATCCGACAATTCACTGGCATTAACCTCCCGGATACAGCTTCTGACGGAGAATTTATATCCGCCGCTGTCCTCGTTATAGACTACACAAGTGTTAACCCCCGCCACCTGAAGCAGGAAATCACTGATCAGTCCCAGCACATTGGGGTCACAGGGCTGGGAATGGATCACAGCGAACTGGTAATCGTCATTGTAATTACAACGTAACAGTGCCACCCCGGCGATCTCCAGCTCCTTCAGGGAAATATTGGAATTGCGGAACAGGGATACCAGATTCTTGTCAAAGTTCAGGCTCTCGCGCATATCCATATCCACCGGATTGGACAGCTCCGAGAACTGATTGGTATCCATGAACAGCCCATAATACAAAGCGGTCCCCAGATCTTTATTTTTCTCCACCGGATAATGCATCTCCTGAAGCATGGTCCATACCAGAGTCGCACAGCTGCCAAGATTAGGTTGTAATCGCATTTTCTCCGTACAGATCACTTCCAGAGGATGATGATCGATCACTGCGATCTCCTCTGCCGGGATTACGGTCACATTGCCGGCACCGTATTGACAGTCCACTGTGATCAGAAGTCCGTCCACCGGCTCCTCTCCGGGATGCGCCAGATATTTCAGCGGAATTCCAAGTTTTTCCACCATCAGCGTCAGGTTTGCCTTTCTCACTTTGTTCTTCCCGGCATACAGCAGTCTCACATCTTTTCCCTGATCACGGAAAAAACAATACAATCCAAACCCGGACGCTATCGCATCCGCATCCGGATTGTCATGGCACTGGATCGTGATCCGGTCATATCCCAGCAATTCCTCCAGCATCATTTCTCTGCTTTTCTCTGCCCCTCGTCTGTCCATAACTACGCTTTCCTCATCTTCCTTATAAAAACTATTCAGAACCCCATTCGCAAAATCGCCTTTTCAAGGCTCACCTTTTGCTCATGTGGTTACCTCGCCATATAAATCTCTAAAAGCCTGACCATAAATGGTCAGCTTATTACAGATTTACATGGCTCTGAATAGTTACAGGCAGGTCCTGTTACAGTCCTGCCCGCAAATATCTGTCTTAATGGTGGAACAGACGGATGCCTGTAAACGCCATCACCATGTTATATTTATCGCAGCATGCAATAACATCTGCATCACGCACGGATCCACCGGGCTGTGCGATGTATTTTACACCACTCTTATGAGCTCTCTCGATATTATCGGAGAAGGGGAAGAATGCATCGCTTCCCAGAGTCACATCCTGCATTTTGTCAAGCCATGCTCTCTTTTCCTCTCTGGTAAATACAGGGGGTTTTACCTTGAAGATACCTTCCCAGGTACCGTCAGCCAGCACATCCATGTACTCATCGCCCATGTAGACATCAATGGCATTGTCACGGTTGGCTCTGCCTAAGCTGTCTACGAACTGCAGACCCAGCACCTGGGGAGACTGACGTAAGAACCAGTTGTCCGCCTTGCTGCCGGCCAGTCTGGTGCAGTGGATACGGGACTGCTGTCCGGCACCGATGCCGATAGCCTGACCGTCCTTGACATAGCATACGGAATTGGACTGGGTATACTTCAGAGTGATCAGTGCGATCTTCATATCGATCAGGGCACTCTCCGGGATCTCCTTGTTCACAGTCACGATATTGGACAGCAGGTCACCATTGATGTCCAGTTCGTTACGACCCTGCTCAAAAGTGATACCATATACCTGCTTGTGCTCGATGGGAGCGGGCCGGTAGGAAGGATCGATCTGGATGATATTGTAAGCACCCTTTTTCTTCTGCTTTAACAGCTCCAGTGCCTCGTCGGTATATCCGGGTGCGATGACACCGTCGGATACCTCTCTCTTGATCAGGCGTGCGGTATCTGCGTCGCAGACATCGGACAATGCGATGAAATCACCGAAGGAGGACATTCTATCTGCGCCACGTGCTCTTGCATAAGCACATGCCAGGGGAGACAGCTCTCCCAGATCATCCACCCAGTAGATCTTCGCCAGGGTGTCATTTAAGGGCAGTCCTACCGCAGCACCGGCGGGAGATACATGCTTAAAAGAAGTGGCTGCGGGAAGTCCCGTAGCTTCCTTCAGCTCCTTGACCAGCTGCCAGCCGTTGAAAGCATCCAGGAAATTGATATATCCGGGCTTGCCGTTCAGGACGGTCACAGGCAGGTCACTGCCGTCTTCCATGAAGATCCTGGAAGGCTTCTGGTTCGGGTTACATCCGTATTTTAACTGAATCTCGTTCATCTTATTTTTTCTCCTATTCTACGATATTCACTATTCAGAACCTGCATTCGCAAAACGCCTCTTTGAGGCTTCCTTTTTGCGCTCATTACACATTCTTGTTCACGATCTTAGTCTCGTATTTGCCGGTCTCGATATCAATGAAACGAACGAACAGGGAGACTTTGTTGTCCTCATTTAAGCTGTTCCACAGCATATCGGTAAATGCATCCATATCATCGGGGATCTCCACTAACTTCGGCTCACCCTGGAAACTGGGCAGGGGATTGCCATCGTGCATGTAAGTATGAATGAAACGTCCCTCTCCGGGAAGGGGATTCTCGTAAGCATAGGTAAAACGCAGGCAGGAATCAGGGTTGCCGTTGTCACTCTTCAAAATGGACATGGCGTAATTATACTTGCCGTTCTCGATATGCATGATACCGGAGATTCTCGGTGTATAATTCGGTCCGTCCGGCTCGAATTCTCTGGTGCGCAGGGACTGTTCAAAGGTCAGCTGTTTGTCCATTCCCTCGTAAATAGTGTCTGTCTGGTCACCGTTGGTCACGATGGTCTTGTTGCCCAGGACCCGTACCGGCGCATAGATGATCAGACTGGGATCTTCCAGTTTGGAAGGATCGAAAGCCTGGGTGCGGATGCCCTCTCCTTCTGTCACAAACACACGATTGCGGCTGTTGGCGCTTCTTCCCATGATAAAATAAGCGGTTACAGCATATTTACCGTTTGCAGAGCGTCCGATCACAATACCTCTGCCGGGATAAGCATTGCTTTTCAGTTCCTGTTCCAGTTGTAACATAGTTTTTCCTCCGTTTAATCTTTAAAATAAGAAACCGCCTAAGCACCAGAAATAGACGGTGCCCAGGCGGTCGGCTTTCACTATTCTACACTCCCTGTGGGTATCTCCACTGCAGCAGGCTGCGTTCCGCCAGTCGTGTAGCTATATCAATAGTAGCATGGTTGCCCGATACTTGACAAGAGGGATTTTGATAATTTTGTTACTTCCGTAACAGTTCTGCCCCAAAGCCTTCATAAAAGCGTCTGCTGCGCAACCGTCGCTGCTATGCAGCTCATCTTTTATTCATGTTTTGGGCGCTCCGCTCATAGAATAGCAAAAGTGCCGCTCCGTGTGCAAGCACCCGATCGTCGCATTTGCTATTCTATGGCTGAACTGTTACTTCACATATTTTGCCTCGAACGCATGCCTCTCCATAGGACGGTCAAAATAGTATCCCTGAATATATTTGACCTTCATGCCCTGCAGCACTTTGAACTGTTCCGGAGTCTCAATACCTTCCACGCAGACACTGACGCCAATGGTCTGTGCCAGCTCTGCCACCATCTTGATAAAGGACTGGGAATAGGCATCCCCCGCCAGATCCTTGACGAAGCTCTGATCCACCTTGATGACATCAATGGGGATCTCACGAATATGGTTTAGGGAAGAATAACCGGTTCCGAAATCATCCAGTGCCAGTGAGACACCCAGTGCCTTGATCCGGTTCAATATCTCTTTCATACGATCCATATCGTTGATCGCAAGACTCTCTGTTACCTCCAGTGTCAGATTCTTCGGCGATAAGCCGGTGTCCGCAAGCGCCTTTTCCACCGTCTCCACGATGTCCGGCTGAAGGAGCTGAACCACGGAAAGGTTGACATTTACCTTATAATCCGGATATCCGGTATCGTTCCAGTGCTTACAGCGGGTACAGGCCTCCGTCAGTACATAATTGCCGATGGGATTGATCAGTCCCAGATACTCCGCCAGGGGAATGAATTCCGCCGGTGAGATAAATCCCAGCTTTGCACTGTTCCAGCGGATCAGTGCCTCGGCTCCGGCACAGACATCCTTGCCGCCCTGAATATCGATGATAGGCTGGTAATAGACCTCGAACTCCCGGTAGCCTTCCACCGTGGCATCACGCATGTTCTTCTCCATATCCAGACGGCGTCCCGATACGGAATCATTGCCTTCCCGATACGTTTCCACACGGTTTTTACCGGTCTTTTTCGCCTCATACATGGCAATATCCGCTTTTTTGATCAGATCTGTCACAGAATCTCCTGCATCCGGGAAAGTGACGATGCCCATACTCATGGTACAGTAATAATCTGCATCCTTCAAAAACCAGGGTTTGCTGAAGATCTTCTTAATATCTTCCACAATATTTCCAAACCGGGGATAGCTGTCCGGCGGAATGATAATGACGAATTCGTCTCCACCCATACGGTAACAGGTATTCTCGATGCCATTGATCCGTTTCAATGCATGGGAGATGGATTTTAACAGCACATCACCGTACTGGTGTCCCAGTCCGTCATTGATATGCTTGAAATCATCCAGATCCAGATACAATAACGCTCCTTTTCCTCCGATCTTCTTCGCCTGATCGATCTGTCTCGCCAGATCCCTCTCACAGCACATGCGGTTATACAGTCCCGTCAGAAAATCTGTGTATGCCTGCTGCTCGATCCGGCGCTGGTACAGCTTTTTATCTGTAATATCATACAGAGAGTACAGATTGGCTTTTGCGCCATCCACCCCGGCGATCTCCTTGCACAGCAGATCGTACCAGGTCTCCTTCTCGGCATGGTACACAACACTCACGGTACGGTTCTTGTCCTTGCGGACGCTGGACTGTAACAGGGCATCAAAATTATGATCCATCAGTTCCTTGGCAAAGGTATTCTTCAATATCTGGTTGGCGAACAGCATTCTGCCCGTATTCTGATCCGTTACGTAGATGGCACATCCTACATTGTCCAGGATCTCCTCCAGTGCGGCGTAAGAACCTGCCAGGGAATTTTTCTGGATCCGTCTGGTCAGGATACTCTGTAAGATCTTCACCGCGTCAGAAGTGAACTTGATCTCCGCCATGCTCCAGACATGCCCCTGTCTTCTGTGGTTCAGAGACAGCACCATATTGCCGCTCTCCTGTTTCAGGATAGGAAATATCATCACGGCTTTCATGCCTATCTTTTCAATTTCCTCAGAGTCAGGCTTACCCACACTGTCCGTAGATACCACCAGTGGCTTCTCTGTATGGAGAAAAGATTTCTCAGGAATCCCGCTGGTCTTGTCAAAATAAGAGATTAGTCCCGGTGCCAGCCATTCACAGACGACATTCATCGTATCCTTGTCTGCCTGCAGCTGAAAAATCTCTGCGCTGTCTACCTGAATGTGCTGTGCCAAAATCTTCAGCCATCGGCTCATGGTCAGTTCAATCTGTTCATCGCTGTCCAGGAGCTGGACGATCTCCGTAGTAGCCTCTATTGTATGGAGATTGCGGCTCATCTCTTCCTCCGCATATCTGCTCCTTCTGCTCTCGGCTTCCGCGCTGAAACAGGACATACGGTCTCTGTAGATATCTGCACTGGTATCCCGCAGCAGATCCAGGATCTGGTAAAAAGATATGGTGTCAAGCTTCTTCAGATCATATACCTGCCAGTACAGAATGATCTGATTCTCCACACTGACGGCAACTGCTGCCACATGTCCGCCATCCGGCAGCTCTTCCACCACCTGCTCCTCCAGGGATCCTTCCTGTACTCTGTCTAATGCCTGCGCTGCTTTCTTCCGATATTCTCCTAAGATCGGATCTTCCCCATCCGGTCTTATCAGGGACTTATCGATGTACGGCTCTGTTATGGCTCTGCCTTCCTTGTCCACGCAGACCGCCATCACCCCCGTCACCTTGCAGAACTCGTTCTGCAGATGCTGCAGGCGCTTTTCGTCTATCAATTCACGTAATGCAATCTCAGCCACTTTTTTGCTCCCCTGTTTCTCTGTAAAATATCCAGAAATTCTTTCTCGAATATTTATATTCTACCATGTATCCCGAAATTGATACAAGCTATTATTTTACATTTTTTGCTATATTTATTAAATTGCTTGAAAAATTCGGATCATTTTGTCAATTATTGCAAATACTTTGCATGCAGAAAAAGGCGATCGTAAGTCTGACCTACGATCACCCTTCTCATCTCTTTTTTGTAAAACTTATTTATCATCCACGCTGTAGTTCGGAGCTTCCTTGGTGATGTGGATATCATGAGGATGGCTCTCTTTCAGAGATGCTGCGGAGATCTTCACGAATCTGCCGGTCTCTTTCAGGGTTTCGATATCCTGTGCACCGCAGTAACCCATACCGGAACGAAGACCGCCGAGTAACTGGAATACGGTATCTTCTACGCTGCCCTTGTAAGCCACACGGCCCTCGACACCTTCGGGTACCAGTTTCTTTGCATTCTCCTGGAAGTAACGATCCTTACTGCCGTTCTCCATAGCCGCGATGGAGCCCATGCCACGGTATACCTTATATTTTCTGCCCTGGAACAGTTCGTATTCTCCCGGGCTCTCCTCGCATCCTGCGAACATGGAACCCATCATACATACATTACCGCCGGCTGCGATTGCCTTGGTAATATCTCCGGAATACTTGATACCGCCATCAGCAATGATGGGAATACCGTATTCCTTTGCCACGCTATAGCAGTCCATGATAGCGGATACCTGGGGAACACCGATACCTGCAACCACACGGGTAGTACAGATGGAACCGGGTCCGATACCTACCTTAACGGCATCTGCACCAGCCTCGATCAGTGCACGTGTTGCGTCGCCGGTAGCTACGTTACCTGCGATCACCTGCAGATCGGGATATTTTTCCTTGATCATCTTCAGACAGTTCAGTACGTTCTGGGAATGACCGTGTGCGGAATCCAGTACGATGACATCAACCTTGGCTGCTACTAAAGCTGCTACACGATCCAGTACATTTGCGGTGATACCTACGCCGGCACCGCAGAGCAGTCTGCCCTGGGAATCCTTGGCTGCCAGAGGATATTTGATGGTCTTCTCAATATCTTTGATGGTGATCAGACCCTTGAGGTTGAAGTCCTTATCTACAATAGGAAGTTTTTCCTTTCTTGCTTTTGCCAGTATCTTCTTCGCCTCTTCCAGGGTGATGCCTTCGGGAGCGGTGATCAGACCTTCGCTGGTCAGACAGTACTTTTATTCCTTTTGGGAGCATGTGCCCCTAAGCCTGCGGAGCATTCGTTTATTAAGGTCAATGCCGATG
>ENA-UPWK01000949-UPWK01000949.1-human-gut-metagenome-genome-assembly--contig:-NODE-949-length-24762-cov-5.873243_pt1 | contig 24762 bp, 20 predicted proteins | sample MGYA00250048_ERZ773373 | MGnify/ENA primary metagenome ERZ773373 (study PRJEB29103, sample SAMN06112059) | human gut metagenome | biome: human gut; feature: ankylosing spondylitis patient; material... | reverse complement strand
GCGCTGGCCCAGGCGGTGGAGGAGGGGCTGATCCCCATGAACCCCGCCGAGGGCTGTAAGTTGCCGGGAGACGGGAGCCGCGCTGGAAGGGCTGCTGCTCCACGCGGACAGCCGGCTGACCATTTCCGGCTACAACCTGCAGACCGGCATCCGTACGAAGGTCTCCGCCGATGTAACGGAACCTGGCGAGATTGTTTTAAACGCCCGCCTCTTCGGCGACATCATTCGCCGGATGCCCGACGATGTGGTGGTTTTCACCGCGGATGACAAACAGCTGGTCCATCTCTCCTGCGGCGATGCGGACTTTGATATCCTGGGCCTCTCCGCGGCGGATTACCCGGAGCTGCCCATGGTGGAGGATGATTTTTCCGTCTCCATCCAACAGAAGCTGCTGCGTGCCATGATCGAGGAGACGGCCTTCGCTGTCTCCACCAATGAGAGCCGCCCCATCCATACTGGTGCCCTGTTCGAGATCACGGACCAGGGCCTGACTATGGTGGCGGTGGACGGATTCCGTCTGGCCATCCGGCGGGAGCCGCTGGAAAAGATCGACGGCGGCGCCTTTTCCTTTGTGGCGCCGGGCAGCGCCCTGGGCGAGGTGAAAAATATCTGTTCCGACGTGGAGGATCTGGCTGCCGTGACCCTGGGCAAAAGTCATATTCTATTTGAGGTAGGAGACACGGAGTTGATCTGCCGCCGGTTGGAGGGAGAGTTCCTGGATTATAAGAATGCCATCCCACGGAAGAATCCCATCTCCGTCATCGCGGACACCAAGGCCCTGATCGAGAGCATTGACCGCGTCAGTGTGGTGATCTCCGAAAAGCAGAAGAGTCCGGTCCGGTGCCTGTTTGACCACGACAAGGTGCTGCTCTCCGCCAAGACCGGAAACGGCGAGGCCAAGGATATCTGCCGCTTGTCCGGTGACGGCGGCGGGCTGGAGATCGGGTTCAACAACCGCTATCTGATGGAGGCTCTCCGGTACGCGCCGGCGGACACGGTGAAGATCGAGCTGAATACCGGCGTCTCCCCCGCTATCATCGTCCCCACGGAGGGGGAGGAAAACTTCCTCTATATGGTCCTGCCGGTGCGGCTGAAGAGCGCGGAGTGAGCAGATGGAGACGATCACGATTCACACGGAGTTCATCAAGCTCCAGGACCTGCTGAAATTCGCCAATCTGGTGTCCTCCGGCGGCGAGGCAAAGGAGCGGATCCAGGGCGGCGAGGTCACCGTCAACGGCGAGATCTGCACCATGCGGGGCAAAAAGATCCGCCCCGGAGACGATGTGGCCTTCCAGGGCGCCCATTATACGGTGGCCTATGCGGATTCTTGAGCTGGAGCTGCAGCATTTCCGCAACTACTCCGGCCAGCGGGTATCCTTTGACCCGGACTGCAATGTGATCTTCGGGGAGAACGCCCAGGGCAAGACCAATCTGCTGGAGGCTATCGTCTACCTCTCCTGCGGGAAATCCCCCCGGGCCAGGACGGACCGGGAGATGATTGCCTTCGATGCGCCCGCCGCTGTGCTGGAAGCCGGGATCTCCGCCCGAGACCGGGAGTTCCGCACCCGGGTGGAGCTGTACCGGGACCGGCGGCGGAAGATGTGGGTGAATCAGGTGCCTGCCAAAAACAGCGCCGCCCTGAGTCAGGTATACCACACCGTATTCTTCTGCCCGGATGACCTGTATCTGATCCGGGAGGGGGCCGCCGCCCGGCGGCGCTTCATGGACACCGCACTCTGCCAGTTGCGGCCGAGATACGCGGCCGCTCTGGCGGAGTACCACCGGCTCTATGACCACAAGACCCGCATTCTGCGGGACAGTGAGGAGCGGCCGGATCTCCTGGAGCTGCTGCCGGACTTTAACGAACGGATGGTTCGTTTCGGCGCAGTGCTGGTCCACTACCGCCGGCAGTTCGCGGAGGCGCTGAACCGCTATGCCGCTCGCCACCATCGGGAGTGCTCCGGCGGAAGGGAGCGCCTGGAGATCACCTATCAGACTGTTTCCTCCGTCACGGACCCGGCGGCGGAGGTGGAGGTCCTCACGGAGCAGCTCCGGGCCCACATGGAATCCCACCAGGGGGCGGAGCGGGCCTCCCGGATGTGCCTCTCCGGCCCCCACAAGGACGATCTGGTCATCACCATCGACGGCCGGGAGGCCAAATCCTACTCTTCCCAGGGTCAGACCCGCACCGCGGCTCTGGCGCTGAAGCTGGCGGAGCGGGAAATCTACCAGAACGCCACCGGCGAATACCCGGTGCTGTTGCTGGATGACGTTCTCAGTGAGCTGGATCCCCGCCGGCAGGAGTTCGTTCTCAACCGCATCGCGGGGGGACAGGTGTTCATTACCTGCTGCGAAGATGATCGGCTGCCGGTCCTTCTGGGCGGGAAGGTGTTCCATGTGAAACAGGGCGCCATCGGGTGAAGAACACCGCGACCAAGCGTGAGCGCAGGAGCCCTGCAGTACATCAGCTGTCTGCGGGAAGTGGATTTTCTCTTTTTGACAGCAGAAAACAGAGTGAAAGCAGGGAAAGGCAGAATGGACTGGATTTGGTATCATGCGCTGCCCCTCATTGTCTTTGGCGTCCCGCTCATTGGATTTCTGTGGGAGCTGCTGGTGGGGCTGCTCTGCCGGAAAAACTGCTGGCTGCTGTCTCTTCCGGTGCTGGCGGGCGCATTGGGACTGGCTCTCTGTCTGCTGGCACAGTCCTCCCTTTCGCTGTCCTTCCTGCTGGGGTTCTGGGCAGCTTATGGATGTGCACTCCTCTTTGGATGGAGCCTTTCCCAGTTGCGGACCACAGGGGATCTCCGCTGGAAAAAGTGGATATGCCGGGGAATGGCGCTGTGCTCCGGCGCGGCGCTGGCTGTCGGCTTCGGCGTACTGATCTTGCACGAGATGCGGGCGGCCAATTACACCATGGTGGAGGAAGTCATCAGTGAGGAAAATGCGCTGTCCGAGATCCCGGAGCGGGCCATTACGGATACGGACCGGAAGATTCTCTCCGCTCTGGAGGCGAGTTCTTCTGTTCAGGCAGCCATCGGCGAAGGGGATAAAGTCACAATTAACGGCTTGGTTCCGGCGGAACACGCGGATGTCCAGAAGATTTTGTCAGAATTTCTGGAGGAAGGGCAGTATCAGTTTTCCGAGGTCGGCACCATCGCGCAGTTCGGCGAAATCGGCACTTTGTACTATGATATTTTCGACCGGGAAGAGGGCATCAGGATCATTACAGAAAAGCTGAGTACCGGGGACTTTCGAAAGACAGTCGCCGTTTACAGCGGAGATCCAGAGGAAAAATTGTCCGTGGTCATTTATGAAAATTATGAAGGAACGTTCCAAAAGATAGTCCGGCAGCGCCTGTGGTTTTACGATTTACTCCAGGTTCCAGAGGGGGCATGAACGATGTACCTGCATATCGGCCAAAACGAAATCCTTCCCGACCGCCGGGTCATCGGCATCTTTGACCTGGACAAATGCAGTTACGGCAAGCGGACCCGGGAGTATCTGGCGGCCGCGGAGAAAGAGGGGGTGGTGCTGGATGTGTCCGGCGAGATCCCCAAGTCCTTCGTGGTGTGTGACCACCCCTATCACCGGCAGATCGTGTACCTCAGCCAGCTGAATTCCACCACCCTCCAGAAGCGGGCGGAGAGCGGAAACCTGGAATGAGTCAGGAGGAGGATCCCATGGCGGCATATACGACACTGGTAAACCTTCCCCACTTTTTATCCTCGTTCACATCCCTGGAGACAGGAGCTCTGGTGCTTTTTCTGGTGGCAGTGTTCACGGTGCAGCTGATCCTGCTGCAAAATTACAGCAGGCGCCGGAGACGGCTGGTCTAGCCCTCTGCTTCTGGTGTACAGCGTGTTCCTTCTGCTGCTGTATTTTGCCTGGGTGGCGCTGTTCGCCGCCCTCCTGGCTCTGCTGATATATCCCATTTTAAAGAAATTACGCATTTGATTCCAACTTACATGGTTCAGGGCAAGGAGAAACGGGCCGGAGGCGGCTCCGGCCCGGCTCTTCTTGCCTTGGAACGGATATGAATATCCTGAAAGGAGAACCTGCATGGCAGAAAATGAACTGTTGAACTCCACTGCGGTGGACACGGCCAACGAGTACGACGCATCGGAAATTCAGGTGCTGGAAGGCCTGGAAGCCGTCCGGAAGCGGCCCGGCATGTATATCGGCTCCACGTCCACCTCCGGCCTGCACCATCTGGTCTATGAGATCGTGGACAACGCCATCGACGAGGCACTGGCCGGCTACTGCACCGACATCCTGGTGCGAATCAACGAGGGGGACACCATCACCGTGGTGGACAATGGCCGTGGCATCCCCGTGGACATCCAGGCCCAGACCGGCAAGCCCGCCCTGGAGGTAGTGTACACCGTCCTCCACGCCGGCGGCAAGTTCGGCGGTGGGGGCTACAAGGTCTCCGGCGGTCTCCACGGCGTGGGCGCCAGTGTGGTGAACGCCCTTTCCGAATGGCTGACGGTCCAGGTCCACCGGGACGGACATATCTATGAGATGAAGTTCTCCAGGGGCAATGTGACCCAGCCCATGACCATTGTGGGAGATACAGACCACACCGGCACCACTGTCACCTTCAAGCCGGACCCGGAGATGTTCGAGGATACGGAGTACAATTACGATACCCTCCACACCCGGATGCGGGAGGAGGCGTTCCTGAACGCTGGCCTGTGCATCCGCACTGTGGACGCCCGCCCCGGACGGGAGCAGGAGGACAACATGTGCTTCGAGGGCGGCATCCGGGAGTTTGTTACCTGGCTGAACAAGAGCAAGGATGTGCTTCACAACGACGTGATTTACATGTCCGGAGCCCGAGAGGACTCCGTGGCGGAAGTGGCCATGCAGTATAACGACGGCTATAACGAGACGATCCTCTCCTTCGCCAACAACGTCCACACGCCGGAGGGCGGCATGCACGAGGAGGGCTTCAAGCGGGCTCTCACCAATGTGCTGAACGCCTACGGCCGGAAGATCAAGCTGCTGAAGGATGACGAGAAGGTCTCCGGCGAGGACTGCCGGGAGGGCCTCACCTGCGTCATTTCCGTCAAGCTGACAGAGGCCCAGTTTGAGGGCCAGACCAAGTCGAAGTTGGGCAACAGTGAGATCCGGACCCTGGTGAATAACATCGTCTCCGAAAAGCTGGAGATCTTCCTGGAGGAGAACCCCCAGGTGGGCCGGATGATCCTGGATAAGGCTCTCACTGCCAATCGGGCGAGAGAGGCCGCCAAAAAGGCCCGGGAATCCATCCGCCGCAAGACGGCTCTCGGCGGCGCCGCCATGCCGGATAAGCTGCGGGACTGCAATGAGAACAATCCGGAGCTGACGGAGCTCTATATCGTCGAGGGAGACTCCGCAGGCGGCTCCGCCACCCAGGGGCGGGATTCCCGGTTCCAGGCCATTCTCCCCCTGTGGGGCAAGATGCTGAACGTGGAGAAGGCCCGGGCAGACAAGGTCTACGGCAACGACAAGCTCCAGCCCGTCATCACGGCCCTGGGCGCGGGCATCGGGGATGAGTTCGATCTGAACAGGCTCCGGTATCACAAGGTCATCATCATGGCCGATGCCGATGTGGACGGCGCCCATATCCGTACTCTGCTGCTGACCTTCTTCTTCCGCTTCATGCGGCCCCTGATCGAGGAGGGCTATGTCTACTCCGCCGTTCCGCCCCTGTATAAGCTGACCCGTGGCAAGACCACCCGAGTGGCCTTTGACGACATCCAGCGGGAGAAGATCGCCGCCGAGATGCGGGGCGACAACCCCAACGCCAAGATCGACATCTCCCGGTTCAAGGGGCTGGGTGAGATGAACCCCCATGAGCTGTGGGAGACCACCATGGACCCCACCACCCGGACGCTCCGGCGTATCACGCTGGATGACGCCGTGGCCGCGGACGAGACCTTTACCATCCTGATGGGCGAGAAGGTGGAGCCCCGGAAGGAATTTATCGAGCGCAACGCCCAATACGCGGTCAATCTTGACTATTGATCCGTAGGGCGGCTGCCCTCGGCCGCCCGTCCGATCAGATATGCCTTTGCGGGCCGGCGAGGGCGCCGGCCCCTACAAAAAGGAGATACGATACATGAGCAAAAAGCCCCAATACGATCCTGAGGAGATCCGGTACCCCGAACAGAAGATCGTGGAGTCACCGCTGGTCCCCGAGATGGAGAAATCCTACATTGAGTACGCCATGAGCGTCATCGTGGGCCGGGCTCTCCCTGACGTGCGGGATGGCCTGAAGCCCGTCCATCGCCGGATCCTCTACGCCATGTACGAGGATGGCCTCACGGTGGACAAACCCTTCAAAAAGTCCGCCACCTGCGTGGGCGACGTGCTGGGCCGGTACCATCCCCACGGCGACGCCAGCGTCTATGACGCTCTGGTCCGCCTGGCTCAGGATTTCTCCATGCGCTATCCCCTGGTGGACGGCCACGGCAACTTCGGGTCCGTGGATGGCGATCCCCCGGCGGCCTACCGGTACACGGAGGCCCGGATGTCCCGGCTCTCCGACGAGATGCTGCGGGATATTGAAAAGGACACTGTGGACTGGGACCCCAACTTCGACGAGACCCGCAAGGAGCCCCGTGTCCTGCCCTCCCGGTTTCCCAATCTGCTGGTGAACGGCTCCAGCGGCATCGCGGTGGGCATGGCCACCAATATCCCGCCCCACAACCTGCGGGAGGTGATCGGCGCCTGCATCTGCGTGCTGGACAATCCGGAGGCTCAGCTCAGTGATCTGATGCAGTACGTCAAGGGGCCGGACTTCCCCACCCGGGGCATCATCATGGGTCGCAGCGGCATCCGGCAGGCCTATGCCACCGGCCGGGGCCGGGTGGTGATCCGGGCCCGGCATGAGTTTGAGGAGTTCGGCAAGGACCGCACGCGCATTGTCATCACCGAGATCCCCTACCAGGTCAACAAGCGTATGCTCATCAAGAGCATGGCCGACCAGGTGGAAGACAAGCGTCTGGACGGCATCTCCGACATCCGGGACGAGTCCGACCGGGACGGAATGCGCATCGTCATCGAGCTGAAGCGGGACGCCAACCCCCAGGTGGTGCTGAACCGCCTGTTCGCCCAGACCCAGCTGCAGACCAGCTTTGCCATCAACATGCTGGCCCTGGTGAATAACCAGTCTCAGCCCAAGATCCTCTCCCTGCGCCACATCATTGACGAGTATCTGGCCTTCCAGGAGGAGGTCATTATCCGCCGCACCAAGTACGACCTGCGCAAGGCCCAGGAGCGGGCCCACCTGCTGGAGGGTCTGCTGGTGGCTCAGGACAACATCGACGAGGTTATCAAAATCATCCGCAGCAGCTACGACAACGCCAAGGAGAACCTGATGTCCCGCTTCGGTCTGGACGATGTCCAGGCCCAGGCCATTCTGGATATGCGGCTGAAAGCCCTTCAGGGCCTGGACCGGGAGAAGCTGGAGGCGGAGTACAAGGAGCTGGAGGAAAAGATCGCCTACTTCAACCAGCTGCTCTCCTCCGGCGAGCTGCTGCGCAAGGTGCTGAAGGAGGAACTCCAGGCCATCTCCGACAAATTCGGCGATGACCGGGTCACGGAGATCCAGGATGTGGAGGATGAGATCGACATCGAGGACCTGATCGAGGAGGAGCAGTGTGTCTTCACCCTGACCCAGGCGGGCTACATCAAGCGGACACCTGCCAGCGAGTACACCGCCCAGTCCAAGGGCGGCATGGGCAAGAAGGGCATCACCACCCGGGAGGAGGACTACGTGGTGGATGTGTTTACTGCCTCCACCCACGACTATATCCTCTTCTTCACCGACACCGGCAAGGTCTACCGGAAGAAGGGGTATCAAATCCCCGAGTCCGGCAAGGCTGCCAAGGGGACCAACATCGTCAACATCCTTCAGGTGGAGCAGGGCGAGCGGATCCAAGCCATGATCCATACCCGGTCCATTGAGGACGACGGCCGCTTCCTCTTCATGGTTACCCGGAACGGCACGGTGAAGCGCCTGCCGGCCAATACTCTGAAGAATCTGCGGAACAACGGCATCCGTGCCCTGCGGATGGAGGAGGGTGACCAGCTGATCGCTGTCCGGGAGACTGACGGCAGCCAGAAGATCCTCATCGCCACCCATGACGGTATGGCAGTCTGCTTTGACGAGAACGATGTGCGGCCCATGGGCCGGGACGCCGTGGGTGTGCGGGGTATCCGCCTGCGCCAGGGCGACTACGTGGTGGGCGCCGCCCGTGCCAAGGCCAATCATGCGGTGCTGGCCATCACGGAAAACGGCTACGGCAAGCAGACGCCGGTGGAGGACTATCGGATCACCAACCGGGGCGGCCTCGGCATCAAGAACTACATGGTGACGGACAAGACCGGCCCCGTGGTGGGCATCAAGGTGGTGGACGGCACGGAGGACCTGTTGCTGGTGACCCAGGCAGGCATTCTGATCCGCACCCCGGTGGACAGCATCCGCACCGCGGGCCGGGCCACTCAGGGCGTCATCGTCATGCGGTTCAAGGAGGAGGGGGATCACGTGATCTCCCTGGCGCTCACAGACCATGAGGAGGGCAGCGCCGAGGCCGAGGAATAAGGCCGTCCGGAGCCGGGGCGAAAACGCTTCTGCCGGAATGTTTATCAGAACACAGGGGGAGCTGTTCCCGAGGAGACGGCTCCCCCATTCAAAACCATCTTCCAAAAGGATTTCATGATGAAAACAGTCACCATCTACACCGACGGCGCCTGCTCCGGCAATCCGGGCCCCGGCGGCTGGGGCGCGATTTTGATGTACGGCCCCCACAGCCGGGAGCTCTCCGGCGGAGAGGCCGCCACCACCAACAACCGCATGGAGCTCACCGCCGTGATCCAAGCACTGTCCCTGCTGAAGGAGCCCTGCATCGTGGACCTCTGGTCCGATTCCAAATATGTGATCGACGGGCTGGAGAAGGGCTGGGCCAAAGGCTGGAAGGCTAGGGGCTGGAAAAAAGCTGACAAGAAGCCCGCCCTGAATCCGGATCTCTGGGACAGGCTGCTGGCCCTGACAGAGGTTCATTCCATCCGTTACCATTGGGTCAAGGGCCACGCGGAGAATGCGTACAACAACCGCTGTGATGAGCTGGCGGTGGCGGAGAGCCAGAAATACAAGTAGTATGTCTTCTGTACCCCGCAGAACGGGGCAGGCGCCGTACAAGCGGTTCGACGACGGCAAAGCCACGGCGGAGTCGGAATTTCCTCCCGCCGGGCAAATCAAAAAAATAGGTCCCCCACCGGCTCTGCCGGGCGAGGGACCATGCGGAGAGCGCATACAGCAACCACTGTGATGAGCTGGTGGCGGCCGGAGATCCTGATAGCCCCCGCTTCCTTCTCATGGGGAGAAAAAGTGAGAAAAACAGACCTATCTTCCAAAAAAAGACAAGTTTTTCTAAATTTTTCCGCTGTTTACGAAAACAGAAAAAAACATTCACAATCTGTTCATAAGAAAAACATAATTTAGAAAAAATTTTCGGATATCTTTATAATCAAGCAAAGGGTCCTCCCAAACCCGATGCGTTTTCTCCCTCCTAAAAACACACACAGCACAAAGGACCGCCATATGGCGGTCCTTTGTGTGTTTACGGCTGGATCAGCTCCTTGCTGAGATGGACGATGAAGTCCTGCACATTGGTGACGATGCCCCGGGCGGAGAGGCTTCCCCGGTCACTGAGTTTGTTCACGGCAAATTCTGAGATATCCACGCAGTAGAAATACACCTGCCGCACGGTTCCATCTGCCAGCACCCGGTAGGAGGGGGTCATGTTTCCGGCGGCGATGGTGTGGAGGGCAGTGGCCATGCAGATCACCGTGGTGGCGGAGCGGATCTCTGCCCGCATGGCGTCCTGAGCGGCATAGACGTCTGCCAGCACCGGCGGCAGAGGCCCGTCGTCCCGGATGGAGCCCGCCAGTATGTACGGGACGCCGTGCCGTTCGCAGGTGTGCAGAATGCCGTTTTCGATCTGCTCCGCTTTCAGAAAGGCGGGAATCGATCCGTGGAGCCGCACCCGGTTAATGGTGTCCAGATGGTTGTAGTGCCCGTTGGGCTGACTTTCCTGCGTGTAGATGTTCTGCCCCAGGGCAGTGTTGAGGTAGGCTGCCTCCAGATCATGGGTGGCCAGCGCGTTGCCCGCCAGCACGGCATGGACAAAGCCGCCTGCGATGAGCCGGGAGAAGGCGTTGCGTGCGTCGTGGTCAAAGGCGAAGGCGGGCCCCATCACCCAGACTACCTTGCCGTGGTCCCGTTCGTGGCGCAGCAGTTCATAGAGCTCGTCATAGTCCCGGGAAAAGGCGGTCTCCCGGGAGCGGCCCTGCCGGAAGGCAAACACATCTCTGGCAACCCGGCGCTCCCGGAAGCCGTCCGGGTGGACGAGGATCCCCTCCTCTCCCTGTTCTGTGCGGCCGACGGCCACCAGATCTCCCTGCCGCAGGCGGCGGAATTCCCGGACGTCGATGCGGCCCCGATCCCACACAGCCACGCAGTCCATCCGGCTCTCCCGGGCCAGATGCCACTGCCCTGCGATTTTGAAGTATTCCGGAAAGATGCTCATGGCGTGGAAATTCTCCGGCGCCACGCCGTCCCGGGGCGCCGGGCGAAAGACGGCGTCCGGTGCGTTTTCCAGTGCGGGTGTGGAAAAGACCGGCGGAAAATAGGGGCGCAGCTGAAACGGCATAATGGCGTTCCTCCTTTGAAAGATGGTGCCGCTGTTCCACCCGGATGCAGAGAAGAAAAGCCCGGGGACCGCTCCTCGCAATACCTGCGGAGCAGTCTCCAGGCCCATCGGCATTCCCATCCGGCAAGAGGGCGCGGGAGGTTTGATTGCATTCAGAATATCAGAATGCCGCCAAAAAAACAAGGCCCTTTCTTGTAAATCCGGGCCGCCGGGTGTAGAATATCCAACATACAGGTTTTTCCTTCAAGGAGGCTTTTCAACATGAGAGACGGTTTTATCTCCGTGGCCGCAGGCACCCCCAAAATCCGGGTGGCGGACTGCCGCTATAACGCGGAACAGATTTTTACCCTGATGCGGGAGGCGGACAAGCAGGGGGTGAAGGTGCTGGCTCTTCCGGAACTGTGCCTCACCGGCTACACCTGCGGAGATCTGTTCCTGCAGGACACGCTGCTCCGGGGCGCCGAGGAGGGCCTTCAGACCATCCTGGAGGCTACAAGAAATCTGGAGATCGTGACGGCCCTTGGCCTGCCCGTGTGGGACAAATGGGACAACAAATTGTATAACTGTGCGGCTATTATACAAAAAGGAGAGATTTTGGGGCTGATTCCCAAGGTCTATCTGCCCAATTATGGGGAGTTTTATGAGCAGCGGTGGTTTGCATCCGGCAGCGGCGTGGAGCACGGGATTGAGCTGTGCGGGCAGCATGTGAGTCTCTGTACGAACCAGACCTTTGCCTGCGACACCATGCCCAACTTGGTGATCGGCGTGGAGATCTGCGAGGATCTGTGGGCCCCGGCGCCGCCCTCTGTGGAGCTGGCCCGGAAGGGCGCCACCGTGATTCTGAACCTCTCCGCATCCAATGAGCTGGTGGGCAAGGCGGACTACCGCCGCTCCCTGGTGACAGGCCAGTCCGCCCGGCTGATGTGCGGTTATGTGTACGCGGATGCCGGAGAGGGAGAGTCCACCACCGATGTGGTGTTCACCGGCCACAATATGATCGCGGAAAACGGTACCCTGCTGGCGGAGCGGCGGTTCGCCACCGGACTCACCGTCAGCGAGATCGATGTGGACCGGCTGATCCATGACCGCCGCCGGACCAACACCTTCACCTTCGGCAAGGAGCCGCCGGAGATCTGGCGGTGCGGCTTCACGCTGCCGGTGGAGGAGACCCGGCTCACCCGGTACGTCTCCCCATCTCCTTTCGTGCCGGAGGATGCCGCGGGCCGGGCGGAGCGGTGTGAGGAGATCCTGCGGATCGCCTCCCTGGGTCTGAAGAAGCGGCTGGAGCACACCGGCGCCAAGACGGCGGTGGTGGGCCTCTCCGGCGGGCTGGACTCCACCCTGGCCCTGCTGATCACGGCCCTGGCCATGGGGATGCTGAACCGGCCCGCCAGCGACATCGTGGCCGTCACCATGCCCTGCTTCGGCACCACTGCCCGGACGAAGTCCAACGCGGAGCTGCTGGCGGAGCGGATGGGTGCCACGCTGAAGATCATTGACATCTCCCAGGCGGTGCGGCGACATTTTACCGACATCGGACAGAGCATGGAGAACCATGACGTCACCTTTGAAAACGGCCAGGCCCGGGAGCGGACCCAGGTCCTGATGGACATTGCAAACCAGACCGGCGGCCTGGTGATCGGCACGGGAGATCTCAGTGAGTTGGCCCTGGGCTGGTGCACCTACAATGGCGACCACATGAGCAACTACGCCGTCAACTGCTCCATCCCCAAGACCCTGGTGCGGCATCTGGTGGCCTATCTGGCCCGGGACAACGCGGAGAAGGACGAGGCCCTCCATGACGTGCTGGAGGATATTCTGGACACCCCTGTCTCCCCGGAGCTGCTGCCCGCTGTCCAAGGGGAGATCAGCCAGCGGACCGAGGATCTGGTGGGGCCCTATGAGCTACACGACTTCTTCCTGTACTACATGCTCCGCTGGGGCTTCCCGCCCCGGAAGATCTACCGTCTGGCGCTGTATGCCCTGGGGAAGACCTACACCCCGGATGTGATCCTGAAGTGGCTGAAGACCTTCTACCGCCGCTTCTTCTCTCAGCAGTTCAAGCGCAGCTGTCTGCCGGACGGCCCCAAGGTAGGCTCTGCGGCACTCTCCCCCCGCGGCGACTGGCGGATGCCGAGCGATGCTTCCGCGGCACTGTGGCAGGCAGAACTGGAGACACTGGAGTCAGTGCATTTTTAACAGTATGTGGAAAGCGGACCAGGGCGACGGCTATACAGCCGGCGCTCTGGTCTTTCTATGCGTATACAGATAAACACGGACAGGCAGCATGAACTTTCGCAGTTCTTGACAGATTCTCCCCCCTCCCGTTAAAATAGAAGAAAAATTGTTTGAAAACGGAAAGGAAGCACACGATGGAAGAATCTCTAGAACATATCCGGGAGAGCGCGGAGACACGAATGAGGAAGAATGCCTTCATGCTCCATAATTATATCGAGCTGGAACGCGTGGAAAAAGACCGGGCGGTCTTCAAGCTGGACATCCGCCCGGAGAGCTACAACCCCTACGGGCTGATTCATGGCGGCGCCATCTACACCCTGGCGGACAACGCCACCGGCGCGGCGGCCCACAGCGACGGGCGGTATTACGTCACACAGACCAGCGCGCTCCACTTCCTGCGCAACCAGGCCACAGGGACGGTGCGGGCCTCTGCTTGGGTCCGGCACCGTGGAAAGTCCACGGTGCTCACCGCTGTGGACATCACCGGAGACGGCGGCAGGCTGCTGGCCACGGGGGAGTTCACCTTCTTCTGCGTAGACAAGGCGCTGATGGACCAAAAGGCGGCCGCTGAGCAGAAATAAGAGAGATGCGGGAGAGGGCGAACCCCTCTCCCCTTTTTCCCAAACACTGTGGAAAACCGGGCTGTCATATCTCCGCCCGCCGCCGCATAAGGTTGTCCCAGAGGTGAGGCGATATGAAGAGGCCGGTTTTTCCAGGCCCGTTCAGAAGAGGGCTCCGGCGGCTGGGCGCAGCCGGGCTGGCGGCCGGGACCCTTTGGGCGGTTGTGGTCACCGCCGGAAGCGACAGCGCGTCTGCGGCCTGGGCGGCCCTGCGGGCGGCGTCTCCGCTGGCGGCGCTGAAATGGGAGCTGGGGGACCTGTGGGCGGACGATGACCTCTCCCCCGCCGCGGTGATGACGTTGGGAGAGTCTCCCCTGCTGTTGTCCGCCCGGGCGGCTGTGGCGGAGCTGTGGTCCACCGAGCGGACGGAGGAATCCGGTGCGGACGGCCGGGAGGAGACTGTCACGGAGCCGGTGGAGGAGACGTCGCTGGAGACCACGGGAGAGACGGACAACGGCGTTCCGGCCAGAACACTGGTGCCTACGGACCCCAGCGGCTATACGGTCTGCGGCCGGTCCTACATCTCCAATAGCACGGACCACGCCCTCACCGTCACGGAGCTGTCGGAGCCCTTTGACGCCCGGCTCGCCGATGGGGAGCCTCAAATTCTGATCCTCCACACCCACGGCAGCGAGGCCTACACCCCACCCCCGGGCACGGACATCGTCTGGTCCGGCAACTACCGCACTACGGACTCCCGCTACAACGTGGTGGGGGTGGGAGACGAGATGGCGGAGGTGTTTACCGCCGCCGGGATCTCCGTCCTCCATGACCGGACACTGTACGACTACTCGTCGTACAACGACGCCTATAACAACGCCCTGGCGGCCATTGAGACCTATCTGGCGGAATACCCCTCCATCCGCTTCATCCTGGATGTCCACCGGGACGCCATCGGCGACGCGGAGGGCAATCAGTACAAGGTGATCTCGGAGATCGACGGGGTGGGCACCTCCGCCCAGATGACTCTGGTGATGGGCAGCGACGGCAGCGGCCTGGCTCATGAGCACTGGATGGAGAATCTGAAACTGGCGGTGGCCCTTCAGGACAATATCTTGCAAAGCTATCCCACCCTGATGCGGCCGATCCTGCTGCGGAATTCCCGCTATAACCAGCACGCCACCACCGGCTCCTTGCTGGTAGAGGTAGGGGCCGCCGGCAACTCTCCGGAGGAGGCCGCCCTGGCGGGCTGCCTGTTCGCCCAGCAGATGGCGGACTATCTCATTGATCTGGGCAAGTGACAGAGGCGGTCCTGCGGAGAGCAGGCCATCCGGCCCCGGTCCGACGGCAAAAGCCCCGTCCGAACGGACGGGGCTTTTTGCTTTGAAGGCTCAGGGCTCCTCCGCCAGGGGGAAGGACACCACAGCGGTGAACAAGTCCGCCAGCGTCTCCACGTGGAAATCTCCGCCGCAGGCCTCGGTAAAGGAGCTGGCGATGGAAAGGCCCAAGCCGCTGCCGCCATCGGTACGGCTGGCGTCGCCCCGGACGAACCGGGCCGTCAGGTCCACGCCTGTGGGCAGCTCCTCCCGGGAGGTGTTGCGCAGGCTGGCCTCCGCCCTGCCCGCCTCGGTCTTTAAGGAGAGGTAGACCCGGCTTCCCGCCAGGGCATATTTCAGGGCGTTGTCGATGAGGTTCTGGAACACCCGGTACAGCCGCCGGCCGTCAGCCGTGATCATCACCGGTATCTCCGGCAGCTCCATCCGGAAGGTCAGCCCGCTTTGGGAGATAGGCCCCTCCAGGTCCGCCAGGGTCTGCCGCAGGAGCTTGGCAAAATCCAGCCGCTCCAAGTGGACCGGCAGCTGGCCGGAGGCGGCCTTGCTGACCTCGAACACATCCTGGACCATCACTGCCAGCCGTCGGGCCTTCTCGTCGATGATCCGGGCGTAGTCCGCTGCGGCCCCCTCCAGGGGCTCCTGCCGCAGCAGTTCCGCATAGGAGAGCACGGAGGTCAGGGGCGTTTTCAGGTCGTGGGACACGTTGGAGATCAGCTCTACCTTCATCCGTTCGCTGCGGGTCTGCTCTGCCAGGGCCCGGTGCAGGCCCACCTGGATGTCGTTCAGCTGCTCCGCGGTCTGATGCAGGTCTGCGTCCGCCGGCAGGTCCAGGGGCGTTTCCAGATTCCCGTCCCGGATGGCCGTCACTTGGTCCGCCAGCAGGCCGATATCCCGGACCAGGGTCCAGTCCCGCCGGATCCAGAAGATTTCCAGGACCCCTATCAGCGCAAAGGCGGGAACAAAAACGCAGATCACAGTCAGAGAAGAGTTCCAAAGCATTTCATACACAGGGACACAGCAGAGAACAGCTGTAAGCATGATGGACCACAGTGCAAGGTTCCGCACCAGAGACCGCCGCCGGAGCCGCTTCTGCACCGGCAGCTTCAAGTCTCTTGCCAAGAAAGCGATTTTCAGCCCCCTCAACAGACTCCGCCGCTGCTCCCTTTCCGTGTTTTTCCGGGTGATGTGCCGCAGCCACAGCGCCCACACCAGCGCCAGCAGCGCCGGGGCATTGGCGGGCAGCAGCGCCGCCAGCCGCAGGGCGTCCGTCACGGTCGGACCCACCCAGCCGTAATACCAGAATTCAAAGGGAGAGTAGCCGCCGAATCCTGTGGAGAACACCATGGAGAGGACTGCCAGGGCAGCCGCCAGCCACCAGATCTCCCCGGGCACGCGGCGAGTGAGAGCGGCCAGCTTTTTCTCCGCCTTCCGCCGTTCCGCCCGCAGGAGACGGGTACTCACCAGATACGCAATGCCGAGCACACACAGCACTGCCCGCAGCAGGTAGAACTTCTGCATCCCCTGGATGCGCTGATACAGGCTGTAGAGATCGTTAGCGGGGCGGGACGCCCCGTCGCCGTTCAGCTGGACATAGGGCACCGGCTCCTCCCGGACGGCCATGTAGATGGTCACATCCGCCGCGTCCTCCCCGGCCGTGAAATTCTCATAGCCGGGGACGTCCCACAGGGAATCCTCTGTAAAAAATCCATCGCCGTAAACGTCCACTGGTTCTCCATCCTTCCGCAGCAGGATCCTGCCATGGCGGAAGACCAACAGGAAGTTGTACCCCTCCGGCAAATTTTGACTGCTGCTGATCTCCGCACCTGCCGGAACATTGCTGTAGAGCAGCTCCCTTTCCGGGCCAAGGACCTGATAGAGCAGATTTTTGTCTGCCGCATAGTGTTTGTCCGGTGCGGCGGTTGCAGTGTTCTCCTCAACCCACGCGATTTCCGAGGAGGTATCTGTGACGCCCCACTCATAAAAGGATTCGCCCTCCCGGGATACGATATAAGTATCCCCGGAAGCAGTATCCCACCACTCCAGGTCGCTGCCGGTGGCCATAGCCAGAAAGGCCCGCAGCCGTTGGACCACCTCCTGCCGGAAGGCTGGGGTCTCCTGCCAGTCTGTACTCCACCATCCGCTGCCGAAGGAGCCGCTGTCGACCCCGCTGGCCAGGCGGCCCGCCGTCTGCCCCAGGCTCCCCAGCACCAGGCTCATGCCCAGTACCAGGGCCGCCAGTCCGGCCGCCGCCCGCAGCCTGCCGCAGGTCTTTCCGGAGACGCGGACCTTCGCCACGCCCGGGGCGTCCTCCACCCCCTTCAGAGCCTCCCGGACCTCCCCGGCCACAAGTTGTTCCAGACCTTCGTTAGGTCCCGTGCTGTTCCATTTTGTATCCAATGCCCCACACCACCTTGATGTAATCTGGCTCCTTGGGATTGAGCTCGATTTTTTCCCGAATGCGCCGGATGTGGACCATCACCGTGTTTTCGCAGGCGTAGGCCGCCTCCCCGTCCCACACCCGGCGGTAGATCTCCTCCGCCGGGAAGATGCGGCCGGGGTTACGCATCAGCAGGTCCACGATCTTTGTCTCCGTGGCGGTGAGCTTCACCGCTTCCCCATCCGCCCGCAGTTCCCGGCGGTCCGGGTCGTAGGTGAGGCGCCCGTTGACGATGAGGCCCTGCCACTCCTCCGCGTGGACGTCCCCCAGCAGGGTGTACCGCCGCAGCTGGCTCCGGACTCTGGCCGCCAGCTCCTGGGGGTTGAAGGGCTTGGTCACATAGTCGTCCGCCCCCATGGAGAGGCCCAGGATCTTGTCCGTGTCCTCACTTTTGGCGGAGAGGACGATCACCGGCAGGTTCCGCTTTTCCCGGATCCGCAGCAGAGCGGACAGCCCGTCCAGCTTGGGCATCATCACGTCGATGAGGATCAGCCGCACCGCCGGGTCCAGGGCCAGATCCAGAGCCTCCATGCCGTCATAGGCCCGCAGGACCCGGTAGCCCTCCCGCTCCAGGGTGATGGCGATGGCCCCCACGATCTCCGGATCGTCGTCTACCACCAGAATGCACGCGTTCATCTCGATCCCTCCTTGAGCTGATTGTAGCATACCGGGGAATTCTTACAAACACCCGGAGAAATTTCTTACAGATTTCTTACGGTTTCAAGCGGCACAAAAAAAGGGCCCTCCCGGGAAGGAAAGCCCTTCTTTTCAATGGCTCACTTTTTCAGCGGCATGGAGAAGAGGAACCGGGTGGAGGCCTGGTCGCTCTCGGCCTTCAGAGTTCCCTTGTGCTCCGTCGCAATGGAAGCGGCGATGGGCAGCCCCAGGCCGAAGCCAGACTGCTCCCCCCGGGAGGCGTCCGCCCGGTAGAATCGCTCGAACAGGCGGCCCAGCTGGTCCGGTGGGATGGGATCGCCGGGGTTGGATACCAGCAGACGGGCCTGCCGGTCTGTGCGCCGCAGGGTCAGGCTGATGGTACCCCCCGCCTGCCCATACTTGATGGCGTTGTCCAGCAGGACGCCGATCAGCTGGCGCAGTTTGTCGGCGTCGCCGGTGACGGTCACGTCGGGGGTGATGTCGCTCTCCAGGGGCTTTCCCGCCTCAAAGGCCACCGGTTCAAAGGCCAGTACGCAGTCCGTGGCCAGGTCGGAGAGCGAGACCTCCCCCATCACCGCCGTGGGAACCGCATTGTCCGCCCGGGCCAGGGTCAGCATCTCCTCCACCAGGGACTTCATCTGTCCGGCCTCGGAGCGGATGTTGTCCGCCCACCGGGCCGGGCGGTCCTCCAGCGGCGCCGCCTCCAGCAGTTCCGCATTGGAGAGGATCACGGTCAGCGGCGTCTTCAGCTCGTGAGAGGCGTCGGAAAGGAACTGCCGCTGCTGCTGCCAGGCCTTTGCCACCGGGCGGGTGGCCCACCGGGCCAGCAGGATGGAGACGCCCAGAAGCAGCAGCAGCGCCGCCAGACCGATTTGCAGATAGGAGCCCATGATCTCCTGCAATGTGGCCTGCTCCATGGACATGTCCACAAAGGCGATGCGCTCGTATAGTCCATAGTCCCGGCGCAGATACCGCAGGCCGTAGCTGTGGATAGTGCCCTCGGGCCGGTTCTGCTGGAGACAGTCGGTAAGAATGGTCTGCAGCTCCTGTGTGTCCTGCAGATTGGAATAGGTCCCGCCTGTGACAAAGGCCTCGTAGATTCCGCTGCGGTCCCAGAGATTCACCGTGAAATAGGGCAGCAGAACGTCTTCCCCGCCCCGGTTGAGCCCCAGATCCGGCCGGCCGCTGGGAGTGTCGTCCTCCATGACCCGCTGGAGCACCTGATGGCTGATGACCTCGATGTTCTGCTTGGCGGAGAAAAACACAGCCGTGAATACCACGCCCAGTACCGCGGTCACCAGAATCATGCACATGGCCACGAATTTGATCTGCAATTTTCGGATCATGGGAGGATCGCCCCCTTCCTGTCGAAAACTCTGTGGAAAAGTGGAAAAATGTGGACTTTGTGGAAAACTATGCCTCCTCAGGCGCTTCCAGGCAGTAGCCCACCATGCGGATCGTGCGGATCTTCACCTGGGAGTGGAGATGGTCCAGCTTCTTCCGCAGGAAGGAGATGTAGACCTCCACATTGTTGTCCTCTGCGTCGGACTCATAGCCCCAGACCTTCAGCAGCAGCTTCTCCTTGGTGATGACCAGCTTCTGGTTCAGCATCAGCATCTCCATCATGTCGAACTCCTTCCGGCTGAGCCGCACGGAGCGCTCGCCGCAGGAGAGGGTGAAGGAGGTCTTCTCCAGCCGCAGGTCTCCGTATTTCAGGGCATCAGTCTGCCGCAGCTCCGGCTGGCGGCGGGTCAGGGCCCGGATGCAGGCCAGCAGCTCCTTGGGCTCAAAGGGCTTGGTGAGATAGTAGTCCGCACCGGAGTCCAGCCCGTTCACCCGGTCCGTCAGCTCGGACCGGGCCGTGAGCATCAGCACCGGCGTGGTGCTGCCCTCCGCCCGCAGGCGGCGCAGCACGGTGAAGCCGTCCAGCTTGGGCAGCATCACGTCCAGCAGGATCACGTCATAAATGGAGGTCAGGGCGTTGTCCAGCCCCGCCTCGCCGTCGTGGCAGACGTCCACCGTATAGCCGTTCAGCTCCAACAGGTCCTGGAGGGTGGCGGCCAGGCGGACCTCATCCTCCACCACCAGTACGCGCATGAAATCACCTCCGTTTGCAGGATCGCGCGCCGTTTCTGCCGGCAGCGCCACACAGGGGGGAGCCCGGGGGCTCCCCCCTGGTCAGATGAGACGGATGGGAAACGAGATCGAGTTTATTCGCCCGTGGCGTCCGCCGCAGTCAGGCCATTCTCCGCCACAGAGAGAATGGTGTCCACCGAAGCGGTGTCCATCTGGTAGATGGTGGAATCCCCCTCCATGCGGACGTAGTAGCCGGTCTGGTCCAGGTTCTCGCTGCCGAAGGTCAGGGTCAGCGTCCCCTCGGTACCGGTGTCGTTCAGGTAGAGAATGGTAACCGTGGCCTGGGGTGCGTCAAAGCCGCACAGGGCAGCGGCCTCGTCTGTGGGCTTGTAGTCCACGCATTTGGTGAAGGTCAGCGCCCCCAGCTCCGCCAGCAGAGAGGCGGTGTCCGCGTTGCCGGTGACGTCCTCGCCGCTGGCAGCCCAGGTGACGGTAACCGTTTCCTCCCCGGTCTCCTCGTCGGTGGAGGTCTCCTTGTCGATGGGCCGCAACAGGGTGCTGGCGGCGCCCTCAACGGTGACGGACTGGAGGTTTTCCTCCGTCAGCTGGGGCAGCTCCGGCAGGTCGCACATGTTATAGATGGTCTTGGACATCTCGGTGTACAGGGAGTTGGAGATGATATACACCGGACTCTCCTGTTCATTCATCAGCATATAGTAGCTGTTGCCGTCCGTAGTGGTGTTGCCCAGGGAGATGGTCAGCGTCCCGCCGTCCGGCTTGGCTGCGGTCAGGGTGGCGAAGGGCTGGTCCAGGCCATAGGCCTCCAGCGTATCGCCCTCTGTAATGGTCTGCTGGGGTTTGAGGTTGGTGAGAAGGGTCAGGATCGACTGGATGGTGGAGTCGTCCAGGGGAAACTCCGGGTCGTCGGACCAGACCCACTTGCCCGCCTCGTCCAGATGGAAGGACAGCGTGGCGCTGCCATTGTCATAGGTGAGGGACGAATAGGCGGCCTCCGTCTCCGTGATGACGCTGGCGGCGTCCTGGGCGGCGGCCTCCTCAGCTTCCCGCTGGGCGCTGGACCGCTTGACGGCGGAGACCACCGCCAGCAGGATGCCCAGGCCCACCAGGATCCCCAGCAGGAGAACCAGCGTCTTCTTCTGTGTTCGATTCATGCTTGTATGCTCCTTCGTCACAGTTTCCGGCGGTGCATCCAGCGGACAAAGCCGTAGATCAGCAGCGCCGCGGGGATCACCAGGATAAACAGCAGGCCCCAGATGCCGCCGGTCGTGATGGTATTGGTGGGCGTCAACAGGCTCACCGGCTCCACAGAGATGGCGGATACATCGTCAAAGCCCACAGTGGCGGAGTGGATGAAGAGATCCACGTTGTCAACATTGGTAAAGCTGTTGGTCACATCGGTGTTGATCAGCGTGTCCGCGCCGTAGACCGTCAGCCGGGCGGTGGTGTCCTCGCTGATCTCCTCCGTGGCCACGGCACCCACCACATAGGTCCCCTGGGTCATGTTGTCCGCGTCCAGCACGGCATAGCCGTTCTCCGTGGTGGTCAGGAAGGGCTGGACGGTGATGGTGTCCCGGGTGGGATCCGCCAGGGTGAAGCCCCGGGAGGCATAGAACAGGACCATGGAATCACTTGTGAGGCTGCTGGCCGCATCCACAGAGGTGTCCGCCTGCGCGAAGAACAGATAGGGGTTGTTCTGATAGCCCTGGGAGGTGTCCGCGATCATGCCGTCCGCCACCTGCATTCCATAGGCGGCGCACAGGGCGTTGAAGTTGGGCAGGTCCACCAGCTCACCGGCCATGTTGTAGATCACCTGGCCGCCCTCCGCCAGATAGTTCAGGATCATATCCAGCTCATCGTCCGCCAGATCCTGGTCCGGCTCGTTGAGGATCAGCAGGGAGCAGTCCTCAGGGATGCCGCCGTCGGTGAGCAGGTTCACCCGCTCCACGGACATGTGGAGCCGCGTGAACCGCTCCTTCACGCTGATGGGGACGGCGGTCTCGTTGTGGCCTGTGGTCTCGTACACCATCCGGGTCACGCCGGTGAGCACGCTGTCGATGGCGGAGGTCAGCAGGCTCTCCCCGTCGAAGTCCGTCTCCGTATAGGTGCCGTAATAGTAATACGACATCATATCATACCCGATTATGTCGCTGATGTCAAAGGACTCCTGCCGGCCGGTGGCCTCGCAGGTGACCACGATAGTATCCGCCCCCACACCGTACTGGGACAGGGCGGAGGGATAGACCGTGGGGTCGGTGTATTCCAGGGTCAGGTGGTCGCTGAGATCTGCGTAGATGTCCAGAAAGCGGACGATCCGGGTATCCAGTGTGTCCTTGTCGGTGAGCACGTGGATCACCACGTCATCCTCCAGCCCCGCCAGGTAGTCCTGAGAGGTCTCGCTGATGTTGTAGATCCCGCTGCCCGTCAGGTCGATCTGGGCCCACTGCTCCGGCAGCTGTGCCGCCAGCAGGTTGAACACCAGCACTGCCGCCACGGCCAGGGCCGTCAGTCCGGCGGAGAAGGCGCCCCTGCGGGAGGCGTGGCGCCCCGCGGTCTCCTGCAGGCTGTTTTTCCAATCACGATGTTCCATATTCACACGCCTCCTCTCAGTTCCACCGGCGCTTCTGGATGACCTGGACGGTCAGAAAGACCAGCAGCGCGCTGATGGACAGGTACAGCAGGATCCCGGGCACGTCGAAGACGTGGTCCGTGGAAAAGCTGTCGAAGGCGGAGAGCAGGGAGAACTTGCCCAGCACATCCGGCAGCAGGTTGGCGAAGACGGAGGAGTCCCGCAGGTAGAAGGCGATCAGCACCGCGGCGCCGGCCACCAGCACGCCGGCTGTGACCTTCCAGTTGTTGGACAGGGCGTTGATGAGGAAGCACACCAGGATCAGCACCACGAAGAAGCCCAGCAGAGACCCGACGGCGGTGGAGGGCAGAAAGCCCACCAGGCCGTCCCACAGATACAGCAGGAGCAGCAGGCCGAAGGTGCCCACTGCGGCGATGATCTGGCTCTCCGTCAGAGAGGAGATCAGCATGCCCACGGCGATCTCCACCGCGCCCAGCAGGAAGAAGGCCAGAATGGCGCCGTAGTCCGCCAACAGGAAGGCCGTGCCGTTCAGCGCGATGATGAGGGGGCACAGGCAGGCAATGGCCACCGGCACGGCGAACACCGTCAGCATGGCGAAGTACTTCCCCAGCACCACGGCGGTGACGGATACCGGCGCCGTCAGCAGCAGCTGGTCTGTCTTGGTGTGGCGCTCATCCGCCATGGAGCGCATGGTGAGAATGGGGACCACCACCATGAAAATGAAGAGAGAGGAGCCCAGAGAGAGGGAGAAATAGGGGTATCCCTGAAACAGGTTGTAGGCAAAGAAATAGATGCCGATGAAGACCGTCAGGACCGCCACGAAGATCCAGCCGATCATGGAGTTGAAATAGGAGCTGACCTCCCGCTTATAAATCGCTTTCATCGCCGACCGCCTCCTTTTCCGCAGTTTCCACAGAGGTCTGGAACAGCGCCGCCGCCCGGGCGGCCACCGTATCGTTATCGTCCGTCAGATCCAGGAAGACCTCCTCCAGAGAGGCCGTCCGGGGCCGCAGCTCCAGCAGGGGCAGCCCCGCCTCTGCAAAGGCGAAGAACAGCGCCTCCCGGATGTCCCTCTCCATGTGGATGGCAAATCGGGCTGTGTCCTCCGTCCGCCCCAGCAGGGTCCGGCCGGTGATGCCCGCCACCCGGTCCAGCACGGCCTCCGCCGCCTCCGGCGCGGCCTTTGCCGTCAGTTCCAGGGAGCCTCCGGCGGAGAGCTTCTCCTCCAGGTCCTCCGGGGTGTCGCACACCACAAACCGGCCCTTGCGGATGATGAGGACCCGGTCGCATACCGCCCGGATCTCAGAGAGGATATGGGAGCTGAGGATCACGGTGTGGTCCTTTGCCAGATGCCGAATGAGATCCCGGATCTCCACCACCTGCTTGGGATCCAGGCCCACGGTGGGCTCGTCCAGAATGATGATCTTGGGGAAGCCCAGGATGGCCTGGGCCAGGCCGACCCGCTGGCGGTAGCCCTTGGACAGGTTCCGGATCAGCCGGGCGCTCATATCCTCCAGATGGGTCAGGGCCAGGACCTTCGTCAGCTGGTCCGTCCGCTGCTCCTTGGGGATCTTCTTCAGCTCCGCGCAGAAGCGCAGGTACTCCTCCACCGTCATATCAGGATACAGCGGCGGGATCTCGGGGAGATAGCCGATGCAGGCACGGGCGGCCTCCGGCTCCTCCAGAATATCGTGGCCCTCCACCAGGACCTGTCCCTCCGTGGCCGCCAGATAGCCGGTCATGATATTCATTGTGGTGGATTTTCCGGCGCCGTTCGGCCCCAAGAAGCCGAAGATCTGGCCGTCCTCCACCGTGAAGCTCAGATGGTTCACCGCATAGTGGTCGCCATAACGCTTCACAAGGTTTTTGACCTCGATCACACAAATAACCTCCTTCAGGAATGGAGACGGGCAGGGCCCGCCCCAGTCAGCTTTCACAGTATAAAAAAAGAAACTGAAAACTATCTGAAAGAATGAACAGAACTTCATAAACTGTTCAAACTTTTTAAAGGTTGTTTTTAGATTTTGGGGGTATGATACAGACATCCTCCAAAAAGGATAACTGATCCCCCCTCTCTTTTTTCATTTTTCATTTCCTTGCTCTCTTCGTGCGGCGGAGGGCGTCCATGACCAGGCGTCCTCTGCCGCACGCT
>ENA-UPWK01000927-UPWK01000927.1-human-gut-metagenome-genome-assembly--contig:-NODE-927-length-25389-cov-5.953737_pt1 | contig 25389 bp, 30 predicted proteins | sample MGYA00250048_ERZ773373 | MGnify/ENA primary metagenome ERZ773373 (study PRJEB29103, sample SAMN06112059) | human gut metagenome | biome: human gut; feature: ankylosing spondylitis patient; material... | reverse complement strand
ATATTCTGTGTGCCCGAAGGGGGCCTGGGAGTGGTGCGGAGTTATCTGAAAAGCATTGAAAAGAATTAGGCTGAAAGAAAACGCCCTGGAGCACAAAAAAGAGAATTCTTGAAATTCGAGAAATATAAAGGTTCAATTCTTCATAATGGATATTTATTGTGAAAAAATAATCTGCTATACTGACAATATCAACAGCAAAGCAGAATAGCGAGGTGATCGGATGGAAGCAGTACAGAGAATTCGATTGATCCGAATCATAGAAAAAATGGAGAAAAATCCGGAATTCTGTAATAAGTTTGGAATAAAGAATACATCTGAATATATAGCAGAAAAAGAATCAAAAAAAGGCATATATTAGAATGAGTTTCAGGAGGGGTAAAAAATGTTATCATTATTGTTTACAATTTGTATGATCTGGTTTGTAGGAAAATTATTTGCTTTTGGGTTAAAAGCATCCTGGGGAATTATGAAATTACTTTGCACAGTAATCTTCTTCCCGGTGATATTGATAGGTATGGTTTTGGGTGGACTGATGTATATTGCTTTTCCATTGTTAATTGTCGGTGGCATTGTAGCATTGGCAACATCACGTTCATAATGGATCAGAAGGAGAAAACGAATGGGATATGATATTGAGAAAGAAAAGAGAGAAGCTATTGAAGCTGGCCGAAGAGCACTGAATAGTCTTCGTACAGCAAAAGAAAATTTAAACAGTGCAAAGAACTGGGGTCTGGTAGATATGTTTGGCGGTGGCTTTTTCACCACGTTGTTAAAACATTCCAAAATGGATCAGGCGAAACGAAATATGGAACAGGCAAAGTACGATCTTCGTAGTTTCAGCAGAGAATTAAACGATGTAAATATGGCATGTAACCTGAATATCAATACTGGAGATTTTCTTTCTTTTGCGGATTATTTTTTTGATGGATTTGTTGTGGACTGGGTGGTCCAAGACCGGATCAATAATGCAAAAAGACAGGTAGAAGAAGCAATTCGAAGGACCGAAAGTATAGTCAATCAATTGCAACGTATGTAAGGTAAAGGCAATGAATCCAAAATAGACCATTGCCTTTCGTGCAGTGTGGATTATTTTAATTTTGTTTTTTCGGCATTTAAAAGTTCAAGATTGAGCCCCTGCTCCCCGGCTGTCTTATCTACCCAAAGATTCAAAGAGTCTATGGCTAAAGAAATCTCATCAAGTTTTTTACTGATATAAGCAAAATCTTTCATTTCATCATCGCTGATCTTGCCGTCACGTGCAATTTGAATCAGACGGCCGGTAAGAGGATTGATTTCATTTAAGCTGGCAATTGTCTCCAAAATGATATTTGACAAATTAGTCACTTCTACTTCTGGAACATAACGCTGGCCTATTTCGCATTTGTGAGAGCAGTAATAATTGCAAAGATCTGGTCTTTTATAGGCATCTGCCATCTGGAGGATATCATAAGGCGTAGGTTCTTGGGTTTCATATTCAAATTTTTCAATTTTTGAAGCAGAGACAGCATCCATTTTTTCGCTGGCCTCTGCTCTTGTAAGTCCTGCCGCTTCTCGGCAAAGCTGGTAAATAGTTTTGTTTTCTCTGGTGGATTGTTTACCCATGAGAATTCCTCCCTCGTATATCGCTAGGCATGAGGATTACCTGTCTTCCAGACCACATGCTGCGCGGTTATTTCATAATATATTTTATTATACTTGATTTGTAAACTTACAACAAGTAATTGATGGTATAATGTCCATAGGCAAATAAGCGAATGTCGCCTGTTATGCGATTTCAAAAAGAGAAAAGAGTATTATTCTGAGATAAAACCAAAGGATAAAAGTGTCAGGAGGATGAAGATATGAGTAAAAAAGGATATAGCAGACCAGGATTGTTTGGTGGATTCAATTATTACGATGAATAAGAACTGTAAAGGTGGTACAGATATGGCACATCAGAAAGAAGGCGATAGTATGGGATTGTTCAAAAAGAAAAACGTTAAAAAATCTTATGATAGAGAATGTATGAAACCAGTAATCCGTGCAAGTATTTGTACTGGTGAGCAGGTGGCAGGATTCAAAGATATACAGACTGGAAAACTGGAAGAAATCATGCTGATCAAGTCTCCCAAGGATTTAGATGACTTTAAAAATACGTATGGGATAACAGAAGAAATCGAAAAAGAATACTGAATGAGGATATATATGCAAAAGAACAACAGAAGCTATAAGGATTTAAAATAAAAACAAAAAAGTGCAATAGCCGATAAAACATACAGTATGTATTTGGCGTTCTATCTTGAAAACCATCGGATGCCGGATGTTTCTGAAATGAATGATATCTGCAAAAGACTGTTTGCAACAGTTCAAGCCCTTGCTCCTAAAACAGAATACGAAGAGTTTTATAAAGTTGTTGAAAAACGTGTCTTAGGATATGAATCTCGTATATTGAAAGATATTAAGGATGGGATTACAATAGAAACATTAAATACCAAAAAACAAAGGAAAGCTCCTGAAGAAAAAACAGCTGTTGCGAAACAAAAGAAGCAGCAGAAGCGAGCAAAACGGAAAAAAGAAGCAAGAGATAATCTGACCAAAGAAGAAATCTTGCAGGATGACCGATTTTTCTTTATTGCTGGTTATACCTCCGGAGGTGCACCGTATGGTGTCACCTGGGAAGAAATGGGGCTGAAACCATGGGAAGATTTGGAAGAAAATGAGTAAAAAGATAAGCGTAAAAAATCTGGAACTGTATCAAAAAAAAACAGCAAGACGTGCGCTTATGTCCATGCGGTAGATTATATCCTATGGACGTGGTGCTTTGCCAAAATTGATAGAAAAATCAACGGAGATTGAATTAAATGAAAGTAATGCTTGTTAACGGAAGCAGTCATCTGCATGGAACAACAATGGCAGCTTTGGAAGAAATGATCAAAGTATTTCATTCAGAAGAAGTAGAAACAGAGGTTGTTCAGCTTGGAGGAAAGCCGATAGCAGATTGTCTTCAATGTAATGTCTGTCAAAAAACAGGAAAGTGTGTGATTAAAGATGATGGTGTGAATGAATTTGTTGAAAAGGCTAAAACAGCAGATGGCTTTGTATTTGCAACACCAGTATATTTTGCACATCCAAGTGGACGCCTTTATGATTTCCTGGACAGAGCCTTTTACAGTGCTGGAGGTTATGACGCTTTCAAATTTAAACCGGGTGCTGCTGTTGCAGTAGCAAGAAGAGGAGGAACCACAGCAGCGCTTGATGGAATCAATAAATATTTTGGGATTGCGCAGATGCCAGTCGCCGGTTCTACCTATTGGAACATGGTGCATGGACTTTATGGAGAGGAAGCGTCTCAGGATGAAGAAGGTATGCAGACTATGCGGAATCTTGCACGAAACATGATTTGGATGATGCGTTGTTTTAAACTTGGAAGAGAGAGTGGTATTCTGTATCCGGAAACAGAAACTAATGCTTGTACCAATTTTATTAAGCGAAGTGATACGTTACGTTAAGCTGATGGCTTTAATTGGAAGTTTTGGCATTGAAATGTCCGTAGCGAAAAAGACTGATAAAATAATACAGGAAAGCTGACTGGTAAGGTGATGGAAGGGGGGGTTGTCTGCGGATGGGCTACAGGACTGATATTCGGATCTGAAAAACAACAAGATCAGTTAAGATTCAGCTGCGGTCTGCTTATTGATGTTATATTATTGTTGGATCGAATATGTCAAATGGGCATGGTTGATAAGTGGAGTATTCTCCGCAAAGTAAAAACCATAATCCTGCTGACAAAACTTGTAGATATTGCGTGTCATGTCAGTGGGATTATTTCTTGTGTCAAGTAAGAAGAGAGTAAAAAAGTGAATTCGAATTCACTTTTTGAGGAACAGGATGTACCGTAAAAACATGTTGTAGGTATAGAAGTCTGCCGTTTGCACGGAAAGGTGTAAACGGCAGACCTTAATATGATTATAAGAGTTTTGTAAGCTTATTTTTTTGTATGATAATCAATTCCTTTATATTCATGGATTCCGTAGGGATCAGGTGAAGGTTCAGTACCAAAACGTCCGCCTGTTGTAGGATATCCATAAATTGTTCCGTCTTTGATATCCATATCGTCTTCCCATGGAAGATGATACTTTCCTTCAGCAAGGTCTTTAATATAGGTCAGGCCACTGTCAGATTCTCCGCCTGGCTTTGCAACATAACCACGATGACCGAGATTATAAATATTATTTTCAAGGCCCCATTCCTTTCTGGCCTGATCTGCAAGTTCTGGATGAATTTCACCAGTAACGATTTCATACGGATTTCGCTGTCCCTGGACAAGAACAGTTCCGTCGTAGTTTGTAATCTGTCCTTCGCCAAAGTAATAGAAAACTCCGTCATAACCTGCAAGATTAACTGAAACAGTATACATAAGGTTCTGCCATGCATTGGAGCGGTTGGTAAGGATCCACTGATCATTAACCTGTGTGCTATAACCGGAAATACGGATATATACGTTGCATCCCTTATAGGCAGCTTCCCTTGCAAGTTCCGGAATCATTCCATCGTGACAGATACATACTGCAAGTTTGGAACCTCCAGGTCCCTCACATACAGGCATTCCCAGATCACCGGGATACCACGGTTCAACAGGATTCCATGGGAAGAGTTTTCTATATTTCAGACAAATCTCACCGTCCGGATTTATAATGATTGCTGTGTTATATGGATTTTTTGTCGGATCTGGATTACGTTCCATAATAGAAAATACACCAAAGACCTTTTCTTCTTTACAAGCCTTTGCAAAAGCTTCAGTTTCAGCTCCGGGAATATCACACAAAAATTCTTCCGTCAGCCATTTTGAAGTGTTCAGCCCCTGGGTACTATATTCTGGAAATATGATCAGTTCCGCTCCAGGATAACCTGCTTTTGTTGCATGTAAAGTACGAACAATTTCTTTTACTTGTTTGTCGATATCTGCACGTGAATTAATGATTGGTACAGGCATCTGAATTGCTGCTACCAAAAATCCCTTGCTCGGTTTGTTGATACTTCCAATACTTCCCATAATAATTCCTCCTGTGATATATTTTTTATCAGAGACAGATATGATCAGAATGATTATCTGTTGCATAAAAAAACGCCACATGGGATAACCCACGTGACGTCCTTGTCTTTGATTGTTTTTGATTATATACTATTTTTAGAAAATGTCAACATGTTTTTTGCAAGTTGGATAAGCTCTAGAATTCCTGAGTAATCGATATAATATTTGTTTCTGTATTTTTGACATTTCTTTCTCATAATGAGAAATATGAATGATGGTCTGTTTCTGTGTACTTTTGAGGAATAGAGAATACCGACGAAAAAAGCTTTTGTAGGTGTATTCATGGATAAAAGGATTGAAAAACCTTCAGGTTTCATGCATTGATTGTAGTATTGTAAAATGCTATACTACAAATATCAATTAACGTATGATGGAGGCGCGGATGAAAACGCATGAATTTGGAAAATCGGATACTGTTCTGATCCAGCCTGTCGGGAAACACGAACTTCCATGGATAGAAAACGAGGTGAGGGAAATACATAGGTTAACTTCCGCGGATTTCAAATATATCGCAGTGGAAATTGATGACTGGAACGATGATCTTTCGCCGTGGAAGGCTCAGGCTGTATTTAAGGATGACGATTTTGGTGGAGGCGCAGTTAAAACGCTGGAGAAAATACTGACGCTTTGTTCAGATAAGAAGAAATACTATATTGGCGGATATTCTTTGGCAGGACTGTTTTCCTTATGGGCAGCATACCAAACGGATATTTTTACAGGAATCGCTGCTGTATCTCCGTCTGTCTGGTTTCCTGGATTTATTGATTATATGAGGGAACATGAGATTAAGAGCAAAACTGTTTATCTGAGTCTGGGTGACAGAGAGGAAAAGACGAGAAATCCGGTTATGGCTCAGGTCGGAAACTGCATCCGGAGCGGGTATGATTGGCTTAAAGAATGTGGCGTAGATTGTACATTGGAATGGAATTCGGGTAATCATTACCGGGAACCGGATATGAGAACAGCAAAAGCATTTGCCTGGATATTGAATCACGAGAAGAACTAATATTTAAAGCTGGAGGGTGTTTGAATGGGAAAAATGACAGATTCGAAAAAGTCTATTCACAAGGAACCATGAATGTAATGGAAATCTGGGTGGACAGGGAAACGGGAGTAAACTATGTGTTTCATGCATCAGGATATACGGGAGGAATGACTCCGTTGTTGGACAGAGATGAAAAACCTGTAGTTTCTCCGGTGCTGAACACCAGCAGATATTGATGAATATCGGCAGTAATGCAGTAAAATATAATCATGATGGCGGTTCTGTGACAGTTACCTGTCGTGAGGTATCCTATACGGATACCACTGCGGAATATGAACTGACCTGTACAGATACCGGGATCAGTATGAGTGAGGAATTTCAGAAAAGGGCATTTGAGCCTTTTGCCCAGGAAGGACAGTTAGCCAGAACAAAATATGCAGGTACCGGTCTGGGACTTGCCATTTCCAGAAAACTGATAGAACTGCAGGGAGGAACACTTTTCTTTGAGAGCATACAGGGAAAAGGAACCAAATTTATTCTCCATATTTCTTTTGAAATCTCTGCAGAGGAACAGAAAAAGAAATTTCATATGTATCAGAACTGTTCAGTAGAGGGAATTCAGGTTCTGCTGGTGGAAGACAATGAGCTGAATATGGAAATTGCTGAGTTTCTGCTGTAAGAAGAAAAAATGATAGTGACAAAGGCATGGAATGGACGGGAAGCTGTAGAAATCTTTGAGAATTCAGAACCCGGATACTTTGATGTGATCTTGATGGATCTGATGATGCCCAAAATGGGAGGGCTGGAAGCTACCCGCAGAATCAGAAAAATGGATCGAGAGGATGCGAAATCTATCCCAATTGATATAAAAACAATACTTGCTGTCTTTGACCAGGTGTTTGGAACATCATAAAATCCACAAGGATAAAGGTAATAAAAAATATGGATAAAAGACAAAAAATACTGATTGTAGATGATTCAAAATTAAACAGGGACATATTGAAGGAGATTCTCGGAGAAACTTATAATTATCTGGAAGCTGAAAATGGTAATCAGGCAATCCAGATGATAGGAGAAAATATTGAAATTGATCTGATGCTTTTGGACCTCAATATGCCACAGATGAATGGTTTTGAAGTCTTGAAAATAATGAAAAGAAGCCAGTGTATTGCTGAAATTCCTGTAATCATGGTATCTTCTGAAGATGCTGTTGATACTATGCGTAAGGCATATGAGCTGGGAATCACAGATTATATCACACGACCGTTTGATTCTGTGATTGTAAAGAAAAGAGTTCAGAATACCTTGGGCCTCTATATGAACCAAAAGCATCTGATAAATGTGGTTTATGATCAGGTTTACGAAAAAGAAGAAAATAATGATATCATGATCCGAATTATGAGTAATATATTGGGATCCCGTAACAGTGAGAGCAGAGAACACATCCTGCATATTAAAACAGCAACGGAGATGATGCTGAGACAACTGGTAAAATTAACAGATGCTTATCCTTTGACAGAGGCAGATATTGCTTTGATTACAACTGCTTCTTCCCTTCATGATATTGGTAAGATTCGTATTCCGGAAGAAATATTGAATAAACCAGGCAGACTTACCGTTGAAGAATTTAAGATTATGAAAACCCATAGTGAACTTGGCGCGGATATAATTAAGGACATGGACTTTCCACAAGATCATCCACTGGTACATACCGCATGGGAAATCTGCAGATGGCACCATGAAAGATGGGATGGAAAGGGCTATCCGGATGGATTGACAGGTGAAGAAATACCAATCTCTGCACAGGTGGTATCAATTGTCGATGTTTATGACGCACTTACAAGTGAAAGATGTTATAAGAAAGCATTTGATCATGATACAGCGATTCAAATGATTCTGGATGGGCAATGCGGTCAGTTTAATCCAATCCTCCTTAGGTGTCTGAAAGAACTGAGTCGTCAGTTTTCAAAAATGCTTGGTAAAGGGATGGATGTTAATAAATATTATCATGAAGCACGGAGACTTTCGAATGAAATACTTAGTGATAAATCCTTACCGAACCAGATTTATTCACAAAATCTTATCAAGGTCATGCAGGAAAAGATCGATTTCTTCAAATCGAACAGTGGCATGAATTCGATTGATTATAATGCAAGTTCGGGGAAATTAACTATAATAAATGAAAAACAGAAGATAATATACCAGAGAGATGATCCGGGATTTGATGTATTCAAAGTGTTAGAAGTGAGCGAAAAGGATATTCAAAATATCGTAGATTTGTTGGAGCAGACCTCAATAAAGAATAAAGAGATTTCATTACAGATAAAAGCAAGGTTTAGAAACAAAAGACAAATGTATAATCTGAAACTGCATACCTTATGGACTCCATTAAAAAAAGATGGCTATATTGGAATTATTGGATATTTTGATATTGTAAAATAGAAAAATGCAAAGCGGTGGAAGAAATGTGGCATATTCTGATATGACACTGGTCGGAAACTGTATTCGGAGCGGGCATTATTGGTTTAAGGAATGCGGGATTCTTTGTTTTCGGGATACTTGATGAAAGTAAAGAAAGGATGAGATCATTGGACTGGAGACAGGATAAGGATTACCTTGATTATATCGACAGCGGGGAATCCGCGGCAGTATATATAGTCAAAAATATCGTAAAGTCATTGGATACAAAAAACATGTGGGTGGATGTCGTATCGCTGAGTACCTATTGTAAAAGAGGCTCTAGGAATATTGCGTTTAACTGGATCATTGTGGAATTGTTTCCGCGGAAAATAAAACCAAAGTATGACACTGATCCGGATTATAACAGATACCTGACCTGGCTGACTGCACATGAGGATATTGAGAAACAGCGGGATTCCGGTTTTCATGGAGAAAAGTTTCTCGTACTGTGTGAGCTGTATGACAAAAATAAGAATAAATTTACCACCCATACAGTGATCGCTAAGAAGTATTGGGAACCGATGGAAGCCTACCGTTCCATGGAGATCAAAAATCCTGTTGATCCAGAATGGGAGTATCGGGTCCGGGCGGTTAAGAAAGTTAATGCAAAACAGATAAGGTATATCGTGGAGAATGAGTTTGAGTTGGAAGAGAAGATCAGGAAAAATAGACGGCCGACTCTGCGAATACTGGGAATAGAGGATGGGGCTCCGCGGAGTACCAAGAGGCACTAATTTCCGTCTTGTATATCTGGCAGAATGATCTCTAATGTTCCAAAATAAAGGGAAGGGTTTCCGCGGATAAGATAGGTGCCAGAATCATGAGAATTTTTCTTCATATTATGTAAAAAAGTGGAGGAAAAGATCATGGAAAAATACATCATAACAGCACTTATCGTCTGGATTATCATATCGACAGTGTTATTACTTTTCGTAATAGTTTCTGTATCAAAAAATAAGACGAAACAGGAAAGAGAGTTGGAAGACAGAGAGCAGGAAGAGTTTGTGAGTTCTTTGAAAAAAACAAATTAATCTACAGCACCGTAGAGAAATCCGCGGTGTTTTTCTGACTTTCTATATGTGGTGAGCTTGATGGCAAACGGATAAACGGTATGGGAGCAGGATTTCAGTGGAGGTTGAGAAAACGGGGCGGATGTGGTATCTTTTGGATATAAGGAGGATGCGGCATGGTTATTTGTTTTTCAGGAATAGGAAACAGTAAGTATATAGTAGATAGGATTGCCGCCAGCCTGCAGGAAAAACTGCTCTGTATGAACGAACGGATCAAATCGGGCAATACCGGGTCTGTTAAGACAGGAGAGAATCTGATAGTGGTGGTACCGACTTATGCATGGAGGATTCCGCGCGTGGTTTCTGATTGGATCGGACAGACAGAATTTGTCGGGGCGAAGAATGTCTGGTATGTGATGAGCTGTGGAAGCGGTATTGGAGGCGCAGATATATATAATCGAAAACTGAGCGAGAAAAAAGGAATAAAGCATATGGGGACGGCACAGATCATCATGCCGGAGAGTAAAAACAATATAAGCGGGTATCCGCGGAAAGGACAAACAAATGCCAAAATTATTGATTATAGACGGCTCATCAATGTTGTCTACGTCTTATTACGGGAATCTTACCAAAAGTATACTTTTTGCAAAAACTGAAGAAGAGAAGGAGAAATATTATGAGCAGATCCTGCATACTTCAGATGGAAAATACACAAATGCCATATTTACCATGTTGCGGACGCTACTGGGAATCTATAAGAAGGTAAAACCGGAATATGTAGCTTTTGTGTTTGATAAGACCAGGGATACGTTCAGAAGGACCGAGCTTGGAGCGGACTTCTATAAGGCAAACCGAAAAGAGACCGCGAAACCATTAAAGGAGCAGTTTATCCAGATGGAGGAATTTCTTCAGGAGATCGGTTGCGCCGTGTTCATGAGTGACGACTATGAGGCAGATGATTATGCAGCCTCACTGGTGGAGAAGTTTGAGGGACCGGATCTTCAGACCTATGTACTTACCAAGGATCATGACTACTTCCAGGTTGTAAGTGAATACACCCGTATGTGGCGTGTGGTAAATAAAGATAAGCTGGAACAGCTCAAGAAAGATTATGGTTTCTTTGGAAGTGATGTATATGAATCCCTTCCGGCAAATGTGTTTGAGTATACTCCGGAAATCGTATATGCAGAAGAAGGTGTGTATCCGCAGCAGATCCCGGTACTTTTGGCAATCACCGGAGATTCTGGAGACGGGATACCGGGATGCAAAGGTGTTTCTTCCGCGGCGGCCCCTTTGGTGGATGAGTATAAATCCCTGGATGAGATCTATGCAGCCATCGATGACTGTGAGGGAGTTGCAAAAAAGGAGAAAGAGCTGAATGGTTTCTGGAAAGAATACCTGGGGATTGGCAGAAGTCCTTTAAAAGCATTAAAGACAAACCGGGAGATGGTATATTTAAGTGAGAAGCTGGCGACCATGAAGCGGGATATTGAAATCAGCTGCGGAATTGAGGATCTGAAACTGCGTGTGGACATCGAAAAGCTAAAAGAAGAACTGGGACGATATGAGATGTTCAGCTTGATCAAGGAAGTCGAGAATCTGTGATAGGGAGGGGGAGTGGTAAAGCTCCCTCGGCGTTTTTTTCGTATCAGTTTGTTCAACTTGCAGTATCTGCTACAATACAAATATGGACAGCAAGAGAAACTGTCCATCATTATTCCTTTCGTTTTTGGGCACTCACAGGGTTCGGAATTAACTGTGGGTGTCTTTTTTTTGCTGTTGCTTTTTAAGAAAATGCTTTTTTCTGCATATTAAGCGTATGTCTGAGGAATAAGCCGTAGGAAGCCCTTACAAGCTTGGAGACAGCGACTACGAGAAAGCGTCTTTCAGTGGCAGGAAGTTCACCTGAGACATATCAGAAAACTCAATCTGAAGTCAGTCGGGTGGAGAGTTTATTGAAAATATAACCGCCAAAAAAGGAGGTAGGAAAATATGTTCTTTTCCACGATAAAGAAATGTAATGATGACAGGGTGATCAAAACGGGTCTCGACGCAATAACGGAATTCAGAAGAGCTGGCGTAGGAGTTATAGCGTTTGCCTGTTGTTTTGTGAAAGGTACTCTCGTGATTTCTTTTGGGTATGATATCCCGTATCCTGAGAATATGCAGACAGCAATGGTCATGTGGGTGATCGAAAGACTGCCAGAGGAGGAAAAATATAAAAAAGTGGAATATTATCCTGCGGATAAGTTTGATGCAGAATGCGGAAAACATTGCAAACATCTCTAGCTTGTAGTACAGGAATAAGCGAAAAGGCTGTATAATTTTTAATGAGGCGAACGGCATTGATAGCAGTGTATAAAGGCAATAAATACAAGTTTGTATTAAATAAAAGACGTAAAGGAATCATTACTCGGTGTGTACAAAAAACAGATGGTTCGTTTTTTAAGGAAAACGATATATATTACAAACCAGTTGATGAAAAGGACTTAAGCGATATATACGCAGTTGAATTCTATGTGTTTTTTGACACAGGCTTTAAAGATGTGTCTACATGGTGGAAAATAACAGAAGCAGATTTGCTGGATAATAAAGTTAAGCTTCGGTTTGCTGAAGGAATACTCCCAGGTTGGGATATAGAAGAAAGAAATGTTTGCACAAAGGAAGTTCATTTCAATGAAGTATCATGTACAAAAGTCAAGTTTGTGTTTGAACAAATTGGCGGCAAAGAAGAAAATGTGATAAAAGAGGAAACAAAAAGTTGGAATGAGACTCTTAAGGATATAAAGGAATATGGTGCTCTGTGAATGCATCGATCAAAAAAAATATAATAAATAGGCAGGTCTGGGTATTTCCGGACAACATATTTCCTTGCTGATACCATATCTTTAACTGTAGTATTTCGGTCATCGATGTACAAGCAGGATGATTTTGATATTTGTTTCCGGAGGACAAATGTATCATTGTTACCTTCAGGCTGCCTGCCATTAAGGATAAGAAGATATGTACAGAAAAGCAAATTTGATCATTTCAGTCCTGACAGCAATGTCGTGGCTTACAGATGTAAGCCTTTCAGGGACCGACAAGCTGATAGTTGGGATATTTCTCTTTCCGATATTGCCGTTGATCCCATTTGCAGGACATCTTTGGATTCCCGTTGTAAAGAAGATCCAGAAAAAGGTGAAAAAATCGAGAGTCCTGGATACAGGTTTTTGTGGTACCTGTCGGTATTTCTGGTGAACCTGGTATTAGCCATATTATTAGCTGCAGGAATATGTCTGGCAGGATATACCCTTGCCATTTACAACGAAGTGTAAGTGTAATACAACGACCGATTTTATCCGCACAGCGGACGTTCTAAAACGATTTGTGACCGCTGGATGATGCAAAATGCATAAAGGTGAGAAACAGATATGAATATTGATGTAATATATATGTGTTCAAGTGAAGATATGACACAAATTGAAAATAAAAGCGTGAGCCTCGTAGTAACATCGCCTCCTTATAATATCGACATCCGGTATGGAAATAAGACTGCAAAGGGAAAGGTTCTTGAGAGCAAAGGCGTAAAGTACAGCGATAATATGGATGAGGATGAGTATAGAACGATGCTCTCAAGAGTTTTTGCAGAGTGTAAGAGAGTTGTAAAAGATGATGGATCTATTTGGGTAAATATTAAGAATAGACTGATAGATGGCGAGATAGTACCGCCGTTTTGGATACAAGATTTCTTTCGTGATATGTATTTAAAAAATTTGATTATTTGGAATTTTGATTGGGGTGGTTCTACAAATAAAAGATTTGCTCCACGATATGAATTTGTGTTTTGGTTTGTCAAAGACAAGAACAATTATACATTTAATTTAGATGATGTAAAAATTCCAGTACTGAACTACAGGCCTGATAGATATAAAAGTCAGCTAAGGAATCCAACTGATGTTTGGAGAATGTTTTGAGACTGTGGATACTTAAATAGTGCTGTCTCATTACAATTAAGAGAAACAGACACAAAAAAAGAGGGCTAAAAACCCTCTTTTTTGTTTACCGTTCCAACGACACAACTAACATTCCGACATTCTTATATACAATTACTGTACAAAATTTGTCAGGGTTCGCTTTGTCGTGGCCAAGTGGACCTGGCGGGAATTGAACCCGCGTCCGAAAGCCTATTCATTAAGGCATCTCCCATCACAGTCGCTGTTTTAACATTCCCTTGGATGTACGCCCACCGACAGGCTTACAACCTTAGTAGCTTCATGATACATCTACCGGGGCAAAGCTTACCCGGCAAGGTTTCTCACATGGTCGACGTCAGATTCCTGAAGTGTGAGTGCATCAGGGCTGACGAGCAGCAATTAGGCTGCTAACGCGTACTGTTCGTCTGCGTTTATATTTAGTTTCCCGGTTGGTACGCAGTCTGGGAGTCTGCGGATGGCTTCCCCAACTTCAAAGCCCCCGTCGAAACCAGTACAAGCCCTGAAAATGAGTCTGCAACGCTGTTTTTTCATAAAACAGCACTGGTGATGAGACGAAAGCACTTTTTAATATTGATATATCATTCATTATATAAGATATATCGACTAATTAACAGTATAGAAATAAAAACAGAATTTGTCAAGAAGATTTTTATATTTGAGGCTATTTGGTGTTGTGAACAGCAATACTTATAATTTTTCTGTCATATGTTCACAAATCTTACATAAATCTCTGCTATAGTAACCATATGAAAGATAAAATCTGTTGCTGAGGGCGATTTTCCCGGATTTTGCGCTGTGGCTGTAAAGGCGCTGAACAGTCGTGGATTTTAACAATACTCGGAAAACAGTATAAATAAAAAGTAAAAACTGTTTCGGAAAATAATGAAGAAAAACGGAGGGGATCAAATGGATACATTAAAAATCCTGGTGGTGGATGATGAGAGCCGCATGAGAAAGCTGGTAAAGGATTTCCTGACAAAGAAGAATTTCCAGGTACTGGAAGCCGGTAATGGTGAAGAAGCCATGGATATCTTTTATGAGGAGAAGGACATCGCACTGATCATTTTGGATGTCATGATGCCGAAGATGGATGGATGGGAAGTTTGCCGTGAGATTCGCAAGAACTCAAAAGTTCCGATCATTATGCTGACTGCAAGAAGTGATGAGAGAGATGAGCTTCTTGGATTTGATCTGGGGGTAGATGAATACATCTCCAAACCATTCAGTCCGAAAATCCTTGTTGCAAGAGTGGAGGCAATTCTGAGACGTACAGGTCAGAATAATCCTGAAGATGTGATTTCAGCAGGCGACATTGTTATAGATAAAGCAGCACATCTGGCTACGGTGGATGGTAAGCCTATGGAACTGAGCTTTAAGGAATTTGAACTTCTGACATATTTTCTGGAGAATCAGGGAATCGCACTTTCCAGAGAAAAGATCCTGAATTCTGTATGGAATTATGACTACTTTGGAGATGCTCGTACGATTGATACCCATGTTAAGAAGCTCAGAAGTAAAATGGGAGATAAAGGTGAATATATAAAGACTGTATGGGGTATGGGATACAAGTTTGAGGTAGACGAATGACAGGAAACGGAAAAACAGATAAAAAATTTCATACTCTGCAACATCAGATTTCAGTAGTGTTTATATGTCTGTTACTGCTTTCGATCTTTACCATTACTCTGATCAATGGTCTTTTTCTTGAAAAATATTATGTATCCAAAAAAGTAGAAGTGCTGGAGGAGGCAAAAGAAGTGTTGTCTCAGATGAATCTGGATGACATCCTGCAGTATGATACAGATATAGAAGAGGACAAAAAAGGGGCAACAGATGAGATTTCGGATGAGATTGAGAGGAGCAGTTCCAGAAATAACCTTACCTGGATCATAGTAAATGAGGAAAACAGCGGTTATTATTACTGGGGAGAGAATAATATGGCAAAAATGCTCCGCAGTAAGCTGTTTGGGTATATTAATAATCTGGATCAGGATATGCAGCACAGTCGTGTGCTCAAAAAGACAGATACCTGTACCATGTGGCAGGTGCATGATCGCTTTGCAGGCATGGAATATGTGGAATGCTGGGGACAGTTTGATAATGGTTACTATTTCCTGATTCGTTCTCCTCTGGAAAGTATTAAGGAAAGTGCATCTATTTCCAACAGTTTTTACTTCATTGTAGGAATAATCATAATTGTGGTCAGCGGTATTGTGATTCTTGTGATGACAAATCGTATTACCCGCCCGATCAGTGAACTGACCAAATTATCAGAGAAGATGTCTGATCTGGATTTTGATGCCAGATATCAAAGCAGGGCAGGTAATGAGATTGATGTACTTGGCGATAACTTTAACAAAATGTCCAGAAAACTTGAGAGCACGATCTCAGAGTTGAAATCGGCTAATAACAAGCTTCAGAAAGACATAGAAGATAAGATTAAAATTGATGAGATGCGTAAGGAATTTCTTGATAATGTTTCTCATGAGCTGAAAACTCCTATTGCATTGATCCAGGGATATGCAGAGGGGCTGAATGAAAATATTTCCGATGATCCGGAAAGCAGGGAATTTTACTGTGAAGTTATTATGGATGAGGCTTCAAAGATGAACAAGCTGGTCAAAAACCTGCTGACGCTGAATCAGCTGGAGTCCGGTAAAGATGCCCCGGTGATGGAAAGATTTGACATTGTATCTCTGATCAGGGGTGTACTTGGTTCTATGCATATTATGATCGAACAGAAAGAAGCAACTGTGATTTTTGAAGAAACAGAACCTGTATATGTATGGGCGGATGAGTTTAAGATTGAAGAGGTTGTGACCAATTATACAAGCAATGCACTGAACCATCTGGACGGAGAACGAAAAGTAGAAATTAAGGTTCTTCAGGAAGAGGACTGTGTGAAAGTAACTGTATTTAATACAGGTACTCCGATTCCGGAAGAGGATATCCCAAATCTCTGGAATAAATTCTACAAAGTAGATAAGGCCCGGACAAGAGAATATGGCGGAAGTGGTATCGGACTTTCAATTGTTAAGGCAATCATTGAGAGTATGAACCAGAAATATGGGGTATGCAATTATGATAATGGCGTGGAGTTCTGGTTCACTCTGGATTGCAGGCAGTGATAAGATATCCGGGTATTGTGAACGGAGTGAACAGTAACCGGTAGTATGACCGGAATAAAAACAGACAGAAGCAAAGAAAGCACTTTGCAACTGTCTGTTTTTGGGTTATACTGTATTGGAGCGTTTTGATCGGATATTTTATTCCGGTCTGACATGTGATCCGGAAAACCTTTGGATTACCATAATGAGGAAAACAGATAATGACATCAGGAGGATAACATGATTGCAATAATTGACTATGATGCCGGAAATATTAAAAGTGTAGAAAAAGCACTTCATTATCTTGGGGAAGAAACAACAGTAACCCGCGATCCACAGACTTTGTTAAATGCGGATAAAGTAATCCTGCCGGGCGTGGGAAGCTTTGGACAGGCGATGGAGAATCTTCATACATACGGACTTGTACCTGTGATCCATGAGATTGTAGAGAAGAAGACGCCATTTCTTGGAATCTGCCTGGGACTTCAGCTCCTTTTTGAAAGCAGCGAGGAGACACCGGGGGTGGAAGGCCTTGGAATCCTGAAAGGGAAAATTGTTAAGATTCCGCCTGCGCCGGGGCTTAAGATTCCACATATGGGATGGAATTCCCTGCATTTTCAGAATAATGGCAGACTGTTTCAGGGAATCCCGGAACAGACCTATGTATATTTTGTGCATTCTTATTATCTGCAGGCAGAGGAGCCTGAGATTGTAAAGGCTACTACAGAATACAGCACCTGTATTCATGCTTCCGTAGAAAAGGACAATGTATTTGCCTGCCAGTTCCATCCGGAAAAGAGCAGCAAATGGGGACTGAAGATACTTGAAAATTTTGCTGCTGTGGGAAAAGACGGCAATACTGAGAAGGAGGGAAAATAAGATGTTTACAAAGAGAATTATTCCCTGCCTGGATGTAAATAACGGACGTGTGGTAAAGGGCGTAAATTTTGTGCAGCTTCGCGATGCGGGTGATCCGGTGGAGATTGCCAAAGCCTATGATGCAGCAGGAGCAGATGAACTGGTGTTTCTCGATATTACAGCATCCTGCGAACAGAGAGAGACGGTAGTTGACATGGTAAGACGGGTTGCTGCCAATGTATTTATCCCGTTTACAGTAGGCGGCGGTATCCGTACTGTAGATGATTTCAAGAAACTGCTGAGAGAAGGAGCAGATAAGATTTCCGTAAATTCTGCAGCAATTGACAGACCGGAACTGATCAGTGAGGCGGCTGACAAGTTTGGAAGCCAGTGCGTAGTTGTGGCTATTGATGCCAAGCGCAGAGAAGACGGCGGATGGAATATTTACAAACATGGCGGAAGACTGGATACAGGGATTGATGCCATAGAGTGGGCAAAGAAAGTGGAAGCTCTGGGTGCAGGGGAAATCCTTCTCACCAGTATGGACTGTGACGGTACAAAAGCAGGATATGATCTGGCTCTTACCAGAGCAATTGCTGATGCTGTCTCCATTCCTGTGATCGCATCAGGCGGTGCTGGGACACTGGAGCATTTTTATGATGCACTGACCGAAGGGGGAGCAGATGCTGCACTGGCTGCGTCTTTGTTCCATTATAAAGAACTGGAGATTTCTCAGGTGAAGGATTATCTGTCTGACAGGGGAATTTCTGTCAGACGATGACCACGAAAAATATAAGAGGTGAAGGATAAGGTATGTCAGCAATTTCAGGTGACTGGCTGGAAGCCCTGAAGGGGGAGTTTCACCAGCCGTATTATGCGAAATTATATAAAACGGTGATGACAGAATATCAGACCAGGAAGATTTTTCCTCCTGCGGATGATCTGTTTAATGCATTTCATTTTACACCGTTGAATGAAGTGAAGGTAGTGATCCTGGGTCAGGATCCCTATCATAATGACGGGCAGGCTCATGGGCTTTGTTTTTCCGTAAAGAGAGGAGTGGAGACGCCACCGTCCCTGGTGAATATTTATCAGGAGCTTCATGATGACTGTGGATGCTATATCCCCAATAACGGCTATCTGGAGAAGTGGGCGAAGCAGGGAGTGCTTCTTCTGAACACAGTTCTGACTGTACGCGCCCATCAGGCAAATTCACACAGGGGGATCGGCTGGGAGCAGTTTACGGATGCTGCGATCCAGGTTCTGAATGAGCAGGACCGTCCTATTGTATTTCTGCTATGGGGACGTCCGGCGCAGATGAAAAAATCCATGCTGAATAATCCGAAGCATCTGATCCTGGAGGCACCTCATCCAAGTCCTCTGTCTGCTTACAGGGGATTTTTCGGATGTAAACATTTCAGTAAAACAAACGAATTTCTTGTTGCCAATGGTCTGGAACCAATCGACTGGCAGATAGAAAATATATAAGAAAAGAGGTAATGTGTAGTCAGGTAAAAGACACACAGTGATAACATGAATCAGAAAAACAATTTAGTAAAAAATGCATCCTTTCTGATGATTGCAGCTATGATCTCCAAGGTGATCGGTCTTCTGTACAAGAGTCCCCTTTCCAATATCATAGGAAGCCTTGGAATGGGCTATACAAGCCTTGCGCAGAATGCCTATATGATCCTTCTGATGATCGCATCCTTTAGTATTCCACAGGCGGTATCCAAGCTGATCTCCGAGCGTATTGCTCTGAAGGATTACAGAAATGCACATAAGTTCTTTAAGGGTGCCATGATCTATGCCATGGTGATTGGCGGAGTGGTCGGTTTATTCTGTCTCTTTGGAGCAGGGCTGATCATCCCTCAGAATCAGAAGGATGCAATTCCGGCACTTCAGATCCTGGCTCCGACGATTTTTTTGTCCGGTATTCTTGGGGTATTCAGAGGATATTTTCAGGCATACAGAAATATGATGCCAACATCTATCTCCCAGATCATTGAGCAGGTATTTAATGCGGCAGTCAGTCTTCTGGCAGCCTGGGGATTCATCAATGCATTCTCAGATGGAACAGAGAACAGCATTGCAAAATGGGGGGCAGCAGGTTCCACAGTAGGAACCGGAGCCGGAGTGGTGACTGCATTGGCATTCATGCTTCTGGTATATGGTGTAAACCGCAGAAAAATCCTGCACCGGGTAGAGAGAGATCACAGACACCAGGAAGAGTCCTACAAAGAGATTTTTCGTGTGATCATCCTGGTTGTTTCACCGATCATTCTCAGCGCCTTTGTTTATAATGTAAATGCTTATATCAATGGGTATCTTTTCTCGGATATTCTGGGAAGAAGAGGTGGAGATGCGGCACAGATTGGTATTTTATATGCAGAGTATGCTACTTACTTTATGACAATTATTAATATTCCTCTGACGCTGTCCAGTACGGCACCTACTTCCATGATTCCGGAAGTTTCCGCCCTGTATGCCACCGGAGACATTGAAGCGACCAGAGAGTGCATTGACCAGACCGTACAGCTTTCTATGGTAGTTTCTGCCCCATGTGCCATGGGACTGGCAGTGCTTGCACAGCCGATTGTATTTTTGCTTTACGGAAATTCCACAGGACTGGCAGCCAACCTGCTGATCCTTGGTTCTTTTTCAATCCTGCTCAATGGAATGTCAAATATTTCCAATGGAGTTCTGCAGGCAATCGGACAGCAGAGGATTCCGGTGATTACGGCTGCAATCGCACTGGTTGTGGACATTGTGGTAGTGGTAGTGCTGCTGTTTACTACAAACCTTGGAGTTTATGCACTGCTGATCGCAATGGTGATCTATTCTGTGGTTGTATGTGTGTTAAATGACAGAGCCATGAAGAAATATCTGCAGTATAAGAATCCATGGAAAGAAGGATATCTGTATCCTGTTCTTGCATCTGTTCCCATGGGAATTGTTGCAGGCTGTATCTGCTATGGACTGAACATTTTTGTAAAATCCAATTTCATTTGTCTGATCGTTTCCATTCCTGTTGCTGCGGTTGTTTATCTGTTTGCTTACCTGATCATCAGCAAGCCGTCAGAATCACAGCTTAGAAGAATTCCGGGTGGAAGCTATCTGATAAGGATTGCAGAGAAACTTCCGTTCTGGCAGAATAATTAAACACTGAAATTATAAAAAACAAAAGAGTTATATTTCATGGTTTAAATGTAGTTCTGAAATAGAAACACATTTAAAATTTCTGAAATATAACTCTTTTTTGAGCGCGTTTGAAAAATGCTTTTCGCAAAGCAGGATATGTAGATTGCGGGAATGATTTTTCAAATACGCTCTAGAGTGTGTCTGAAAAATCATTCCCGCAATCTGTACGCCCCACTTTGCGGTATATTTTGTCCGAATTCGGTTGTCGTAGTCCACTACGACGCCCTCATCCGAACAAAATCTCCCACAAATTGTGACGCACATCTTGCGTAAAGCATTTTTCAGACACGCTCTAAGGCGGATATATTGCAAGGTAAAATACATTGCAATATATCCATTACGGTATTATTTATGCATTTTTTTCTTCTACTTTTTTCAGATTCTTCTGAGCTGTAGAGAGCATCAGTTTGATTCGGTTGAGCTGATTGACTTCACTTGCACCCGGGTCATAGTCGATGGCTACAATATTGGCTGTCGGATATTCTCTGCGGATTTCTTTGATAACACCCTTACCCACAATGTGGTTCGGCAGACATCCGAAAGGCTGGATACAAACAATATTCGGAACATCTCCATGGATCAGTTCCATCATCTCACCTGTCAGGAACCATCCCTCACCTGTCTGGTTTCCGGTGGAAACGATCGGAGATGCCATTTTTGCCAGATCTCTGATATCAGCAGGCGGTGCAAAATGGCGGCTCTGTGCAAGAGCTTCGCTTGCAGGCTTTCTCACCCATTCGATTGCTTTGATTCCCCAGTTTGCCATGGTTGCCTTGGACTTCTTGAATCCAAGATTTTCTACCTTAAAGTTCTGATTATAGAAGCAGTAGCACATGAAATCGATCAGATCCGGTACAACTGCCTCAGCGCCTTCAGATTCCAGAAGCTCTGCCAGATGATTATTTGCAGCAGGCAGGAACTTGACAAGGATCTCACCTACGATGCCCACACGAGGCTTCTTCACATCACTGATTGGAATGGTATCAAATTCGTGAACCATTTCGCGGCACATTTTCTTAAACTGGCTGTGGCTGATACTGCTTCCGCTTAAGAAAGAGATCACACGCTGTTCCCAGATTTTATGTTTCCTGTTTACGATTCCCTCTTCCAGTTCATAAGGACGCATACGATATACGCATTTCATCAGGATATCTCCGAATACGGCACCGTAAGCAACTTTCTTCACTAATGGAAGCGTAAGTTTGAATCCGGGATTGCTTTCCAGACCGCTTAAGTTAACAGAGATAACCGGAATCTGTTCCATACCGGCTTTCTTTAATGCGCGTCGTATAAATGCGATATAGTTGGAAGCACGACATCCGCCACCTGTCTGTGACATGACAACGGCCGTTTTGTTCAGGTCATATTTACCGGAAAGCAGAGCATCCATGATCTGTCCCACAACGATCAGAGACGGATAGCAGGCGTCATTGTTTACATACTTCAGACCAACATCCACTGCATGCTTATTGTCATTCGGAAGCACCTCCAGGTTGTATCCGCAGGAATTGAATGCTGCCTGCAGGAGGCTGAAATGGAACGGTGACATCTGCGGGCAGAGGATGGTATAGTCCTTTCTCATTTCCTTTGTAAAGGATACTTTATCAATAGAAGCAGGTTTGACAGTACGTTTCTGTCCCTGTGCTTTCTTCGCGCGGATCGCTGCGATCAGGGAACGGATACGGATTCTTGCAGCACCAAGGTTATTTACCTCGTCAATCTTTAAGCAGGTATAGATTTTGTCACTTCCGTCAAGGATTTCATAAACCTCGTCAGTAGTAACTGCATCCAGACCACATCCAAAAGAGTTCAGCTGGATCAGATCCAGATCATCGCGTGTCTTTACATAGTTTGCGGCAGCATACAGTCTGGAGTGGTACATCCACTGGTCGTTGACGCGGATCGGGCGTTCCACAGGTGCCAGATGAGAGATGGAATCCTCAGTAAGTACGGCAATACCATAGCTGTTGATCAGATCCGGGATACCATGATGGATTTCCGGGTCAATATGGTATGGGCGTCCTGCAAGGACAATACCATGGCGTCCTGTATCTTCCAGATATTTCAGGGTTTCTTCCCCTTTTTTCTGTACATCGCGGCGTGCAGCAGCCATTTCTTCCCAGCCCTTATGCACAGCAGCTTTGACTTCTCCTGCCGGGATATCCTTAAATTCCTCTACCAGACGATTTGCCAGAATTTCCTCAGAAGTAAATGCAAGGAACGGATTGCGGAAGGTAATGGACGGATCATTTAATTCGTCTACGTTATTCTTGATATTTTCGGCATATGAGGTAACGATCGGGCAGTTATAGTGATTGACTGCATCCGGGAACTCGTTACGTTCATATGGGATACATGGGTAGAAAATAAATTTCACGCCATTGCGGATCAGCCAGGTTACATGGCCATGGGCAAGTTTGGCAGGATAGCATTCAGATTCACTTGGAATGGACTCAATACCCAGCTCATAAATCTTTCTGGTGGAAGTAGGAGAGAGCACAACCTCATACTTCAGTTCTGTAAAGAAAGTATACCAGAAAGGATAATTCTCAAACATGTTCAGAACACGGGGGATACCTACTTTACCTCGCGTTGCCTTATCAGCAGTAAGCGGTGCGTAGGAGAAAATACGCTTATATTTATATTCATAAAGATTCGGAATATGATCTTTGTTCTTTTCCTTGCCAATACCGCGTTCACAGCGGTTACCGCTTACATACTGGCGGCCTCCGGAGAATTTGTTGATAGTCAGACGGCAGTTATTGGTACATCCACGACAGTTTGCCATAGAAGTTGTATATTTCAGCTCGTTAATCTTATCAATGGAGAGCATAGTCGTTTCTGCGCCTTCCTGATGGCGTTCACGGGCAATCAGTGCGGCACCGAAGGCACCCATGATTCCGGCGATATCCGGACGGATGGCTTCGCAGCCTGCAATCTTTTCGAAGCTTCGAAGAACCGCATCATTGTAAAAGGTACCACCCTGTACAACGATGTGTCTGCCAAGTTCGGAAGCATCAGAAACCTTAATAACCTTATAGAGTGCATTTTTGATAACAGAGTAAGCAAGGCCTGCGGAAATATCGGATACTTCAGCTCCTTCTTTCTGTGCCTGCTTTACCTTGGAATTCATGAAAACAGTACATCTGGTACCAAGATCTATAGGATGTTGTGCAAAAACAGCAGCTTTTGCGAAATCCTGTACTGTATAATTCAGGGATTTGGCAAAGGTTTCAATAAAGGAACCGCATCCGGAGGAGCATGCTTCATTTAACTGTACGCTGTCAACGGTCTTGTTGCGGATCTTGATACATTTCATATCCTGTCCGCCGATATCCAGGATACAGTCTACCTCTGGGTCAAAGAATGCAGCTGCATAGTAATGGGATACGGTCTCAACCTCGCCCTCATCCAGGAGCAGGGCCGCTTTGATCAGAGCCTCGCCGTAACCTGTAGAACAGGAATAAGCGATCTTTGCGTCTTTGGGAAGCAGTTCATAGATTTCTTTAATAGAACGGATGGTAGTTTTTAACGGGTTTCCGTTGTTACTGCTGTAAAAGGAATAGAGAAGTGTTCCATCTTCGCCTACCAGTGCAGTTTTGGTTGTGGTGGAACCTGCATCAATACCCAGATAGCAGTTTCCTTTATATGTAGCCAGATCTCCTGTTTTTACTTTGTAGGAACTCTGACGTTTTGCAAATGCATCGTATTCTTCCTGAGAAGCGAAAAGTGGTTCCATACGTTCTACTTCAAAATCCAGCTTAATGGAATTGCGGAGTCTGTCTTTCATTTCTGTCAGGGAAATGGAGTTGTCTTCTTTTGCATTTAATGCAGAACCGATGGCTGCAAAAAGATGGGAGTTCTCCGGAATGATGGTGTGTTCCTCATCCAGCTTCAAAGTACGGATAAAGGATTCTCTCAGTTCGGACAGGAAGTGAAGCGGACCACCCAGGAATGCAACATGTCCACGGATGGGTTTTCCACAGGCAAGACCGGAGATGGTCTGGTTTACAACTGCCTGGAAAATAGAAGCTGACAGATCCGGTTTGGTTGCACCGTCATTGATCAGCGGCTGGATATCCGTTTTGGCGAAAACACCGCAGCGTGCAGCAATCGGGTAGAGCGCTTTGTAATCTTTGGCATATTCATTCAGACCTGTGGCATCTGTCTGGAGAAGAGAAGCCATCTGGTCGATGAAAGAACCGGTACCGCCTGCACAGATACCGTTCATACGCTGTTCTACGTTTCCGTTTTCGAAATAAATGATCTTGGCATCCTCACCGCCAAGCTCGATGGCAACATCTGTCTTTGGTGCCAGCTTCTGCAGAGAAGTAGAAACTGCAATAACCTCCTGGGTAAAAGGAACGCCCAGATGGTTGGCAAGGGTCAGACCGCCGGAACCTGTGATCACAGGATGGAGAGTCATCTCGCCATACTGGTCAAAGGCTTCCTGAAGAAGGTCTGCAAGGGTTTCCTGAATGTTGGCGAAATGGCGCTTGTAATCCGCGAAAATGAGATTTTCATTCTCATCTAAGATCGCGATCTTTACAGTAGTGGAACCAATGTCAATTCCAAGTGTTTTGTAATTCATAAAGTAAATTCAAGCCTCCTCGTATTGTATATAAACAAAATTGAAATTTTCCTGTTACTGTTCACACACCACTATCCCGAGACATACAAGCCAAAATTCCATTGCCGCAGGCAATCTGGAATGAATTTT